>Ga0179593_1612816_pt1 | contig 27410 bp, 50 predicted proteins | sample CZODoug2_1_08_16_FD_185931 | JGI IMG/M metagenome (GOLD analysis project Ga0179593, IMG submission 185931) | Vadose zone soil fungal communities from Angelo Coast Range Reserve, California, USA - CZODoug2_1_08_16fungal (PacBio error correction) | ecosystem: Environmental > Terrestrial > Soil >...
GGAGATCTGCGTGGGAGGGGTTGGGCCCCACAACAACGGTGCGCCAAGGGGGGGAAGTATTCACGGCGAAACGAGGAGGAGGCCCCGCCGAAAAAAAGTGCCGGAATTCCTAAAAGGGGAAAAGCGTCAAAAAGGAGGGGAAGGAAAAATTCAACAAACAAAGCATCACAGGGGCCGGGGAGGGAAAACATGCGCCATGAGGCGGAAAGGGTAGGCTCCCTTTATGCGAAAGAACAACCAAAAAAAAAACAGAAGAAAAAAAAAAAAAAAAAAAAAAAAACAGTGACAAGAATAAGAACAGTCTCCGGAGGAAAACTAATAACCCGGGGAGGGGGAGTTCCTTGTAACAGGGGTGCGAATTACGCCTTTTTGAGGGGGGAGCTTTGGGGGGGTCAATTAACTTAAGCTCCAAAAAAAAAAAAAAACACTTCCTAAAGAAAGATACCAAGACCAATGTTCAAGAAACAAGGGGGCCTTTGGTCGGGGGGTGAAAACAGTTGGGCATTCACCGGGAAATCGCAAAAGTCTGGCACCGACTCGGCAAGTAAGGAAAAAAGAAAAATAGAAAGAAGAAGCAAAGGGTACTATATTAAAATACCACTTTACAGGGGGGGGGGGAACGTTCACAAATACGGCAGAGTAATCCAGCCAGAAGAAAAAGGGAAGGAACATTGATAGGAGTGTCCATTAATTGGATCTGGCGTGCGGAAAAACAGAGGGGAAAGTTTCCCAGGGGTGCTCCCCTGCACCGAAGAAGCAAAAGCCAAAAAAAAAGAGATAGAGAGGGACGATAGATCGGCCACTAAGACTAAAGGGGGAAAAGGGGTGGGCTAAAAAAACAAGAAAGGAACGTGTTCGCCAAGGATGTGAAAAAAAGGGTTTCAGGCCCAAGGGGGAAAAGGGGGGGGGAGCGCCCGGGGAACCGAGCGGAAGACGTATGAAGATACGCGCCAAGGGAGAAAAGGATTCGGAGAAAAAAAAAAGACTCCAACCCACACAACGTAGGGGAGGGAGTCATACGCGAGGTCCTGGGGGGAGTTTTTTGAAAAAAAAAAGGGTGCTCTCTAGTCCAAAGAAAGTCACCATAGACATGGGAAACCCGGAGGAGGGAAAAAACTAAAAGGGCCCTTAAAATCTCGGCAAAAATCAACCACGAAAGCTGGCTTTTGGGGGGGGGGGAAGAAAACCTGCTGCGGAAAAGAAGAATGGGGAAACAGGAAAGCACCGAGACCCAAAAAAAAAAGCATCCCAGTTTCCGAAGATTCTAAAAATAAAAAAACAAAACAACAGGAACCACAATCTGGAAGACCCATGGAACTTATGAATTGAGAAGGGATAACGGCAAACCGTCACTGACACCTTCTCGATCGGGGAGGATTTCCGAAACCGCTTTGGGCAAATCTAAATAACACCAAAGGGTTTTTTGGCGAAAGCGCCACCCCCAGAGGAAGCAACCAAAAAAAAAGGCAGCGTAAGATTTGGGAGCTGAGGGAATAGGTCCCCGACCGGGAGGCTACATTGGTCAACGGGGAAAGGAATTAGGAGGTCCAAACCCTGGGGGGGCGAGTGCAGAAGCCCCTTGGAATTCCTGGAAAGGAGGACTAGAATTGGACTCCGAGGGGGGGGGAAAAGACGTTTTGTGCTTGAGGCCCTGAACAAAACGCCCCAACCCAAACCCCGCGTCGTCGGCAAAAATACGACAAGGTTCACAAAAGGGGGATTCCATAGAGTTGAGTCCGTGGAAAAAAGGGGAAGGGGCCTGCCATTTCAATGTCAGGTGGGGGTTCCCGGAACAAGTAAATCTCCAAATTTCCAGAAAACGCCATCGACCATTCTCATACAAAAAAAAAAAAAAACACCTGGCGCGGGTGTTAGGGGAAGTCAAAACACGTTTTGGAAAAGGAAAAGGCTGAAAGGGGGAAGAAAAGGCACAACCTGAGGGCCAAATCTTCAGGAATTTGAAAAGTTCGAAAAAAGGGTGGCAACCCAGCTGTTCCCCAACCTATTCGTCAAAAAGAAGAAGGCCGGGGGGCCCGCCTGAGGGCATAATAAAAAGAACTCCCGCACCTCGGAAAAACTTGGGGGATAAAAGCTTCAAAAAGCCAGGAGTGGTGAGAAAATAAAATCAATATGAAAACACTTTTTAAGAAGCACCAGACGGGGGGAACAATTTGGTCGAAGGACGGAAGGGGGGGGGACAATGCAAATGTTCAAGAGGCAGGAAAGTCGTTTTGGTGAAAAAGCCGGTCAAAAAAAAAGGTTCCCCAGGGGGGGGTCCCCAAAAAGCACCAGTATCGTGCTCCGGGGGAAAAAGCGGCAAGAAGCAAGGAGAAGGAGTAATCAACTACCGCTGGGGACACGGAAGAAAGGGGTTGAATGGGGGAGGGGCGGGGGGGTCGACTTGTGAGAAAGTTTTGGGTTCTCCGTTAAGCGCGACCCTTTTGGGGGAGGGGTAAAAAGGGAGGGACTCGCAGAGTTTTTGCCAAGCCAAAAAGGGGTGTCCGAAGAAGAGGGTGGCCGCACGTTTCCCTTGGGGCGTGGAAAGGGGGGGGGGGTCAACAAATGGCCGTTAAAAAGGGGATAGCGTTAATCGGGAAAGTAGCAATCCCCGTCAAGTTGCCAAAAAAAAGGGGGTGGCGGGGGACATTTTTGCCAGGGGGTGTGTGAGGGGGGGGTTTTTTTCGTCACGAAATCGGGAAAGAAGAGCAGGCGGGGAAGTGCTACAAAAAAGGAAATTCAAAAAAAAGTCCGCAAACTCTTCTGGGCTTGGGGAGGGAACGCTAGCAAGCAAAGACGGGATTTGGTGGCGGCTGAGGGGCAAATGAGAGACTACAAGTATGTTGGAAAAATTGCAAGGGGGGGGATTTGGTCAGCCGAGGCCCCAAAAAAAAAACAATGCCTTCCGGTCCGGCCGTTGATCATAGGAAACTTTGCCAAAAGAGGGCCGTGGAGCAAAGACCAGGCCCCCCAAAAGGAAGGTAAGGAAGGGGCGGGATAGGAAAAAAAAATGGGAAGCAACCTGAAAGTACCTTGTAGGGGGGATTGAAACGGGGGGGCCGGGAAGGGGGGGAAGAATCCGACGGAGTTTGGGAACGCTCGAAGAAGTAAATGCCGTGGGGGAAAGACAGGTACGGCAAAAAAGCTTTGCTCACAAAACTCCGTTCGTTGGTGCAAAAAGAAAGCCAGCGTGAAGGCCTGGGTGGGTCAGGGGGAAAACCCACGCTCTCTGCACGCCCTCGTCGTAAAAAAAAAAGGGCGTCTTTCGAGGGGGGGGGGGGAAAAAAACCTGTCACAAAGGGGGATAACCAACCCCACGTGTTTGGAAAAACAACCCTTGGAAGGGGTTCAATCAAAGAAAAAGGGGAGTTGGAAAAGGGGAGTTTTAATTCTCCCCAAAAACACAGAAAGACCTCGGAAAGTTTCTGAAAAAAAGGGGGTTTCTCTGTGGTTGGAAATTGAAGGGCCAAGCAGGGTAACAGCAAGGAGGTGGAGAATGTGGGGAAACGCAAGCGAATTCCGGGAGGGAAAAAAATTCCAAGGAGGGAGTCGGAAAAAAAACAAGAGTGAGGCGGACACTTCAGAGTTTGCCAAGCGGGAAAACGATCAGAAAACGTCTTGCCCCCCTAAAAAGCCCGGGCGCAGGGGACTTCTCCCCATCAGAATCTCTTCGGGAAAAAAAACAAAAACGGAGGAGAACTACCCCAACGAAAAAAAAGGAAGAGGACACACGTCCTTCGGACATGATCGGGTTTTCACAACGTACAGGGGAGATTCCACAAAAAAAAACAATGCGGAGAAGAAGTGGTGACGAAAGGGAAAAGGTGGCTAAGAAAATCACAGAGGATCCACAATTCCCCTGAGGAAGTGCTTTACACATTCAGCAAACAGGAAAAAAGGGGTAAAAAAAAAAAAACAGGACAAAAAAAAAAAAACTGGCATAAAAAAGGGCAAGAACCCAATGAAAAAACATAGAAAGGGGAACAAGCAACAAGTGAAAAAGGTGTAATCCAAACGGAAAAGGGGAGATACAGTGAAAAACGGTGGGAACGAAAATGCACTGTCGTCGGAGTTGGTGGTCAAAAAAAAACCCCTCCCGGAAAAAACAGGCGCAAGGAAAAGGAGGGGGTTCGAGAAAAAGATATTTGAACGGAAAAAGGACAACAATGGAAAGGGAAGAATGGCTAGCAATATGGCTAGCGGGAGGTGAGCAAAAAAGCCTTAGGGGATGAAAATGCACGCCGCCTGGACAAAAGAGGAATTGAAAGATCGGGGGTATGAATTGAGGCAGACCGGAATACCGGGGAAAAAAAGATTGGGGGGGGTGTAGCCAAGGGGGACACGCAGTCAGACCTAAAAGGAGAGAAGGATCAAAAAAAAGAAAAAAGAAGTGATGAGCGTCCAGGGAAGGGAAACACATCAAAAGGGCATAAAGGGAGTCGTCCTCTGAAGGGAGAAAAAGACGCCAGCACAACGAAAAGAGTTTGCTGGCAGAAGGGGGGGCTGTAAAAAAACAAATAAGGGGGGAAAAAGGTTAAAAAAAAGGATGTTGGAAAAATCACCGAGAGACATTGGGGGATTCTGTGAAAAAAAAAACAAGGGAAAAAAGAACAACTCCCAAAAAAAAAAAAGGCTAAAAACAGTAAAGGACAGCCAAACGGGAAAGGTCGGTGGGAGGGAGATTGCTGATTACCATCAACAAACCTAATCCAGGGGCAGTCCAAGAAAAGGAGTAGCCCTAAAGAAGGAGCCTTCTGAGAGGCTAACGCCTTGAGGAAAAAAAGAGACTTGGCATAAAGCGGAAAGAAAAAAAAAGAAAAAAAAAGAGAGGATGTGGACGAAGAGGAAGGAGGTATATATGCGAGGGCGGACGAGATAGAAATGATCAGAAAAGACAAGGGTAAGAGGGGGCGACGGGACGCCCAGCGGGGGAGGCAAATAGAGAGAAGATCAGTGAAGGTGAGAGAGGAAAAGAAAAGAGGACAAGGAGAGCATAGGGCTCTAGGGGGCGAAGGGGGTGGAGGCGGGAGAGGGGGCGAGGAATGCAGAGAACAGGCGAAGGGGATGAACAAAAGAGGGGAAGGAGCAAATGGCGCGAGCCAGGGAAAACGCAGAAGGAGGAATGGAGAGAGAAAGAGAGGAGAAAGGGTGAGTGAGTCAGCGAGGACGGTGAATAGGAAATCAAGGTGAGCACAGCTCAGAAGGGAGAAAGAGAAGGTATAACCCATAGGGGTTGGTGCGTCAACAAAAGAAGGGCGAGAGCAAACGGTTTTCGAGGGGTATCCAGAAAAGGCGAAGCAAAATGGAAGTGGAGCAAGCGAACACCCGTGGGGAGGGGGCGCTAGGGGAAAAAACAGGATGGGGAGGCGTGGTGGAGGACCCAGATAAGCAACGGAGAGTAGCCTGAATGTGAAACCATGAGAAGGGGGATAGGGGCACATACAAAGTGACATGCATAGGAACAAAGAGGGGGGGGAACAACGCAAGAAAAACGAGAACAGTGATCGGGAGGGGATAAGCCAGAAGGAACGAGCGAATGCATCACTGCACCAGGCGGGGTGAGTGAGCGAAAGGGTCGGGGGAGGGAACGTAAAGCAGAGGAAGGGAAACCAATAAGGTCCGGAGTGAGTGTGGGGGGGTGGGGGGGTGGTGGTGTGAGAAGTGGAGGGTTTGAAAGGTAGGGTGGGGGAGGAGAAGAAAGAAGGGGGGGAGACAGAGGCGGGGAGAGGTGTTAGAAGAAAATTGAGGAACGGGATTAATGGTGAGCAGAAAGGGAAAAGGTCGAGGAAAGATGTGGAGGGAAAGGGGGGAGGTGAAGCATAAGTGGGGATGCAGGGCACGGGGTCAAACGAGGTAACAATGGAACAGGAAGAGACGGCAGCTAAAGTGACGTAGTGTGAGGCCAGGGCATAGCGAAGGGGGGACGGAGTGGGGGGGATGAGAGGATTAACGAAGAGGTATAGTACATGCTACAACCTGGCAGGATGAATAGAAGAAATGACTAGCGGGCAAGGCCGGGAGACGCGAAGGAAAAAGTGAAGAGGGGCAAGAGCAGGTGCGAAGCAAGTACGGAGCAAAGCGAGAGGGAAAGGGGCAGAGGGGAGTGAAAATCGGGGATAGGACACTGAAACAAGGGAAGAGAGCGGGGGGGACGGGGTGAGAAAAAAGGGGCTTGGAAGGCGGAAGGAAGTGGTGTGGCTGGGGTGTAGGAATATGAGGGGGGAAAGGAGGGATACAGGATCCGGAGCAGGGTAGACGGAGATCAGGGGAGATGTATGGATAAGGGCTGGAAAAATGCAGTAGTCAGGAGTCGGGATGGTAAGTGACGAAGGGCGACAGCAAAGGAAGAAGGAAGGCGGCTAGGGGGGTAATTAGAGTAGGGAGGAGGGAAGGGGTCGCAGGGGAGGGGAGGGGGGGAGAGACGGGAGATCAGAGAGGGCACAGAGACCGAGAAAAGGAGGGATGAGAACTAAAGAGGGCGGACGCGGGACGTGAGGTGGGGTGAAAAGGTAGATGCTGGACGAAAATCGGGGAGAAGAAGAATAGACGGTAGGGAGCAGATGCGTTTGCAGGGGCAGGGGGAGGAGTTAGAGGAAAGAAAAAAGAAGGGGGTGGCTGGTTGCGTAAGAGAAGAGGGCGTCTGTCAGAAGCATAGAGCAGCAGAACAGTGAGCGTTGAGAAATAGCGGAAAAAAAATGGTTAACGAGGGGAGGGGAGCGAAGGGGGGAGCCCGGGCAGTACTCCCAAAAACACTAAATCGTTCCGCATCGTCCCCTCAAAAATCTCAATTCCCCGTGGAAAGAAACACCGGCCAAAAAAAAAAACACTGAAAACAGGGAAAGCCACAGCGGAGGGGGGGAAAAAAAAAAAAAGCGCGAAAAAAGATTTTGCGAAGCAAGGGGGGGACCGGAAAAAGACAACTGGATGACTTGAAAAAGGGGGGGGGGGGGGAAGGGAGAAGTCTTTTGACCGTGGGGCGGGGAAAAAAAACAAAGAAAGGGGGCGTGCCTTTCGAGCAATATTCCGGCGTGGGGGAAAAAAAAAACAGGAGGGAAAAAACTGCCGTGGTTTCTAAAAAAAGGGAGTTCAGAAACGAAAAAAGGAGGGAGGGTAAAAGGAGAAGTGCTAGCAAGTTGTGTTACGGGGAGGATCAACCGGGGCGTGGGACTCTGGAATGGCCGTTCCAGCCCTCGGGGGAAAAAGTTAAGCAAAGGCGAACATCGATGGAAAAGAAGGGGGGATGTGGGGGGCAAAAAAGCCGTCGCACTTGAAAAGGCAAACGGCGAAAAAAAAGTCCAATAAGGGAAGAACAAGGGGGGAAGTCTTTTGACACCAGCGTCCAAAAAAAGGGGGGGAGGGCTTCCTACAAAAAGAGAAGGGTGGATAGAAAGAGAAAAAGTAAATGGAGGGGGGGAAGTTTATGCGCGGTGTGACAAAAGGGGGACAGCAATTGCCGGGGGAAGGGGGAAAAGCAGGTGAAAAACAAAAAGAGGGTCCGGTGAAAAAAGAGTTGGGCGAATTCGGCAAGGTTTCGGTTACTGAAGGGGAAAAGGAAAAGCCAGGGGGAACGACAACTTTCAACCCCCTACCAAAAAGGGGAAATCATTCCACGGCGGGGGAACATTTGAAACATGGGTGAAAGAATTTCAGGAAAAAAAAAAAGGTGGATATGGGGGGTTTTTTTTTTGTGGGAAAAAAAATCCCTAACGGAGTATTACTCTGAATGGCAAAAGGGGGAGAAAAAAGAGTGGGGGAGAAACCAAAAACCATAAACCCCCAAAAAGAAAGGAAATCAAGACCAGAGAGAGGAGCACATTCCAATTTCCGGGGGAGAAGGGGGAAGAAGAAAAGGGATCGGGTTCCTGGGGGAAAAAAGGAGGAGGTTCCTGTTGCTAATCAGCCAAGGGGAAAAAAAACACAAGAAAAGCACGCAGGGGACAAGATGTTTAAAAAAGTTTGGGGAGAGAAAAGGGGGTCATCCAGAAAAAAAACCTGTCTCTGGGGGAAAACGCTTCCCGTGGGCCGGAAGGGAAAAGAGCCGGGAAAAAAAAAAACAACCAAGAAAGACTGATCCGGGGGAGGGGGGGAAAAACACGTGCTCGGGGGAGTACCATAGACTTGGCGCCCTGCGGGGGAAAAGGATGACACTAATGAAAAAGGGGGGCCTGAATCAAGAAAGGGGGCTAACAAGGAGGCTTTGTTGGAAGACAGAGGAGCATGGAGTCAACGGAAAAAAAAAAAAAAAAGCCCGCAAACAACCCAAAATGATTCTTGCAAAAACTGAGGGGACTTGGAATTTGATCCAACCAAAAAGACAGCTGGAAACTAGCTGGAGGGGAGGAAACGGCCTATTTGAATCCTAAAGAAAACAAAGGAATGTTGGGGGGGAATGTGGCTAAAATGGAATAAAAAAAAAAAGAAAAAAAAAAAGTAAAAAAAAAGAGGGGGAAAATGAAGAGGAAGAGGGGGTTCATGGGACTGGGTGCGAGGGGGCAAAGGAAAAAATGTTTGAAGGGGAAAGCAACCTGTTTGAAAAAACGCCGTGGAATGGAAATTTTGGGGCAACTTAAGAAGGTTTCCCAAAAAGGTTATTTGATCAACAGGGGAAAAAAACGCGAAAAAAAAAAACAAAGCCAAAAAAGAAAAGGAACTCGCGCCCTAAAACAAGCGAGGTAAAAAAAGGGGGGAAAAAGTTCAGAAAAGGGGAACTGGGAGTGCTTTGTCCAAAGCGGAGTCAACTCCCTGAGCAGGTCTTGGGAGGTGGTTGTGGGAATCCAAGCGAAAAGAAAAAAGATGTGTCTCCTCGGCCAGATTAGTGAGAAGAAGAAGAAAAAAAAAAAAACTTTTTGGGGAAAAAAGGCAGACAGAAGTTTTTGGGAAAAAAAAAGTTCGAAAAAAAGGGGGGGAACGATAAGAGGGCTCAGTTGAATTTAAGGGGGGGGGAACGTTTGCAAGAAACCAGAACAAAGTGTGGGGTCCAAAAAGCCAACATTAAAAAAAATGTGGCCCGCGGTGGAAGCATGGACATGAGAAAAAAAGTGGAAGCCAAAAGTTGGAGGGAAAAAGCTGGCGGCTTACAAAAAAACGTGACTGGGGTGAAAAATCCACGAAAAGGAAAAACGCTAAAAAAAGGGGGGGGGCGAAGAGGACACCCAAAAACCTTCCATCAAGAATCGAACACAAGTCAGAAAAAAAGGGAAGGAATCAAAAAAATAAGGAATCAAACCAACACTTTTGGAACTTAAAAAAAAAGCATTAGAGGGGAAGGGCTCCGGATAAAAAAGGCAAAAGGAGGGAAGGGGGATACGGATGGTCGACGCAGGGAAAGGAACAAATCAGGTGGGGGGTGTCTGGGGGGGAAACCTTGGGTGGGAGGGACGTTAATGAGGGGGGGTTTGGGGGCCGTCACGGCAGACCACGCCAAAAATAAAGACTTATCTTAATCTCAATTAATCATTGTTTTTTTAAGGAATACTGGGAGAAGGATTTTGGGGCCAAGTCTCGGGGGGGGTAGAAGTATCGGATTGCCGAAAGGGTTCAATGTTTTGGTAGGAAAAATCACAAGTGAAGCTGGGCACGGAGGGAGCGGGGGTATTGTAACAAAGTCACCGCCTTGAGGCATGGGGGGGGGACGGCGTACTGGGGGAAAAACAACGGGTGTTTGAGGAAAGAGTTTTCTTTATGAATCCAGTCCCTGGATCGAAAAGGCCCACATCAAGGGAGCAAACCGGGAAGGGACCGCAAAAAAAAGGGAAAGGGGAATTAAACAATTGGGGGGGTCGTGAGGGAAGAACGGACAATCCAAAGAGGGAAACCGTTTTTAAGGGGGAACTGCGTGCGCCCGCAAGGGAAAGCACAGAAAAAAAGGGCGGGGGGGTCTTGCTGGAGCGAGCGCCAGGGGGAACGGGTAAAGGGGTGAATCCTCTATATCATGCGAGGGCAGAAAGCGGGGTGAGAACTAAAAAAAATGGGGGGGAAACAAATCGAAATTTCCTGTCGGGATTCATAAAAAAAGAAGGGGGAAAACTTTAAAGGGGGAAATGAAGCTGTTCGGCAATCGAAAGGTGGTCGTTCGTGTTAAATGAGAGACACATAAGGAGAAAAATTCCGAGGACTGGGCTCTGAAAAAGTTTCAAGTGGGGGGGCGTCAAAAATCCACCGGCAAACTGTCTCCTTAGGGTGCCGCGTGTCTTCCACAATCTAGAAATAAGATAAAAAGGCGGGCGGGGGGAAAACTTTTTTGGGGGTTTAAAAAAAAAAGGGGGGGGTGAAAAAAAAAAAAAACACAAAAAAAAAGGTAGAAGAAAGAAGGGGGGAAAACCCATTGTTCTTTGGGGAACGGGAACTGTGAAAAGGGGGATTGCAGAAGCTGGGATCATCAGAGGGGAAGTTGGTCCATTGGGGAAATAATGCCCAGAGAGCAGGTGAACAGGAAAAAAGTTTCAAGAGATTAAGGGGAATAACACCTAAAAAAAAAAAGGGACTACGGGGCAGGGGAACTCCAATAGGGGGGAGAGGGAAACCAAAGAAGAAAAGGAGGGGAGAGAGCATTTGAATCGACCGTTGGAAATAAGGGAAACAGGGGCCAGAAAGAACTGTCGTAAGGGAAAACTATGCGGGGAAATAGGGAAGATCAACAACAAAAAAAGGAAAAAAAGAAGAAAAGAGGGGTCACTCAAGGTCGACAGGAGGTGGTAATCAAAAAACTAGAACGGGGAAAAAAACGTCAGGGGAAATGGGGGAAAGGATCTATGAATTGTGGGAAAAGCCCTTTTTTTTGATGGGTGGGGCCCGAAACATGGGTGAAACGAAGGGGAAAGTATTCGGAAGGGGAAAAAGGTTATCGGGGGGAACACATCCCACGAAGGGGGGGGGGTGGCCCAAGAAAGAAAGATCCAAAAAAAAAAAAAGTTTCCCTAAAAGGAAGGAAGAAGAAAAATAGGTGTAACGCAAGAAAAGGTTGTAAACCAAGAAATGGGGGTGGCCAACGGCAGGGGGGGAACGGGTCAGGGGACTCAAAAAAGAAAAGGGGAAAACTCCCGCGCGCGAGGGGGAAAAAAAAACCCGGAAAAAGTGAAAACATGCTAAGGAGAAGAGGGGTTAATAACAAATGGAAGAAATTCAACTATAAAAAGGGTCTGCCGGATGAGAGAAATAAATTTCTAGCAAAATTGAAAAAACCACGAAAAAAGAAAGGCTATGATCACTTCAGAAAATGGACAACCACTAAAAGGGGGGTAAGGCCACAGGGCTAAAGGGGAAAAAAGGAAGTAAGAAGAAAGGGAAACCTTGATAAGGGGTGCAGGGAAAAGGGGTAAAAAGCGCGAACAAAAAAAGAAAACAAAATCTGAGGGGAGGAAGTCAACTGGCCAGAGAAAAAAGGGAATGAGAGCAGAGTAAAAGAATAAGGAAAATAAAGGAAGAATCTCTTCGGACGCTGCGGGGAAAAAAGAAAGGTCAAGGCCAAAAGGGTGTAAGGGAACTGAACAAGAACAAAAGCATGAAGTGGTCGCAAAAAGAGTGGGCATCAACGCCGATCCGAGGGCAGTGAAAAAAAATAAAAGAAAACGGACGAACACGCCAGGGAGGGAAAAAAGGAAAGAAAAAAACCAGGAAAGTTGATTGCGGGGCTGAAGGTTGAAATCCCGAGGGAAAGACGGACCAAGAACCAGAGACCCAAATGGTGGGGAAAAAAAGGCGGGTGTTGAACAAGAGAAAAGATCACGGCTAAAAGGGTGCCAAAAAAGGAAACACTTACGCAAGCGCCGAAAACAAACAGGCCGGGGCAAACGAAAAAAAAAAACTAAAATGCTAACCCCCCCCTCAAGGGCCCGTGACCTGAATCAGAGTGAGAAAAAACTGAAAAAAGGGGAAGCCCCAGGTAGTTCCATTACGACCACACTAGTGGGAGTATATGCAATAAAGGGGTGAAGGGGGAGGGGGGTTGCAGACAAAAAAAAAGGGGTAAAATGGGAGGGGAGACGGGTACCTAATTAGGGGGGGACACCGGGGAAATTATGGGAATAGGGGGGGAATGCTCCACAAAAAAGGGAAAACTTAAAAGGTCGATTCAATGACGTGGGCCAGAAGGAAAACAAAGAGGGAAAATGGCTGGGGGGAAAAAAAAAAAAAGGGGTCAGGAGCAAAAAAAAGAGAGGTACCAAGCGGCAAAAGGAAGGGGCCTTAGAAACTGGGATCAACGGCGACGGGGTCTAAGAGGGTCCAGGAAGAGACATCATGAAAGGTGAAGGGCGAAATCTCGACACCGAACGTTTATGGGTGGGGGGACAACGGTCTCACTGCAAAAAAAGGGGGAAGGCTTCAAAAAAAAAAGAACTCATTCCTCGGCCCCATAAAAAGAGGGGGGGGGGCCGGAGGGCAGGGGAGCACGGGTAAAAAAAAAAAAAAAAAGGGGAGGGGGAATTCCTAAAAAAAGACAGCCCATCTCCCTAATCGGAAGACGCCAGGAAAAGGTTAGGGGGGGGGGACTTTTTATGCGGCCCCAGGGGAACAAGCCACCGTAAAGGAAGGACCCAGGGAAAACTCCGCGCAAAAAGGAAAAAAATGTTAAGAAGGAAGAGGTACCTTCGGGAGCGAATGAAAAAAAAGGGGGGGGGGGGGAGGGGGGTTTCTGCAAAAAAGGAAAAGTCAAGAAAGAAAAAAATCCAAGAAAAAGGACGCCCAAAACAATGTTCGGAAAAGGACCAGGCGGGATTAAGGGGTGGGACCATGAACTAGCAGATCAAAAAGGGTGAAAAAAAAGCTTCAGTTCCTAAAAGGACAAGTTGGGGAAAAGGAGAGGGAAAAAAAAAAAACCTTAATGGGAACAAAATTGGTATCTAGGAACAGCGAATCCAAAAAGGTTCAACGGGGGGTGAACAAAGTCTTAAAGACAATCCATCATATATTAAAAAAAATATCAATTCAAAAGGGGCCAGGGTGAGGAAGGGGAGGGAAATAAGGGGACGTGCCTTGGGGGGTTTTTCCTGTGAAAAGAACCGGGGATACTAGAGGACCAAAGGGGGGGGGCGGGACAAAAACGCGAAAAAAAAAAAGGATGTTTGGAGAAGGAAGGCCAAGTTGTAAGAGGGAAAACCGGGGGAGGGACCATGTCCGAAAGGGTTCAGGAGCGGGGGGGGAAAAAAAAATCAAGAAAAAGAAAAAAAGAAAGAAACTCCCCAACAACAAAAGGGAGAGATACGCGAATCCTTGATGGGGGGTGGGGGACGGGAAAAGAGAAGGCCGGCGGTCATCACAAAAAGGGGGGATTCCGTCGGGAAAGGGGAAAAAACTCCTTGACAACGGTTGGCCTGAAAAAAAACGGAAAAATCCTTGGGCGAAAAAAACTGGGGGATTTGAAACAGAAGGGACTATGAGGGGAAAATGGGGAAGCAAAAAAGAACCAGAACCCACAAGCCCAGAATCCCAATTGCGCTGGAGTCCCACAGACGGAGAAAAAACAAATGGAAGAATCCTCTCAGAGGGGGGGGAGGGGGGCTTCCTGCCGAATTGGAAAAACACCTGAAAAGGGGGGTTGGGCATTCGCTGAAGAAAAAAGCATACCACAAAAGGGGGGGGGGCATTAAAAAAAGGGGGTTTTCTGGCCGTAGGAGGGGAAAAGTTGCGGCAAGAAGGAAAGAGGTCAAAGGGAATGACAAAAGGGGGAAAAAAATTCACAGAAAAAGGGAATGAATGAAATAAGGATCGGAAAAAAAGGGGAGTTGAAAGAACGACGGAAGGTAAATGATTAAACGAAAAAGAAAAAAAAAAAAAAGCCAAGCGGAAGGACCCACGAGGCCCCGAGAGTGAAAAAAAAAAGGAGTTTTTGGAAAAAAAAAAAAAAAAAAATCGGATGGGACATGAGGGAGGGGGCCCGGCCCTGGTGAAAACGAAAAAAGACCTCCACTAAAGGGAAAGAAAATTCATGCGATAAACCTACAAAAAAAAAAGGAAGGCTGGGTTACTGAGGGGGGGGGTGACGGGGCTGCATAAACGGGAGGCCCAACATAAAAGTATGTTCCGAGGAAGGGGAAGTGGAAAAAAGGGGGGAAAAAGAAGTGCGGAAAAGGGCGTTTTAACCCATACCGAGGGTTCCCAAAACAAAGGGGGGTCAAGAAAAAAGGGGAAAAATGAAATTTCCCAAGGTGAACGCAGTTGACAAATAAAAAGGGAACCGCCGGGGAGAAAGCAAAAAAAGAAAAACTTGCGTGAAAAGAAGGGGGCATGGCAACCAGAAAAGGGGAAACCGTGAATGTTGGAGGAAGTCCAAGACCGTTTCGTGGTCAAAAAAAAAAAAAGCGTGGGGGAAACATGAAGGAAAAAGAGTGCCATACAAATTCAACAGGCCCAAGGGGGGGGGTTTGGGGGGGGAAAGACTTCGGAGAAAAAAAATGTTTTCCCCCAAGGGGCCGGCTCCGATGGAAAAAGCAAGAAGAAAAAAACGGCAAGACGAGAAAAATCTCCCTGGGGGGAGGGAAAAACGGGTCATTTGATGTTCTGGGGAAGGGGAGAGATGGCAACAAAAAGGGAAAAAAATTGGGGGGGTTTTAAAAATCCAGCGGCGGGGGTTGGTCACGGGGTGGACACACCGGCAGTGTTGGGAAAGGCCTCGGGTTGTCAAAAAAAAGGAGAGTCGCAGGGGGACAACAAGCCCGGCAGGTGTTCAATGGGAAAACGGAGTGCCGGGACGGTGGACCGGCGGGGGAAGGGACAAAGGAGGGAATTGTAAAAGGAACCCCGCAATCCAACAGGAAGGGGTGTTGGGGGGGGCGGTCTAGGGGGGAAGCGGGGGGGGGAAAGGGCGCATAGGGGGAAAGGGTTGTCCCACGAGAAAAGAAATCGGGCCCGTGATGAAGGGGGGGGGTCCCAAGAGGAAAAGAAAAAACTCGGGAGGGGGGGGGGCGTGAGGTTCAGGAACCAAGCAGAAAAAAAAGGGAAACTTTTGGTGTTTTTGAGATTCCCTCTTCCAGAGGAAAAAATATTATAAATGCCAAAGTCCCTGGAAAGTGGGGGGCAAAAAGGCGCTGAAAGCCTCGAGCCGACAAACATTGATCAGGGAGGCTTGGAGCCGTGCGACTGAAAAAATACACAAAAGATCAGGTCCGGGGGGTCGGGATACTTAAAACGAAAGTCAGGGGGGATAAGGGGTTTTCCTTGGGAACGGGCGGAAGTGGAAAAATCATCGACGGAGAGGGGGGTTGAGAAAGAGATAGAAAAAGAGGCGAGTACGGGCCAAAAAAAAAAGTGCTTGGGGGAAAAAAAAAGTGAAAATACGTTTGAAAAAATTCAAAAAAAAAAAAAAAAAAATCGAACCCAGGAAGGCGCCTAAAACGGTGTCGGGTTCTGGGGCAGCGACGAAGAGCCTCCGCCGGGGGGGCCCCCCTCTGCCTTTCTGAAAGGGAAAACCGGAGCACCAACTGGGGGAAGATACCAAACCATTGGAGTTGGGTTTTTCAAAAGGGAGTTTGGAGGAGGGAAAAAACTTAAAAAAAAACAGAGAAGAAGTCCCTTTTAGTAAAGGCCACTTTGGGTCTCAACCCCGCTGAAAGAAGAAGGGAAGGGAACAGCGAAGGGGCGTGGGTTGTTCAAGAAAAGGAAAAAAAAAGCGACTACTGGGGGGGGTGGACTCCAATAGAACAAAGAAAAGCCGGAAGCCATTAAACAAAAGGTGCCCAACGACGAAAGAATAAATTTCCCAAGCGGAGGGTAAAAACTATCCGAGGAGAGACATGAGTGGCAGGAGCTACAAAAAAAAAAAAAAAACAACCCAACGGAGGGGGGGGGGGAAAAAAGAAAAGAAGAGAATTGGGAAACAGCCCCGAAAAACAAAAAAAAAAAGGAAAAGGAGAGGGGGAAATCCTCCTCAGGGGATTAAAGGAAGAAGGCTTGGGAAACAAGAAAAGGAACGAAGGGTCCCGGTGTCCCGACATCCAAGAGAAAGACAGGCCCCAAGTAGCCGGAGGGGACTTAAGGGGGGGAACACATTTCAAGACACACGAAGTGGGGAGGGATATCTGGCCCATTTCAAGAAAAAAGAAACCAATGGCCTAAAGGGAAAAAAAAGGATCGAGAAAGCAAAAAAAAAAGACCCATGTGGTAATACCAAAAAAAAGTTTTTATAAAAGGGAAAAAAAAGTTGTCAAACCTCGAAGAAAACCACAAACACCGGAAGGGGGGGAGAACAAAACACGGGCAAAAGAAAAAAATGCTTGGGGTTGCACGTATTGCAAGGAAAAAAAAAAGGAATGCCGGAAGCGGGAGGAACATGTGGGACAGGAGACAAACACGACGGGCCGGGGAGACTTCCGCCTCTGAAAAAAAAAAGTTTAAAGAATACCGTAGACTGAGGGGGGTAAAAAAACCTTGGAGAGAGGGGGGGGTGCAAGAAACAAAGGGCCGCTCTGACCAAAGAAAAAAAAAAAAGGGGAAGCAACTTGCAAAAGGAAAAGAAAAAAAAAAAACGAAAAAAAAAAAGAACGCCCGAATTCCTCGTCGAGAAGGGCCGCAGCAAAAACGAAGAAAGCTTTGATTGGAACTAGCGGGGGAAAGAAAAATCACGCCACAAGAAAAGGAGCAGCGGAAAAAAAAGGGGCATCACTCCCGTCAATGGGGAGGGGAAAAAAAACCAGAGAAGGGAAAAGGAAACACGCCGGAAAGACGACTCCAAACCAAGGAAGGAAATTGATTCGGGATTGGTACACATCCCCGATACAGGGAACGTGCCAGGCAAAAAACCGGGGGACCTGCGGCGTTGAAAAAAAACTGAGAAAACCCGGAGTGGGCAGACAAACTAAGCTATCTAGGCAAGGGAAAAACGAAATGGCCGCCGCCTGTTGAGAAGAAAACACAATCTCATGAAACCGTGCAGAGAGAAACCCATGAAAAACATAGAGAAAAGGGGAAAAAAAACGATTTGATACTCGCACGAGCAAGGAATTTTGCGCAAAAAAAGTCCGAATGATCTATGGAAAAGGAGGGGGGTAGGGTCGGGGAAGGGATCACCAAACTGAAAAAGGGAAGTCGATTCAATGGAAAACCGGACGTGTGCTTAGTCGAAAAGAGAAGAAAGAGGAGTTCATTGACACCAGAAAAGGGGGCCAGTCGATGGTAATGGAAAAGGAGCCAAGTTTGTTTGACAAAAGAAGGGAACCTTGGTCTGAGGGAAAGGGGGACCGGAAGTGCAAAGAACGGGGGGGAAAAAGGTGAAACCAGAAGGTTAAATGGAAAAAAACGCTTCCGTCGAAGGGGGAAAAAACCGTCCGAAGATTTCCCTCAGGGGGGGGTGCCGGCATTCCGGTTAGACACTCAAGGAGGTCTGAATGAGAAAAAAGCAGCAAAGATCACCTATCTCATTAAAAAGGGGGCGCTTGAATGGACGCTGGGAAAAAAACCACGACGCCTAAGGGAAAGGGGACCTCCTCTTTTGGGAGAAAAAGGAGTAATGGGGTAACTCAGATTTGGGGTTCTCGACTGTGGGAAGTCAATAACTTAAGAGAAAGTCAAGACAAGGGGTACTCCACTAACAAAGGAAAAAAATTCTTCCCCAAGGGGGGATTTGCATTGGAAAAGTGAACTAAGTTCACCACGAAAGTCTGCAATTCGTGGGCCCAAGGGGAAAAAGTAAACTGCCAGAAAAAAATTAAGGGGAAGAAAAGGGGTCTAGAAAGGGGGCTCAAGGAAAAGAGGGACGTTCCAAAAAAATCGGGCAGGGGAATAAGCCCCCAGAGGAAAGGATCAATCAAGTTTCAAAAAAAAAGGGGGAAGAGAATGGGAGCGGGGGGGTAACTGAGGGGAAGGTCCTGTTGGACTAAAACCCATGCTAAAAAGCAAGGGTTTCTTCAAAAATAATTTCGCCAAGGATGTTCATAAAAGGGGGGGGAAACCAATTTTGGGAAAAAAGGAAAGGGGAGCATCCCGGGAAACACAGAACCAATGGTCCAAAGAGGGGGGGTGAAAAACGAATGGAAAACGGGGAGGGAATCAGGATCGGAGGAATCAACACAACAACGGGAGGAGATTACGCGAAAAAAGAAGTTGAAGGTCAAAAAAAAGGGAAGGTCTTCTTCAGAACAGGGAAAAACATGCGCCTGCGGTTCCAGAAACTCCTGAACTTGGCCAATGCAGGCGCAAAAGGAAAAAAGGGGCTTGTTTGGAAGAACAAAGGGGGCACAAAAATACGATGAAGCAAAAAGTGGGAAAAAAAACCGAGCCCCAGCACGCCCCAAGAAAAAAAAGGGGAAAGGAGTCCACAGCGGGGGGGCATATGGAAATTGAGAAGAAACGGCTAAGAATCTGGCTGATGTACGGAAAAAGATTGGGCCACGTTCTGGAACACGAGTTGGGGGAAAGGAAAAAAAACAACTATAAAAAAACAAATTGGAAAAGGGTCAGCGTAATAATTTGGAAAAGGGGGCCCGTTAGGGAAAAAAAGGGGGAAGATCTTTCAGGGGACAAGAATGGAGAGTCCAAAAGGGTGGGGGGTCACCTGTTTCAAAAGCAAAAGGTACAAAGCCGTGTAAAAAGGAGGGGGCGATCGAACTAGAAGAGGAAAGTAAGAAGGGGGGGGAGAAAAATACCTCCCAACCATAGAAAAGAGGTACAATGATTTCCCAGAGAGTGCGGATTGGGGCAATAAAGAAAAAAGATTGTCCCAAGGTTGGGTGTACCGTCCAAAAACCGAAGCCAATTTTTGGAAAAGCCGAAAATAATGAAAAAAGGAAAAAAAAAAAAAAACCTGCTTTTGGGGGGGGAGGGGAAGTCCCCATAAGTGGACGCGAAAAGGGAGACGCCCACAAAAAAGGATAAGAAAGAAGACACGTTGGAAGTGAAAAGGGCAGAAACGGATCGTGGGACCCCATACCGGGGGGGACCACAGAGGGGGGCGCAACAAATAGAACAAAAAGTTAACCGATGGAACATAGACCAAGCCACTCAAAAAGGGGGATAAAGCTCATGGAGGATTAAAAAAGAACTGAACTGTGCTGGGGGACCTCAAATAGCCCATTTCCCGCAGGGGGGGGCGAAGAAAAAAAAAAAAAGACAAATTTACCGTCCCCCAAAAAAAAAAAAAGAATGGCATGGGAAAAACCTTCACCGCCCACAAGTTGGGGGGAAAAAAAAAAGGGTTCCCAAAAAAGTAACCAAAAGGGTCCCCGGTGTCCAAAACCAATTCGGCCAGGAAAAACGAAAACGTCTTCAAATATCGAGAAAAAAAGGAGGCTGGTGGGGGGAGCCAAAGAGGAAATGTTTCTGAAGATTCACGGAAAGGAAAAAAAGGGGGGGGTTTTAAGGTTCCAAAAGAACGCGCCCGAAGGTTCGGCGGAGATAGGAGAAAGGGGTGTTATGAAAGGTCAGGGTAACAGAAGACCGGCAGGTTGGAGACGGCTGCCGGGAATCCGGGGAAGAATTAGGTTTAGAGGGGATTTGAAAAAAAAAAACCAAAGAAACGACTTGAGGCATGTGGGAGGTCGTACTGTGAGGCATCCACGTGTTTCGGGAAATAGGTTTAATCAAAACGAATCAGTGGGAAAAAAGAAAAGCGGCCCGGGAACAAGGGCTTTCCCGCAAACCATAAGTCTTCACGGAACGTGAGGACAAGGGGAAAAAGGAAGCGCGCACCGGTCCCGGGGGGTGCTGCGCCCGAAAAGAGAGGTACGAGAATCTTTAGTTTTTTCTGGAAAGTAAAAAAAAAAGTCGCACCTCTTAAAGGGAAAGGGCCAGTGTGATAAATGAAGACAAATAGGGGGGGGACGTCCAAAAAGGGGGGGAAAAAGGCGCCCATGCCAAAACCAAAGCGGAAAGAGGTCCTGTCCTTTAAGAAAAGGGGGGCAATAGGGGGAAATTTGAGTGTGGGGGGGGGGGAATTGAAGGGGGCATCGACGGGCCCCGTTCGTGTGGGGAGACAAATAAAATCGATTCAAAAAAAAAAAAAAACTGTTGCCTGGGGGATCGGTGGGCAATGGGTTAAAGAAGCGAAAAAAGCATCCGGGGCGGGAACGTGGGAGGAAACCACAACAAAAGAAAAACGCGACAGAACAGTCTTTCGGTAAAGTCACCCCTAAAAACGTTTGGGATACAACCATTGCTTGGGGGGGTTTCCCCAAAGGGGGGGGTTGGGGGAAGGGGGACTTTAACCCTCAAAGTCGTCCTTAATTCCATTGGGGAAAACTTAAAATGCCCAGTATGAAAAAAGTCCGTGGGGAAAATGTTGTGCGGGGGGGTGTGAAAAGACTGGCAGGTGACCACATCCTTGGGGAAAAAAGCTGGACCCCAAAGAGAAAAGGTGTGCCCCAAGACAAAGAAGGGGTTCTCAGGGGAAGGAAAGAATGGCCTGTCGTAAGGCGGAAGGCCCAAAAAAAAAACAGGGGCAATCATCAATCACAAAAAAAGGAGAGATTGGCCACGAAAGAAAAGAAAAAGGGTCGACAGGAATCGTTTTGGGAGAAAAAGGTGATAATTTTTATTCATGGGGAAGGCTGGAACAATGCCTACTAAAAAAAGGGGGTGACACTCGAAAACCAGACTTTTGGGGGCAAAAAAAAGAAAAACAAAAAAAAACGGACATCCAGGATGAATAGGCGATTTTCGGTTTGCTACAACGAAAAGAACAGACAAGGTTGGACGGGGACCTGAAAAGACGAAAAAGTGCCCTAAAGAAGAGGGAAAAAAAAGAAAATCAACTCAACAGGGAGGGATCCAAACGGCTTTTTAAAAGGGGGACGCCGGGTTCCTCGAAAAGAGAAAGGAGGAGAAATTGGGCAGACCAAAAAAGGGAAAAGACGCACACGATGCTTGGGAACAACTTTGAACAAAAAAAAAAGGCACAACACGGTCCTGACAGAAAGAGAAAAAAAAGGGAAAATGGGGAAAAATCAAAAAAAAAGGGGTCCGAGGGAGACGGGAAGACAAAAAATGGACACACTCAATTTAAGGGGGAAAGAAAAAGGGGAAGTATCCGACCGTAGACCAGAGGGGGGGGGGGCATGGGCGCAATGGGGAAGAAAAGCCGCCTAAACTCCAAAATGAAAAAAAAAATCTCGGCAGGGGGGGGGAGGGAAAACCGCGGCGCGAAAAGCACATTAAGATTTCCATGAAGTAGAGGGGGCCTCCGGGGCAACCAAAAGGAAGAACATTCTAGCGTTGCTGAAACCCTCACGCCAAAAGGTGGGGCGCAAGCGGGAAAAGTAAGAACCCGCAGATAGGGGGGGGACGGTGAAAAAAGACGAAAAAATAAGAAAAACTAGAAAACCCGACCCCAAAAAAAAAGTACTACTCCCAAAAACAAAAGGACCGTTGGAGAGGGGGGTTGCGTGGGGTGAAGGAAAAAAAAGGACCCGCCAGTGAAAAAAACGGCATCGGGTCCAAGAAAAAAAGGGGGCAGGCGTTTGGCAGGGCCCTAAGGGAAAACCGGGGGAAAGAACAAACTGACTGGAATATATAAAACGACCAAAACTGTGAACAAATACATGCGCTAAAACAAGGGAAGGGGGAAATAGACACCCAGGCCCTAAAAAAAGGAAAAACCCAGGGTGAGCACAAGGGGAAGGACGATCATTGAAGAGTGGAAGCTTTTCTTAAAAAAAGGAAGAAATTGATCTAGGAAGGGGAACAGTAAAAGGGGGAAGGGCCGTCTGGCACGACAAACTTGGGGGGAGTCGATGCACATGGGAGGAAGGGGGGACGTGGATCTGTAGAGGGGGGAAAATGGGCAGGTAAGTTGGAGGAAAGGGACCGGTCCAGTTCGAGGGGAAAATGCCGAGAGAAAAAGGGTTGGGGGAAGAACAAAGTTGTCTATGGAAGGGGCGTTCCCGACGAAAAAAAGTTATCTGTGCTTAAATCGAGAAACCGAGGGGGAAAAGGGGTGTAAAAAAAAAACGTCGCAATGAGAAAATTCAAACGGCGAAGGGTAAAGACCCCTACTCCGGGGGAAAAAAAAAAAAGGGGGGAAAAAACCGTTAGAGCGGGGAAAAAAAAAAAACTTGTCTGGAAGCCAAAAAAGAGATCACCTAGAAAGGGAGAAAAAGGGGGGAGCTTTAATTGAGGGGAAAAACAAACCCACCGTGACAACAATTCCAGGGAACGAGACTCGAGGGAAGCATTCCGGACAATTGGGAAGGGTGAGTTTGTTCCAAAAAAGTTTAATGAGAAAAAAGAGAAAAGTCAACTCCACTTTCGAAAAAAAAAAAACCCCCTACCAATGGGAAAGTTCCAAGGGGAAACGCAAGGGGGGAAAAACAGTTTGAACTAAATTCATTCACAAGGAAAAAAAAAAAAGAGGTGACCGAATCGGCAAGTCCCCGAAGAAGGGAAAAAAAACTGATCCGGAAAAAAAAGAAGAAAGGGGACAAAAAAAAAAAAGGGGAAAATCGCAGGAGGACAGAAGGAAAAAAAAGCCGGGTTCATGATAAAAAAGGGGTGCGATGTGGAATAGAAGGAAAGGGGGCCGGGGAGGGTCTCGGGAAAAAAGGGAAAGGGGCTCGCCAGAAAAAAAACGATCGCCGTCGTGTGGGATTCAAAGGGGTCTCCCAAGGATGTTGCAAGATTTTTCAGTGCCAAGGAAAGGGTCAACATCAGGGAAGAGGAAAGTCTCACCATGTTGCTGAAGAATCCCCCCGGGGGAAAGAATCAAGGATAATCGAAGGGAGAAACAACAAACCACTTAGTAGTATTACAAAAAAAGAAAAAAGGAACTTTATGTGGGGGTGGTAAAACAAGAACTTCATACGTCCAGAACAAGAAGGGAAAGGGGCCGGAAAACTGTTTCCCCGAAGACCTGACCCTTGTGGCCCTGGAAAAGAGAAACATCCTGGGCGAAAAAACGGAAAAAAAAAAAAAACCTTCGGCGATCTGATGAGAAAAGAAAAAAAAAGGAAAGCACCGAGAAACTCACGAAAAAAAAAAGATCCAAGGAGAGTCAATCGGCAAAAAAAAAAGAATCATAAAAAAAGAATCTGGCTGAGGGGGGAAAGAAGTCCAAACTTGAAATAGGTTGGCTTCGCTGGAAAAAAAAAAAAAAACTTTGGGAATGAGGCAGGACAGGGGGTTGGTCTTTGGAAAAGAATTTGCCAGATGAGACAAATAATTGCAGAAAAAAGTAAAAATAATTCAAGACAAAAAAGTGGAAAAATGAAATTGGGTAGTGGAAAAAAGAGAAGTGGGGAGTTTAGAGAAAGGGGGAAGGGATTCCATGAAAAGCAGAAAAAAACTAAAAAAAAAATAAAAAAAGGACACCCCCCAGACGAGGGGGAACGGAAATGATGAAAGTACATTTTCCAAAGCGGAATTGAAAAAAGAGGGTCACGGGGGGGTGTGGGTTCAAAAGAAAAAAGAGAAAAAACGCCACTAAAGCACGCGTGGAAAAAAAAAAATCATTCGATTCGGGGGAAAAAAGAACAGGCACCGAGGAGGAAGTCATACAGAAGGGGGGGGGGGGAAGAAAAACCGGATCCTGCAAAAAACGAAAAAAACGAGGGGGGGGACCATCCGTGAAGTAAAGAAAAGAAGAGCGTTGGGAAAAAACTACCTTCGTTTTTCAAGGAGGAACAAGATAACGGTACAAGGGAGGGGCCCAGTCAAGAAGGGTGAAGAAAAAAGAAGGGGATATAACCCAAGGACACCTAAGCCAGAAAAAAGTACCAGAAAGGATCAAAAAAGAGGACTCCACGAGGAAAAAAGTGCCGCTTTTGGGAAAAAAAGAAAAACGAAAGAAGTGCCATTGCAGAAGTAATGGCACAAGGGGGGGGGGGATCCGCACGGCACCAATAACCCCAACAGGGGGATTCTCACCGGGCAAAAAATAGAAGAAGAAGATACGAACGAGGAAAAGGAGTCCCCGAAAAAAAGCAGGTCAAGGACGCGCGCGGGGACATCACTGACTCAAGGACAAGAAGGGTGCCATGTTCGGGCCCAGAAAAAAAATATTCCATTTTGTTTTTCGCAAAAAAAACTAAAGTAACGCGCGGCCGTTGGGGGGGGGAAAAACGAAAAAAAGTTCATTGGGGGAAGGGACACTCTCGGTGGCGAATGATGGAAGGAAAAACGAAAGGCAACAAAACAGGTTTCAAGGGGGGGGGTAATCGGAAAAAAAAAAAAAAAAAAAAACGGAAGGGTACGTTACAGGGGGGAGAGGGTAAACAGCAATCAAAAAAAAGAATTGATGCATGTTGGGCAATCGGACATGTTGAGCCGGGAAACGGAAAAAGGCATCAGGGTTGAGGATGAAAAGAGCACAGTCCATGACTTCGAGGGGGAAAGAGATTGTCACCCCCGCTTGCCGCCCAAAAACACTTCGTTGTAGGGGGGGGGCTGAGGGTCAGAAAGCAAAAAAAGAAAAAAACGGGGACGTTTTGACGTGGGGGGGGGGCGGGGGCCAAAAAAGCAGATCCTAAAAGGAGCGTTCTTCGGGGGGATCCGGCGAACCACAAAAGAAAAGCTGAAAAATCGGCCGAGAAAGCTGGGGGGAAGGTATAAGAAGAGAAAGATATTTGGCTTCCAGAGAATGAACTTCAAAAAACCCAAAGCCGAGACAATTCAAGTAAAGGAGAGGGCTGTGGGCAGGAAAGGGGGGTGTCCATGAGAGGGTTATCAGCGTACTAAAAGGGGGGAAATGACGGCTAGGAACCATTGGAGTCAATGCGTGGGAAGGGTGGAAATACTGGGGAGGGTCTCTCCAACCAAGAAGGTTGGCGCACTGGTGAACGGGGTCAGAAAGAAAGCGACCGCAAAGGGGTGAAAAGGAACTCCGTCCCGGTTTTCGAGAAGAAACGCACAAACTGGGGGCCGTTTGGGAAAAAAGAACCATTTTGGAAAAGAGGGGGGGAAGTTTTAGTGCGTTGGGAATTACCCCTCTTGGAAGAGGGGAATGGGGTATCTTTGCCAAAAAAGGAAAAAAAAAAATGATAGAAGGAAGGGGGGTGAACCAGAAGGGGGGGGGGGGGGGGTTCAAGCAAAAAACGAAAAAATGTACCGGGCTACGGAAAAAGGTTTTTTGGAGAAGCCACATTGTGAAGGAGGGGCAACCTTCGGCAGGAAAAGAGGGAATTGTGCCCAAAAAGCAAAAGAAATAAATTTCTCATGGTTCGGGAAAACGATGCCCTGTCGAAAGTCTACTGAAAAAATCTCTCAGAAGAACCGGAGGGAGGAGATTGCCCCACGAAAAAAAAACGGCCGAACAGGATCGTGTTCAAAACCACGTACCAAAAAAAAAAAAAGAGAGGAAAACAACGTCGCTGGGGGAAGGCGAAGAATTGTCGAAAGGGAAAAAAAAGGGGAGGAGGACGACATCCAGAAAGAAGGGAAAAGGGAACCGTTTAGTCGTTTGTCGTGGTGGAAAACAGAAAAAGCGTTCCCCTGGCTCAGGACTGGGAAAGCCGGCAGACCTAAACCAAGAAAAAAAGAGGTAACGTCAATCGGGGAAAGGGGGAAAAAAAATTGTTGTATCCAAACGCCCTGATAGGGGGGGGTTTCCAGAAAGAAGAGGAAGAAAAAAAAAAAAAAAAGGGTCGTCCCGCAAAAGGGTTCAGAAAAAGAAAAATGTTAAAAAATAGTGCTTGGGGAAAAAAACCACTTGAAAGTAAGACAACAAGTCACCGTTCTTGGAGATTCGCAGAATGGAGAAAAAGTCCTCAACCACGGGAAAAGCCGAATTATTAACTTTACAAAAGCCACACTTCCAAGGAAAATCTTCGGCTTATGAAAAGGGGAAAAAAGCCCGGCCGAAGGGGAACGCAAAAAAAGTCTCAATGCGCTCATGAAATGTAAGATCAACTGAAAAAATAGGAGAAAAAAAAAGGGGAGCTCGCTCGAAAAAAAAAAACGCGCCCATAAGATTTTCTCTTAAAAGGTCGACGGATGAAAAAGAAAGGTCCCCACGTGGGCCTGGGAAAAGGTGTGGGCTGAACCTCCACGCCACAAGAAAAAATCCCTTGATGGGTCATCAGAAAAAGGGAGAAAACCACCATAAGAAAACAAATAGCAAAAACGAGAAGGAACGCCAACCATGCATCAGAATAAGGCGGGGATGAAAAAAGGGTAAAATTCCGATAAAAAAGAAAAGGGGAAACAGTCCCCACAACCAGACTGGAAAAACAAACGTGCCGGGTGGGACCAAGGGGGGGCGATGTCAATTGAGACACCAAAAGACTGGGGCCCTAAGAACAAACTGACCGGCCTTGGTCGGAAAAGAAGGAAAAAAAAACTGGCGCGGCGCCGTTTTAGAAAAAATCTCATTAACCTGCAAAGAGCAAAAAGGGCCAGAACATCAACCTGAGAAGGGAAAAGGGAATACGCCGCGAATTCATTGGGTGCGCCGGGCGTGAGATGAGGGGGGGAAAATTGATCTATGCGGGGGGGGGGGACGGGGGAAAGTTTTGAACGCCGTTGAAAAAGAAAAAAACAACAAAATTTGCCGTGAATGTCGAGGGAAAAAAAGGAAGAAGGGCTCTTCGACACCAAAAAAGAGGGGGGGGGCCTTGGTGCTAGGAAAAAACCCACCATTCCCACGGGGAGGAAAAAAAGGAAATGCCCCGGAAAAGGAGAAAAAAATTTGGGGGGCGGGGGGAAAAGGGGGGGACTATTTCACTGCAGTTGAAAAGGGGCCATCATGGCCGCTTATCTGGGAGAGGGGAAAAAACCTAGGTAATGGGTTTGCAAGAAAAACTTGATTCACTTCACGGGCAGGAAAGAGAACTAAAAAACGAAACCTTTTTAGCAGCAAAAAAAAAAATTCTGGAAGGAAAAGCATAAAAGGGAATCCCCTATCGAAAATGGGAGCAAAAACAGGGCAGGGGTTTTGGACGGGGAAAAAAAAAAGCAAAGCATGCCTGGCCAGGACAGGTGGGGAAAACGAATAAAGGGGGAAGGTCCGTGTAACGAGAGTGGGGGCGAGAAAAAAGCTGGGGGGATCGTGTTGAAAGGGAAGTAAAAAAAAAGGTAAGCGTCTTCACAAAGGAAAGAAAAAAGTCGCCCCTACCAATTTCAAGAAAACTTTGATTGGAGGGGGGGAAAAAAAAAAGGGTAACAAAATGGAGTGACTCCTCAATGGGAAGGGAAGAAGGGGGGGCACAACGGGGACCCTTAACGGAAAAAAAAAACGAGTGATGCCTCAAATGGTATAAAAAAAAAACCAAAAACATTCAGGGGGGAAGGTGAAAAAGAAAAGGTGAGTTTCAAAAAAGAAAAATAAAAAAAATGATCAAAAAAAGTCAGGGTGGCTGAGGGGGAGCGCGCTTGAAAAAGGGGGGGTCTCGGGGGTTCCTTTTTCAAATACGCCCAGAATAAAAAAAAATGTTACTTCCAAACCAGTGACGGGAAAAAGGGGGTTGCTCCTAAGGACAAGAAAAAAAATGAGTGTATCATCCCAAAAAACAGTCTCTGGTGGGACAAAGAGAAGCGCCCGGAAAAATCAAGGATCGCGT
>Ga0179593_1390871_pt1 | contig 27407 bp, 36 predicted proteins | sample CZODoug2_1_08_16_FD_185931 | JGI IMG/M metagenome (GOLD analysis project Ga0179593, IMG submission 185931) | Vadose zone soil fungal communities from Angelo Coast Range Reserve, California, USA - CZODoug2_1_08_16fungal (PacBio error correction) | ecosystem: Environmental > Terrestrial > Soil >...
TCGGGGCACCAGGGAAAAAAAACAAGCAGCGGAAAACAAAATTGCTTAATGGCTCAACAGCGGTTCATAAGTGGAAGGTTGGGGTCAAAAGGGATGAGGGGACCCACCTGGGAAGAGGTCGTTTTGTCTATGGAACAGGGGAAGGCGTTTCCCCCTTGGGACCAGGTGACGTACTGGCAGACACCAGCACACCCGCATGATTCTTTCAAAAAAAAAAAAAGAGCGGGGGTCTCGGCAGGTGTACAGCTTCCCAAGGAAAGAAGTGAACCCGCAAGTTGATTGCGAGGGAAAAGCCTTGGGGGCGGTACCAACGGCCGGTGCCCGGTTTGTTGTGCCAAAAAAAAGGGGCAACTCCGATATCAAAAGTGGCGCAAGGGGACCAGGGTGGGGGGAAAATGGCACATGCATTACGTGAACCACGACGCCGGGAGTCCAAAGGAGGGAGAAAGATCAGGAAAGTGAAAGAATGAACCCTCGGATACGTGACTGGTGGGGGGAAAAAAGTTGCAGGTGAGGAAAAACAAAGCCCCTGTAAAAAGAAAAGAGAGCTATTCACGGGGAACATACCCGCCAGGGCACAAAAGGGGACGTCATCTGTGACTAACCGGGGGAGTGTTCGATGCGGATGGGCTCGAGTTTACAGGGGTTTTCAACCAAAACACCACGGCTCGTCCCAAAAAGTGCCAACTGAAATGTGCAACAAATGCTGAAAAAAATTGAGAAGGCCCAAACAAGGAACATCCCGGGAGTTTGGGGAATGGGGCATTCCCCAAAATTCCTTTGGCCCGGGGAAAATTCCCCGGTTTGCCGTAGGGGGAGGGGCAAACTGGAATGGTTTTCGGTGTCGGATAAAGGGAAACCGAAAGGTTACACGGGCGCGGAAAAGACAATTAGTGTGGGGGAGGCGGTGTTGACCCCAAGAAAAAAGGGGACACGTCCATGTAAAAAAAGGAACGACTGGGGCCCGCAGCGAAGACACAGGGGAAAAGAAGGAGACTAAGAAAAAGGGGGAGTCTGTAAAGGAAGTTGTTCGGGACAAGGGGTGGAGCGGGTGGCGGGAAGGGTGCATACAAAAAAAACACAAACCACGAGTGAGCACGCCGAACGTGGAAAATTCGCCGTTGTCGGGCAGGATGCTGGAACAATGAAAAAAGGCGGGGGGACCCCCCAAGTCTTGACGGAAGGACGGGAAGGGGACATAAGGAATGTCTATCTGAGTACAGCACCAACATTCGCTGTGGCTCAGTCTCCAGAAAAAAAACGGAAAAGTACCAGGAAAAAACAGAAAACATCAGGAAGAGACCGCGTGGCGAGGGGAAGATGGGGGGGAAGCTGTGACAACCGGAACGTCAAAGACCAAACAACAAAAGAGGGGGCAAAAAAGGAGCTGTCCGCGGATCACAGCGCTAAGCAAAAAAATGGCCCGTTCAACTTGACGTAGTCGGGGGGGGAAGGAGCAATGGAAACAAAGGAGATCTGAAGCGGCGAAGGCAACTTCCAAGAATGGGTGGGTGTGGTTGACAGACTGGCCAACTGAGAGAGTGCCCTAAAAGGGGGAAAAGGATGGAAGTTGTCGCTAAAATAAGGAAGGCCCAGAGGAGGAGGGAAAAAAAAATGAACGAAAGTCGCAGGTGCCCGCGTGAGCAGCGAGACCTTTTCCTATTATCAAAGACGAAAAAAAAAGGGCGAAGTCGGAGTGGGAAAAAAGGGGGGGACATGACCTACAGGACTCAGAAATTGGTTCCAGGGGAAAAAAAAAAAAAAGAGGTGTATGGGCAGTGGGACGGGCGTAAAAAACCAGCCAAATCGTCAGTACTTCGAGTATGCTGGGGACTGAGGGTGAAAAAAAGTGGGGCGGAAAAAAAACAAGCAAGGGGCACCCAGGGTGAGGAAAATTCACAGGTTGGGGTTGGGGGAAAACAAACTCGAGACAAAAATACACAGGCAAAGTCCGCAACCACTAGGAACAAAAAAGAAAAAACACCGGGAAGGGGGTTTTCCCCAACGTAAAAAAACCGGATGGTTTGGGGAAAACGTTTTTCCGCGGCAAGATGTGGAGTGGGGGGCACACTGGGAACAAAACAGACAGAAGAAAAAAAAACGTGACGGACGGGGGCAGTTGCCACAGCGTGCGGGTTTGGATTCCAGGAATGTAAAAGTAAGGGGGGGGGATAAGGGAAAGAAGGAAAGGCGGGGGGGGGGGCGGTAGAGGGAAAAAACGCAAAGAGCTCTGGCAACCAAATCAGGGGAGAAAAACCCCAAGTGGGAAAAAACAAGGGTGGCAGCGGAAGAGGGTTCAGGACGTGATTTGTGGCCGGGGGTCCAACCCCAACAGGAAAGTGAAGGACAACGTTGTTGACCAGACGACCGTTTCGGGAAAAAATTTGTGGGTTGGTGTGGGTGAGCAGCTCAGGTCGTAACCAAAAAAAAAAAAAAAAATATTTTAACGGGGGGAAGAAGGGACGTAGTAAAGCCTGAGAGTCTGGAGACGTACAAAAATCGCGGGCAATGACCAGCCACCATGCACGAAATAAATGTAACTAAACGAAAATGGCATCCTCCTAGAAAAGGAAAAAAACATCTGGCCGAAAAATCCGGAGATGGCGGGGCCGAAATAAGGAGCCCGGTTCGTGGGGTGCGCACAGAAAATAAGCGTTAATCAGAAGGGAGACCGCGGGGGGGGCCCAAAGGGGGAACCCTGAACCAGCGCCTTTCAAAAACAGTACTTCGTGTAGCAACACAACACACACCAGATAGAAACTCAATCGGCAAGTGGCGAGAATAGAAAAAAACCTTGCCCTGGGGTCCAATTGTGCAAGCCACCTAGGGGCACCATAGGTGGAACCAGGAATCAAGCGTTTGAAAGAACAATTGTCCACGATGGTAAGAGGCGAACTGACTCAGCACCTGGCCAAAGTAAAAATGGAAAGAAAATATGATTTGAGTGGAGGTCGGGAGGGGAAGAACCTGGGAAGGAAAATGCACTACGCACGGGGGAGGGGCTGAAGCAGCAAAAAAAAACTTCAATCTCGTGGAAAAAGGAAGGTGTAGAAAAAGGTTTCAAACCTGTTGGAGGCGACACTCAGGGCCGTCGAGCGGGAAGCCAAGGTGCAAGGTAAAGCTATCAGGGGAGGGATAGGTGCACCTGCGGCCCTCACGTCTAACAAAATGGGGGGCGAAGTTGTTACCGGTATGGGAGTTTGGACACCTCCCAAAAAAGACGCGGGGCCGGAAAAAAAATGGGAAAAACATTGTGAACCATCAGAAAATCCCGGAGAAGACCAGGGTGGAAAATTAGGCCAAGCCCGAAAGAAGAATGCAAAGTTCAGCCTCCGGGAAAGACACAAAAGGGGAAAAACCGAATCGGATCCGGGTCAACAAAAGAGAGGCAACTGACGGGCCCCAAAATGTGGGAGCAAAAAAGGTCCCACCGAAAAAAGCGTGGGAACGGAGGGGGGAAAAGTGTGATGGACAAACGCAGCGGTGGTACACAGTGGACCCCCCTCACCAATCTGGAAGAAACATCGCAGGCGCCGCGATAAGTCCTAAAAAAAGCCGGATTGGGCAAAAGGAAAGACAGGTGACTGGTCGCCCCATGACGATTCCACATAGAGACCCGGGACGCGCGAAACGTATGACAAAGCGGGGAGTAGGAAGAATCTTTGAAGGGACCCGCAGAAAGAAAGCAGACTCACAAGTGTGATGGGGGTGCAAAAAATAATAAACGTGGTCACTGCTGAAAGGAGGGGGGGCTGAAGCACCCCACGGCGGGACAGGGGAAAAATGAGAACTGAGTCGTGTTTTTCAAAGGGACTCCCTCAAAATTGGAAACAGAGGGGGAAGGACACTTGGGAAAGAAGGCAGGATACGAAGACTGAATGGACACGACCCAAAAACTCTCAGACGAAAATGACACGTGACAACAACAAGCACTTTGGGGGGACCGGGGGGAGCAGAAATGAAAAGGAACTATGCACAACCAGTTGATCTGAAAAAAAAAAGCATCGGCCAACCAAAAAAAAAGAAAAACCCGGGGGGAGGATGGCTGGGGGCGTCCTGAAAACAGAGTGAAGGCGCTTCAGGTACAAAAGTGAAATCTAACCGACCCTGAAACAAGAATGGCGAGTGGGTGGATGTCCTATGGGAATTGCGAAAAACAAAAGGGGGGAAAAACTGAAAAAAAAAAAAAAAAAAACAATCGAGACATCAATTGGCACAAAATGGTTACCGGAGGCGGTTATTTGCCGAACGACCAAAAAGGTTTTGTGGGGGTCAGCGTCAACAACTGCGCCGGGCCCGCAAAAAAACCGGAAATCACAGAAAATGCCCCACAAGGTGACAGGCCCAAGCTGATAAAGGGCGGACCCCATGCGCGAAAAGGGTCGAACTGTGGGAATGGGAGTGAGGAGGTGCCTGTCAAAGACGTCACATCAGAAAATCACCAGCAACAGAACACGACTGCGTTACCGAGAAATACCTTTGGTCGACAGCAGAAGGAAAAACCGGGGAGAAACAAGGGGTGAAAAGATCCACGTGGTCGCGAGAAAGTCCCACACGGCAAAACCATCAGAAACCCACAAGAAAACTGAATTACAATGAATCCCCGGACACACAGCAAAACAAAACAAAAACCCGATGGTGATCATTTTTTGGGGATACAACCGCTGGCGGGGGGGTAAGCTTAACAACAGAACGAGACAAGGCACGGGCCAGTACATAGAAAAGTAGGTACAAAAATGGAAGAGAACGGTTAACAGCAAAATCGCCACGGTTCAAAATAAATTGGGTAAAAATGGGGGGAGAAGAGGTTTAGGGGGGGGGGAAGGGGGGGGTGAAAAAGGGGAAAACGAAATGGCGCTCCCGTGTCAAACATGGGGGAAAAATAAAAAGCACAACCAATCATCACAAATTACTACAAAGGAAAAAAACGGAGGCGTGAGGAAAGTATCGAAACCGTCTGGGAAGGGGCACAAACAAGGGAAAAGCCACCGCACCGCGCATGGAAATCAGCGTGCAAAAGGACAGTAAAACGAGGGGAATAAGTATTTCACACGACAGGAGGCTCGTTTTAAAAATGACAAGTGAGGGGGGGGGACAGAAGAAACGAATCTGTACTGCGGAATGCCTCGGAACACCTTCGCGCGTAGAACAAAGCACCGGGCGGGAATCGTCCAAGAGAAAGGGGAAAAGACACCAAGAAAAGGGAGGAGCTGGCTTATGCGAGAAAGTCAGGGGATTTGAAAGAGGGGGGGGGGACAGTGGGGACGCCGTTCAGACGCCTCAGGCAGAGTACACATTGTGCGGATTGTGAACCAATTCCAAGGGGGCTGGAAGGGATCCGTGCCCAGAGTTAGTCCGAACGACAAGGAGGGACTTAATGTAGGGCCAAGGGAACAAGTCGGTTAACGAAGGTCAGACGAGGGAGACCAGGCGGTACCCCCCAACGTGCCCGCCAACATCGGGACCAAAAGCGTGAAGAACAACACGTCTGCCGACTTTGCTATCAATTGCAAGGGGCAGGGGGAGGACGGCGCGGGTCGGGAAAAAACCCAACGATGGAAGTGGGAATTTGACTGGTATACAAGCGGAAAAACAAAAAAGCAAGAGACGACTACCGGAAAGAAGAGGTCAGCGTGTTGGACTGGGTGGTAAGGGAGACCAAGACCTTAAGGCCAACCAGCCGAAAGGGGGGGTTCAGGGGGTCACAGGGTGTCATGTGAGGCCCTCGAGTCATACAAACGAAAAATCTCTACCAGGGGGGGCCCCGGACTGGGAGGCAGGTGGGAAACCTTGGGGAAAAAAAATTAAGATGGGGAAGGAACTCTCAGTGGGGAAGGGTCTGGGGGTCTCCAAGTGGGGAAGGACTGTGGGAACATGGGCGGAACCACAGGAAAGAGAACATCCGAGTAGCACGCCCCTTCCAAAACCACAGCGCGCGTCAATCCGCAAAAAAAAACCTGAAACGCAAAACCGGGGTCACCCCAGGGCCCGGGATGGATGGCCCCACCGGTGCGCAAATGAACACAAGGGACTGCGGCGAGGAGAACACCTCACTAAGGACGGCGGAACGGGAGAAAATGCGATGAAACAGGCCGGGGAGCACAACAAGGGGAAAAGGGAGGAGACAGTTTTCTGCCGTGTGGGAATGAGACAATCGAGTGGCAGAGCAATGTCGATGGAGGGAAAAGGAAAAAAAACCAATACAAAAAAAAAGAGTAGAAAAAAAAAAATGCACACACCACAAAGATACGGGGGACACACGAGGGGTAAAGAAGAAATTTTTGGACGTGTAGAGCACACAAGGACATTGGGACATCGCAGAATGAACAAAAGTCGATCTTGGAACAAGAATCACGGCCCCAGGCCGGTGAAACGCGGCAAGGGGAGGCCTAAGAAACAGACGGGAGGGCAGAAGTTAGAATGGCAACTGTGGACGGGGGGGCGCTTCGAGGAAAGAATACTTCAGGGACGCCAAAAGTAGGGGGGTGACATATCTCGGGAAACAGCAAAAAAGAGGACATGGTGAAAAGGGCACACTAGCTGTTGCTACCGAAGAACGAAATTGAGGAGCAAGCACTAGAAGTAGGCAAGATTCACGAGTGTGACGGAAGTTTCATGGGAGGAAAGTGTTCTAAACAAGGTGGGCGCGCCCAGGGCGGTCCGAGGGTATGGCATATACGGATACTGATGACCGGGGTCACGGGGAACAATACATTAAATACAAAAGAGAAGTTTAGGTGCAAGGAAAAGCTATATGTGGGCAATGGGGTGGTGGTCGAGCGCAGTGTTATGTCATTCGCAACCACCGGATACCAAATTAAACAAAAATGAGAGCACCACGCAAACGGCGGTGGAGAAAAGGTGAAAAAAAACGGCCAGACATTCGCGCGTCCCGTAGGCCAACGAGGCCAGAACTTCCGAGCAGGGGGTAGGAACAAATGAAAAACTAGATCGGGACTGGAAAAGGGGCGCGCCCACTCGAGCGGCTACTGAGCAACCTTAAAATCGCTGACGAACATGGGGTATGATTCCGCGAGCTGACGCAAATAGGAACTAGGCCGAAGTTTGGGGTAAAAAACAATCATTCACGATGACGGGGGGGGCAAGGCAGAGTAAGGGACCGTGTCATACAAAGAGGGGGCGTGCAAAACGCTGTGGGGTTGCGGGAGTGGTCCAAGGAGGACTTGGGAGAGGATTTGAACTAAAAGGACGGTGGCAGCCCTTCCACATGAATGGGGGGCCACATTCCAAGAGGTCGCCGAAGTTTGGGAAAAACAAAGGATGGTAAGGGGACAAGGGTTCCGAAGACACGGATAAAAAAAAAACGTAATCGAGGTTGGGGGTGATCCAGGGTGAATGGGCTCTTTGCGCAGGCAAAAGGGGGGAGGGGGGAAAAGAAAACAAAACCAGCGGGATCCGCGTTCGGGACACAGGAGTCGGAAAGGGCGGATAAACACGAAAAAGAACTAACATCACAATGACAGACGGGGAGGATGGGCTAAAAAATGAATATGCTCTGAGAAGCTAATCACGCAAAAATTCCCGTCTGGGAAGGGCAAAAAAAAGTCAGGAAGTGGGGGGTTGTATAATGTACACGGCAAATGACAGAAAGGGGTAAAGAAAAAAATATGGAAGAAAAAACCAAAGCGCGTACCATGAAACGAGGGCCCCAAGTCTCAGGTAGTAAGCCGACCCGAAAGAGCCCAGACCAAAAGACTATCAAAAAGGGGGGGCCGAAAAGAAACAACGCCAAATGGGGAGGGCAATAATGAGGGTAAATGATCGCAGTACCCACAAAGGAAAAAAAAGTAAAAAAAGGAAGTCATCTCTCAAAGGGGGAACAGTGCGTGAAAAATGGGAGAAATCACGAATACGAGGGGAAAAAAAAAAAAAAGAAAAATTAACAAGGGAAAACGCAATTACAGGGGAAAAGAACATAACACTTTAGAAAATAACGAGAAAAAAGCGGAGGTGCCGGAAAATTGTGACCAGACCGAAGATCAGACTAATGAGATAGGGACACCGCCCTGAAAAGTAGGCTAACAACAAAAACCGAATACGGAGGGCACCAATGGTGTCCTGAACACCCCTGGGGGGGGGGGGAGGGGCAAATAGAAAGGCCGTGGGGCGTTACAGGGACTGTTAGGCAAAAAAGCGAACACGGGGCAAAGGGGAATGGCAAACTGAAAGGGAAGTCAAAAAAAAGGGAGGGACATGATGGGCAAAAAAAACAAAAAAAACAATAACGACAAGAAACAGATAAGGACGAAAACGAATGTAGGAGACAAGTTGCTCCACAATCTGGATGCCGCCTACCCCCGCGGACAACAAGGAAAAGGTATACCAGAGAGAAAATGCCGGACGTGGATGGGGAAGGATGCCAAACAAAAGACGAAAACCGGCACAAAAAAAGAGGGAAAAACCGCGCGAACGCGGAGTCCGCTGCGGGAAGGGAACGATTGTCTAAAAAAGAAAGGGTGGTCCACAACCGGGAATTCGGACGGTGAAAGCCGCACAAAAAAAAAGGGGCTAAAACCACAGCGACCAACAGGTCGGGGAAACATATTCAAACAGAAAAAAGACAGGAGGACACTAAGAGAAAACCCAAGGCGTATCCACCGCGCCAAAAGGGGGGTTGTTGACGGACCGATTTGGGGGGAAACATAATCTTTCCAGCACCGGGGTGGGGAGAAGCAAGGGCCAAGAAACATACATGTGTTGAATTTTGAACAGACGGGGAAAAACGAGATTACAGGTGGCTCGAGAAAAGACAAGCAAATATCTGAATACAGAGGGGGAGCACAAACCGGGAGGAAGGCGTATCGAATAGGGGGGATTAAAAGGTGTGGGGGCCAGATGTACGCTAAGATTGTGACAGAGACCGATTTGAAAACAAGTGAGTAGAGAAGGGACCCAGACAGGGGGGCATCTGTCCAGGGGATAATGTTAGGAAAGTGGAAGAGGTGGGTGAAAAAAATAAAAAGAGCTGGTAGGACGCAAAAATATGATCCAAAAAAACCAGGAGAAAAAATTATCAGCGGAGTAAGAAAAAAAATGTTTCGAGAGAAAAAAGCAGAGAAGATACAACTGGAGGTGGGAAAAAATTCGGGAAAAACACAGCAAAAAAAGGAAGAAAACATTAACCCCCCCCTGGTCAGGGAAAAGCGAAGCGAAAGGGGAAAGTCGGGGGTAAAAAGGGGGAAGATGGGGAAGAGAGGCGAAAAGAGGGAAAGGAGAAGTACCCCGTGTCCAAAACACCCAAACGCCAGTTAACACAATAAAAACCCAACAAAAAAAGTCCACACCGTGGGCGAAAGCATGGAGGAAAAAGCAGGTAAACCAAAGGCCCTTCATGAACACGGGGGGAGAAAGCGGGAAGGTTTTGGGGGGACACGCTTGTGCCTGCGACGCGGAAGTTGTCCTCACAAAAAAAAAACACGCGAAAAATCCGGAGCGAGGTAGGAAACACAAATGGCCCCGCCGGGAGAAGGGCGGAAAAAACTTACTTGCTCAAAGAAAAAGGGAGGCGGCGTCGTGCGGCTCGCTTTGGCTGACAGTGGGTGGGAGGGCCGACTGGGCTTTGGACATAAAACCGGTCCGTGAAAATTCGACCGTGGTGTCCCTAGATGAGGAAAGGGGAAAGAGGGGGGGAATGGGGGGGAGTACGTCCACGGGATCAGGCGCTATGGAAGAAAAAAGGTGACCTACTCCTACGAAAGGAAATGTGAGAGTGTCCCGCCGTCCGTCGATTAAGGCCTGACGCACGACGGACCCTTGGGGTGTGAATCTGCGGACCGGGTTCGAGTCATGGGACTTTTTAGGGAAGGGAGAGGAACTCACAGTAAGACCCGAATGCGGGAGAGAAAGACGAAGTAAGATGAGCCCGGGGGGAACTTGCCGGATTGTGAAAAAATCGTATCACTCGAACCCGAGGGGACACGTGCAGGGACATTATTTCAAGGTGACAGAAATCCGGCATACAGAGTTCAAGGAGTCCCGGAAAAGACAAATTTTGACGGAGAAGTTGACAAGGGGCGTGGAAACCGAGACTGCAGAGAAAAAAAAAAGAAAAGTCCCTCACGACCACGAACAACCCGAAGCCCCCCGGAAACAAAGGTAGGAGGTGAGGGAAGGGCAACGTGTATTTTTTATCGATGGTGCAGCATGAGTGCCTGGTACGACGCAGATTGAGGGGCACAAAATGGGTTGCCCCGCAGGTTCACGCCAAAAACGTTGAAGACTGAAAGGGGGGGGGAAAAAGTACCATAAAGGCGGCTATGGGACAACTGGAGAAACAAAAGCGGACCAGAGGGGGAAACTCCAAAAAGAACACCGCAAGAGGGGGGGGCAAATCGTCAAAAAAACACTTGGGGCCGTGGAGACACCCCTGGTGAACGCGGAGAAAGTTGCAGAATCACAGAATGGGAGGGGGTATTAGGAGCCAAAAGGGGGATGGGGAAGAACCTGCTGGCGCGGAACGCAAAGGGGTTGAGAAAGCAAAGGGGTCGGACCGCGAACGGCGGGTTTGGGAAAAAAACTCAGTGGGGGACGGAAAGAAAAAAGTTTGTTCGCGAAAGTCCGTTCAAAGCGAGGGGGGTCTAGGTGGAAGCGGATCAGGGTGGGGGAGGACAAAAAGGATTGATCTGATCCACGACAAATAAAAAATACAAAGTAATGACCAGCGGAGCCGGAGAAGGGACGTGGGTCAGAGGAAAACAAGTCAAACAGCCCGGAGGGTGCGCGGGAAGATAGGGACGAGTGTGCGCAAGGGGCACATGGGTCATAGGACCATTCAGGACAAAGACATTGACACTAGGGGGAAAAAAGGGCAAGGAGGGGTGGAAGTACAAAACCGAGCCATACAAGGGGGAAAAAAGAAAGGAAAAAACCCGGGAGCAAGCCAAACATATGTTGGCCCAGCGCAGAAAAGCCAGAAAAAAGGAAAAAAACCGGCAAGTACGAGAGACTCGGTTATGGGGTCGGAGCAGAAAAAAAACTTTTGTGATTTCCCACAGCAGAATGGGGACGGAATGAAGAAAAACCCGGGGGGGCAACCAACGAAAAGGAAAAACTCCCGTTAAGAAAAAAAAGGGGGGGGAGTATGAATTGTGTAAGTGCGGAAGGCACCGGATGAATTCTACAAGGTCAGGACTTGGTTACGGGGATTACCTCGAAAAGCTGCAAAAAAAGTCGCAAAAAAGGTGAATACTAACAAAAATAAACCAAAAAAAAAAAAATAACCTCCACATGTCACTCAGGGAAATAGTCGGCGGACCGTTTTCTGTAGGGCCTCTAGATCTTAAAAGAAGAAGGTGAAGAACGAAACTGAGACTGATGTGGGGGGGTAAAAAAGAAAAGGGTGATCACGAGTGTACCAAACTTGTCGCAGAGTAAACCTGGGGTCGAACAGGGGCTAAAAAGAACGCCATGGGCAGAATTGGCCAACGGCGGGGAAATCTACTAGACCTGACGCTGCTGAATCATAGGACAATAGGGTGAACGAGGCAAAGCGGGGCAAGGGGAAAAAAAATGACACCATTGTCATACGTGAAGAAAGAGGGGTTACGCTGGCAGCCGGGTAAAAGTTGGCCCAGGAGAGGCAAATAGTGATTAGGGCCGAAAGGCCCAAAACAACCAAACGAAAACGCAGATATTACCATTTTCAATTCTTCTGGAGAAAGGGTTCCCGGGGTTTAGTCTCATACGCAGTTAATCGAATCGCCAACGGTACCAATGCGGGTAGAAATAGTTTTGTGGGGGTAGACAGGGGCCCGGGCAAAAAAGACCCACACGCACAAAAAAAATTGGAACTCAAGGAAAAATAAAACTCGAAGTTGCAATCAACTCTGCGAAAAATGACCGGGGGGGAGAACCAGCACGTCTGAGGGACCAATTCGTGGGGACAACTCTGGGCCAAATTTGCGGTAAATGGGATGGAGTCGGGGGGCGCCCCATGCACTGAAAATGCTATAGCAACCAGTACGGTACAAAGGACAGGTGGCCTAGAGCGGGAATAGGGGGGAATGAAAAAAATCGCACACTTAGGAAGAAAGGACGTAAGGTGGAAGGAATAATCAAGTGCGAGAAACGAGAGAAAAACAGAAAACAGAGTGATGGTCGGGGAAGGAACCAATAGGTGAAAATCCAGGGCCAGGTGGGGGGGTCCCTAAAAAAAGGATTAGCTGGTGGGGGGTCCCAATGGACCGAAAAACAACCAGGATAGGCAATGGGCAAAAACTAAGTATGGCAACAAATATTGTTTGTGAGGTCTCATGACATTTAATACAGGTGGAAAGCCTTGACGGAATGACCATAACAGCCCTGCAAAAGATATGGGGGGGAAAAAAAAGAAAAGGGGGGTTAAGAAAGGGCCAAGACGGCCCCGAAAGAGGACGAGAGTCAGACGAAAAGGGCGCTTAAGAAAAAAAAGTTCTGTACCATTAGTCCTAAAAAAAAAACGTAAAGCGAATCGGCTGCGGGGAAAAATGATTCCGGTTGGGGCGGGGGGCAACCCAGTGGGCCTTAAATGACTGGCGACACGGAAGTCATTGGACCAAGGGACTCAAAAAACCTAACCACCCCGCGGGGGACATTACCCCCAGAGAGATGGGTAGAAACGAAAGACACAAGTGGAACCGGCATGGGAAGCTATTTATAACTGGGGGAAGATCCTTCACCCAATGTACAAAAAAAAAGAGGTGGTTGGGTTGTGGCCAAAGAAAAGAGTGACTTAGGGGGGGTGTTATAGGATAGCCGGTTGGGTCATTGGCATCAAAACCACACTCAAAAGAAAAAAAAAATCATCATTGACACTCAGAAGGCTCAGAGTCGTCGAAGTGCACAGGACTACTCTGGTTATTTGAGAAAAAACGGTCAGTAGAAAAAGGAGGCGCGGGGGGGGAATCCTACAGGACTATGTGGGGGGTTGACGAATTTTACCGTCCCGAATGCAAACAGGTTAGAAAGAGAGCAATGGCCAGGCATGCCAGAAGAGGGCTGGGCATACACGTGGCACGGGAAATTTGGCTTAAACAGTCATGGTGACCAAAACCGCCTGCAAAAAAGTAAAAGGGGGAAAAAACATGTGACTGAGGAAAGGGAAAGGGACGGATCATCCTCCAAGTAGGAGACAAGGGTGGGATTTGCCGAAATGGGATAGATCACAAAAGGGGGAAAATCTCTGCCCCAAAGAGCTTTGCGGGGAGGCACTCTATGGAGAAGGGGGGGGTTCCGCAAAGAAAATAACAAAGTAGATCACCCTCGGGCATAAGATAGACGTAGGGGATTCGCACTAAGGAAATTTCGGGACATATTGGGTGAAACACTGAGAGAACTGCTATCGGAAAAGAATCAAATCTCAGCAGTCAGGAAGGGTGTTTGTGTTTCTGCATGACGAAAGCCAGTGAAAGCGCAAATGCCTAAAAAAACACAATATCCAATAACGGCAGAGGGAAGGAGTGTTTAGGGGACAACTGGGAAAAGCCGCCCTGGCAGGAAAGCTTAGGGAAAGGGAGAGAAAAAGGAACCGAACGTGTGAAGGCCCGGAAACGGGAGGTGCACAAAGCCTGCGTGCAGGGACACAGCGTCCAGAAAAGCAAGATTTACACCAGAATGGGAGGTGGTTGAAACCACGGGACTTCATACCAAGGCCCCGGGGCGGCTACGGCAGATCAAAGACCGGAAGAAGTAAATACAAGGAAAGGGTTTGGGGAGCAGAAAATGGCGGATTCGACGAGCCTTGGACTGCAACAGCCGGCATTACAAGGGACTTAAGATGTGACCCCGAATCAGGTGGGATCAGGAGAATGGCAAAGTGGGAACAAAACCGGTGGCTGTATTGTGGGGTGGATGGGGTCCTGTGGTGAGAGGTTTGGGGGACTAGATTAGGGGATGTGGGGCACACGGCAAGAACAACATTGGGTGGCAAAGAATTCGAAGGATGTCTCACTGTACTAACCAAAAAAACTAAAAAGGGGGGGAGACAAAATGAGGGGCGTGAGACTAACTAATGACAACGGGAAAAAGGGGGCACAAGACACGCATGAAAAAAAACAAAATGCGGACAAAGGAAAACAAAATGAACAGGAGGGGAGCACGTACTCAACTGCGGCCACGGAAAGCAGCTTCCGAGGGGAAGTAATTCAAGGATGCGCAAGAGGTGCCAAAAAAAATTATGGGGACTAAAGGTGAAGCGCGGACACTGGGGTGAGAGGCGAAGGGGGGGGGAGGTGCCTGGAGGAACGAAAGCGTTTGTTGACTTTCAAAACCAACAAAAAGAGCCAGGTGGTGGGAATCTATGCAGTTCAAGACATAGGAATGGGCACGGCATCGCCAGACTGTGCGAATGAGGAGCGTTGAGAACAAAAAGCGTGGGGAGTGTTCCCCTTGAAGGAAAAAAAAAACAGGCCAACAGGGATACAGGAAAAAAGTAGAAAAAGTAATCCTGGCAGTGGATTTCGCATTGTGAGGGGTTAGAAAGGGCAGACTGAGAAAAAAGTCAGGAACATGGAAGGGTGCAGGTGGGGCCCGTTGGGAGAACAAAAAAAAAACATCACATGAGGAACAGAAGCGCCCGTGGACACGGAAAAGGACGAAAACCCCACACGGGCGGAAAAGTGGGTACCGGAGGTAAACGTGGGGCCATAGTGGGAAAAAGGTGTCTTCTGCCAGAAAAGCACCTAGAGCGGAATGACAAAAGGGAGTGGTGAATATGACATAGACGCGTCCGCCCTCAATAGGGGGAAGTAAGCTTGCAGGGGATAATACTGGCCGAAAAGACAGGGGGGGGAACAAGAGTACGTAGGGCCACGACATAGAAAGGAAAGAATGGATAATCGTATCAAGGATTATACGAAGAGTCCAAACCAAAAGAAGGAGGTAGGAACCGCGGAAAGAAAAAAAATGGGCAGGAGGGAAACAAAAGCCGTATCGAGCGTTCCCTCCAGACGATGCAAGGAATTCCGGTTAAAGTGGGAAAAAAAAAGGGGAATGGGGTGGGAAAAAAATCACCAGGAAGGAAGACAACAACTACGGGCGCACAAAGGAAAAGTCTTGGTAGAAAACGACCAAAAGGGGGGAAACAAGGCGAGAAAGAATGATATAAGGAAGAAATAGGACAGCATTTCACACGGTACCTCCGGACGAAGAAAGGACTGCCGGGGCGGATAGGTGAGGGGGCGCTTTTTGAAACTCGGGATCGATGGGAAGAAAAAAATGACGGAAACGGGGCACATGACATTTGTTCAACAATGGAGGGAAACGAATGGGACCTGAAAAGGGGAAAAGAGTTTCAGAGGCCGATGAAGATGGGGAGACAGTTTCATTGTGGACAGAACTAAACAGACATAAGGTACACCAAACGCGGGCGACACAGAAAATCGGAGACAGATGGGTCGACAAAAAGATCACAGGGGGACATAGGTATGTATCAGGTGGTCAAAAAAGCCTGTCTCGAAGTACAATGGGGACAGAAAGGGGAACGGGGATACAAAGACGGCAAAAAAGAGAGAGGATCAGCACATTGCCATAAGAATGTGATGGGAAGGCACCGAATGGAGGAAACAACAAAGAACGGTCAATCTTGGAAGGAAGGCACACAACAGAGCGAATCAGACAAGAGATCCTCAGGGCAGCATCAATGTCATAGAAAACAGAAATTGGAAAGGACTAAAAAAAGGAGCATGAAAAGCTAAAAGGGAAAGAGTGCGGAGTCCAAAGGAAATTATTACTAGGAAAACGGAGAACAGGGGTACCTTGGAACAGGTAAAGCGGTGGCCAGACCAAACACAAGGAAAGTTGCTTGGGAAAAGAAGGACAACGATGAGAACACACAAAACGATGGGGGACACCCAACTGAGAAAAGCAAGACGCCGAGAACCGGCGTTGTTTGAAGAAAAAGGGGGGCTGCAGTTGAGAAGGTGGAGAAACTCTTGAGAAGAGGGCCGGGGGGGATAACAAGAAACAGGACTCTACAGTATAAGGATGGAGCATCAAAAGAGACGGAACTCAGAGTCGTTAAGGCAATAACCAACGCACGGAGCGAAAGGAAGGAAAAAAGAACAGCAAAAAAAAAAAGATAAAAAAAAACGAAGAGAGTTTCTTACGGGATGTAGGGGGACAAAAAGTAGAAGAAGGGGGGGCAGGATCTACAAGAACATAATGTGCGGCCAGAAAAAAAAAAAAAAGGGAAGTTGCTACCAGGGGGGGTATAGTGTGCATGGCGAACAGGGGCCTAATATGGAGGGAAAGAGAAGTGGCTTCCTGGTCGCCTGGTCAGGGCACGCAAACGCTCTACAAAGTACTCTCATGGATCTTGACGGGGGTGAAATCGCGCCACGTCCAGCCGAAAAAACACAAGACTACGTTCCAACGGTTAACAGATCCAGAAAAAGGAGAGAAAATTTGTATCATATACTGGGGGGGGAGTTACAGGGATTACGAAAAAAGGGTAAGATGAATAAAGCGGGCAGCTCTTCCTACTGATAGCAGGAACGAATATATGAAAGGCGGGGAGAAAATCTATAACAGTAGAACGATGACGCCATGGTCCGCTTCTACAATCGAAATCAAAATAGCACATTTGGGGGGGGGGGGAAAGAAGAGCGGATAGTAGGACCACGACACGACAAAACTGAGGGGGAGATTGGAAAACACAGCGTGTCAAATCAAGACCCTGAAAAAAGGAACCAAAGCGGATGACACAATGGCCTGGAGACCAACAAAAAGGCAAAATGGAAAGGGGGGGTGTGTCTTGGAACGAAATCCCGGTGATCACGGGAAAAAAGGGCTGATTAACAGGGAGGTGGGGGGAAGAAAAAAGGGTTTGGAATCGAAGTCCCGGCCTCTATTCGACTGAGTAATCACTGACCAAAGACGGTGCAAAGGTGGACAGACTGTGAGACCTCGGTTTAATGAAATCGACGAAGGTAAAAAGTCAAGTAGGGAATGGGACGGTGGGGAGAAGGGAACTCTACATAAACAGGATGGGGTGGGGGACGACAGAAGAAGGGAAGTGTATGGACGCTGCAAGGAAAACCATGAGCAAGTGATAAAAACGAGTCGAAAAGGGAGGAGGGGCCTCATGCGGTGTCAGTAAGTGCACGGATCCTGAAACTAAACGCCAACAGACAAGGAGACATTCTGCCCACTTAGACTGAGAGGAAAAGGAGGGGGTGCAGGCCTGGAAATCGTCAAAACTGACAACCCCACAGAATGGAATCACAAATGAAAAAGAGAAAAAGAAGAAAAACTCTCATAGGGGTCACAGGTGAGAGGTGTCCGGGAATATTACGATCGGGGGTTGTCACACTTCAAGGGGGGCAGGGAGGGGGGGCGGTGTGTGACAGACGGGTGGTATTGGGGTGCGGCTGGGTTCACAGCAACAAAACGTGAGGCGACTCACTAGAAAAATGACACGACCAGACTCAATGAGGAGAAGGAGAAGATCGCCGGGACCTTAGAAGAAAAAAGAGAGGAAGAAATAAAAGTGACGGGACTCTCGGGCACCGCAGGGAAAAAAGGACAGGTCCACGGAACAGGAGGCGAAAGCGAGAAGTGATATCACACATGGGCGTTAGAAATGCGCAAGGGGGAAAAGAAACACAAAAAAAAAAGAGGGCAAGTTGTTTAGACATTGACAGACACATAGTACCGGCGCAGTGATGTCAGAAAACCAAGGGGGTCATGGAAACTTCACGAAGAAGGAGGGGAGGGTGGTTTGAAAGGGGGAAAGTGTGGCAGCCCCCACGTTGGGGAAGAGAACCAAACTCGGAACTCTGAAAAAAGGAAGGAAAAAGAAAGAGTAGTAATAGATGCGAAGCACGCCTTGGCAGGTGGTATTGGCCGGGATGACGTGGGTAAAGACGCTTCACGGAGGGGAAAATTGGTGCACGGGGCCCGCATACAAGCTGCCCCGGGGGGGGGGAAAAGGCAATTTAATCCCGGGACTCCTGAAAAACAGCTGTAGCCGAAATAGGAGAAAAAAAAAAACAAAAGGAGGGAACCAATCAAGGGGGTGGGGGACAAGCACCGAAGCTGAAAACAGGGGCGATTGCTACCCTTCGGTATTTGAGCAATGACACGGGAAAAACAAAAAAGCAAAAGAAGGCAGAAATCAAAGACATACGAGTGCGCGAGTGCCCCCAACAGGAAATCGACGCGGGGGCAAAGTGAGAATAAGACTGACTGGAAATAAGGAGGGGAGGAAGAAGCGAACTCTGATGTCGGTCATAGGTGAATGCACGCACTTAAAAAACAGATGGCCAGGATGAAAAAAGAAAGTGTCCCCCACAGGAAAAAAAAAAAGGACAAAACTCCCGGAACAAAAGAATAGGAGAAACAACGGCGGGGGGGGCGTCGCACAAGACACCCATGAAAAAGGAAAGGGGACGCGCCAGCGGGGAACAGCTGAACATGTTCGGTTTTGACGCCGTGAGAACCATAGTGGGTTGGGGGAGTCACGTCTTTTGGCCTGAAAAGAGGCGCAACGAGGAGTCTACGACCCAACAATACAATAAAAAGGAGTGAGGAAAAAGAAGGGAAATGGGTGAAAGGGACGGAGCAGACAAAAACGTTGCTCGAGCAAAAAAAGGAGGGGGTAGGTTCATGAAGCGATGGGGAAGATGAAATTGGGGGAAAGTGCGACCACAACAAAGGGGAAAAGGAAAGTGACCAGGGGGGTTCAAATGTTGCGGAATTTCATTCCGGGGACCGGGGGGAAGAAGGAAAGGGCCGTAAGAGGATAGACAGCTTTCCCCCATCACATAGCTAGGGGGTACAGGAAAAAAAAGGAGGCAAAGACTGGGGGGGAGGGGAGGGGTCGGTGGGGGAGGGGGTTTTTGTCAAACCGAAGTGTGGCCTCATCAAAACAAAACGGGGATCCTCGAAGAACCCGGTGGAGCTCGCAATGGCACGAAAATTAGTGGGGTAGAAAATATCGGGCTAAAGGAGTGAAAAGTACAACAGGGAATTTTGACAGCAATTGAAGCAAAGGGGAGGTGGAATTCAAAAGAAAATGGACGAGAGAAAAGCGAATCAGCGGGAAGACCGGGGGACAAACATCAGAAAGGGAAAAAGGTTCTGGAACTGGTTGCTAGCGTTTAATTTGGAAAACCGATTGGACAAGGAAGAGGAAAACCGGTAGGTGGAAGGGTCGCCACCAGAAGGGAAAAAAAGGGTTCCCGGGTGGGAAGGGAAAAAAAAAATATCTCAAGAGAAAGGCCATGAGGAAAAAGAAAAGGCCCCCCCCCGGAAGAATGTTGGTCGAATCTGTGACAAAAAAAGAGAACCTTTGGCCGAAACCTGGTGTGGGAGGGATGGGTTGACACAAAAGAATGGAGGGAGGGTTCCCGTTAACAAGGGGGGGACAAGACTGGGGGTGAGGGGAGAGGAAAACGCCGTGGTGGAGGGGGCCGGAAAAAAACGCAAGAACAGGACGGGGGGGGGGGGGGTAAAGAACCGTCAACGTTGGGGAAACGGACCGAGGTGGGTAACGCAATCTCTCGAACATGAAGGGAAAAAAAGAAAAATTAGAAGCGTGACATGGTGGCAGAGTTGAGGGGGGAGGGAGGGGGCGTCCCCGGTTGGTGCACACACAAAACCCTCTTGAACAGCCGCCAAATCTGAAGGGAAGTGTGGGGGGGGAGGGGAGAGGACGGGAAACCCCTGAGAACACTTGCGGAAGGGGGAATTGAGGGGGAGTAAAGACCCCCGGCGAGAGTATGTGAATGAAAACCAAAAGGTACAAGAACGAGTCGGAAAAGCTGTCCCTTCAAAGGGACCAAGGAAAACAAAAAAAACGTCTGTGGAATGGGAGTCCTCGGGGAAAAAAGAAGGACGCAAAGAGCCTGTCAGAATTTTGGGGGGGGACCAAAAAAAAAAAAGAAGAAAGGAGAAAAAACTGTCCAGTGCGTCTCAGGGGGTGGTGGGGGGAGGAACCAGAGACCGGTTGGCCATCTGATTTTGGGCGACACATCGGGGTCGAATCCGGGCCAGGAAAGCTGGAGAAGGGGTGGAATGGATGGACCGCGGAGGCGTGTTATTTGCTTTAAAAAAACGGACTAACAAAAGGGAAAGCCAAACGTAACATTGACACAGCTCGTGTTTGCCCGAAGAAAGGGATCTTGGGCTTCTCTGTACAGGGGGTGCGGGAGTCGGATCAGAATATAAAAAGGGTGAAGTGACAGGGAGGACGTTAGCATGCTGGGGGGAAAGGGTTGCGGATTTGTCACTTGCACAGAAAATGCCGGGGGGCCGGTAAAGAAGACATGGCTGGGAGAGTTGGAATCGGTAGGGGCAGGGAAAAACGGCCGCCACGGAGGTAGCACCCATAAAGTAGGGGGGCATGACATTCCGGGAAAAAATAAAAAAACGGACCACAAAAGGTGGGACGACTGCCGGCCGGGGGAGTGGCAAGCCCCAACATAAGAATGATAGTGGAGAAAATCAAAGACGGAAAAACGCATGTAAAAAAAGGGAACGGCGTTCCTCTGAGTAAATGGATGGCTCAGCAGCAATTGTCATAAGACTAAAAGACGACTGAGAGGGGGGGGGAAAAAAATGACTTGTTGGGTGTTCTCCCGCCGGGAGGCCGACACCTTGAACAAGAAACCCCAATTGAAAAACAGTCTTTTTGCCTAATTCCACGGGGATCCTTTTTCAAAAAGGGGTGAAAAGGACGATGTTTGCCTCTTGCCGAAAGTGGATGGGGTTTGGGGGTAGAAAGGCCGGGAAAGAAAGGCCGGGCGCCGTAAGGTTAGAAAAAAAGGGGAAACCTCCTCTGGGAGAGAAGCAGGGGGAACCCACAGTTCTGGCATCCTTATGTGTGAAGAAAGAGCTCAGACGAAAAGAGTGCCGAGAAAACACAAGCACGGAGATTCGGTCCTGAAGAGGTCAGCGGCTGGGGTTCCCGTCCCCAGGAATAGGGTCAGGGTGGTCAAAAAATGGTCAAGAACAACCCCACAGGATTCGTTAACAAACCCAAATTTAGGGGGAGAAGGCGGTTTCTGGAAGAGGGTGGGAAAAGGGAACGGCCGGAAAGCGGAATCAGGTACTCAGGGCCGTTAAAGTGAAAGAGCCTGCGGGAGGGGAAAATACTTTAAGGATGGCTAAACGGATCGAAAATCAGGATTCGGCTGTCCCTCAGAGGAAAGGGCAAGGTACATGATGTATTCTAGAAAAGGAAATCAGTCTAACATATATACCAAAGTACCTTTAAACTAAGGTGAGGACAGGTCGCTGGCCTTGTAAAATTTGGGCATACCCTGTCAAAAGAAGTATAAAAAAAGATCGACAGAAACAAAGACGCCAAAAAAAAAAGGGAAAGAAGCAATAGGAAAGAAGATAAGTACTGCAGCCTGTGAAAAAACTGAATGGGCAGAGGGGAGGAGAAATAGCAATATGTGGCACCGAACACAAACAGTGCCACAAAATGGTGGTGAGGGGGGACGAAAATAACGAGAAAGTGGGACTGTCGTTTTATGTGGTCAGGAATCCGGTAGGGGGGGGGGGGAGGGACCAAACGATTCAAGCAGAACACATCTGCAACGAAAACTCGCACAAAGTGGTAAAAAACTCAACTAGGGAAAGAACAGTTGTGTGTGAAAGGAGATAAAAGGGGCGGAGAGGGAAGTAAAGAGAGACAAAGGGAACGTAGAGAAGCAATAAAAATTATGGGTACGACGTGAGGGGACGCTTGGGGGGGAAGAAAAGGGGATGTCGGCGGATGCCTGCGAAAGGAAAGGGAGGGGGGCAAGTGTCATCGGGGGGAAAAGGGGAGACGGTCACACCCCTTTGGGGGTGAAAGTTAATGGAACGAACTTTAAGGGAGGGAAAAAAAGATGAAGGGTTCGCCAATTTCAGTGAGGTAACAGGAAGTAAACACCTGAATTGCGTATTGAAACGAGGGGGGACAAGAAGAAAAGGGTATAAGGAAAAAAATTGAGAATCGGAACGGAACACGGGTGGTGAAAGGGGACTGGGGGCGTTTCCGGGAAGGAGAACCGCGCGCCGAAAGATAACGAGAAAAAGTGGGATATGTTGCCACTGTGTGGGGTTCCCGCAGGAAACCACTGATCCCGTTGAAAAAGAAACAGGTCACCGACCCCAGAGCGGGCCGAAACCGAAATCAGGATAAAAAAGGCCCATGGGATGGAAGGGGGCAACAAATGGTAAAGCCCCCTTTCGGGACTACTGGGTGTGAGGGAAAGAAAAAGTGACCGGGAGAGAAGAGGGATGCAGAAGTTTGATTCGACGGAGGAAAAAATTAAAAACCCAGGCACGGCACAGCCGTGGGTCAGGAACACCCGGACCCCCAAGGGGACGCCACGGGAGAACGGGAAAAAAGAAAACCGACTTCAAGAGGTCAAGTCGACGCCAAAACAGGGGTTTGAAACAGCGGCGGGGCAGAGAAGAAAGAAGAACCAAGAAGGCAAGCACGCGAGTATTTGCCCTCAATTTGAACTAGAACGAAAGAGGGAAAACTGTTTCTGGGGCTGTTTGAAGGCGTGGTTGGGAAGAGGGGGGGTGGTGCAGTGACTCGGTCAGAACAGTTGGTCAAAAAAGAGACACCAACGAGAAAAAAACCAACAACGGAGGAGGAGGAAAAAAAAAAGAAAGCGGGAAAACACCAGAAAAGGGGTGGGAACAGGAAATATTGTAAACACCCAAAAAAACGCTTCTCAAAAACAAGAAAAAAAAAAAAAAGGAAACAAGGGGGAAAGAACCGAAATGTGGGACGTCAGAGTTCACAAAAAAGGCGCAAGAAGCGGTCGGGAGAGGGGGTGAAAAAAGGGGGGGAAGAGCTTTGTCCCCAGCCGCAGGTGCTAAAAAAACAAAGGTCGACTGCTTTAATCAAACAAATGGGGGTTATATTAACGCCGCGCCCCTGGCCAGAAACGCTCGGGTGAAAAACAGTCCATGTGGTAACCAAGTGGGGGGGGGGGGGGGGGGGAGGGGGGGGGGGGGGGGGGGTGGGGGGGGGGGCGGGGGGACAGGGGGGGGGGGGGGGGCAGGGGAGGGGGGGGGGGGGGGAGGGGCGTGGCGGGGGGGTGGGGGGGGGGGGGGGCGGGAACGACCAAGTTATCGCACGCCGAGGGGAAGCGAGGGTAGAAAGAACAGCCTTCGACAGGCCAGCGGAACAGGAAAAAAGAAGCCCTTGCACGTAGAAAAAAAAAAAGGGAAAGGGGAAAAGGGTCCCAAAGGGGAGCGACGCCGAAAAGCCGCCATGGAAGGTCTCGGGGGGAAGGGGGGATACAAACCGAGAAGCACATCATGAGCGTAGCAACTGAAGAGGGCAAGAGCCAGAACTGCCCCAGCACATCACCACAAACGAAAAAGGGGGCAAAGGGGTACCCCAACTTGGGGAATATTGAAAGGGGGCAAAAACCCACAGGGTCACCCCACGGCAGAGTAAAACATTTGAGGGAGGGACCTAAAACATAAGAAGATTACCACAACACTCAAGGAGTGAGAAGGGAAGTTGCAGGGGGGAGTCGAACATAAAGCCACACTACTGGGAAAAAGACAAAAATGCAGCAAGCAATCAAGGGCCCAAAATTAGAACTAGGGGAAAAACAGAATACTAAGAGAGGGGACCGGCGGGAAAAAAAACACCCCCCCTCAGAAACGCAGGGAGGGGAGGAAAATGAAAGCTAGTTGGGGGCGGGGGGACCAAAGAGACAGCAAGGCCAGATGATTTGACTGATGGATGGGGCAAAAACAAACCAACCCAAACTTAGGGACAAAGACAAAAAAAACACACTTACAAACCGGTGTTGCTTAACTTTGAGCACAACATTTGTGAGAACAAAAAAGCGAAATGAATTGGAAGAAAGAACGGGACGTGTCCCACAGGGGAAAATTTCAAAAGAGGACCAAGCCAATCATCAGGGGGAAAAAAAAAAGCAGGGGGACGACAACTGGCAGAAGGGCATAGGGGGAACTTCTGAAACGGGCGCCCACCAGTGGAAAAAAACCAGGGAAAAAAACTACATGAAGCCGGGCACCCCGGCGCAAGATGTTCGTCTCTGGAAAGGAGAAGAAAAAAACTGTTTTTAAAAACGCCCAACATGCCGAATATCGCAAAAGGGAGGGAAGACGGGCGCAACAGCGGACAATTCAATTTTTCCCAACTTGCAGCAAAGGGGGGGTCAGGGTCCAGCTGATACCGGAGCCATAGGGTGAAGAAGGGAGTCAGAAAGGGAAAAATTCGCAAGAAGGAAGAGAGGGGAAAGGGAAAAAAAGAGTCATGGGAGGGTTGCATGGGGGCAAACAACACGCACTAGTCGGGGAGATAAAAAAAACCGCCCGCCCATCAGAACGACTAACCTCGGGGTCGCATCCTAGGAAAAGCATAATCACATACGTATCAACGAAGTCATGAAAACTTAAAACCAAGGAGTCAGGACAATTGCGACGTACTAGGGGAAAACGGTCCTGAGGACCAAGAAGGCAGACCACACATAAAATGGAAAGGGTGCAAAATAGGGGAAAACTGGAAAGTAGTCCACAGAAAAACTTTCCGGCGCCAGACCGTTCTAAATAAAAGGGAGAGTAGGGTACAATGGTGGGTCGGAGGGGGGAAAATAACCTTTCAAAAGGGGAAAAAAAAAAACGCAAACGGGAAGTGAGTTTCCACCAAAAAAGGGAGGAACGTACTGATAAACCCTCACGTGACGAAAAACGCACTAAGTCGGATTTCTTAACGATGGGAGACCAATAGAATAGCGGAGACGAAAAGGCCTGCCGGAGCAAAAACGCGGCTGAAGGGGGGGGGATTGGGGTCAGGCATGCTCCAACGGTTCCAGAAGAAGGGAGAACCAGAGTCATGGAAAAAACAGGGACCTAAAAGAGATATGAAGGCATGGAACGACCAAAAACATAATAACGCCCGACCAACAAATCCGATCACGGGAAAAACCACGCAAGGACGTATCCACCGGGAAAAAATGGTCTCAATCGTGTACGGAGAGGATCAAATACAAAAGTAAACAAAAAAATAAAGACCAACTCTTCCCCCAAGTCAGGGGAAAAAAAAAATTGTAGAGATAGACGTGCCTTCCGCTGGTATTAGAAAGAAAGACAAAGGGGGACAATAACCATCAGCACCCTAATAGTACAAACCCTTTTTCCAACCAGGGGGCAAGTGAGTGGGCCGGCGTGTTCAAACAAAAGAAGAATGGGGGTTCCGCGGACCCAAACGATACTGCAGGTTGTTGCTGGGGTAAAGGGAACAGACAAATCTGCCAAGGAATTTGGGACGGCCGGGGGGGTGGCCAACGAGCCATAAAGGGAACAAGCCCGGTGTTTGGAAGGCTCCTTTCGGGCCAATAGGCAATAAAATCAAATGCGGAATGTGGGGAGCCGAAGGAAAAGGAAGACGAGAGGGCAAGATCGCGCAAAGGGGGTCAGGTGTTACCAGGCTTTCCTAAAAGAAAAGAAGGGGGATGGCGAAAGTGCACGGTGGTTTGTTGAAGGCAACCAAACTACGGAAAACGCTACAAACAAAGGGACAATCGCTCTTGTGGGGAACGTGAGTCAGACTTCTAAAAGGAGAAAAAGAAAACCACGTTGCACGACTGTCCAAACCGGCTTTCCAAAGAAGAACGGCACCCAACCAAAGGCCCGAAAGAGGGCCCAGACACTCGGCCCACATGCTGTTGAAGAGAAAAAAAATAAAATGTCAGTTCGAAACATGGATCCACGGCCCCCAAAGGGTGGGGGTGTTACGAAGGTGAAAAAAAAAGGAAGGGGAAAACAAGTTGCCTGTCAAAGCCCGGCGCATGAGATATTTTTGTGTGGTAAAGGGCAAAGGGTTGGGGGGGGAGAAAAAAAAGGAAAAACTCGAGCATAAGACCACGAATAACCAATCAGTCGTGTTAAAAGGGAGGAAGGTTGTTCCCGGAATCGATTCGACTCGATGGAAGGGGCCAAAGGGGACGCCCCCCTTGGGGGTGGTCAATTTCGTCAAGGGGACCCGGACGGTAGGGGGGAAAGAGGGGACAATGAGTAATCCAGTGTGAGCGTGGTTTCGGGAGAAAAAAGACACCACGTGAGGAGAGAAAAAAACACGGCATTTCCGGGAAACAACTCAAAACCCATCAAAACTAAGAAAAAAAAAACTTTGGACTATAACGCCGGACACAAGTCGAGGGGAGCAGGGGGAAGGGTGAGGGGAAAGATCCGGATAAATTCGTTGACCCACCTACACAAAGAAACAGTAAAAAGCCAATATAAAACAGAAAAAAATTAGTCCACGCCCGTGGGGGGGCCAAACCTTCAGAGGACCCAGAGAAAAAAGGAGGAAAAAAAAGGTAGTTAAAGAAGGTATGTTTCCCCGCTGTCCCCTTGCCAGGCACCAAGAGAAAGGGAGAAAAAAAACAACAACAAAACGGGAGGGAAAAGAGAGATAATTACTGGACAAAGGGGAGTGACGAAAAATTCATGCGGGAAAGAGAAAATAAGTGGATCACGCCCAAATCCAAGGGGGCGGGGGAAGCCGGGCAAGATGGGGGCCCGGGAGCTGAAATGGGTACAGCAGTCCACAAGACCCGACTATTTTTCAGGGGGAAGTATGTGCTGAAGGGGCATCAGGCCACCGTGGAACAGAACGCCAGACTAGGAAGCAATTTTGGAGGGGTTGGGTCCACGCCACAAGCGAGGAAAACAAGAAGGTTCAACACCATACCAAGTTCCCGAGGCAGGGGAGAAAGGACTGCAAGTCAAATTACTGTGCGGCGGGGTCGGGGGTGTTGACAGGAAGGGAGAAACAAAGGCTGACTGGACGGTTGGTCTCCGAAAAGAATGGCAAGTAGTTTGAATTGGGGGGAAAAAAGACACTCAAGAGGGAAAAGAGTCAACGGTAATAAGTGGGGACAAAAGGGGAAAAAAAGGTCAGGGTGCCCAGGCAAAAAGTTCCGAGCGATGGGACAGAAGGAAAAAGAAAAATTGGGAATCACCGGGAATCTCGGGGAAAGGAACGGGAAAAGGGGTCGGGGACCCGTGGTGTTCAACCCTCTGAACAAATGCCCCCTTGGAATTCCAAACAAAAAGTCCATGAAAAAAAAAAAAAAAAACAAAACACCCATGACAGCAACCTGCCGGTAGGGGGTCCATTAGGAAACCAAAAAACCTTTGGCACAGGGGGGAGACCCCCGGGGGAGGAAGTTCAACGACATCTGGATTTCCAAAAGGATTTCCAACAGGGGGATCATGGGGGAAGGGGGAACTGTCCCTGTGGAACGAGGAGTACCAGGAAAAGGAAAAAAGGGGGGGGTGCGTGCCGCACGAAGCCCCCGGGGGGTAACACGTACCAGGTGGGGAAAAAGGCCGAAAGTCTAGGCAGCGTGGGCAAACAAGGGACTCAGCGATGGGGGGACATGTGGGGAGCAGGATAGGGAGGGTGTGGAAGG
>Ga0179593_1284668_pt1 | contig 27404 bp, 26 predicted proteins | sample CZODoug2_1_08_16_FD_185931 | JGI IMG/M metagenome (GOLD analysis project Ga0179593, IMG submission 185931) | Vadose zone soil fungal communities from Angelo Coast Range Reserve, California, USA - CZODoug2_1_08_16fungal (PacBio error correction) | ecosystem: Environmental > Terrestrial > Soil >...
CACTTCTTTCTTGGACCAAATAGGACAGGTATGGTGTCTGAACAGAAAATGCGGTCAAGGCAGTTGCGTCACGTGGCGGTAAGGAGGGGCGGTCACAGTCAGGTGGCTTGTTTTCTTTTCGGCGAGCGGTAGGGAGGGGGGTCAGTTACGAGGAGTATAAGCGCGGGGGGTTCGAAAACTGGAGGAGGAGTAGACTCCGGCTCGGCGCAATCATAAAAACTTTCCTTCCCGCAATCTGGAGTTAAAGACCGAAGAATTGATCTTTAAGAGCAGAGTGGACCCTGTTTACCAGGTATTCCGGCACTCGATGATCGAGATTTCAAGTCAATCGTACTCAGGAGTAAAGGTGCTGTCAGATAATAGAAAAAAAGAACAGGAGAATGGACATATCATTTCAAAGGGGGGAAGCTTACTCGACGCCGCAGCCGTAGCCATCTGCGGGACCAAGTTCTATCGGAAGAAAGACACCAAGATCGGACGACCGAGAGGCACGGTTCAGTCGACCGTGTCTTGAGGGGGCTCTCGGGGGGGGGGTTGAAGCATTGAGAGTCCTGGTTGAACCAAAAAGCGTCTTGACTGTGGGAATGAGCGGTGGGCAAACCGCCGATGCGCATCGGTCCACTCTGAGGGCGCCGGAGGGGGAATAGAGGGAGTACCTAACTTCCATAGCAGGGGAGGGGTGCCAAGTGGGAGCTCAGGTCGTGCAGCACGCCCGGGGAAGGTCGGTGCAGGCTCGGCGCGGCATCTAGGATGGATTCCATCAAGATAGAGAAATGGAGGAGCTGAGAGGAAAAAAAAGAAAAAAAAAGGGAAAAATCATTTAGGGAACGCTAGGGGACGACGTCGGGGATTTCCGATATGAAACAGGACAGGTTATCATCGAACAGGACCCGGAAAGAAAAGGGAACCGTGAATTTTGGTATCTGGGCCCAGAACAAGATGCCATTGAAAAAAGCGCGCCGGAACTGGACGCGCCGTGTAGAATCACCTTAGAAGGAAAACATTAATACTAAAGGACAAAAGTAGACAAGGACAACCTCCGGGGAGGTAAGGGTCAACCCAGAGGTCAAGGACCCGGCCGCCTAGGAAGGCGAGAGAAAGTGTGGACTTAATTCCTACGCTTGAAAAAAAGGGCGCACGTCCATCCTGGTCAAGTCTCGGTAAGGGGGAGGACCTTGGGAGAACATAGACTCCGCAGACGCTGCAAAATGCGCCCGACCGTTTCCCTTTATAACGTCTTCACGAGGAAAAGTGAAACAAAAGGTTTAGGCAATCGCACTCAATAACCATACCAGAGGCGGCACGCTGTACAAACCGAGTATCTGGGGTTCGGAGAATATGAGCACAGATAACGGCTCGTAAGTACGATCTGGGAGGGCGTTTGGTAAGAACTCGAATAGAGATGCTGCACTGGGGATCGGTGGAAGGTATTAGAGGAACCAGCCTAAGCATTTTAGAGAGGGATTCAATAACCCGACAGGAAAATAGACGACGGCGGACTGAGTAATTAAAACTCCTAGGGAAGTATACCGGGGTGTTCTATTATAACCCACGGCGAGCATATCGGTAGGAAAGTCCCCTCTGGAATCTTCCTTATGATTAAGCCAAGAAGGGAGGAGGCAGGATCTTATCAAAGAGGGGGCTCTGCCCTTCGGGGCGCTTATGTGACCGACGGATGAAAAAGGAGAACCCCCGCATCTGGAGGAAAACGTTCAGGGCTAAAAGATCGGAAGTTAGGAAAATTATCTCAGAACTATCCCGGGGGAGGGAAACCAGGTGATAACACCGCGCCTCAACCAGCCCTGGACGCAGCCGCGGTGAGATCTCTACCTTGCGTTTCACCCTCTTCGTCACTCAGGAGAAGGCCTTTGTAAACGCATAGCCCTGAAAGGCGGCGGTCAACAGGCTGCGGTCAGTCTTCTTCCGTCCATGTAAAAAGGAGGAAAAAAGCCAGTCAGATTCAGGAGAGCCTAGGATACTGTGCGAGGGGGTGAGGCCACGCTCGATCGAAGCCAGGGGAAAAAGAGATGGGTCGTCATTCATGACGATCTTTCAGAAGGCATGAACTTCAGTGGCAGTATGAGCAAGGTCATGAGAAGGAACTAGTTAAGCCTCCTATCATTGCCCTTAAGACACGGAGCGATCGACAAGATTCCTGGAAAACCAAAGAACACATTTCGGTCATCTTCAAGGGCGGGAGCAGGGAGTGTCGGGGCAAAGTCAGCGGCCTATCTCCTTGAAGGGGATAGAACTCACAAAACAACAACGAGGAAAATAGCTCTTTCAATCAGGCGTTTAAGAAGGCTGGGTCTGCCTCCGGATCCACGTCCCCACATGGAGAGGAAGGCCTTAGGGTCTTTGGTGACAGCCGTGCCTGAGTCGCAGGAAAGTGAGGGCCACGCTTGGGTTCTGACGAGAAGGAGGACCGGCGCATAACGGTCATAAGCTAACGGAAGGGTCCCCCCTCGAGGACCTTACCGGGACTCAAGCGCTGGAGGGGGATGGTAGGGCTTCAGGGGAAAGGACTTCCCAGGTAAGGAGGGAGGGGGGGCCGAGTCTAGCCCCCATACTTGTTTGGACGCAGCCTGGCACGCAGAAGTCGTACGCCACTGAACATGACAGGAGGGAGAAAGGAGGGAACTTGCTACAGTTAGTGGATCCTATCGAACCTGGAGCAGCAATGGCCGATCTGAACGCAGCGAATAAGCGCTGCTTCTTGCCCGGGCTTGGGGAGCGCGCTTCTACTAACCAAACTGAGAGAAAAGGAAAAGGAAACGCTACTGGATCACTCGCTAATTATAAACCCGGGAAGGCGTTTCTCCATGGACTTGCGGTCACCAAAATAGCCTGAAGACGTTCAGCGGTCCTCCATCTAGCGGCCCACCTCGGGGAAGATGAAGGAGGGAGGTCGGGGGGCGCGACGCGGTCAACTTACCTAAAGATCCGCCTCGGGAGTTAGGTCGAAAGGGCATCACTAAACACCTTCTTACTGAGTTTTTCCTCGAAGAAGGGAGCTTGGGCTGTCCCGGGATTTTGTCAATAAAAGAAGGGAGGAGTTGGCGGGGGTGGGAGTGGCCTAAACGACGACACCGAGAAACCGAGTTCCGGTTTCAGAAAGATATTCTTCAGGACCTTAGATGGCAGGCTAACAGAAGACGTGATCGGGTCTCACTAAGCGACCAGCACCGGGGGGACGAGGTGTTTTCATATGAGGGGGATTGTTCAAAGTGCTGATTGATGCTGCTACTCCGGCTGGGTTGGGTCGATGGTAGGATGAATTGGGCAGGCCTTCCCGCATGGCGAAGGCTGAGCGGCTTAAAAAGTTGTAACGACAAGAAAGGGGGGAACAAAATTACTAATAGCAAACGAGACGGGCATGGGGGGTCAATCTGGGTCTGGCGTACACGGACAACGTATGGAATTTTCAATGCTGGACCAGTATGGGGGGGAAAAGGACCGTGAAATAGACTAGGTGTAATGAGACCTGACTTCGGTCGAGTGCACCCGCGGGTTGCTAATTGTTCAGGGGGGGAGAAAAGGCGCTGCCGCCGCTGGGGGACTGGATTGAGGCGCGCCGCTTTGAAAAGGCCGATAAAGGACTGTACACATGAAGGTCGGTTAAACAGGAACGGGGGGGGGGGGGTCACAAGGGGTGTGGCTGCTATGAAAAGAAGAATTGTCGAAGCCCCCAGACTCTGTCGAACGACTCCAGATCTGGCGCCGGCGCGCACGCATTGAACGGTATGTGCTCGAAGGGCTCGGGAAGGAGAAAAAAAGCGGACCCAATTTAGAATCATCAGCAACCATGAAATAACTCCGGCGCCCGACTACTGTTGCTACCTGGGCATTCAGGAAGGAGCACGACAGGAAGAAGAAACCTGCCATTGCAAGGATTTGTTAAGACAGAAAAGATCAACCAGCATTGTGTCGCGGTTACTGTGGAGTTAACACTAGGAGGGAGGTGCTCTCTGCAACCAGTACCAATAAAGGAGGGAAGTGGGCGCACGCACTGGAAGTAACGCACAGGATAAGTGCCCTTACTGATCCCGTCCCGGGTCGATGTATCTAAGGTGGCAGGAAGGAAGCTATTTACGGAGGGTTTCAATTCTACGTTACTTTAGCGGGGTGACACCGGGGGGTTTTCAGGGGGAGGAGAGCACATCATCTCCCTTGCCAGGAATGATCAGAAAGGCCTGGGGGGGGGGTTTCGTGGGCGAAACTGAAGGAAAAACGGAACGCACCTGGACTCGGATATTGACGATGGGGCAAGTGAAATCGCGCGCTCGGAACAAAACTAGCTTTCTCCAGAACAAAAAGAAACCCTTACCAGGAGATGTAGACCAGGATACTCGTCATAGGGCGTTATCCGGAAGGAAGGCCCCTAGAAGCGAGTCGACGACGGTCGGATCAAATTCTACCAAACAAAGTTCGCGCTGGTCCATGACCAAAAGTCTCTCATTGCTGGGGTGACTAGGTACGCCGCCCTTCAGCCACGCCATGAACAGACAAGCCCGCGCTCACGAAAAGGGAACCCAACCTTACCTCCAGACTCAAGGGCCACGCTCTGACGGGCCAAGCTCTTATCTGGTCGTTAGGTTTTTCCTTAGAAGAGGACAATAGCGAACTATAAAGGGGGGTTGCTCTCGCAAAAAAACAACGATTGAGAAAAAGAAAGAAGCCCTTCTGGGAAGAAGGCCGAGATATCAGAGGAGGGGAATTCCTTACATCAACAAGAATCATCAGGGAGGGGAAGAGCGTGCGGGTCAACGTCTGTTGGATGGCTGGGGCTTTGGAGTGCTGAAGGCGTGGGGGTCAGGGATATTTCATTTGGGAGAGGATATTGGGCTCTGGAGGTATAAAACTGGGTGCGGGAAGCTCGGCCGGCCGGCTTAGGGCGAGAGGGAACTTGAATCCCATCGTCACCTAAAAGGTCGTGAATAGGAAATCTTTTCTAAGATAGTGGAAGGAAGGTGTTAGAGTTATGAAAGGGAGGCCATGCAATATCTGGGGAGTACGCTCGCTGGGTCCATCTTCGACTAGTAAGGGTTCAGAGCGGGTCACAGGAATCTCCTACGCCTTTCAGAGAAGAAGTACAGAGACTTTGCAGAGTCGCACACACGTTTAAACGCGGTGAAGCCGGTAAAAGATTTGCAAGAGCCCCAAGGAAAAAAGGTCATGAAGCAAAGACGGGCACGTTACAGGTCCAGGGAGAGGGGGTAGACTGATCTTGGCTTAATTGCCACCAGGGGACACAGTCGTGCAGCGGGAGAAAGGGTACTGGGTGACGCGCTTTGAAAGATGAAGTGCTCAGGGGTGCTCGGGGGGGGGGGGTACAAAGACAACATTCGGTGATCGTACTGAGTAACAGCGCAGGACTTGACCCTACCAGTGCTTTTCGGAGGGGAAGGGGGTGAAGAGAAAGGTCCGTGCATCAACCCCATGTTCTAGATGCCTCGTTCTCTGGAATAGAGACAGAGATGAGAGGACTTAAAAAGAGGAAAGCAAGCCGTGTGGAGGAACTAGCTAGAGGGAAGGGGAAAAAGAAGCTGTTTCTGTCACCGCGGAGGGGAGTTGGCTAGGAGTTCTAAGTCGGGAGCAACCTCGACGAGGCGATACCGGAGGGAAATGGACTTCATGGGGTAGCAAATTTTGTCGCAGCAGACTCGTGAAAGCAGTTCAGGAAAGAAGAGCTTTAAGTCAAAGAGCAGCAAAAAATACGCAGGGTGTGCCGGCTTAACGAAAAGGGAGAAAGGGAGACATCGGTGCGGCTTACGTGATGGGTCACCACAAGATGCAAGGAAATGGCCTAAAATCATCTAGCTCTGTTTTCCAGGAATGGGGGGGGAGACTTGAAAAAATGGAGACTTAATTTGACGGTCCAAGGGTCAATCGGCGGCGTCGAGCTGCTCATGGGGGGACTAAAGGGTCTCCGGCATCAAGGCTCTCCATCGTCCTGGGATATGGGGAAGAAGAAAGTCTACCAACCGATAAAGAAAATAATGGAAGCACAGAAACAAAGAGGCAAGGCAGCACCCAAAAAAAGGGGTCAGAAGTAGGAAAAAAAAGGGAGAGATCTCTGGTTAAAGAAGCTACCAAGAAAGTGGTTGCGACGCGGGTCGTGCTGCTGAAGGGGGAAACTCGGTCTCAAGTATAATTCAGGCCCACCGCAGTTGAGGGAGAGGACATGATGTGTCAAGTCCTGAGGAAACTACGAAGGGTCCCTATCACCGGGTGGCAGGGGAAAGTGTAGTGAAGAACGCAGAGCATTATAGGTGTAGATGAATGACCTCAAGACACCGGAGAGAAGTACTCAAATTGAGGCTTTATTGAAGGAGGAAAGGGTGGAGCAATAACGTCAAAATTCATAGATGTAGTGGTGAACGGGTAAGGTACCTCATCTCTTGAAAAAATGGATGAACATCTCGTTGAAAGGTGCCAAAGGTTATTCCCAGAGTAAACAGCCAGGCTAAAACTAGGCCCGGGGAGACCCCCCATGGGCAGAGAACAGGGCAGGCCCGCATAGAGGGCTATCGGACTGTCTTTCAACTAGAGGGATAGACTCAAGTCTCTCCTTCAGGGGCAGCAGCCGATTGGGTAGCCCTGGGTCCTCTTCCGGTAGAAGAAACCGGAAGGCGTCAACGGCTAATGGCGTTTCGATCAACACCATTAGGGAGGACCAGGCGAAGTCTCCGGCAAGTTTATGTCGTGAAGAAAAAAGAGATGCCCTCTACTACAAGAGGACAGCAGTTTCCCAGGTAAAGAGGGAAAAAAGCCAGAGGGCGAGGACTTGATTCTATCTTGGCGGTCTTCTAGCGCCGGGGGAGAAAGGAGAGAGCCAGCCTAAGACCAATAGATCTTGGCCCAGCTACACTAAGCGGGCACAGACATGACAGTAGCCGCTCCTGGCACTGGGGAGGAAGAACCGGCTTCGAAGCTGTTGACGGTGTTTAAACTTCGGCGAGTGGTGAATGCCACGTCCGCTTACTATAGCTAGAAAAAAAAAAAGGAGGGGGAGATCCTCAGTTAAGACAGAGGGCGTTACCAAGGAGATGAAGAGACCGCAAGCTCCAAAGGGGAACCATCCTGAAGGGACGGAAGGCCTTGAGTCGTGTGCTGCAGAAAGGAGTGTTCAGGGGCGGTTCAGGCCCACTCGACGCATAGGGACGTCCAAGCTAAATGTGGAACCTGAATCATAAGGGCTAAATCGGTAATTAAGGTTCTGATTACTCTTCCAGGGGCGAGAGCTGGTCCGAAATGGTCGGGTCCGCGTTCAGAGGAGAGGGGGACAAAGAGAGCAAGGGGTTAGCAGCGGCCTAGTAGAAAATGCCTGCCAGAGTAACCGAGGCCTGCTAGCCGTAGAAGACTGACCGACCTCGGGTTCCGCTCGCTACAATCTCCTGGAAAGGAAGTCGGAAATTGACCCAGGCCGTCGAAAGCACCTGAGTCAAAGAGAATTCCGAGTTAATCTCGAGAAGGGAAAGGGGGTCGCTGGACTGCATGGGTTCTACCACAGTATTGGACCCTGAGTGACGCAGGGAGGAACGCCGCGTCATATGTTTCGCTCTATTTGAAAATATGGGGGGTTATAACAGAACCCAACGACAAAAAAAAAAAAACAAGGTCCGGTATTCACAAAAGCAGACGGCATTAATAAGGTTGAACTTTCCCCTTAATACCGAAGGGAGGACCTAGATGGATAGGGCAGGTCTCATTATACTTGGGAAGCAGCTTTTTAAACGTCTCCTAAACCTATCCTTCTCTGCGTGATACAAGCAGTTGCACCTGTTACAAAGTTCGCACAAAGGGGACAGAAGGGGGAGTCGGAATCGAAGGGAAAGCTTGGGGATAGCAATTCGGCGTTTCGCCTATCTACGAAGAGCACGTGATTTGAAGGAACAGCAGGGAAGCCGATAGGGTGCGAAAAAGCACCCAAAGGGGGCGTCATCGAAACAGTGGATCGGGGCGCAGCAGGCGCAGGAGGCATCGAAAAGCTTCTGAAAAGAAGGGGTCGCTGGTTCTCTGTGGGGGTACTAAGAGCCTGGCTGTCAGTGTCATGATGCTTCTGGAATATTGATGGCTGACTCCTGGAGGAAGGGGGAGGACTTAGGGAAACGAGTCAGATAGAGAGAGCGATGGGGGGGGAGACAGATGAAAATGCTTTTCGCGTCGCTTAGCTGTTAGAAGCTGGTACGGAACGAAAAGAGATGGAAGGGTATTAGGGAGCGGCTGGACCATTTTCCTGCATCGGGGGGGTTAACCAAAGGTAAGGGCTTCCGATGTGGATAGGGGTACAGGCTTTCTTTGTAGGGGGGTCAAAAAAGGGGGCTAACGAGTGTCCCCTGGGAGGGGAGTTAAGGGCTGTCCTCTCATTGTGAGACTTTAAACTCCGTCGTGCCGACACTGAACCTGACACAGCATTGGTCCTTTATTACAGGGGGGGGGAGCTTCGACAGGGTGGTTTATCTCGAGAATCCTACGCGAAAGACAATAAGAACTGCGGGTACAATGACGGTCCCCAAGAGAGGTCACCGAGCTTCTTTAGGGGGGCTGGGTCTATTAAGCTGACAAGCGGCCGAAGGGGTCTCTCTCTCAAGCCTCTGATAGGGGGTCGCGCCCGAAGCAAACCGACGCAGAAGCTGTGGACAGTATAGTAGTGCAACGAAAGGAGCAACGGGAGACTTTTCTTGGAAGTCCCTGGAGGAAAGAAAAAACTTGGGTCGGCTTGAGAAACCCTTAATATGGTGAGGACAATCTTAGGGTTCTCGACAGGACGGCAAACAACCCCCGTTAAGTCACCCTCTAAAAAGGAGACTTTTGCACCCATTACGCCTAACTACCGAATCCGGGCAAAACACCTTCTACAGTCCCCGGGGAGACGACATACGTATAACTCGAAAGAATCGGAGGAGAAGTTGGGCTTTTTGGTAGGGGGTCCTCGCTCTGCCATATACGTCTGGGTTCGGAAACTCCGTCAGGAGGCTGAGAGAAGGAAAGAATTCGCACTGGCACGATGAGTAAGGAAATAGGAGGATGTTTTTTGGACTAAAATTCCAAAGGAGCAAATGGAATCCGATTAAATGTTGGGGCGAAAGTCAGCGCGACGCCTGTTCACTACACAATCACTTGGTAAAATGTACGGCTTCAAAGAGAGAATAAGATATTGCAAGAAGAAAAGATGAGCATCTACTGGGGAAGAAGAGGGGAGGGCCAGGAGGCTAGAGGGAGGAGGAAGCCGGAGTTAACGGAGCTCTACATCACCCATTTTAGGACCTCCATGTAACACATCTCAGAATGAAAATGCTGTCCCTTGAAACACTGATCACGGGCCGCGAAGGCCCCTAATGGGAGCAAGCCAAGAACTGAACGCCATCAACGAACCTTACCGCCACAAAGGACGGACACTAGGTCTGGGCAACGGGGGGCTCGAGGAAGCAGAGTGATTGAAGGACTGTGTCCAGCCTCTTCTACTCCATAGTCGGGACCAGGACGGAAAAATGTTATGGGTGATCGGAAAAAAAAAAGGAGGAGGGAAAGAAAAAGAGAAAGATCACCGGCAGGGGTCCGTTACCTATATTCATAAAATTTCGGATGGAAAGAACGAATACTTGAATCAGAAAAATTACATCTCGTAGGGGCCTTTCGGGTTGGGGGCGTGCAGGGACAGGGGGCGTTTAGTAAAGGAGTCAGTGCGGGTTCAGTGGAGAGATTTGGAGGGTAATGCGGGGTCGAGAGAGGTTATAATTGCTTGACTAGGAAAATGTTGTCTAGACGGTATAGTAGAAGGAGTGCATAGAATATAAAAACGCTTAAGGAGCTAGAGCCCACCTTCGAAGGAAGAGGTGTCTTTTCTTAATCTATCTTTCAGACCAGCCAGATGGGAATGGGACTTAAAAAGAAAAGAAAAAAATCGTTCTTGAGAGAAGATGCAGGCCTGGGAATCTGGGTAAGGTCTAGGTTGACCTCGTCTATCAAAAAAATACAAAAAGTTATCAAGCGCCTTTAAGCAAACAGTTCATCTCAGAGAACAGAACTTGTAAAGGTAGCCAAAAGAAACCAGTCTCCGCTTAGGGAACACGTGACCCGAGATGCAGCAAATCTCTAAAAAGAAAGGAATCAGTAATTAAAGTCGAAAGCGGCCGGTGCTTGAAAGGAACAGGTTGGCACATAGGGGGCGTTGAAAGGTTCTAAAAACTTTATAAAGAATGTTAGGAAAAAGGGGGTGGTTTGAAGGACAAGGTGGCAAAGTTCAAGTGAAGGGGCCAGAGTACCGGGCAGAAACAGAAGCGAACACCAGCGTCTTCTGGGACTTACGGCAAAGACAAGGGAGGGGGGTAGAGGAATCATAGCTAAAAGGTACGGGAAACAGTTCTCTTCGTGACGCGAGGGCAGCGCGAATGGAGGACAGCGATGCGGGGGAGATTACATCTTAGCCCAAATTTTAGAAATGGAGGAGAAAGGGACGAAAAGGCACCTTTAGGGGGAGGACGAGGTCAGGAGGAATATCAAGGAAAAGAGGGAGGAGGGTCAAGGAAGCATAGAAGACCGTAAGAAAATGCGTCTCAAGTCGATGTTGGGTGACTTTACGTGAGGGGGGAAAGCTTAATTCCAACCGGAAGTACTGAAAAACGACAGGGATACACAAAGGTATCCGCCACTCCGAAGCCTTGTCAAAGCGTAAAAGAGCGATGAAAGATTGAAACCTACATAAAGAGACAAATGGTAACGTTAATGACGTCAAATACAGCGAAAAAAGGAGAAGTTTTTCAATTCCTCAACACAGCCACAGGCGAAGGGAAAAAATTTAACACTAAAAAAAAAGGAATCGTCTTAGCCAAGTCATGATGCAGATCAGGTACCTGTCAAGCCGAGAGAGACCGAAAAGAACCAGGCGTCCGGGAAGAAAGAACATCGCGGAGCACAGAGGAAATTAATAAAGTAAACCACATATTATAAAAACAGCAACAAAAGGAAAAGTGGAAAACGCTGGAAACACGGTTGCGAGACCAGAGATGCAAGATAAAAACCGTGAATCAGACGCTTGAAAACTTTCTTGTGTTGATAACGAAGGATGAAGGGCACTGGCCGGAACAAAGTCAATTTCTAAGGACTGAAGCCTCGGGAAAAAAATCAGGAATACGAAAAGATGGTCGAAAAAAGTAAACAGGAGAAGAAGGAGAGAGCAAAAAGAGGGGCCGAAGGCATGAGATTGGATAGTCACCCCAGTATAGAGACGAAAACCGCAAGTCAAAGAGAAATTGAAGAATGAACATACTAATGCATCTCTAAGAATAAGTGATAAGACGAAAGTTTAAAGGATTCAGTCGCTGGATTGGGGACCGTACTTTCCTTTATAACCAGAAGCTAACCACTGGGGAAGAGCACGGGATCTTAAAAGGACTGGGCAGGACGGAGTACAAAAAACATTTCAAAAGGGGTCGTCCAACTTTGAAGCGAAGACAGAAGAAAGGGCCTCTCATCAGCGAGTAAAGCACCTTGTTCCCTTGTTCCCATGGAGACAGGAATGGCAGGCAGGAGGTTTTTCGCCAAGGCCGTCGGGCCTGCAGAAAAGAGAGAGGGTAGGTCAACGCGACGGACGCGAAAAGGTCCGCTTCGTACCAGAACAGTGCGAGAGACGGGGGGGAACGGGCCTAAGACCCTAGCTCGCAACCTGTATTCATGACCGATTTCTGAAGACAGGCGTGAAAGTCAGGTCCTGTAAAAGCAGAAGGGCTTTGAACTTCACAGATAGAGGGATTATGATGCGAAGCGGGTGAAACAGCGGAAAAAGTAACCCTCGCGTCCCTAGTCGGGCACTAGACGGGGGAACGCAAAAAAGGAAAACGCCTGGCTGACTGGAGGTCGTGGTATGGGGGGAATGCGTTGACCTCGAAGGAGGGACTCAAATCACGCTCTAAACGAAAAAATTAAGATAAATATCGTGAAGAAGGAAGAGGTGCTTCCGGGTATCTTCAAGAAAGACCCCACTTCGAAAAAACTTTATGCATAGGGAGTGGTCTGAGTGAAACAAGGACTAGTGCGGAAGAAAATCGAGTTTTCGAAAGACATCGCTGATAAACAGCTGGGGGGGGGGAGGAAAAAGTCTTCATGAAAATTTCAAATAGAAAAAACTAAAAGCTAAGCAGAGAAACAGACCGGCTTTTCAAGGAACCAAAAGGAACAAGGGAAGATGTTCGACTGTCTGGAAGGACCAAAGAGACTGTTAGAGGAGACTCGATCAAAAAAATCATGCTTCGAAGACTTGGTGGACCCGCAAGGTGAAGGCCGATTACTCCTGCAGGAAAAGGAGCGCAAAAAGGAGGAACGGGGCGAACAGGATGGAAACAAAAGGGCTCGAACCCCCTGAGAAGAGAAGGTCGAAACGCAACAGGCGCGAAAAAGCTTTCGGCAATTGTAAAGGATAATCTTTCCTAGAGGGGGAGGTGGGGTGGTTGGGTGGCGACAAAAGATAGGTGAGGAAAGGGAAGATGACGCGGAAGAAGGAAGTTCACTTTGTGAAAGTAAACAGACAGTGATTGGGTTCTACCGGAGGACATAGGTGAAACACCATCATAAGAGTCATTCACTTGTAATCCAAAGAAGATTCGCTCAGAAATAAAACCTTAAGCCGGGGAGGAAGAATAGAGCAACGGAACTTGGAAAGAGTTTTCACCTCTCAAAACCCTTCTCTTCGGAGTATATGAAAGGCGAAAGAAGTTTGAAAAAAACGCTTGTAGAGTCCGGGAAAGGGTCTACGTGGGGAAGGGAACATAATTACTCTTCCTTCAACTCTCGTGTGCGAGGGGATAGACTGCGAAGACGATGTGAATCCCCTGAAAGGACAGCAGCCGATTTCAACCAATAAGGAGAGCGCAGAAGCATGAACACGAGGGAGAGGGAGAAAAACTGAACGTGTCCGAAAGGTGGTAATCATCAGATTTGTGTCGGGGAGGAGAGGGGCTGACAGAATCAATGGAGTGTAAAGGAAAGCAATAGCTTTCTGAAACGATCCACGGCCGAAAGGGACGTTCGGAGCTTCAGAGTGAAAAGGGGCTATTATCTCGCTCTATTGGGGTCGAAGATGGAAAAAGGCGTTTCACTAGAATCGAACAGCGGAGTGTCGTAGAAAACTAGAGGGATTGGGGGGGAGGAGAACGGCGGTCCGGATTGGCGTGTAGGTGTGACGCGGTGATGTTAATAACTCGGGATGAGGAGGTCGCGGAAAAAAGCGGTGGTCTAAAGGGGGGCGGGCTCATTTTGTCTCAAAAGGCGCTTCCGAAAATTGTGCCCTGGCAAAAAATGACTGCATATTGAGTACTCTCACGTCACTGTACAACAGCTGGAACTTAAAAGAGATGGTACTCTTTGGGCAAGGTTGACGAGGTCTCATCGAAGTAAGCTTAGAGACTAGACAGGGGGGAGGCTAACCGTCGAGAGCTCTTCGCAATGGTTGTGGTAAAAGGGGAGGGAAAGAAATGTGAGAGGACGCTAAACCAGATATCCTTTTCTAGATACGCATAGAACTGGAATGATCGAGAGCGCTGCGAAACCAAGGATCTAAAATGCGTGAGGTCAAAAAATGATTAACCCGGAAACGAAGATAAAACAGAAGGGGAGGGGAAGTCCATGTTGTTGGGTGGGGGGGGGGGTGTTGGTTGTGGGTGGGGGGTTGGTGGGTTTTTTTTTGGTTCTGTTAAAGGACGATAAAAAAGAAGAGAGATTTGAAAAACAGTCGTATGACCGACGAGGAACAAGGGCGCATCCGGGGGGACAGTAGAGCCTTCGTCACGTCAAGAACAGGAGAGAAGAAGCTGCACATATTACAAAGGAAGAGAAAATGGGTCCACTACAATACGGCAAACATTTTCTAGTCCCTTTAAAAGAACAGGAAACTGTAGAGGGGAAAGGAAGTGAAATCGCGGATCTGATTTTAAGGGGAAGAGACGGCCTGAGGAAGGCGTGGAGAACGATCTACCTTCTGTCTCTAGGCGCAGTCGAAAAAGGTTCCCGGCGAAAAGAACATCTCAGGGTATCACCAAAGGAAGATGGAATCCGTACGAGATTTTTTCATAGGAAGCTCAAGAGACCTGAGCGGGACTGAGAGAACTTCACTGCCAGAGGATGAAAAAAGAAAGGAGTCCGAAACCAGAAGACTCGTCATCTAAGGTCCTGAGAAAGAGGAATGGCGGAAAGGGGGGTCACGTAACCTTACGGAAGGAACAATAGCTTAACCAGAAAGAAGAGGATCCCAGAAAAAACGCGCCGACATGAATACTTAATACCCAGCCGACAAAATTAAGGGCCAAGCCGGACGTCAATGAAATGAAAAAAGAAACAGTCCCTGAGAATGAACATCCCAACATGCAACTCAGACTGACCGGGGAACTAAAGCTAAAGAGATTTTCGGAGCTCCTTACTTGGGAGAGAGTGACGTAGAGGGACCCGGCTGAAAAGTGTTGATAGATCCTCAAAAAATAGGCGAGGAGGCAGGGTCATTAAGGGAAGGACTTGAAACGAGCGTAAGCATGGAACCATAGACTAGCATGGATGATCATCAGGTAGGTCAAGTTCAGGTATCTTTCGGGTTGACGGAGAGAAGCTTTAGTCGGTCGTAGTGGGGTCACTGGTGTAAGGTGGGGGGGGTAGTGGGGTCTTGGAATGTCAGGGACTGGTAGAAAACGTGAAATAGTGTTCAGGGAGGTCGACGGCGGGGGGGCTATCCAGAGGCCTGCGAGCTGATCCTCGTAATTAGAAGGAGGAGGGTTCGGCCTCGCGGGGAAACTTACGAAAAATTTGAGAGTGCGTGCGACTGAAGCTCTGATTAATAAGAGAGAGCAGGGAAAAGAAGACCCTAACTCGATAAACGGGGGAAGGGTTGGGAGGAGTCGAAAAACACATCAAAGTTTCCTGCTCAATACTGGAATTGCGAGAGATTCGCGGGGAGATAAGACGGAGACGAGGGTACCGGGTCGGACCATCCAAGAGGACTTCGGAAGGTACCGAGCCCATCCTAGGAGGGTCGAGAAAAGCACGCGTCATCGCCTTGTGCCTTGTGCACTGCTGTCCATTGGGGACAGGGGCGTTTCGTGAAAAAAAGGTGGAGAAAAAAGGCCGGAAGAAGGAACAACGGTCAGTAAATGTCTTGGGGGGCTAGAATTGGGATAAGAAAAGAGTGAGCATAGGGGGAAAGAGGAACGTGGAGAACCTCAACAGTGAAACGTTAAAATAAAATACTAAACCATTGGCGGTGTTCATAGCTCATTTTCTACATCAAGAACCAGGGTGGAGAGTATTGTCTCTGCGCGGAGCCACCAAGGAAAAAAGGGGGGCAAGCTTGCTATCGACGCGGGTATTGAACTTGAGCTGAAGATAAGGTCTAGAAAAAAAAGTCCTTCTGCGTCCTTCCTGCGAGATGTGAGAATAGTAGTGAGAAGAGTATAAAAGAGTCACTTCAAGCACTTAACACCCTGTCGGAGCAATGAAACTTTAGGGATCAAGTTACCTTTAAAGGTGGTCTTACAGAAGGAATAGCATGAAAGAAAGTTTGCAAAAAAAGACGAAGAACGGAAATTGGAGACCATCATCCCACTCCGGATACCCAAGCGGTTGGGTACACTAAAAAAGGACGCTCATGAACAGCTGGGGGACCTCGCCGTGAGGGGTCACCAAGATGTAGAAGACCATGGCCGCAAATAACTACCTTCTAGAAATAGGCCAGAGCAAATCTGGCCGGAAAAGGGCAAACGTTGGAAGGCCTTAGGAACCCATACGACTTACTAGAGAATCTACTCCAAGAACTTTTAAAAGAGACAGCCTCAGAACGACCGAGGCCCGGAAAAAAAGGAACAGCTGAGAAAAGGAAAAGCAAAGCGAGTAGGATGAGCGCATCAGGAGAACCTAGCCTCCATCCAACAAAGGGAAAGCTAAGAAACGTCTTAACAAAGAACTGATGATCGGTGAGCGGAGGGAACTTAGCCAATAGCTTTCTCTGCGCCGAGCTTGAAAAAGAGATCGCACTGGGGGACGGTGAAGAAACTCGAGGAGATTATTCAAGTAAAAAATTGAAACGAGACAGGTTGGGAGCGAAGGGTCGGGAGGGATGGACCCTCGCAAAAAGAGTGAAGTATAAACGTGACATGATTTGCATGAACAAGAGAAGGGGAAGGAGAAAAAAAAAGAGGGCGGGAGAAGACGAAGACAAGAAGCCCGTCCGAAAAAAATTAGTCAAGCAAGCAGGGTAGGATAGGGAAGACAAAGCTCACCTCGGGAGTAGATTATTAAAAAATAAGGGGGTAAGGGAAAAATCGTGGAGGTTGATCGATGGAGAGGAAGAAGACCCGTCAGCGGGGGGTTAGAGACTATCCGTTGAGAAGGAGAACCCAGTGAGGACCACTGGAGGGGCATAAGGAAAAGGACATCATTAAAAACTTCAGTTTGCTTGAGAAATTATGGGAACCGATTCCCGTTTGTCCAAGGGCTAAAGAGGACGTCGAGCCCAGAAAGGAAGAAGAAAAGCGCGATCAGCATGGTGTTGAAAGCGACTGAGGGGGCAAATTTGTTTGGCGAGCTCAGCAGGTGGGGGGAAAAGGGAACGGGGAGACTTCTAAATTCAGCCAAAAAAAAATTTCAGGTGAAAGACCTCCAGGAGCGGTCGGCAACATTTCGGAGAGTCAAACGATCCTCGGGAAGGTCTAAGCTTAGATCTTTGAGGAACGAGAGTATGGACCTAAAAAGAGCGCCGAACCATGAAGACCCTGTGGACCGAGGTCATGTCCTGAAAAGGTCGGAACTTGCAAGCTGCAGAGATACGGTCATAAGGAAGCAGTCATGGGATGGGGAAAAGCTTATAGCGTAACCGGAGAGCGTGGTCCAACTGAGACGTTAGAGAACAGCAGGGTTCCAGTCTCATCGCAGAGACTCCTGTCTTCGGTACTCTCTAGAGGGGGGGTCACGTTGGAGGCTCGAAGCGAAGCCTAATCGGCAGACGGATCTAAGATCGACTGAGAGAAAAAAACAACGTTAGGGGGAATGAAAGAAAGAGGGAGCTCTAAAAATGGGGGAGAGTAGAGAGTGAAAATTCTATGAGCAGTTACAACGACAGAATGAGAGCCGGGGGGGGCCTTCCATCACATTATGAATAAACGTGTGTCGGGCAAGCCCAGCGGGGCATGAGTCGATCTCTTTAGGAAAGCGAAGGGCAGGCGTGATGACATCTTTCTCTCAGGGAGGTAAATGAAGAGGCAATCCAGAGGAGAAATGAAAACCCTCTTGGAAAAGGGCTGGGAGAAGAGGCGCAACGGTATGCGCCTGAGGGCCGCTGCAAGAGAGGTGGAAGCCCGAGAGAACTGTATCCAGATCCTATTCAGAAAAGGGCTACTCCTTCCTAATGGGACCGCAAGTTCTGACGGGTCTTAAGGCTTGAACTTCTTAAGGTTCTCTCGAGAGGGGGCGACCGCCCTCCGTCGGGGATAGCAGGCTGTGGCCCATTCGTTGTCAGAAGGCACGGGAGGGAAAATGCGATGGAAGCTCTGCTAAAGGGGAAAAGAGTGATAAAGAGCGTTACGAGAACCCTGTGGGGGAAGGAACACAGATGGGAGGAAACTCTAATACGGGTGAAGAAATGCAGAGAAAAATGTTCAAAAAAAGGTATGCCAAGCCGTTTGCAGCGAATGAAGGGGGTTTTCTCGGGGGCTTGAGAAGAAAGACGGAGAAGGGGCACTTGCACGAGACGATAGGCTACTAAAGAGTCAACTACTCCTGTGAAAATCTACAATAGCGCTGGGGACTGACCCGATTGTAACGAGGTGGCACGGCTCACCATGAAGGAGAGGGGGCGTGTGAGAAGTGGGAAAGAAATAAAGAACATTAAAAGAGGTTAACCGGCTCTCCAAGAAGGTAGTCGTGTGGCCCTTCGGGGGAATACATCATGCAGCGCTACTTAAAAGAAAGGGTTTTTGCTGGTCCTCATCTACTACCGAAAGTATTTGTGAAATACCCGGAAAAGAGAAGAGAGATGGTTATTCACCAAAGAGCACAAGGGAAGGGAGAGGGGACTGGAAAGGCAAAAAGAAGTATAGTTTTCTAGAAAAGAAAGCTCATCTTTCAAGTGGTAGTCATGTCTTCATAGAAGGTCGGGGGGAGGGGGGGCGTGAAGGGTTTTCTACGACAGCTGAAGGACAAGGCTAGGGTGCTAGGGTTGTGCCTGATGGTGTGATGGGGGGGAAGAAGTTCGAAAGGCAGGAGAGGCGGTCCGTGGAGGTGGATCGGGGAGCGATTGGGGACATGACGGGTTGAGAACTAAAGGGGGGAGTCAAGGAGGCGGCCGGGAAAAGGAAGGGTCTCTGCGTGAGAGGGTTGAGCAGTGGTGCTCGGGGTTTGTACGCCATGGCTAAGGAGAAGCGGGTGGAAAAGAGAGAGGACTCTTCTTTCGTAGCTTTAAAAATCGGGGGAGAAACGACGGGGGGAAAGTGTTCGCCGGTTCAACTCGGTGTCCCGATCTGAAAAGAATGTTTCCGGAAGAAGGCTCGGACGGGCTGTACGTTCACCGAGAAGAAGGAAGAACACAGTTAAAGGGCCAGGCAGCTTGGGGGTGTTCGTCAGGACTCGCGAAAGCCTGCCTCAAACATCAACAGGGGCATCTAAAAGCTACCTCGAAAGAGAATCCCTCCCCTCTAGGAGATAACGCCGGTCTATACCGGGGAACTATTGTCTCAATCTAGCTCGATTATAAGACGAGACTGGGGCCCGGCCGCGAGGACCCTCAGAAAAGGGGGATTGTGCATACCTTAAGTCGCACGAGAACCAAAAGTCATTAAACTCAGGTCGGGAGTGACACGGGGCGGGGAACGGATAACCTGGGTCGGAGGGGAATAACAGTAGGAAACCAAGATATCGGTGAGTATCATCTCCTAATAACAACCCTGGTCAAGCCTGCAACAGCTGGCGGGTGTCAACAAATTGAGATCGCAATTGAAAAATCCGAGGTAAGAAGGGAAACCTGGGGAGGCACTTCCCGTTGAGGAAAATTACATTCGTACCCTTTGAGGAGGTTACGAAGAGGTTGTGACCTGGGTTTTTGGTCCTGCCATAACAAATGAAGGATGTGGGAAGCGCACAAGTCCGTCGAATCAGAAAGAATCAGGAGAAGCTGGAACGGCTGGACTTAGCAAGGCGCACCGGTCCTTGGGTGGCAGCAGGAAGTGAGAAAAACCTGTAAACTAGACCTGGTTAGCGCGCAAGAATCATACGGGGCCTTGCGGTCGGGCACTAAGGCAGAGGCAACAGCTTTCGACGCAAGGAGATTCAGTAAAGGGAGACCTCTGCAGGAGAGATTTGTCCTACAGAGCATCAGGGAGAGAAGGAGTCTTGGCTCGACAGACGGGTCGGAATTCTCGAAAATAACCCCGCTCCATTATCCACACCTCACTCGGGAAGCCTGCGTGTACCTCCACTGTCCAGAAATGAAAGAAGGAGCCGGTACCACTAAAGGGGAATAAAAGCTAATTCCGAAACGCCCTTACCTCCAAACTCTTACTAAGACGACTGATCGCCAGGTATGGGAGGGGTCACTACCTACAGGAAAGGGACGGATCTGTCACGACGGAAAGGAAGTATCTCAGGAGTGGATGAAAGGTAAAATAATGAAGGACGGAAAAGAGATCGCTAAGAAGTAAGGGAAAACACCTACCATACGTAGATAAATTGCGTAAAAAAGGAAGGGTGGCTCTTGTCTGGCTGTCAGTAGGCGTTCAGGGCGTGGAGGAGCGTGGGTAAAAAGAGGTCGGAGAGCTCGGGGGACTGCGGGACGTTTAGTTCTTAGAGAGTCACTAAAGAGACTAAAGCAAATGACAAAAAAAGGGCGCGCGGGAGAGAAACCGTTCGAGGATCGTAGTATAGGGGGGACATCAGGGCCGATTAAAAGATCGTGCTCAACTTGTGGGCTTGATCTCATAACTAACAAGATCACTAGGGAGTCGAGTACTGCTGTAATAGGAAAAAGGGAAGTAAGGGAGCAGCAGCGGGACCATGATCTCTGCAAAATAGCCGCACGTACAGGGGTACCCTCACCTCCCAATCGCTATAGGAAGACTTGGGGGGGACAAGAAGGCAAAGAGATCAGAAGAAATCACTCTTGTATCAAGGCCTGTTCCTCGCCCAAGGCCGATATAAGGTGTTCCCGAGTCTTCATAGAACGTGGGGAAAAAACCTACCAAAAGTCGTGGAAGGGCTTTGTTGGTTCGCTCATGGTAATCCGGCTGGGCGCACGAACCGTCCTTGAAGCGAAAAGAGGCTGGGTAGAGGGGCTCTTGGACCAACGGACTGCCCAGTGAGGGACGCCGGGCCTTATCATACTAGCCCAAGTGTTCGCGGGGGGGGAGATCAGACGGGAGGAGTCTGGATATTCCATCATGAAGAAAAGAAATGGTGCCGGCAATGGAAACTAGAAATGTAGAGGAGCTGGATTTCCGGAAGAGGACAGTCAAGGTATTGTAGGACGGCTGGGGGGTTGCTTGAAAGGTGAGAGGCTTCTTCACTCGTAACCCGTTCGGGAGCGAAAAAAAGGTCGTGAAGAGAGAGTGAAAAGAAAAACTTCTTTTTGGACGTACAAGAAAAAGAGGCCGGGAAAGCAGTACAGTTCAAAAAGATGACTGCCTTTAAAGCAGCCCACAGTAAGATTATACCCCGTAGGGAAAGGAAGAAAAGCTGGGGGGGGTCAGGCTGATTAAAAAAAAAAGTACAGGGAGACCTTGCTGACCTTTGAAGAAAAGCAACAAGGAACCCTTCGACCGTTGACTGATGCCAGCGATGGAGAAGGCTTCTTGAAAACAGCTTCTGGAAAGTCTTCAAAAAAAATCTGCAAGAAAATTCGACCAACGTCCCGCAGAATCTGGCAGCTGCTCCAGAGTCAAGGAGGTTAACTAGGAAAGGCCCAGAAAAGGGGGTGACCTTGAAATCCATAGGGCAACTGGCCAGCACAAATACTCACTTCAGCCAATCTACACGACCGGGTTCTGGTAACTCCTTAGAAAATATGTCGAGGACAAGGCAAGGAGAATCAGGGGGTTTACTTTCTCGAAGAGGAGCGATGCACTGGGCTGAACACCTATTGTGGAACATTTCGGGGAACTCGAAAAAGACGTAACATTAACAGCCACCAGAAAACCCGGGAGGGATGCGAACGACGTCGGGCGATTCGGACAAAACTTTTCCGCCGGTCATATCCCAGGAAGTATTTCACGCCTAGCAAGAGGTTGAGGGAGGTGACCACATTCCATCGTCGGAATAAGGAAAGAATTAATACTTGGATATTTCGTCCGGAACAACTACCTCCGAACTCGGTTAGAAGTTCACGTAGGTCAAGACTGTGGGGCCGAAGTGATAAAGAAACCCGAAGGAGATTCAAAAGCCGTTTAAAAAGGCAGTGCCGGAGACCGTTCTTGAAATCATTCAAGAGAAAGCTAACAAGAAAAACTGGGCCGGGGGCAATCAAAGGCAGGAAGGAATACCGGGCCCGCAAACAACTATTTGCCCTAAAGGAGGAGGGGGGGGGGAGGCGCGGTCATCAGCCTGTAAAGGATTCGACGACAGTCTGGAGAGAAAGCGGGAAGTGCATTTGGAAGAAGGAAGAGGTTACTCGTCAAGGTAGGGGCTGAAAAACGGCCTGGTTCCACAAAATCTAACTCGGGAGGAAGCGGGGGGGGGGACCGTGATCACTGTTGGAGAGATATAGAAGGGACATTTCCAATTTCAGAACAGCTTATGTCACGGTAAGCTTGGACAAAGAAGCTGATTGGAAAACGCGCTGGACTTATTAGGGGCACATGGGCGCTTCGCAGAGGATATCGGACCAAAGGTATCACGCCCAGATCCCACTGTCTTTACTGCACACTAGAGTGCCGCGTTTAGAAAGGACCAGGTAAGCCCTCAGGGAGGGGCCGCGATCCACGGAGTCAACGGGGGAGAAGGAGCTTGGCAGGGAAAGACAAGCGTAGGGGGAAAGCGTCCGGGGGGACTCGTATCAGTGTAACAAAAGCGTGAGTGTATTGGAGGAAGATATCAGAGGGAAGGACCTGTTCGAAGAGGAGAGGAAGGCCTCCACCTGGAAACAAGACCCCCTTCTGCCAGATCTGAGTTCCAGAAAAGAATGCTAAAGTTGCTGCAACCTTGTGGAGGAGGTAAGTACATTTGGAGGGAAACTCTAGCGTGAACGCTGCAACGTGAGAGCTTGAGAGCAGAGCTGTCAGGAAGAAAGGGAGAAGAGAGAATGGTTATCCTCTCAATCCTGCTTGTGCGTCCTTACTCGGGGTTAGAAGGCAATCCGGGTAGAATGTTAGCGAGTCTGGGACTAGAATCGAGACTAAAGCGTTAGAAGCGGAGGATTATAGCTCGAGAAAAAAGACAACGGGTTTGACATCATCGAAATATCTCACCGCCAGAAGGACTGAGATGTCTGAAATCATAAGAAAGCATGATGCGAGTTGTCAACCCAGGACAGGCTTGCCAACAGCCAGGTCTAAAACCTGTACATGCAGAGCCGCGAGGGGGAAACTGGGGACTCAAGCGCCTTAGCTGAACCTTCTGGTCTGACTTAGGCAAAAGAAAAGTGGGACTAACGAATTGGTTCTCAACCTGAAGGGAGCTTTAAGAAAGGGACGCGGGGCACGGATGGTCACGTCGAAGATGGACAGCATTGTCATCGAGGGTTCTACAAGACGGGGGTCCTGAGCCAAGCCGCGACGATGAATGGTGAAAAGTCATATTCGAGACTCCCCTACCGCTTTATGGTTCTTCTCGTAAGGAAAAACTGTCACCCGGAGATGGACGCAAGTCCGGCCATCGGGCGTTATCCTAAACAAGAGAACTCCCAAGGGGAAAGCGTTTTTCTCGTCTGCCGCAAGGAAAGGGTCCGGGCCCGGACGGTGGAACAAAGGGCAAGGCCGCTACTGTCCACGAGTCGAGTTCCCTAAAAAAAGGACGCCCGGGGGAGGGTTCATCCACGGGGGGAAAAAGACGGCTTGGTCACAAACTAACCCATGCCCGAGCGCTGTTGCAAAAAAAAAATGCCTTGGCGTGCAAGCAGATTGCCAGAACCTTGGAGAGAGGGGGGCAGTCGGGGAGTCGTACTGGTTCCTGGGATGAGAGTTGTTCTACATACTCCTTGGTAAAAGGTAATATCGAAGGTGCTCATCATTAAGCAAAGAGGGCGGGCGCCAGGTCTTCACAGAAGGACATTTATGAGGAAGGAGAAGCCGCGAGGAAGAAAGGGAAACGAGCTGTTCAACGAACTGCAGGCAAAAGCTGGCAAGCTTCGGGAAGGGACCAAAAGGGGAGGACCTGTGACTTCGAGAGAAAAAGGATTACACAGGTGAACCGTGCATCGGGGAAACAAGTCCCATGTACGGAGGCACTAGACAGCGGGAAACTGCGGCGTCTGCATGGCAAAGGCTTGGTCCGGAGGACTGCTTTGGAAAAACTGGAGAAAACGAAGGGGAAAGGTCCGTTACGCTGGGTTGGGGCCTGCTAATCTCTCAAAGTAAAAGGGGATCACGGAAAGGGAAAACATGCAGTAAACGGGTATTTAGGGAAAATGCATCGGGGGGAATTTGAGGGTGCTCCCAAAGAGACTCCAGATGACTACGAACAGATCGGTCCGAAAGAGAGGCCCTCACTGAAGTGAAACCGCGTATAGGGGTTCGCGCATGGGTCTCTTTCACGAGCCCGACTCTAAGTATGTCTACGGATGCCTCCTAATCGGCCATAGCAATGAAGAGGAGAAAAGAACTGAACCTGGGCGGGGAAGGGAAGGGATTACCAAGAACGGCCGTCACTCAAAACACCTGGGATTGGAGGAAGGAGGACTATATAGACCATGAATTGTGTCTCAGGCTGTATGACAAGACTAGGGGGGGAAAAGGGACCATCGGATAAACCTGAAGACTCACAGAAGCAGAAGAGCGCTGCACGACGGTGATGGGGGCGTGGGCACAAAGTAACGGTTGACACTACAGAGAACGGGCCCCAACGCCAAGGGCCCGGGGGGATACGTGAACAGGAACGGGGATAGGATAGTGTCCTAGCGGAGATGAACTAGGGGGCCTGTGTGAATAACTAGGAATTGAATCGTGGGGGGACGACCGTCGTAGCCTTCCAGGGGGAAGGGAGACAAAATAAAGACTGGCCCGGCTGGAAACAGAAGCAACAGTCGGGTGTCGAAGACGAGGAGGCCAAACAGACACTGTGCGAAGATTCAGGATGTGCGGTCACGAAGAAAATCGCTGGAGGCCCGGGCAGTCCATGAGGGGAAAAAAGGAGGGCCTACCAGAGCAGGAAACCAGATCCTCAATATTCAGGCCTGCGGGACGCCGGTCAACGGAAAAAAGACTAAGTAGACCACCAGACATTAAAAAGCTGGGACGAAAGAGAAAGCCGGAAGAAAGCAAAACCACTAAGAAGTACCTCAAAGGGGGAGACAAATGAAGCCGCCTACAAGGGCAAGGAAAGGCCCTCATATACCTCCACGGATCTTATCGCCAAGTATTGTGAAAAGTTGGAACAAGATCCTTCCCTTCACTATTACTAGTCCTCCCACCTAATTTGGAGAGAACTCACAGGTGATGAAAAAGATGAATATCACCTTTTCAGGGAAAGAAGGGGGAGCGTCAGCGAGGTGAGAATCGGCTGGACAGAAACAATCTTAAGAAAGCTTGGCGGTAGCTCTGAATTTGGGGAGTAAGGTAATGGAGGGGGCGAGGAGGAACAATTGGGACCAGGGGATTGCGTCAAGGCAGGTAAAGCTATGAGGTGGTGGCTCCTGCGGGGCACTGGGGGGGAGGGTGGGAGCTCGAGGAAATAAATTCTCAAGAAGATCCTCTGGGGGAAAGACGCACGCTTAGGAAGGGCCCCCTTAAAGAAAGGAGATCGACGAAAGAGATCGTTGGACAATGTGGGAACCCAGGAGGAAAAGGGGGCGTCAAGGTCCCGCGGTTGAACGAGGATGAGGGAAAGCTGTCCGAAGGAGGGATGCCATTCTAAATGTAGAAAAAACAAGGCCTCGCAGGCTTGACAAGCAAGCTAAGGGATATGCGCGGACGGATCTCCGCCGGAAGATTGGCCGGTAAGACCCTGGGGAAATCAGCCGAAGAATACCAAAAAAGTTGAAGGATTCTAAAGATGGAGAGACTTGACGCTTCACAGTTGAATAGTTTAAGAACCGTAGAGGGGCCGTAGGCATTGGGAAGGAGGGTGTCTGGAAGTCTATGCTTGTTTAAAAGGGCCCACGTTACAGGGAGATGGTGGACGGTACTCTGCGCCGCTAGAGGAGCAGACGGGTGGAAATATAAAACAAGAACAGGAAAAGTCAATTCTTGGGGTAGAGTACGAAACTGAAGACCCGACACGAAGCCCTACCGTTAAGGACGGGAAGGGGCGGGGAATCTCAGGATGGAAGGAAAAAACGCCCAGGGGAAACGGTGATCGTGTAGGTCAGCGGGGTGGATTCCACGAGTATAAAGCCGATTAAAGGTAACGAGACACAGAGAGTCTCGGGGAGCAGGCCGACGCGGGGGGGTGGATGACTTCAAAAAACGCGGTGAAGGAAACATGGAAAAAACGGCTTCATTCAAACCTCGAACAAAATAGAATCTGAAATGCGTCAGCGTTCCGGGGGGGGAAGGGGGAAGTGGGGACCCGTACAAGTAAATTCACTATCAGATAAAAACACATACAGGAACTAGATGAATAGCCCAGGAGTACACCGGAGGTGCAACGGAGCCTCGGAAAAGGCGGAGGAGCGCGATGAACAGAGGTCCAAACCGGTTTTCAAAGAAGGAGTTACGGAAGAGACTTGCCTCCCTCAAGAGGGGGAAAAAACTGAATCTTGGACGATTGAACCAGAACGGTGTAAATGGGGTGGTGCCGCTCGTGAATAGGCGTAAAAAAGAGGGTCTTCGAGTCTCATCTAATCCCTGGGAAGCACCGGGGACAGAACAAAAACCACGGGCGGAAGAAGTCAGCACAACAAGAATACTTTACAGAGATAACGACCAAAGAAGGACGAACTGAAAAACAGGAAAGAAGAGGAAGGTAGGTCATCTGAGAAAAATCCCACGCTAAAAGGGGGGAATCTAGACAACGGTCTGGTGGGGGGAAGAATAGCGGCTGCTGAGATGAGTGACGACTTCTTGGGGAAAAAAGGGAGACGGACCACAACAGAGAGGGGGGTATCTGCGGCATTTCAAAAACAGGCCAGGAGGAAGAAGGGGCTATAAAAAAAAATTGGTTACGAAGTTCGGACTTTTAGAGATCAGAGGGGGAGAGGGAGACGGTGAAACAACGAGACACGCGCGCCAGAGTCGCGAGAAAGGGTCCCGTGCCAAGGGGGAGCGACGTCCCATGTCATGGTCGATTTTTAAAAAGAAGGAAGAAACATGAAAATCATCGGGGCAAAAGAGGGAGAAAAGATCGGGAGAAATCCAGTCAAGCGGGAAGGGTCGAGAAACAGGGGAGAAGGCAGGGGTTCAAAACAGGTAACACCGTCTCAAAAAAAAAACCTGTCCCGAACTAAGATACGGCGTCACTCAAAGGAAGGGGAGAAAATAAAGGGTGTTTCGGAAGGGACTTGAGAAAATCCTGGGTCGACCAAAAGTGCTAGGAGTGTACTTTCACGCGAGGGGAAGTCGCGGACCGCGTCCCCGCCGCTGAAAGAATGACCTGACATCTCTGAGCGGTCACAGAAGGAGAGGAGACCGAGAGACTTGAAGCTATGGGGAAGAGGGGCAACGACAGGCAGAAAATCCGACGCTACCGAGTGCCGTGAACCAGACTTTAACTGAAGGCAGAGCTGCGCGTCGCCACTGAATGCTGGAATAAGAGGAGAAGAAAGGAGTACAGAGAGGGGGGGGGGGCGTGGCCGGACTTGGACTTAGAGAAGAATGGACAGTACAAGAATCAAGTAATAGAGGGGCTGGAAGATTCAAAAGAGCTCTTTCTGTTTTCTTGGTTGAAAAGGGAACTATCAGAAAATGGGAGAGCACCGGTGAGAAGAAAAAAAAAAACGGTACGAGAAGACAAACAAATGAATATGCGAAAAAGTTCACGGGCTTTGGAAGGCGAGGATCGTCTATACAACACAATGATAAAGGGGGATCGTCCGGAAAGCACAGGGGCTACAGGGGGGCTTGCTTGACCAAGGTGGGTGGAGTAGCCGACGTTGCCGGTCCGAGACTGATGGGATGACTGCTCTACTGGAAAACATAGAAAGATGGCCGACAAGCGAATATGGAGGGGACATTATTATCCCTAACGTCTGACCGAAGGGCTCAAGCCGCTTGGTAGAGCTTGGGGATAAGCTTGGGATAAACTGCTGGAACTCAAAGGGGAGAAAGGGGAGACGCTTCCGATGCCGCGGC
>Ga0179593_1360150_pt1 | contig 27403 bp, 36 predicted proteins | sample CZODoug2_1_08_16_FD_185931 | JGI IMG/M metagenome (GOLD analysis project Ga0179593, IMG submission 185931) | Vadose zone soil fungal communities from Angelo Coast Range Reserve, California, USA - CZODoug2_1_08_16fungal (PacBio error correction) | ecosystem: Environmental > Terrestrial > Soil >...
AGGCTCAAGACCACAACGGGAGCTCTGCCATCGAATGGGAAAATTCACTGATCGGGACGGGTCCGAGAAAAATCAAGAAAGTGGTGAGGGGGACACTAGATCGGTTTTAAATAAATCCCCTCTGACTGGAACACACCGGTAAAACATAAGGTGAAAAGAACACCAAGGAAAGCAACGCGCGTTCAGAACAAAAATTAGATCGTCACAATCACGGTGAAATCAACATCTGGCCATCCTAAGCCTCAGAAAAGGGGGGAGGGACCAGTGGGTGGAAAAAACCGAGTAAAGAATGGGAACAAGCGACATAGTCGAAGGGTTAACCTTCATTAGAATATCGACGAACCAGAAAAAAGCTGGGGATTATCGAAAAAACCAGCGGCACTCAAGTTTGTTGGGTGTAATTTGGGACAAGAATGGGAACTATATAACTTAGAGAAAAACATAAGGGGCTTCAAAATCAGGAGCTACTTAAGGAGCAAAGCCTACGAGACGAAAGGTTTTTTCACCTGGAAAGTGGGATCTGAAATCAGCGGGGGGGAAAACGGCCGAATGTGAGGAAGCCTTTAGGGCTCCTTCGGAGTTAATGAAAATCAAGGCACAGTTTTAATTAAGACATTATATGGGGGGGGCCGAGAAGGAGGGGGAGAAAGCAAAGCGGTTCCTGAGGCAGTTGACACCCATCAGATAAAAATGGGTTGTGGGCATCCAAAAAAAATCTATCCAGATTGAAAAAAAAATTACTAAGAGTCAATGATGACAGTGGGGAAAAAGACAAATGCGGTGAAATTAAAAATTCAGAGTTTAGTAGGGTGGGGTTGAGAAAGACAGAAATATGGTCAGATAAGTCGAAGCAAGAGGCGCAGCCCACGAAAACGAAGAGACCAAAAAGAGAAAAAATAGGGAAACTTTACGTGGGTATTCGTTCTGTTCTAAGGGAAAGCGTCGCAGCGGACAAGAAAATCACTCTATTAATCAGGCCCAGGTGACAGAAAAATTAGGCTTCCAACACAGGGAAAGGGGGGAGGAAAAGGGGAAAAAAGTGGACAGGGGCAGCTGCAAGCCGAGAACCTAAGTCATTACACGTACACGTCCTAATATGAATCGATAAGTACTAACAAGGAAAAAATAGGAGGGAAAGGTGGAAAGGATCAAACTCACGTCGGAGGGCACGATTGCGACGCGGGAACCGGGGCCACGCATCAAAACAATTTTGTCGCCGCTGTGAATGCAGGTTAGAACTCAAACACTATTAAAAACCGTTAGAATAGCTCAAAACCTAAAAAGGGGTAGGGGGACCTTACAGGAGTAAAAGCAGCCGATACCAGACCTGCACGGTCAACTGAGGAAAGGGGGAGGAGAGGAAAACCAATCAGATTATGATGGGGGACTATCCAAATCAGGCTACTGAAAAGAGGACCTGGAAAATGTGGGGGAAAAGGAAAGAAGTTATCGCCAAGAGGAGAAAGTTGGGGTCTCGAGAACTACCTACGCGAAACGTCGTCTAGGAATGAAGCACGCCTTAGGAAACACGGTAATGTGAAAGCACGTTCAATAGGGTCCGGTAAACTATAATGTGCGAGAAGATCCGGAGGACTATCCTCATTACCTGCGGGGCAAACTGCGGGAAGGGCCCGAATGATATCGGATTGGGAAAATGAAAAAAGAGGAAATTGTCAAGAAAAGGGGGGGTTGTCGGGCTATGATGGAAAACGATGGTGAAATGGACTTCAATCCGCGCTTGGAGGAAATATTTTTCGCAAGAACCTTCTTACGTCAGGCGGACAAGAGGAAGGAGGACCTTGAAGGGGAAACGGCGCATAGAATCAGAGGTGATTGCATCAACTCCGGTAAAGTACTTCAAGGGTCGCCTCCCGAGGATATCCCGGAGGGGGGCAAAGACGGGGGAAGTCAAAAGCAGGAATTGAGTAGTGAGGCGCCTGACATCTCCTCAAACCCTTTAAAAAATGAGAACCCGACACCCTTCGTGGCTAGGGGGGAGGAGGACGAATACTGGTAGGAGGAAAATTGTGACTTTTGTGGAGTAGGCGGAGGGGGGGAAGTAAACAGCGTTACACAGAGGAAGCTCTGGGGGTGGCATTTCTATTGAAAGGGTGATTGGCAGGGGGAGGAGAGATGTCTGGCGTTCATTAAAAACACGACTTAAAGAGAAAACCCCTATAGTGATTCAAAATATGTAAGGAAAAAGTTTTGGAAAAGGGGGGAAAAAGGGAATGGGGCTATCACAGGGGGAAATTATCAAGACATTTCGAGGTTTTTTAAGACTAGTCGGGAAAAAAAGAAGAGGCACTGAGGGAGGGGGGAAAACCATTTGGTGGGGCGGAACTGAAAAAAAGGCTAAAAAGAGGTTCAACTCTAAAATAAAAAAACCCAATCCGCTGGTTGTTGGGGTCCAAAAGGGAAGGAAGAAGGGCCACAGGAAAGAATGAGGGAAGAAAGAATTTGACGGGCTCACAACAAATTATCTCCCAAAGCAAACTCAGAGGGAAGTGTTTCTTCGAAGGAGGCACTCAGGGGAGAGGTGAGGTTTGAGAGGGGGGGAAGAATGGCCGAGACGACGTCTCGAAGAGAAAGCTGTGGCACCAACTTGGGGAGGGGAGGGTTTATCCCCCTGGGAAAATCAGGGGGGAGGGAGTAGAAAGGGTAGACACGGCGCGCACGTACCAGCAGAAGATCGAGTTAATCGTCCAAAAACCTGTCCCGAGAGAGGGGAAAAAAAAAATTCTGAGGGAAGGAGGGTAAGAAAAAGCCAGCGCTGTTGGAAAAAACAGGTGTCTTGAAGGGTGTACTAGTACTTGCTGGAAAAGGAGGGCGTCAGAGGGGGTGGTGGAAGGAAAAGGATGTAGTCGAGGGAGGCGGGGACCTTCCGAAATTGGAAGTTCTCGACCCGAACCGGTAGGACTTGAGAAAATCTTTTATTTAGGGGAATGGCCGGTGGGAGGGCAACGCCGGGAGGACGTTACTAGAGAAAGGGAATACCGGGTGTGCTCTGCTTTAAACGGGGGCTCTAGGAAATACTTCAAGTGGGATGAGCCAGGGGACGAGGTTGTAATGGGAAACGAGGTTTGACTGAAGGGCTGGGAGCTTTTCAATAGAATGGGGATAATGGGCAGAAAGTGGCGCATGCAGTGGGGGAAAAAAAGAACTTTTGGGCAAAAGGTTTAAAGAGAGTATTGGGAGAACGGAAGAAACGCGATAGGGGGGGTCAGGTTGTGAGAAGGAAAGTCGCAGGGGAAGGAATTGCATTGAGGGTAGAAGGGACTGCGGGAACGGAGGGGGGAGAAGTACAAAGGGAAAAAATGGGGGGAACAAATGAGGGCCTCTCGTTGAGACCCACTGAGCGGGCTTATGAATGCGTATGGCAACGCTGGGGATTGCTGGGAGACAAGAAGTAGGGAAGGCTCAGATCAATATCCGGCGGCTAGGCTTGCTAGAGGGGGGGGGGCTTACCTCTATTAAAGGGGAGACGTCTAAAAAAAAAAATTCTTGCGAAAAAAAAGGTTGACAGGGGAGGAAGAAAAGCTTGGGGCTGGAAGGGGAAGTTTCAGAAGCACCTTACGGGTATCTGAGAAATGTGATTGCACAACGGATGGGGAAAAAAAAGTGCGGCCCACGGGCCGGAGAAAAGGTAACAGGAATGCTTGAAACAAAACGGAGGGAGGGCACGATTTCGATGGAAAACAAGGGGGAGCCTGATTCAGGGCATAAGGCTGGGGGGTAAAAGAGAAACCACGGGGGGCAGTGGGTTAATTCAAAAAAAAAGTATCTTGGGGAGTAAAAGCCACGAAGGAGTTTGGGTGTGAGAAGGAGGCTTAAGACATCAAGCGCATTATTGGCTGGGTGAGAAAAACACAGCGTCCCCGTGCCCAAAATCAGAAGGGGTCTCCAAACTAGGGAAAATAATAAGTTAATGATATGGTGTCCAGGAGAGGAATAGGAAAAGAGGAGAACAGTGAAAGAAAGATGCAAGAATCAACTTCTAATTCCTCACTACTCTTCAGCTTTAAAAGAAGTGTCGGTAAAACTTTTTTGAGACAGCGAATCTCGGATCGAAAGACCTAAAAGCAGCGTCACTGATTGTCGAGGGCTTAGGGTCAGGAAGTCCAGCACATAAAAGAAGGAATCAGCCTTTAAAAGCAGATGGCTCGCAGAGAGAACTACATTAGAATAAACTTTGGTGGGAAACAAAAAAATGGCATTCGGATTGCAAGCAACATGCAGACAAAAAAAGCAAAACTTAAACTAAAAAAAAGAAACTCTGGACGAAGGCAAACCGAGAGAAAAAGAGAGAAGAGGTAGACCCAGAACTCCGAAGGGCCTCTTGGAGGGAAGGGGCAGAAGCAACACAGGAAAAAAAAGAAAGCTGCCTGGTGGAAAAAACCGCTAAACATGCGATAACCCGGGGAAAAGGGAAACAGCCAGGCGCCGCGTGTTAACTACAGAACGGGGCTCAAACAAAAAGTCAGTGAAAAAAGGAAAAAATCAAGGAGGAAAACCACGGGCCAAAAGGGAATAGGGGTCGTAAAGGAGGACAATGGGAACGACTCCAGGGTGACGATGACCGTTCAGGCAAAAGGAAGGCTCCTCGTACAAAGGGGGAAAAATTGGGGAAAGGCTGAAAGTCAATAGGGGGGAAACACAGGGAAGAAGAGAGCGGTAACCAACACCCAATCTGCCGCTTGGGACAGGAAAGAATGCAGAGAAAGGGGGGAGCTCACTTCAGAAAAAACCACGACATCGCCGAAAAAAGAGAAGTCTCTTAAGAAGTCAAAAACGAAACTGGCAATGTGTGGCAGCAGATAACCATCAGAAGGCGCAAGAAAGTACACCAGGTAGCCTAAAGGATTTGGCTGAAAGTCTCAAGTCAGAAAGGCTCCCGCCATGGGGGGCGGGGGGGCCCCAGAAAGGAGAAGATTTGGTGGGGGGGGGGGGGTTGCCCAGAGCCTGAGCATATCCAGGAAGAGGAAAGGACTATCTTCCACACTCAAGCGGCCTTCAAAAAGGTACAAATCGCCAAAAAAAGGGAGTTTTGCAAGAAACCTTGAGCGGAAATGAGCTTTTAACCCCGAGCCTTCCGTAAGTACCGCACTGGCTGAAAACATCCCAAAAAAGAGGGATGAAATTATACTGAAATGGGCTTGTACATTAAGGGATTTGGGGGTGGGGTCAAAAAAAGAGGGAAGAATGACGCGGGTCACAACTCAGTAAGGTCAAAGAATCGACGCATACAGGAGCTTTCTGGGGAAAGAAATAAGAAAAAAATGGGGCGAAGAGTACGGGGAATGATTGAAAACAGTTTAGGGGATCACGTATCTTAAACGGTTTCAAATAGGGGGGTGGGATTGAAAAAATAAAAGAGGAATAGGCGGGTGAGACGTAGTAAAGATGGCCCAAGAGGTCCTCACCAAAACGAGGAAGTACCTAAATGAAAAAAACAAGGATCGCCACGTGACACGGGGGAGGAGGTCTGTTAAGGAAAAACCAGCGTGGGAAACGGGGCATAGAAAAAATGGAATCCAGTCTGCCGCAACAAAGTCAATGGTCAGAGGAGGCGCAGAAGTCAGACTGTAAAAGGGAAAACTGGCCAGGATAGGACTTTCATGGGGGGCAAGGATTGGAAGGAGATGACAGCTTCACTCTATGCAAGGCTTGAACCGCGTCGTCTGGGCCCTAAAGGAAGGGGGAAAAAGAGGGGAAAGCCGTGGGGATGGAAGAAAAAAGTACGAGACAAAAAGAAGAGTCTTAAACGGTTAACAAACATATCTGTGACAGGGAAAAAAAAGGGAAAAGAACTACCAAGGAACATGTAGAAGAAAAGTAAGAAGTCGAGTTCGCTCAAGGAAGGAAATCTGGGGAAAAAACACAACCAAACGGTGTGAACGAAATAAGAGACAACAATAAAAAAACTGGAGTATGGAAATTCATGTGAATGACAAGCAAAGAATACAAAATGTAAATTCACCGGATAAACTGACTCAAGTGGTGCAGGGGAGGCGATCCCGCAGGGTAAGCAGGAAAAGGGGAGAGGAAGGTATCGAGAAGGAGATCTCGAACAAATCTTCGAAGTTAGAACCAAGGGAAGAGGAACGGTCGCGACCGAGACCAAAGTAATTTCGATTATAAGGGGAGGCTCATCTAGAGAAAAAACGGATGTAGGAGAAAGAATTGAGCACGACGGAGCTTGAGAGCGAAAAAAATGTAGAGAAGATGTCGAGTCTCTGAAGTTTAACTGTCAATAGAGTTACCAGACAAGAAGCTAGGTGGGGGGGGGGTGGGGGTTTGGGGGGGGGGGGGGGGGGGGGGGGGGGGGGGGGGGGGGGTGGGGGGGTGGGGTGTGGGGGTGGGGGGGGGGTGTGGGGGGGGGGGGGGGGATCTCATCCTTCAGAGTAGGACGCGAAAATCAGAATGAAGCCTGACGAGAACTAAGACCCCCTGAGTTCATTTGGCGATAGATGGATGGGGAGAGTTGTCAGTCAGGAAAGGGGGAAATCAGAATCAAGGGGGTGTGTGGGAAAAACGATGTAGATGGAATTTGCTTCCGGGACTGGGATCAGGGAAGCGGACGCCTAAAGGAGACTTCAGCGAAAAGAGTGCAGTCCATTGCAGGGAAAAAAAGCGCTCAAAGTTTAATAAGTGAACAAAATCGAGTAAGCATCGTGGAATAGGAGGGTCATGAGTGGGCTCAAGAACAAAAGGCGGGGTCATGGGTGCCTGAATTAACGCACTAAGACGAAAAACAGTCGCTTTGAAAAAAGGGGAATAGGAGGGAAGCCCTAAAGAGCCTGCACAAAAGCGGGAACCTGTAACCCTAGGACAGTGGTTTTGGGAAAGTTGGGTTTCGAATGAATGAGGGGCGACTCTACCTGCCAAGGAAACAGTTTCCTGGGTGCGAAAACGTGGGTTTTGACCCTAGGTCAGGGAAAGAGGGGGCGGAGAACAGAACGAAGAAATTAAGTGAAGTGGGCACATTAAAGGAAAGTTCTTTGGGGGTACAGATGATGACGGCGATAGTCTAAGAAAAGACTGGAAGGAAACATGGCATCTGGGAGTCTTTAAAAAAAATCCAGGCGGTTTTATTGTTACAAGACCGCCAGTAGGGACAAAAAAACTTTGGAAAATCGGTCACGGGGAAATAGGGGGAACCTTGGTTGTTCGGCGCCCTACTCGTATCAAACAAGAAAAGGCTGCACTTTAACCAGGGGTAAGAAGGGAGGGGTAGGGGAAACGTAAAGGAAGGGTAAAAGCTTGTGAAAGGAAAGATCAGGCTAAAATATAGGGAGGGGGAAGCCACCCCCATCACTGAGCAATGGGCCCTAAAGATGGTTGGGTCCATAAGTTCGTCCCCGACGAGCAAAAACAGTGGTCCTCAAAAGGGGGACTGGGGCGAAAAAAACCTTATGCCAAACAACTTCGAATATCTCTGCAGGGAGAATCTTGAAAGGAAGGCTTGCGGGTGAAGAGGCCGGATACGGAAAGAATGCAGAGAGGGAGATCTCGCAATTCTGGAAAACCTCTTTAATCCGGGAGGGGGTATCGAGGAGACAAAAGGGGAGGGAGTAAGGGGGGACTGAAGACCCAGATTAGAAAAGCTTTGCGAACTGGGGAAACGACTAGAAAGAGTCGGGTCTAAGGGGGGGGCACGCCACAAACTAACTGGAGAAACCGGGTCGTTGCAGATGGACGACGCGGGGGTAAAAGGAACAACACAAAAAAAAAACCCAAACAAAAAAAGGGCCAACCAAAAACCGCGCGAGTTTGGTGCGAGGAGACATATGTTGTCAGGGCTGGAACAAGAAGGAGGGGGGGGGGGGGGGGGGGGGGGGGGCGAACTGGGGGGGTTTGTCGCACTGGGGAAAAAGGATGAGGGAAGTCATCGCCTGCCTTCGCATTTTAAACCACCGAGCCGGAGAGGGAGGCAAAAAAGGGAGGACGGAAACATGCCTAGAAGTCATCATGACGCCAAAGGGGGAGAACAAGGGCTATTGCCCAAGGGAAAGTTGGGGGGGGGGCCCGGCGTCTAACGAGGGTGGACGAGAGGGACCGCGTGCCGGGGGGTTGGGGTAAAGCCGGGTCGACTCGGTGCTTGTTACCAATAATTCGCCTTTGAGCGGGAAGACCTGTGGGAAAAGGAATGGCGAGACACGGGAGGGGGAGAGGAGAATGGGGACACAGGGCATTGAAAATTTTTGTGTGAGGTTGGGGTTGAGGTGGTGGGTTCTGCTTGGTGGGGGGGGGGGGTGTACTGGGTGGGTTATGGGGGGGGGGGGGGGTTGGGTGTGGTTGCATGTGCTTCCGCAAAGCCAGTGAAAAGCTGGGGAAGGGGGTGGGCGCTGGGCGGTTTGGGCTCCTCTCAGTCTCGCTAGGGAGTCTCTCAGTGGGAAGAGAATCAGGGGGGAGGGGAAGATGGAAGGGGGGGGGATGCTGGCAGTGAATTGAGTTGCTACTGGGTTAGAAGGAAGAATGTAAAGGGGGGGTGTACACAAGGGGAGGGACTGAAAATTGAGTTGCCGGGAGGACCATCATCTCGGGGGACGTCTTTCCGGACCAACCTAAGCAGAATGGTAGGGGCGCAGCAGGATCTCGGGGGAACGTGCGCTTCGCAACAGACTCTGAAAAAGAAATTAATAATAGGGAGGCTTTGAGAACAATACTCTAGGGAAAAAAGGACTTGGAAAAAAAAAAAGTAACGCATATTAGCGCGAATGGGGAAGGATGCTGGTAGAATTCGTTAACGGTTTAATTATTATTGCATCGGGGGAGGGTTGGGGAGATGGGAAAAGGCGCTCCCTTCTCTTCAAAGGCCTCGTGAGGACATACCCGGAGGATAACAAGAAAAGAGAAAGGATATTTACAAAAAGTTAATGTTCGAGAGGTCACTTTGACTAAGAGAAACTCTGTAGTCATCCATGTCTTCCGACTTCGTGGGGATTGAAGCCGCAGGACACAATCCGTCCTCGTGCTCTCGAAAACCAACGGGGGAGGGGGAAAGGAGGGGGGAAAAATGGAAAATTATACAAGGAGGCCGAGTTGGGGGTTTCGAACGCGCGTCATCCCGAAGTATTGCAAAAAAAGAGGACCTGAACAGAATCTCTCCCACCCACCGGCCACGAAAGGGGGTAGAAAATAGGGACTGGAATTCTCAGGGGGAGGGGAGGGTATGGCCGTCCAAGCGGCTCCCGACTGGCGCACGTCCAGGGAAAGCTACTCACATAATGCGCTAACCGCGCCCGAAATTCCAAATCATGTAAAGAAAGGGAAAAAAGAGAGGGAAAAAGGGGGCTGCGAGAGAAAGGGGGGGAAGGGTAACGGGGAGAATTTTGAAAAGGCTGTCTCGGACTAGCTCATCTACAAGGATTTCGAGTGATCGCAGGATAAATCTTCGAGAAAAGAAAAGAGTAGCTTATCAGAAAAAGAAAATAAGAAGGGCGAAAGAGGGAGGCCGTATTGCAGCCTCCACAAGCCGATGATACCCTTTTTTGAGGCAAGTACCAAGTGAAAGGCCAAAAATCGGAAAGGAAAGGCATTCCCTCGAGGAAAAATATGTAGAGATCCACACAAATCCCTTAAAGAAGGTACCTTTCACTACAAAATGGAACGATTGAATGGAGGTACGCGGCCAAAAAGAGGGGGCGCCAATCGGCGGTGTGCGCCAACTGACCATGCTCATCTAAAGGGGGGGTCGACTAACAAAAGCAGAAAGGAGGGTGGGACACAAAGAAAAGTCTCGGTTGACCGAAAAAAAAAGGACCACCCCCCTGATTATATCTCCCACTCTGCTACTCCCGCCAAACGGGAAGAGCTCGACAATGTAAATATGGGAAGGGGGGAACGTATCGGGAAACGCTCCCAGCGAAAGTGTCGACCTCGGTTGGTCTAGTCCAAAACGGGAGGGAAAAAAAATAAGCGCGTAGCCGTTGCCTCCAACACCATGCCCTAGGCGAAACATCAATAAGCTAGGAAAATCGTTCATCCAGGCGCGCACAAAAGGAGAGGGCGGTACAACGAAGTCAGAGGAAGGGTAAAAGAGACTCCGGGGGGCGTGCCAGGGTTTTGCAGAAAGAGGGAAAAACACCTATCTCAATGGCGATAACCATTGAGCAAGGGGAAGGAAAAATCTGGGAAGAAAAAAGAACAAAGAGAGGCCCAATGAGGTCAGGCCACCCCAAGAGGGGGTTGATGGAGTGCAGATTAAGAGGGAGAAAAAGGATCGAAAGAAGGGTAGAGGAGAGGCCAGAAAAGAATTGAACACCTCGTAATATGACGATCAATCAATCAATAAAATCGATTTTGTTGAACACCCTATGTGTAGTTCACAGTCCAGATTGAGGAAACAGCGAATGTGTATAAAAATCTTATTCCTACTTCTGACACCAATCCCTATCGCCTATGGTGGGGGGGGGGGGGGGACATTATAGAGGTATCAGAGGTTGTGGGAGAAAAAAAAAGAGGGTCGCCTGTCATTTCCCTCACCCAATCAAGGAAGGGGGTTTACCAAAAAAAGAGGGAGGGGAACGCGGGGATGGTTAGACATATCGACATCGAGATAAACGTTCAATAATAACAAGTGGGTGTAGATGATTAAATAATCGTGAGAAAGGAAAAGAAAATGATGGGAGTGAGGATAGTTTGAGTACATCATGTTTTAGTAGGAAAGAAAACACCAAACTTCCTATAGGAAAAGAAAACGAGGAAGAAGCAATAAATGCAAAAAGCATCACTGTAGAAAGGTTGGGGTTCTTTTCTCCTCCAAGAACCATCGTTCGCTCTACAACTGCCGATCAGTCTGAAGAAAGAAAAGGTGGGAGAAAAATCGAATAGGGAATTCTAAGGACTTCTCGCCAACACTGGGTCATGGAGGAATAGTTCCAGGGTCCGTTGCATGGGGAAAAAACAGAATAACTGACGAAAAGAGAGGTGGGGGGGGGAACAGACTTTGACCAGTCATATGAGATTCCGGAATATTTGATGAAGAAACATTCGAAGGAGAAACTAAGAATAAACAGACAACAGGGGGTATCCTCATGATTTGAACTCGGGCCCGAATGGAGACCAGGAAAAATGAGAAGAACAGTTTAAAAATTCGATTTAGAAATGGGTTCATCCGCACATTCATGATGTGAAATAGACATCGAACATAAAAAAGGGGGGAATGGGGGGGGAAAGTCAAATGGGGGATGACAATCAACTCGCGGTCCCTGATAAACTGCAGGGTGGGCGGAAAGCCGCAGGCACATCTAAACTTAGGAGAGCGGAGAGCGAAATACAGTGGAGAGAAACAATTATCTCCCTAACAGCCAGAATTTACCATTGGAAAACAGAAACCGATTTATCGGCAAGCGAAGGGGGGTCGGAGGAAATTACGAGCCTGTTCTCAAATTAATAAAAAACAATTAGGTCATTAAAAGATATCTATGGAGGAGCCCGTATCTCGCGAAACGCGAAAAGCTGGAGAAAAAAAGAGAGAAAAGGGCGTGGAAAAGAAGGGACATAGTTGAAGGGGGGTCTTAGCAGATTGGCTATTCCGTAATCCGATTCCTTAGGTCCGCAACGTAGGACAGGTGAAGAAGGAGGGTCGTAAGGGAGAGGTAAGAGTCGTTTCAGATTCTCATTACTTTGTTTTTGGGGGAAAATTATTAAACACTAATCCAATGCGGTGAGGCGCATGTCCTTGGGTCTGAAAAAGAAAAAGGATTACCGTCAGAGGAACATCGCCTTTCAGCTTGGCCGGTGCCAGGAAAAATGGAGAAACTTGTTAGTTTTAACTCGTCAATCACCGGGAGTAGGTTAGGCGGTGAGCCCACGTCTTTTCTATCACGATTCGTCAGGAAGGTTTCCCAAGCGAGGTCAGATTGAAAGGCGGCAGGAGGGGGGCATCCTACGAGCCTGACCTACTGAACTGACCTTGGTCCTTCATGAGGTAAAAGGCGACTGGCACCTAAGAAGAAGAAGGGGGGAGACACCTGGGAGTTTGTGGCTCAGGTGGCCTAGTCGACTGCGTATGAGACCTAATAAAAAGGAAAGGCAGAGCGTGTTGGAAAGTGGGCTCCGAGGAGAGTTTTCGTGCAGATTGTTAAATGGTTAGCTCTTGTCTCTCTAAAAGAATTCAGACAAGTACAAGCTAGATGGGGTAAACTACACACGAGGAAGAAAGGGCAAGCATGGGTTGGTAAAAAGCACTTCTTCCATCCGCTGCAAGGCAACGGTGAAAAAAACCGCAGGCAACGACCGCTGGGGGCGGAACAGTGGGTGTTGTGAATTCGGATTCAAACGAGTCTTCCTATGGATTGCAAAAAAAATTGGGGGACTGGGTGTCGCTAACGCCCTCAGGGGAGAAAAAATAAATCAACCAAAAAACCCAATATAGGCTAGGCCAGAGGGGAGGGATTGTGGGAAAAGGTTTCGGCACTCCACGAGCCACCTGATTTGGAATGTCTCGCGAACCACTATTACCGGGAGAGCAAAAAATCGAGAGGGAGGGGTTGGAGGGAGTGAAGTTAAAATCGTTCGGAAGGGTCTTCGTTTTTTTCTGGCGGATGAATCTTAGAGGACCCAGCAGCGCGCAAAGGAAATAAAAAGAATATTGAAAGGGGGCGAGGGGAAGGGAAAGAGAGGCCATGGCTTCCGAGCGTTTTAGGGGGGGGGGGGGGGGGGGGGGGGGGGGGGGGGGGGGGGGGGGGGGGGGGGGGGTGGGTGGGGGGGGGGGGGGGGGGGGGGGGGGGGGGGGGGGGGGGGGGGGGGGGGGGGGGGGGGGGGGGGGGGGGGGGGGGGGGGGGGGTGTGGGGTTTGGGGGGGGGGGGGGGGGGGGTGTGGGGGGGGGGGGGGGGGGGGGGGTGGGGGGGGGGGGGGGGGGGGGGGGGGGGGGGGGGGGAGGGGGGGGGGGGGGTGGGGGGGGGGGGGGGGGGGGTGTGGGTGGGGGGGGGGGGGGGAGGGGGGGGGGGGGGGGGGGGGGGGGGGGGGTTTGTTGTTTGTTCTTTGTGTGGTCGGCCGGGGGGGGTGAGGTGTGGTTACCCTTGCTGAAGGAAAGAAAATGTCTCACGGTTGGGGTTGGGGGGTTTGTTGTTGTTGTCTGTTGGGGTTTGTGGTGGGGGGTGTGGGGGGGGGGTGTGGGGGGGGGTGGGGGTTTTTTGGGTGTTTTGGTGGTGGTTGTTTGGGTTGGGGTGGAGGGTGGGGTGTGGTGGGGGGGTTGTTGGGTTTTTTGGGTTCCGGTTCGGCAAAGGCGGGGGGAAACAATCGACATTCGGCCTGCTGGAAGTCAGGACGGAAAAACATAAGGGGGGAAGGAAACCGGAATCGAGGACTTCTCATACTAGACTAAATTTCAGGGGGTGGAGTACATGACTGTGGTTAAGAAAAAGAGAGGGAAGATGGTGGTGTAGGGATGGGGAAAGTATCTCTTACTTCTCCTTGAAGACACAATAAAAGTAGGAGCAAAGACACTTAACTGGCGGACGGAATATCGGTATAGTAACAGAAGGCAAACAGAGGGAGAGTGAAAGTTCGGAAGAGGGAAAAGCCCCGTCCCGCGTCGAAGGGATATACCGTCTTTTAATTGGGTGGGGAAAGAATATTATCGGCAACTGGCTGAGAGAGGGGGAATAAAGGGTAGAGCAGAGGGGAGGAGGAAATAAAAGGGGGGGCATCCTGTTCAGGAAGATCGGGGGTCCGCGTGAAGGGGCGAAGAATGGGGGGCTAGGCTAATTGGTGAAGAGAATAGGGAAAACTTTGGGATAGGGAGGGTAAAAAGAAGTTCGCCGAGGGGTTCTTTTTAATCGGGTGGGGGGGGTCGTGGCACGGGGGGCCGAGGAGTTCCGAACGATTGTTGGGTTGGGGGGGAAAAAAAAGAGGAATTACGGGGGAGAGATCGTGAAAAGAAAAACTTGCGGTCACCGGCCTTGGATTTCGATGCGTGGGCGGCGCACCCGATCGTATCACTGTACTGGGAAGACAAAGAATCCGGCCGGAGAAGCGGGTAAGGATGAGGGATGGGGGGGGTGGAAAAAGAGAGAGCAGGAGATCGGTTAAAAGTTCCTTACAGAGCGCTAGTTGGAGATCGGAATTTCTTGGGAAGCAAAGAGCCAGGGGGCAGGCTGCATAGTGAGAGGGGGAATGGGGAAGTGGTGGCGCGAAAGGGGCGGCGTCCACTCAATCTGCCCATTGGCCTATCTGAGGTCCAAGTGGAGAACAGGACGGGGGTTGGAAAGGTGCGATGGGAGGAGTGTGATGAGAAGGGAGGAAAGGAATGCGCAGGGGAAAGAAAGTCGTGTTATCAAATACGCGGGGTCGCAAAAACGACGGGTACTCTATCAACGAGGAGGTGAACTATAGATATACCAGCAGATGTGTTGGAGCGGTTCGAAAAAGAAGAGACGGATCAGAAGAGATGTTGAAAAACAGAAAAGGAAGGGGCGGGGAGGTCGGTTAGAGACCAGCGGAAAACCTTTCCACACAGGAGGTGTCCCATACTTTTCGAGAAAATCGAATAGAATCCGACGCTTGGGATGGCCTCCAATAGGGGAAGAAGGGGAGAGCATGAAGTAAAAAGAGCACGATGCATATCTCCCGGAACTCCCTCCTGCTCGGAGATAATACGGAAGACAGCTACAGGAATAGGGTACGCCAAGTTTTTACGGAGGAAGAAAGAAAGCTGGAGCAGAAGACAAAACTCACTCTAAAGACGTACTCCCCGGATGTATTGAAAAAGGATACGAGCGTCAAGAAAAGCGACGGAAAAAAAAAGGAATCGAGGAAGGAAAAAGAGAAAGGACCGGTGGAAAGAGAACGGGGGGAAAAACTCCATTAAGTTCCAAGTGATTCCTCTGAAAAAAAGGAACGACCCCTACCGGAAACAAGACTTGCCAAAGCCTAAGGTGGCCCGAGGAGAACTGGATGTGGAAGGGGAGAAAATCACATTGCCGACAGGAAAGCTCGACATAAATCCCCCAATCACTCTAAGAATCTTTATTTGAAAAACTAGGGAAACGCGATCCCAATGAAAGGGGTTGGTTCTGGAAAAAATCTAACAGAGGAATCTCCGCCTCTTTTATTACCCTTAATCAAATTCTCCTCACACATAACAGTAGAAGGAGAGCCTTCGGGCCAAAACCCAGCAAATCGTAAGCGGTCAAAGCTCTTGATACGCCATCCCAATGAAAAGGTCTCAAATTGGACAATGGGAAAATGAGGGGGGGGCGATGGAAGGATTCCCGTCGAGAGCAAAGAAGAAGAAAGTGTCATCGATGATTGGGTCTGCCAATGCTGCGGGCCTTGCGCAGCCAGCCGTGCAAGCGAAAAAAAAAGACCACGGCGCTTGGAGGCATCAGCACAGTCTACAGAGACATCTCTCACAACTCGGGATTACCCTGAACCCAGAATGTGAGACCGGGGGCGTGAAAAACAGGAGGTTGTTGAGGGGGCCTATTGAAGAAGGGGGACCGACGCAGCTTTAAGGAAGCAGCGAAATCGGGCAACCCAACGGAGGAGCCCGCCATTTCGAGGATATAAAACAGGATTCAACGGGAAGAGTTTTTTGGAGGTCCACAGCCGGGGGGGCAGAGACGTAGAGAACCGAGAGGCCAGATAACCCGCAGAGGAAGGAAGGAAAAAGGAAACATAAAAAGGCAAGAGAACGGTGTCGGGCCCTGACCGGGGGGGGATAAAGGACATCGCGTGTGAAACAGGCCGGATGTGCGGCCAGCCGTGGAGAAGTCGTGATGAGTTCCCCTACGAACTGGAAATCAAAACGCCCGAGTAGAAGCCGCTAAGGGGGGGGAGGGGATGGAAAGGAAAGATTTGGAGCAATTGGTTTCGCAGCTTCTCAGGGGGGTCCACCTCAAAGTTGGTTTGCCCAGGAAATCGGCAAAATAGAATATTAGGGATACGAGATTCCAAGAAAAAAAGAGCTCGTGAATGATGGCAACATTGTAAAGGATCATAATGGGGAGGGGGAAGAAAAAAAGGATGCGGTTCCATAGTGGTAACCTTGATGGGTGGACGTTTACTGGACTAGGAGCCAAAGACATGGGGAAGCATCCTGCCACGAAAACTATGAGACCTGAATGAAACAGGAGAGACTTGGGAAAAGGGGAAGAGTTGGTCTCCCCACCCGTTCGGGAAAAAAGGACAGGGACCAGTACGGGAACCAAACCCCAGTGGCTAACCAGCAAGTAGGACTCAGAAAGTTCCGTCCAAAACCAGAAAAAAGGGGGGGGAATTATTTTAATATCCCTGGGAAAGAAAGGGGAACGATGAAGGTCTAGTCGAGCAGAAGGGAAGCATCACTCGCGTGACCCGCGCGGGGGGGGACGCCCGACGTGAAAGAGTCCAAAGAGAAGTAAAAGCCTGTTTGGCGAAGTACGACCAAAGAAATGCGACTATATATTCAACGGAACCTGAGATAGGCGAACGAGGGGGGGGGGAAAGGGGGCCACTCCGGACCTGAAGTTCTCCTTTCAGTTGAACGAAGGAGACTCAGCGCAGACTGAGTAACAATAGGGTTTAACTGTCACGAGACAAAAAGAAACTGGGGGTTGGCATGGTCAGATTAATGCAAATCCACTCGTAGAATTCCATTAGAATTAACCAACGGAAAGGGGGGGCTGGCGGTCTGAGCACGAAGGCGTCATAAAAACCCTGAGGAGGCTGAGCTCTCGAAAGGAGACGCACATTTCTGAAATGGAAAAAAGAAAAAGGGGGTTTACGGATTTTTAAAAAACCTAGGAGAAAAAGATTACGCGAAGTGTGGTCGACGATGATACCGCGGAGTTCCAAGAAAATATAGTCTCAACACAAAAAGAAATATTAAATTGGGAACAGCTATTAAAGAAAGCTAAGAAAAACCGTAAAATGGAACGGACTCGGGCTGGGAAAGGGTCGTGCAAACAGAAAAGTACATAGGGTTCAACAAAGTGTCAAGACGTTCCTCAGAAATATAGTCTCATGTCGGAACCTTCGTCTTCAGACGAAACGAAAAATAAAGGTGATAAAAGGCGAAGAGCGTGATCGGCCTTGGGACATGAAGCATTAAGTTCCACTCCTGTGATGTGGTGATTAGGGAATTTGGAACAGGACTCTAACGGCTGCAGAAGTGAGGGTCGAAAAGACAACTTCGACATCGGGAAACGGGATGCAGTGGGGCCTTTGCCAAAGACGTCGCGAGATCAGAGTGGAGAGAAGCAGGGGGGGGCATAGGATATTATTTTTCGCATCCAACTTGTTCTGGATCTGTCGACTATTACTTACCCGATGGTAAAGCAAAGTGAGGAAGGGAAAATAGGCCTTGCCGCCTGACATCATAACGTAACCTCTGGAACTGAAAGGGGTTCCGGTCCACGCCGGAATTTTGTTTGAAGGATGGCACGCAGGAGCCAGGGGTAAACATGGTTGGGCGTCAGACTGGATGGCGGAAAAGTTGTCCGATAACACAGCGGGGGGGACGGAAATAACGAAGGAAGTTGAAAAAAAAGGTGGCATTGGGGTCTATTATTCGAGGTCAGGAGATGAGGAATGGAATTTGGGCGGCACTACAGGGTCTGCTCGATAATAGGAAAACGCCCTCTAGTTAGGGACTAACCAAAAGAAAGCAAGCAGGGGGGGGGGGGGTTAATTGTTCACCGCCAGGTGGGGAAAGGACAAAAAACTGTTGCAATGACGCACGCTATTTGTTTGGGAAAAAGATAATAGATTCTCAAGAGAAAGTCCAAGATGGGAAGTTGTAGCCCGGGAAGAACGGGAAACTGACGCGGAGAACCTTGGGGGGTCAGAAACTCCATGAGAAGGGAATATGAATGTCCCCCCCCCAGGACCGGCTCCTAAAACTCCTGATTGGGGGGGGGCAAATTGCGGAAGATCCGACGGCACAGAGCAGGCGGGACCTCCTTTCCTGCGCAAAGAACTGATTGAATCTACAAGTCCGCTCGAGGGTAACTGGGAAATTGGACTTCAAGGAAAGTCGCGTGAGCTGCCGAGAGGAAAATTTCTAATGAGAGTCCTGGAATTCTATTACAAAAAAAATCTGATTTCAAAGGGGGGAAAGATGAAGAGGTAGAAAGGTGGGATGCAAAGGATGCCCTCGCACTGCAAGCCGGAAAACTGTTGACAAGATAGAATTATCTGGAGGGGTTCCAGTCTATCTGGGCCTCCCCTCACTAGAAAAAGGGGGGGGATTTACTCAAGCGGAATGAGGATAACCGTCGGGGGTGTCGCTACAGAGCAGCTTGTGAGGAAGAGACATCTGTGGCTGAAGACAGACGATGTCGGACATCTTTTCTGCAGCTGACTCGGGCTTGGGACAGTTTTACTGAAAAGAATTTACTTTCAAACGAACACACGAAGGGAGGGACGAACCTTTCGAGGGGCGACCTGATACAGGTCATAGTAAATCGTTCCAAGCGGATAGGGGACTGGGAGGAGTAGACCTGCCTGGGCACGAAAGAAAAATTGATAAGAGCTAGGCTGTGAGGGGGGTGGGGAGCACGGCTACTCTGTAAAAACGGCCAGAAGGGGGGATGAAGAATGTTTGTTGGTGGGGAAGACACTGGCGATTCGCATGGGCGAGAGTTTGAGAAAGAGAAAAAATTGTCATAAATCTGCTTGGGAACGCTGAAAAGTGAAAAGAAAGGTGGGCGAGGCGGGTCTACCAGAATAGGAGCTAACTTTTTAGAGGGGGAGTCTTTGATAAAGTGAAGTCAAGAGATTAGTCACGCGGCAGAGGCGTGTGCAGCAGGGGGGTGGGGCACGGGGTCCATGGCTTTGCGCATTTGGACTTTTGTTGTTACAACACTTTGTATTAAGTGATTTTCCTTAAGCTTCGTCCATCAGGAGACGGAATCTCGACCGCGGGAGGATCCTGATGAAACAAGGTTGATGGCGCAAAGAGAGGGTACGAGTCATCTCGAAAGAAGCGAACTCGTGATGTACTGGCGTAGTTTTAGTCGGGTAAAAAGATCCGACGGTAAAAAGGAAAATACAAAGGTACAGCAAATGAATCGGCGAGACCTTGACTCGATTCTAGCTTGAGGAGAAGTCAGGCGCTGGACCTCAGCTAACGGTGAGATCTGCATCGTATAAAGGTTGAATTGCAGCGCAAGCGAGAAAAGTGTGACTTCCAACAGCGGCGGGAGCACCCGATAATTCTCTGTTAAAACGTGTCCGCACAAAGAGGGAATGTCACTTTGGAAGAAAAGAATTCTGTTACACTCTCATCATGTTGGGAAAATGTGGTGTGGGGGGGGGGGGGGGGTGGGGGGGGTTGGGGGGGGGGGGGGGGGGGGGGGGGGGGGGGGGAGGGGGGGGGGGGTGGTGGTTGGTGGGGGTGGGTGGTTTTTGTGGGTGGGGTTTAGTGTATGAGGCCGCCGCGTAGGGAAAAAAGAAATGGAAAATGCTGGGAAGAAAATAAGGAGACAACAACGAAGGAGGGGGAGAAAAAAAAAAAAAGATACCCACGCGTCACGTGGGTCTACCGGGATCTCCAGAGTATGAAAAAAAACGCTTACGAACGGGATCTCCAGCGAAAATGGCGTCAACGGAAAACAACAAACAAACCGGTCCTGGGGGAACGACTGTCAATGTCACAAAAAGGTGAGAAGACCGAAAGACGTGAGAAGGGAAAAAATGCACCAACATCACGATGGTAGATACGAAAGACGCCAGCCGGAGAGAAGGACTTGGGAAGGAAGGAACAGGACGAGATCGATCTCTTAAAGGGGGCTGGGCTCACTTTTTCTAGAGCGAAGAAAAGAAAGCGTGTCAAGCGCATCTAAGAAAGAAAAACGCCTGATTGGAAGCTCGGAGGAAAGTTAACATCTTGGGCGCCAGCTTAGCAGGGGAGCAAAGAGATCTCCATCAGTATGGAGATCACGAGGAAACCTCCAGGAGGTAAATCGAACTTGTGGGGAGGAGAACCTTCTGAATGGGAGAAAACGAACAGGTCCCCCACTAACGTCCACGCATGCAACTAAAATGCATTGGGGAAAGAGCGGCTACGGAGGACAATCCCAGTAACCAATCGATCAAAAAGAATAGATTTAAACCAGCGCACCTTTCCAAAGGGGAAGGTTGGGAAAAGTTTCCTCATCCACAAGAATTCAGCGAAAACGTGAAGGTACAGGACAAAGTCTCCGAGGAAGCGCTCGCCCAGGTGAGGCACAGATTACCAGATCCTCGTGGGGAAACAAGATTCGCTCACAAAATCACCAATCAAAGCAAGTAGAAAAAGAAAGGAAACAGAAGAGGTTAGACTCCAAAAGAAGCAGGAGAAACTGAGGGAACAGTTAAGCTCAAATTTTCCTATGGGACTATTTAAGGGTCATTCCCCAGTGGAAAGGGGGTAATAAAAATCACTGGGGGAAATCTGAAAGTCAAGATAAGGGGAACCCTGTAGGCGCATCCAGCATGAGCTACAAAAAGATGCTCCAATGCTTCATCATCATAATAAGAAAGGACAAGCCCTTGTCGAAAGACAAAGGAGCACGCTAGGTACCTCAGGAGAAGAGGGCCGTGAAGGGGGAAGGACGCAATGTGGTGGGAAAATCAGGAGGCCCAGGAAGGAGAAGTGCCGAGTACACCATTGTAAAAGTGGGTCGGGATCAGCGAAGAGAGCGAAAGAAGATCATGGCGAGTATAGCACAATCGGTCACTGTGTGGGATGGGGGGGGTAAGGGAGAACATATGCCTTATCTTCTACTGTGAGAGAACTTGACGGAAAAAAGGAGACCGAGGCAAGAGACAAGGAAACTTCACGGACGAGAAAAACAGCAACAGAACGAAGGAATTGGGTTGTTGAAAAACCGTGGGAGCGGAATCTTGGTAAAAAAAAAAAAAGTGGGTTTGACTTCACCTTTCCGTGGGACAGAAGGGGGTTGGGAAACTAGAGGAGAAAAACCAAGCCCGCACCAAGAGGGGAGATTTATTATTTTATTACGGAAAGGGGGATCCTATATTTCGTCGGGTGAAGAAGGGGCGGTCGCCTAGGAAAGTTTTTCCCCAAACAAAAGAAGGCTAAAACTGTGCAGCCCTCGCAGGCTCGCGTTATCCAAAAGGAAAACGAAAAAAAACAAAAAAAATGGCGAAGAGGGAGTCAAAGGGGTGCAAACAGTTGATGGGAGAAGGACATAGTGAACAATTAAAAAATGAAGCTTGCGTTCGGAAAAAAATAGTGGTGTGTAGATACTACAATAGGAGTGGAAGTGAGGAGTCGGTGGAGGAGCAAGAACGAGTGCGCCAAAACATTGCCACTCAGCTGGCCAAAACGAGAAAGAGACCTCCAAAGCGTCACTTTCCAAACGGGGGGGGGGAGGGGGCTGTTGAAAAAGACAGGCGTTCGCGAAACTGAAAACCGACTCCAGTCCGCGACAGTGAACCTGAGTTGTCCATCTCGTAAATTAGGAACTCAGAAGGGGAAAAAAAAGGAAACGCAACCCCTGAAAAAAAAAAGGAGGATGGGTAAGACCAAGGTTGAATGGACAGTGGATTCAAAAAAAAGAAAACGGAAAAGGAGTCTGTGACAGCAATGTTGCTGCAAAAAAAAAAAAAAAGTGCAAGAATGGAGATCAGAAGAAGGTTGGTATAAAACAAATTAAAGACATGATCGATTAAAATAAAAGGAGATAAAGTCAAACCTCATTCAATGAGAAAAGGAGGGGAGAACAAAAAAGGAACGCACGAACCGGAGAGGATCAGAACGGAAGAAGGGAGTTAGGAAATCAGCATCAGCGTTCACGAATAGTTCACGAAAAAAGCCAAAAAAACATACAAGGGGGGGGGGGGGTGGGGGACCTTCAGATGCAAGGACCGATCCAGCCACCGCACTTCGGAATAAACCGATCAGGAAGACTTGTTCTTCTAGCCCCATGCGAAATGAAAACTTATGTATCTTCTCGGGGAAAAAAGGATCGCGTGCAGGATCTCTGCGAAGATACTGGGACTCTATGGACGATTGGGGAAGAAAGGAAGACCATTATCTCACGCTCGAGAAAAGGAGCATGATAATCACTATCTTAATAATCTCTACTAAGAAAAAAGGATGAGAAGAGAGGATTTTAGCACCCGTCGGTATCATAGAAAAGCAGACCACGACTTTCGAGAAAGATTCTAATCTGTCGGGGGGGAAAGAGCCAGAGAGTTCAAACAGCAAAAGACCGGTAATATGATACAGTGCGATCCTTCTTCGAGATAAGCTCTACGCATAGACAAACAGACGTCGAGAGAGAAAGAAACTTTTATAGGGAGGGCTAAGGAAACTCTGGATCGGGCTGGGGTAAAAGAGGAAAGGTTCAAGCCCAGTGTGGTGTTGGCGGAGATGTGAACACCGAAGGGTGGCACTATGTGCTGCAGGTGGCAACTTTTTAGAGAAGAAGGCTGGCTGTCAAAGAAGACGGGGGGAAGGGCATGGGGGGCCGTGACCCGCACGCATAAGTTAAGTCATATTGGGTTAGAAAAAAAAGAAATTCCAGGGGAAGGGCGGGTCTGTTTCGTACTTGAAAGGGGGGGGGTGTGTGAAAACTTTAATTCGGGAAGGGGGATGGTAACAAGCTAGGTCACCGATGAGGACGTAGAGGGGGAGCAACCTGCATCTCCAAATGATGTGACTGGGAAAAAAGTCCTTACTGCCCAGTGGGGAGAGGGGTGTGAGAGTTGCGGAAAGAATCCAGGCGCAAGGGGGCAAAAAAGACACCTGGGACTTGGGTGCAGCAGACTTGGGTTGCGTGGGTCAACATAACGTGGGGGTGAGGCGAACAAACGAATAAAGAAGAAAGGGGTGCGAGGTGAAAGTGTTGACATGTTATGTGCTGATTCTCCGTATTGGGGAGGACCGCACTACGGGGAGGATTCGCAGACCGACTGCAAAGTCCACATGCCATCATAGGGAGGGATTAAACTAAGAGGAATTAAGCAGCGTTTTGGGAAAAGGTTGGAAACCATGTATGTTCAGCTTGGGCAGGAAACGGTTGAATCATAAGGGAAGAAGGGGTGTGGGGGGGCTTACCCACAAAACCAACCCCCGCGCGGGTCCGACTCGGATAAACGCGATCCTGCCTTTCTTGAAAACCCTGGGTGGCAGATTGGCGGGAAAAAAAAAAAGCAGTCTCAAAAGTTGCACGAAAGGAAGCAAGATAAAGGAAGAAATGGGGGCCCTCCAGCCATCCTTATAAACTGGGCTCAACTTTTGGAGGGGTTGTGTTAAAGTGCGGGGAACACCTACGATAAAAACAAGCGGAGGAAATCAGGGGCCCGGGCGCACCAGAGCTGGAGAAAAGTCAGGGGAGAACCACGGGAAGGAAGGAAACTGAGGCACTATTAGGTCAGTGGCTGTATTGATAGTACTAAGGAGAAAAAAAGAAGGGCAGTTGGGGCTTAGGACAGGGGGGATATACGTCTAAAAACGGGACTAAAAAGGATGGAACAATGCATGAAACAAAATCTTTAATGCCTCTTTTTTCCTAATTCTTTCGAAAGAGGGGGTTGTCTTCCGGGGGCCAGGGGCGACCTGCCGCGACTGGGTGACAAGAGAACTCGTATGCTTGTCTAATCGGAAGGGGGAAAAAAAGAAACTTTCAACCCCCGGTAGTCGATGGAAAAGAGTAGGGACTTCAGGAAAAACAGCAATTTTGGCGCGATGACATTGATTGTAAAAAATGAAGTTGGGGCTAACATCATTGGCGGAGAGGGGGTGGTTCATCTTGAAAGGATGAGAGGGAGGCAGGGACCCGTAAAAAGGGGAAAATTTTAGCGACCCAAAACGCTCGAGATGTACCGGTCTTACTTGGAGCGGACGGCCATCCGCTGTCAACAAGGGGGGAAAAAAAGAAAGGGCGTTAAAAGAAAGATTTCCAGAAGAAGGGGGGGGCCAAGTGGCGGGGAGGAAAAAAGAGATGTGTGACGCGAAGGAAACCGGCTGTGAAGTTGGGGTCACCAGGGGAGGAGGTTATTGACACGCCTCCCTAGCAGGGGTAGGAGAAGGAATGTGCAGGATGGGTCCGCCAAAAAGGAAAGGGGTAGAGCAGACGGCGTGTGAAAAAGAAAAAGAGCCAGAGGGGAATGTGATATTCGGGCCACGATCTTTGATCGGGGGGGCGGGTTGATCTGACGTAACAGCTCAGTTCGGAGGCAATTGGCATGGCATGGAAATCTGGGTGGGGCGATGACTGGGGCGAAAAGGGAAGGACGATTTTTGGGGGGGAAACACGGTTCTTAAGGCGGAGCGGGGGAAGACATCATAATGAAAAAGAAAGGCGACAGGCTGATGATCACTGAAGAACTCTCGAGTGGAGGGATCAGAATCTCGGAGCAAAGGGAGACACTGTACGCTACAAATCTTCGTAGAGGAGGGGGGGACTGGGGAACTAAGAAGTCGCGGCTAAAGGGTGCGTAAGAAAAGGAGGGAGTAAGCGCGAGAACCTTTGACTCGTATCGACATGCTGGCGGAAGAATGCTGAGAAACTATTACGTTTCGTTAGAGTGGAACGGTGGGGGTCTAACTAAGAAACCGTTGGGGAAACCTGGGAAAGAAAAAAGGCATCCCGAGGAAAGGGAACGCTGGACAACCGTCGGGCGCACCGCGCTGGGGGTGGGAACTGGAGAATATGTCAGAGGGTTAAACCTCTCGTTCTGCAATAAGGAGGGGGGGAAAAGAGGGCTGAAAAAAAAAACCTCTGGCTATAAGGGGGGAAAAGAAACAACGGTAGTGATGAAGGTAAAGAGGATACCTAGTCCCGCGCCTGAGTGGGGTGTTTCTAAGTGCATCAGTATTGAACCAGAAGGGGTCGAGTTTGTCTCTCCACGACTCTGTGAAAGGAAACAGACCGCCGAAAGGGGAAGCAAAAACGACGTGTACATAGAATTATCGGGAAGGCGCCGCCGCTGGGAGAACTTAAAGACCGGGAGAAGTCCAAACTTTCGCATTCAACAGATAAGGGGAGTGACAGATACTCAGAGCACCCGCGGCGCGCCGCAATGACGGGGGGAATCCCTCATTCGCGACCGAGTAAAAAGAAAAGTACGCATAGATGGTACTCGGTTCTATATCTCGTGAGAGCAAAACCCTCAAAGAACAGCTTCTAAAAGGTGGTAGAGTCTTGGAAAAACGGGCGGAACAACAAAAAAAACAAATACAGAAACATAACCGATCTTGGCATCAAACACCTCAGGAAAAAATTAATCATAAAGGAGAGAATCGATTTTTGAGGCAAGAAGGGGGAAAAGAACCAGGGTAATAACCGTTTTTTTCAAAAAATACAAGGAGGGGGGGAAAAACAGTGCCACGACCGCCAAACACGCTGAAAAGAAACTCCATTGCCGCGCGAACTGACTGGACGCCATACATCAACGACATCGATCCCAAGCTCTATATGCGGTAAGAAAAAAAAATAGACTGTTCAAGAAAAGGGAGGTCTTTAAAAACGAGGGGGAAAAAAAGCGCTGGGCGCGAAATGGAGGCAAAAGGTGGGGGCGGCCTGTTCCCTCGCCCCGGAGGGATGCCAGTTTATGACAACAGTCGCTCGCCAGAGAAGTCAAAATACCATTTCGACAGGGGGCTTCAAAAAATTCAAAAAAGGCGGGAGAAAGATATCGGAAAAAAAGAGGTGAAATCGGCCCACGGGCCCCAGCTCGGGCGGAAATTCGATGCAGTGACAAGCTAACGAGGGGGGTCTGTGAAGGAGGCCGGGGGAACAAAAGACATGAAAAAAAAATTGTGCATACAATAAACTCGAGGTGGTGAGGGGGGGCCGCGATCCAATGCGGACGGGAACCATATTAAGAACGGCAATCCATCGTTCCAAAGCAACCAGAAACCAGAGTGTCTTACACAAAAAAAAGAACAGGAGAAAAATCAGGAAAAAGGGGGCGGGGGCTCAAATCCGCGGAAGATTACCCGCAGTCAATCGAGAAGTAAAGCGACTCATTGGTCTACAAGAGGGGGGGTTAGGCCTCCGGAGAAGGAGAGCTGTGAAAGAAAGTCGCAATGAGGTGAAAGAGCGGAAACAAGAACCCTCGAGGGCCAAAGGGCGTATTCCCCCCAGCGCTTCAAGATTGGGGTGAGTGACCAGCCGTGATGGCGAAAAAAAGAATGAATGACCGATCCTGTCCAGCGAAAGGAGGAAGGATCAGGGGGCAAGACGAGAAATCCCCAATGCCAGAAAAGGACAGAGAGGTTTGCAAAAATATAAAGAAAGAAAGAGGTTGTGGGGAGCCCAGGATGCCAAAGGGGGAGACTGTGGCGTAAAATCAGGAATGGAGAAAAAGCAGTTACAACCAATAAAAGCACAAAACCAAACGAATGAGGGGGGGGAGGGGATTTACATTCCTATTTCTAATGATAATGGGTTGCAAAAGAGGGAGGGGAAGAGGCAGTTCACCGGGGAAAGAAAGACTAAAAGGGGGTCAAAGCCCTCGGAAAACAGAAACGCAGTTTATTCTGACGCTTCCAAAAAACCAAAAAGGGAGTAATGTTTAAATTGGTAAAGCAGAGAGAAGAGAGGGGGGAACAAGGAAAAAGGGGAGTGCTTTATTCATATTTTGTGTTAACTAAAATCACTAGATGTGTACGTTAAGGAGCGGGCAAGAACTTAGTGCGAACAAGACGGTCCGAGAGGAGGCCAACGGAAATCTAAAAAAAAGGAGACAAGAAGTGAAACACAGACACTTGGTAAGTGTTATTCGTGGAAGGGAGCCTAGCAGTGAGGCATCGACACAGCTAGGGACAAAATCCACATGGTACCACAAAGGAACCAGGGTGAGAAAAAAACCAGTAACTGAGTCAAAGAATTCCAGTCGCTCCTGAAAAACCTGTCTAGATTGGGGAGTCACTTTTTTCCTATTTGTTATAGTGGAAAGGGGGCTAAAATCACAGGAGGCAAAGAAGGACGGGAAAAATTCTGGGGAAAAGTCTCACTAATTCCAAGACAGGAATCCGGGGTAATTAAAAGGAAGGGGAACATAAGATAAATAGGCTTTACGTGACGGATATCAACATTATTCAAGGGGCAAAAGGGGTGAAAGCACGGCACGGAATGTAAGGACGGAATGGGTGGGAATTTCGGTTAGAAACAAGAAGAAGCGGCCTCACGTATAAGGACAGCACATTCCCAATTCGTTGTTCACCATCGAAGCCCACAACTTAATGATTTGGGCCTTAGTGGAGAGCCATAAAAAACACTCCTAAGGAAAGGGTAGCAAAATGACGATTTTGTGCGGCGGCGTATAGCCTTATATATTCTTAAGGAATAGGGGGAAATTGGGATCAGAAGGGAGAAAAAGGGGGGGAGGAACCTCGAGGGGGGAACGGGGGAGTGGAGAAAAACTACATCAGACAGATCGCCATCTCGGGTTTTTTTTTTAAAAAAAAAAAGGGATTAAAAGAAGAAAATATACTTTGTCAAAAGCAGAGAGA
>Ga0179593_1228674_pt1 | contig 27401 bp, 32 predicted proteins | sample CZODoug2_1_08_16_FD_185931 | JGI IMG/M metagenome (GOLD analysis project Ga0179593, IMG submission 185931) | Vadose zone soil fungal communities from Angelo Coast Range Reserve, California, USA - CZODoug2_1_08_16fungal (PacBio error correction) | ecosystem: Environmental > Terrestrial > Soil >...
GAAAAAAGGGACCGGGCGCGGCCGCAAAACGGAGAAAGAAGACAGGAGTGAGGGGAGGAAGGATAAAGGTACTGTTAAGAATGGCGGCAAAAGAGGTAAAAGTTCCGTCAAAGGCTGGGAACCGCTCGGAAAAAACGGAAAGGTGGGGTGACAAAAGTTCTGGGAAAAGGGGGAAGAAGGAGGAGGCAAACAAATAGGCGGAAGTGAGGAAAGGAGTTACAGGAGTAGTGTCAGGCCTGCAGGATCTAGTGTCCCGCGAAGCTGGAATGTGGGGAGCGCGGGCAAGGGGAACCGCAAAAAAATGCGTACTGGGGACGGCTGGTAGGGAGCAAGTGAAGTTCCGGTGGCAGGCAACCGTCATGGAACGAAAAGACCCCTACGGAAAATAAAGAGAAAAGCTGCAAACACCGTATTAACTGAAGAAAAAACAGGGGCTCAAACGGGCTGGATGTGAGTTACCTGCAAATCTGGTGCAGGGGTGCCCGACCTCGCCGGGGTCAGCTGGCAGCTGGGTCAAGAGGGGTGTTCGGAAGAATAAAGGCAGGTCTGGAAGAAAAAGGAAGGAAAAAAAAGACGAGCCTGCATGGATAATGGTGCGTAAATGATCGCAATATGAACCTAAAGAACGATAAAGCCGGAAAGGGGTCGCAATCCCCCTCAGTCAGAAGGGAATCATCGCGAAGCAGTGTTCGGAGTCCGAATAAAGAACTCGAAAAGTATATAATGTCGGACCTGGAGGGGCTGAACCTGCCGCATAGAAAAAAAGTCGTGACGACGCAAAAAGGGGGCTAAAAGGGAGAAGTCGAACCTCAAGTACAGTAGCTCAAAAAAGAATGATGGAGACGGTGTGTCAAGAGAAAATAACATCTGAAGAGGGGAAATAACAATCCTGCTATGTCAGCGTTTTCAATATGGTAATTGGGGGATAACAAAAAGAAAAACTGCAAAAGTTTGGCGTCTCTTAAAAAAGTAGACTGGAGAGTGAGCGATACAGACCTGGGGGGGGGAGCTTGATCGTAAAGAACAGCAAAGTATCACTCGAAGCGCCGGGCAGCGGGACAGACCTCTTCAAACTAAGAACCACCATGGCTTTTAAGTAGGGAAGAATTCACCGCGAAAAGGGGAAGGCCTTCGCGGAGGGACTAGGAAAGGAGCTTGAAAAGAGAAAAAAATACATCGTCCACGCATATGAGCAACAAAAAAAGGAGTGAAAACCGTAGGTTAGCAGAGACAAAGAGGAGGAAAGGGGTTGGTGTGCCTCGAGAAAATCACAATATCTGCAAACGGAGCGGCGAAATGGAATGAAAGGCGCACGGGCGGGCTTCACCATCAGAGGGGGGGGCGATGGTCGATAAGAGGAAAGGGAGGTTACGTCGGCGCGATTTCTAAATAAATAGCTTTGTAGGAGGAACGGGGAAGGAATGTTAGGCAGCCGCTAAAGGGGAGACTTACGGGGTCGGCGAGGAGGGATGGGGGCCAAAGATGGAGGGGGCCATCACCCACAAATTAATAACTCACTTTGCCGTAAGTAAACGCACGGAAGAATGGGCAGGCGGCAGGGGAGGAAATTTGGTGGAGGAAGCTCGACCAATGTACCAAAATCCCCCAATTAGGGGAAGTTCAGGGACAATTTTGTGTGAAAACCAGGCCAATAATAAATTAACCAGCGGGCAGGGAATGAAATAAAAGTCTGGGGATGGTCAGCGAATCTTGCACAAAAAACAACCAATTGGACGTCGCCCGCGCATGAGAGAATGGAAAGGAGGAAGTGTCCTTCTAAAAAGTAGATCTACAAGTGGAACACTACCCAATCAAGGGCGGAAGAGTGGGGTAATGCTTACGTGCTCAATTTCCGGTAACCCTCGCGCGCGTGGGAAATGGGAAAATTACCTGGGGCCACACACGTGCGAGGCTTTGAACAAAAGTCCTGGGACTGGGCGGACAGAGGTATGAAAAACAAGCAACGGAAAATGTTGGAAAGGCACGTCTAGGCGTGTCTTGCAGGGGGGCCCGTTTGAGGATCCATCAAGGGGTGAAAAAGAGCGAGGCGCGGAAAAAAAAGCTCGAGTTTGTGTCCAGAGAGCCAGTAGAGAGAAAGAACCGAAAAAAAGCGGGGTCAAGGGGTACTAGACTTGGACGCGAGCGCGAACGGACCAGATAGGAGGGAAAAAACCGAGGAAGCAAGAAATGAGAAGGACCGGCAAGAAAAATGGACCTCTGATAAAGGGAGAAAAGGTAGAGCAAGGAAGGAAGAGTACCGATGTTTGCTTCGAATTTATAATGAGAACCTTGAAAAAATTTAAAGAAAGGCGAAAAAAAGAAAACAGAACGATCGCGGGAAGAGTCGGAATATGGAGACAAACCGGGAGATCGTAAAAAAATGCTGCACAAATTAACCGGTGTGCTTGACTCCAAGCACACGCAGTAGGGCGAAGGGGTCGGGAATGACCTGAGGAGGCAAAACACACGGCTGAAGTCCATCCAGCAGCATCAGACATCGACAGGGGGGGGGGGGCGGCGGAATGGTAGCGTCAAACAATGACGTAAAACTGAAGAGAAAAATGAAATCCCCTAGTATAAAATTCGAATGACATACAAAAAGTATGATCTCTCTCAAAAAAGGGATGAGAGAAAAAAAAGAAGAAGAAGCATCAGGGGAGGCGGACAATGCCGAATGTTCAAAAACAGGGATAAGAGGCAGGAATTCCAATGTGGTACGACTGAAAAAGCCATCGCCCGCTAAAGTCGTCGAAATGCAGAGGAGACCAATTGGACCCGGGAAGAAGAGGAACTGAAGTAACAGAGCTCGAAGGGTTGGAGTGGAACGCTGCAACACAAGAAACTTTGTCATGCTACGAAAATAACCCGGTTGGATAGTAGAACTTGACGAGGAAGGGAGGGCTTCTGGGGGAAAGCCGTGCTGCTGAATGAGAAAAAAGGAATCCACTACGAATAAAGAAGTCAAAGCGGCGGACAAATCGCAGGGATAAAGGAAGAAACGCTCATCGACGAAAGATGGGTTCGGAAATGCAAGCGAGAAGGTGTAAAAAACTATCGTAAGAAGAACTGTCCCTACAGTCGAGTCCATTCTTCAAAGAGGACAAGGATGGTTTCTCGGCTGGAGAATAGGCAGAGCGGGGGAAAAAAGAGAACCTTTGTCAGGGGGCGAATAGACGAAATTGGGGAAAAGTTGTACAAAAGAAGACAGCCCCGGCAAAACGGTCGATACAGGGAAATGAAAAAACATTCCTGGTGGGGTTTTCACCCGGAACATAAAATCCAGAGGATGGGAAAAAAAGGAAGACCGCTACTTAGTTGCACCAGTAAATGGGGGGTGGCCACACACAATTTGCTTTGGCGAAAACGTTTTCCGCACTGTTTTCAAGAGACGTAGAAGTCACACAAAACGGGTCTAATGGAATGTAGCAAGTGGGGGGGGCCATTTGGATATTGTCGAACTAAAGGGAAGACTGGAAAAGCTCTAGATGCACCGTAGGGCCGAAGAACGGTGGGGAGAAGTTCTTGTGTGCCAAAAGACCGGCTGGCATCAATCTTCGTGGTACGGGGAACAGCAGAACCCCGAGGAGTGGGGGGACAAAAAATGGTAAAGAAAGCAAAGGTCTAGGAAAACCGGGGGGAGAAAAAGGAAATCCTAGGTCTGAGGAATGTCGAAAGGAATCGACCCGACAGTAATAAGAGGGCTGAGTACAAAGGCAGAGGTTACTATATGGGGGAAAGGAGAATTCGAACCCACGCCAAGGGGGAAAAAGAGGTAAAACGCCTTCCTAAAAAGGGGTATTGTAGAGTTCAGTCAGAAAGAACAAAGAAAATGCCTCACGAGTCAAGAACTAATGAGTGAATGGAAGACAACAAATTACCGAACTTATAGAGAGCGGGAAAAATTAATTCACAGAGACTGATGGGGGCAAGCAAGGGCGAAGACGCACGCCTGCAGTCGAGAAAAAGCGAATGCAAATATTGGGGGGAGAAGTTCACTACGAGGCAAAAAATTGGCCAGAAAACCGAGGACTTGAACATCAAAGGCCAAAGCCCGAGAGGTGGGATCAATGGTCCAGAGCGAAAGGTTGTGGAGTCAGTAACAAGAATCTGATAACCGACGCGAAGCATCCAGTCAATGTTATGAACATGAATTGGGTGTAGCTCTCGTAAACACGGTGAGGTGAAGGCGGTGGCGGAAAATAGCCAACTACCTACTCTCGTGGATAAGGAAGAAAGTTGAAAAGGTGTGGGGGGGCTAAGCGAAAATCACCCCACAGGATATAAAAAAGGGATTCACAAGATCGATTTGCCGAAGAGGAAGCACAACGGGGCCTGTAACGGGAGGTATTCCTCGCTGGGGGGGAAAGCCAATCAATAAAAGCTCGAAAGCTGAAGAAGGCTGGCGATTGACGGTAGATGAGGAATAAGGGAAGAGAAAACATCATAAGAGCAACATTTATCGTACGGAAAGGGTGCCATTCGCTGAAAAGAAGGAAGAGGGGAAAAATCGCAAGAATTTTTGGCGAGGGAGTGGAAGTGGCCGCGAAAAGGGAAAAAAATGACGGGAAGAATATGGGATGCTGACGGACCCGGGGGAAAACCATTGATTCTCGAATGAAGCACGAAAGGTGGGAGTCCAAAAGTCCGAAGCAAGGTGGACGACGGGTAGTAATATCGACGACGTAAAGGACAACATAATATGGTCGGATAGGCACATTCAAAAAAAACAAACCTTAGGGAGGGGCCAAACAAAAGTGTATCAAGAACACACGAAACATCCCGGCAGCGGACGGGACTAGTCGTACCATGGAACATCGTAGTAAAAAGAAAAAAAAAAAAAAAAAAAAAAATAAAAAAAAAAACCGGTAGGCTCGAAGTGTCGAAGGGCAGAGAAGGCTGGAAGCATTTCTCTCCTGCGAAAGAAGGCGTGAAAAAGATTACTCAAAAAGGGGGGCATGACGTATGTAGAGGAGAACAAGAAGGAGTCCCGATCAAGATCATAACGGGGGGGAAGCAAATTCAAGAAACAAAAACGTCGTTATCACGCATAAAGCAATCAGACCGAAAAACAAGGCCATGACGAACAGAGAAAAAAAACAGGAAAAGCTACGAGGGTGTTGGTAATCTGACAAGACAAGACATAAAACTCGAAACAACAGTTGGGGTCACCCCAAGGAGTTGAAAAGAGCGGTGTAAAGTTTTGGAAAAAAAGGTGGAAAGAAAGGCTGGGGGGACTCCAGTGGAGGTAAAAAAACAAACTAACCTCGCCAGAAAAGACACAGGTTCAATGAGTCCGTTTTTTGGGTTGCGACAGCGCCGGGGCATTCTGGAGCCTCCCAAAGAGAATCGCAAGTGTCGGATGAAAATTGATACGCAAAGGGAAATTACAGCAAAAAAGTGGCGCGCTTGAGGGGAAAGCGTTAAACAAAGAGGATTAAGAGAGAGCAACAAAAGAGGTGATAAGAGAATATCCAGTGACGGAACAAACCGCCAAAGGTGGGGGGAGTAATTCAGAAAAACGGATCGACCCGCAACTAAAAACGGCGTACGAAGAACGACCGTCTCTGAGGAAAAAAAAACAACAAAAGCAAATTTAACCCTCGGGCGGGGGGGCGAAGGCTGAGAAAGGGTGAAAGAAGCAAGGGGCAGACAACCAGCGGGCTTCAAAAAAGGGGCATTCAACAATTAGAACGTCTTTAGAATGTGCATTGGTTACAAACCGGTTCAGTTTTTTGGGGGGGGCACATAAGGGCTAGGACGATACTCAAAAAGGGCGGGTTGGTTGGGGGGTAAAATGTGGTGCGTATCGTGAGGTCATGGTAAACTACGCTGCGATCAGAGGACAGCCGAAGCGGGATGGGACTTGGCTTTTCGCTGCCGTGCGATGAAACCGGTCTTACTGTGGAGCGATTGGAGGGTCTATATCGCGAATACGCATGCACCGTGTTTGCAGGGCAAACTCATACACGCGGTAATGAACAAGTACGCGGCTCTGGCAGCCCCGAGGAGAACTAACACCATGTTCGTCCGGATGGTATGTGAGGGTGGGGAACGAGAACTCTTTGAAAAATGGTGCACTAACAACCAGGAAGGCTGCCGAGGGGGTGAAACGCTTTGGTTCAGGATGATAGGGGGAGCGGAATCAGAAACGTTCTGATTCTTTCTAGAATGCATGAGGAGGCATTAAGAAAAACGCAGAGATTCCATAACGCCAGGGTGCACGGCGCCGCGTAAAATGGGGGGACAAACAAGTACCACAGGATTCATAATGGAAAGAGAGAGAAGCCATTTTCGCTGAAAAAAATAAGAGATCGACGGGAGGTTTGGGACCGGTTCCGAGGCAAAGTCAGAAAGAGAATCGGGGACGACGCCAAAGATAACGTCTGAAAAAGCCTGGACCTTAAAAAGGAGGTATAAACGACGGGGAAAGGCCCTATCGACTCTCACGCGGCAATCTACAAGACGGAGGTTCAGCTTTTCATTTGAATTTGGGCAGGGACAGAAGGAACTCCAAATGTGACAGTCCTCTTCAAAAAGCGGTCGCTTTGAGGAATAGAGGAAGAGAGGGGGGGGGTAATCGGGCGGAGAAAAGAAGAAAGAGACAGGGAAAAACCTGTAAGGAATCGAAGCGTCTAGGTGAAAGAATCAACTAACCGCGTGAAAGTTTCAAGGGATCAATCAATTCCAGGCCAGACAAGGGAAAGGAATTCGCGATTTCAGGGACTTCTCGTTAAATCAGAAGAAAAAGAAAGCGGGTTCAAAAAAAAAAAATCAACAATCAACGGGGCCCTGCTTGGGTAGGCAAGTAAGAAAGAGCGGAGATGGGGTGGGGGGGGGAAGAGTAGAAAACGCACCAGTATCTTGGATCCGGAGGAGTGGGAGACCAGGTCAAAAAAAAGGGAAACGGTGATGCCGGCAAAAAAGGCAGGGGGGAACAGATTCCGAGATAGGGGATGACGGAGATGGTTCCTTAAGGAAAGGGCATGAAGAAAGGCTGGTAAGGGCTAAAACTATGTTCGCAGAACGAGGAAACACGCGCCAGGGAAATGTTTCGGCCGTATTATTTCGTGTGTGTGGCACTCTTAACGGGGTAGATCTCAGGTCAACCCATAAAAACCTTGGGGGGTCCGTAGAAGAGAACTACTAGGTGTACGGCGGAAGAACTGGGTTCTGAAAAGTCGTGGTAAGAAAGCGAGGATGAACCGCCGTGATCCACCCCGAATTGGAGGGAATACAAGTTGTGAAAAAAACCATCTGTCCCTGTCGTAGGAAGTAACAAAGAGGAGGAGAAATAATAAGGGGGGGCTGGAGGGGAAAAGCAAAAAGGGAAAAAAGGTAGGTCGCCCCAACCTGGGACATATATCGGGGGGAACAACCAATGTAAAGAAAAGGAGGTGGGAGGACCAAATATCGGAATCAAGTTGGCAAGGTGACTACCGGGCCATTCGCCATCGTGTAATGGCTTAAGGTCTAGAACAGGAAGGAAACAGTCGAAAAAATGTGTAGTAGGGGGCAAGGGGTACTACCCAGAGAGTTATTGAAATCAACAGAGGAGAAGATTGAACACGAAAACGAGGTTTTTTCAGTGTGCACGTCGAGACAGGGTGTTCGTGCAGGGTCCTTAGGGGAATATAAATCCAAATGGGGACCAAATACCAACGAAGAGACCCTGCAAGCATGAAGTTGGGGAACGACTAGCAAGAAAGGTCCCAGGAGAAAAAACAGCAGGGGAAAAGTTCTTCCTGGGCTAGCGAGGTCACTTGCCATATGAGCCCAAAGGGAGAAAATCTATGTCAGGAAAAAAAAAGGAACAAGAAAAACGGGGAACGCTTGAGCGTGCGGAAGGGGAGGCCGCGATGTACCATTCTAGGGGGCGCGTTCATTGTAGGGAGGTTGAGCGGATAGATGAGAATTTTCACAGCATAAGGGGAAAAACAGAAGAACCGCCCGGATACTTGGGGAAGATATAGGGATACACCCAAGAGGATTTTGGGGGGGGGGGGGCTCAGAAGAAGATAACAAGGTGACATTTAAGGGGGAATTAAGAGGAACAAGACACCAAGTCTGATATAAGACCGTTCGGTACGTGAAACTGCTGGGGATCATCAAGCATAAAGCCATACAGCATATTCGAAGGGGCGCGGAGAGGGTAGATAAAAAAAAGGGGGTCAAACGAAAAAGGCGAAACCATAAAAAGGAGTAGGAAAAAAGAGACTGTTGTCACTCAATAAAAAAAGCTGGAAATATGAGATCTCTCAAAAAGACAGTAGAAAAAGAGGAAAAAAGAGACAGCCGCTATCAAGGGGAGGCGGACAAAATATAACTCAAGGGGATTCGACTGGCAAGGACTGTTTGAAAGAATCAACGCAAATATAAAATCGCAATGTCCAATCGGAGAATGAGAGGGATCAAGGACGATTGATGAAATCAAAGTTTTCAGGGGAAAAAGAATCGGAGGTCTGGACCGAAAAACGGAAGGAAGGGGGGCCCTGTGGGGGCAGGATCGCGCAAATATAGCGGGTTGTCTAAAAGATTCGAGAAATACAGGCGGCCGGGGGGGCACGGATGGTGTAACGAAAAAAAACGAACTTCTAAAAGAATAAGATCAAAGACTCAATAGGGCAAAAAGCAGGACTGGGCAAAAATAGGGCTACCGGGGAGAAGGACAGAGGCGAATCTGTCGGAAGAAAAATCGATGGTCCAACGATAGGGAAAAATGGCAACGAATAAAGACGGCCAATAGGAAGAGAAACTTACCCTGCTGGGGCGCACGGGATGCTGGTGCAGGCGGGAAAGTGAAAAAAAACTAGGGAAGAGGTGCGGGCGCTAGCTTAATTTGGGGGTAACAAAGGGGGGGGGGGATGGATATAAAAAGAGCAATGCAATGGTTAGAGTTCAACAGGGAAAAAAATGAAGGGTGAGGGTGGGGTTTCCGCATCAGGTAACGAAAGACGAGATAACTCTCGCAAGGAGGTGGAAAAAAAGGAAAATTGGGTCAAAATCAAAAAAAGGAGAACGCGTAAATGTGGAAGGACCCTAGTAAGCATTAAAGCACAAAAAGCTAAATGGAAATAGAGGGGCGTTTCCAAAAGGGGTGGGATAGAGTTTGGGGGAAACGGGGAAGTGAAGACATGGGAATCACTTTGAAGATCTCGAAAACAGAAAAGGAACTGTGGAAAAGAGGGTGATGGAACATCAAAGACCGGCTGAATGCCATCACCGCAGGATTGGGGGAAATGAAAAATATCGTAGACGGCACAGGAAAGGGTTAAAAAAGTGGCAGACTGGCACCGGGTATAAGGCAACGGAAAAAGCCCTAGGTTCGAGTCATTAGAGAAGAAGACCTGCTGTAAGCCCAGTCTGCAACGCAGGAAAAGAGGAAGGGGTTCGAGCGACGGAAAAAGTGATATATGGGGGGAAGATGCTCGAAAAACCCAGGCAAATAGGTAAAAATACACGCAATCCGACCGTTTGGTCGTAGGAGAGAAAGTATGAACCACGTACGAAGGGGCAGCACGGTTCGGTCCTGGGAAATACGTCAGAATTAAAGGAAGTCATAGATCTATCAAAATCAAAGAAAACTGATGGGACTGCAAGGGACAGTGACACCGCCAATCTGAAAACTGGGGCAGCGAGAAAAACTCCTCGAATGAAGAATATTTGAGGTCGAAAAAAAACGGGCCTAAAGCCGTTCGCAAAACAGCAAAAGGAAGACAGAGTGGTTTTAGAAAACAGAAATACGAAAAGGATGTTCGCGTAATAACTAGGAAAAGACGGTCTGAGATCAGACGATCAATGGGTGAGCCGGGATTGGGGGGGAGCTCTGAAAAGCAAAGGTTAGGGAAGAGGGAGGGAACACTCGAACGAGAAAGAAGGAATGTCATGAGAGGGGGAGGTGTCGTGTGATTCAGAAAGCAAGAAGAAAAACCGACACCAGATAGTTGACTGATCAAAAGAAAAATCGTGTTTCTAAGAAGTCAAAAAAGGGGCTGTACAGGGGTTGGGGCGCGTCTGAAACCAAAAGGTAAATTCTCGGATCTGAAAGATCTGAGGTGGTAGGACGAGGTCAGATGAAGGAGATCATAACCGGATCTCTCTAACCGCTTGAAACCGTGAGGCCTAAAGGATTAAAGTGGAATGGAGATTCGGGGCAGAAAGGGTTTCGGGGGGGCGGCGCCGGGAGCTAAAGGAAAGACGGAAGGGTCTTCTAGGGAGTAAGAAGCATAAATCTGCGAGCTATGAAGGATAACGCAGGGGGTCTTGTCCTTAAACGCCAAAAGCGGACCAGGGTACCGGTCGGGGATAAGACGTAAGCACCCTTAAAGCAAGCGCCCTCACGAAACCGAGGAAAAAAGAGTAAAGAGGCATACGGGGAGAAATACAACATCAGAGGAACAAACACTGCATCGACGGACGGGCTCCCATAAAAAAAGGAGGGCATGGAACAAAGAAAGAAAACCGTTCGAGCGACTGGGTTCGAATCCGAAACCAGCGCGGAGCTCGACCATGAAAAGCGGGGGGGAGGGAGGGTGAAAGGCAGAAACGGTGCATGCCTTATCTAGTGAAAACGCAGCAAAAGCCGGCAGTCATTAAGGGGGGGCAGAATAGAAAGTGCTCCGAAAAAACAGAAGGCCAGCGTTACAGAGGGCACAATAAGAGAAAAAAGAAACCGAAAAGAAAATCCCAGACGAACGAATCCGAAACATTCAAAGACATTTGGGTAGCAGTACAGCCAAGATAAAAAAAAAAGTGGGGGGTCAAACAAAAAAGGGGGGGTGGGAAGATACGGGGGGAGAAACGGTGGGGAGACTGGGAAACTGGGGGAATGAAAATGCTTGTAAGGCAAAACCCGGAAACAGGGCAGCAATAAAAAAGACGGGGGGGAAAAATGAGGTGCAAGTGTTTGGACCAGCGCCGGGGGGGGTGAGGATCTCCCGGCCGCTAGACGAGAGGGGCAAATTTGGAAGTCTAACCAATTCAGGGAAGCTGCGCTGTGGAGTCAAGAAGAAGGGAGAGATCAGAAAAAAAAAAAACAACTTATTCTGGAGGAAAGACTAAAAAAGAGCCACGGATGGGGACGAAAATTGCCGCGCAAGAATTGTGGGAGTAAGGCACGGACAAAAAAACCATTCTCATAGTGTGAGGAGAAAAAGGAAACCAAGGTCTATGCGCACAAAACGTAACTAAATGTAAAAAAGGTCGTGAGAGGAAAGTAAAATGTAAAAAGTTTAAGGACAAGGGAAGAAAAAAGCGGAGTAAAATTCTTCACCTTTAGGAAAACGAATCAATAACGCCCGGGTGGGGAAAACAGGGGATTTGATGGCCGTAGGAGAAGAGAAAAAAGGAAGGGGAATGGGTTCTAGGACTTTCGTCGTTCAATTGGGTCGGGTAATAGGGAGCTGCTGCAAAAATTGGAACTCATAAAGTAGGCTTAAGGGCTTATACTGAGAAGTGGGACAACCATTCGTAGGGGGGAGTTGGAGCTATGTCTTTTCTATTAACTAAGAATAACGCAGTAGAGGGGGGAAAACCATGGAAAGGCAGCCCCGAGTCATGCCTCGGCTCAAAGAAAGGTCTGAAAAGGGGGTAGGGCATAGACAAAAAGGGCGAGAAGGAAAAAACCTGCTGGATTGACTGGGTTCCATACGATAGGTGAACAGGGTGCCAACAAAAAGTAGAGAAAAAGGGATGTTCGAGGGGGGTTCGGTCTAGGACCGAGGCCTCAGGCGAGAGGGGGAGAATGGCTAAAAGCCGTAGTACTTGGGGCATATTTAATTCCTATTCCAGCCCGTCCGCGCAAGAGAGCACATTTGAAAATACCACATGAGTCCTCATTTCAGACAGCGCGCACTGGGGGTTTCGGATGCAGCCATCCCGCGTCGTACAGCAGTTCGGGGACCTGTCGGATGCCCCTTAAAAGAAAAAACCGAGGTACTGGAAACGAGGCAAAATGCTTGAAAGCGACAAATCCAGGGAAGGAGAAATACTGGAATAACAGATTTTAACTGACCCGGAGCGACTCCCACACCAGTAGAAGAGGTCCTCAAAGAGCTGGGACAGATTTTATGGAATGTGGGAGGGCAAAACACTTCTCAGCCATGGTGCGTCCTTCTCTCAAAAGTCCGGATGAGCTTTAAGAGACAATCCGGGGGGGGATCATGGCTGGAGGCCAAAACAGACAAAAAAGGAAAGGAATCTCAAGAGGAAAGAGGCAAGCTCGGGAGGGGGGAAGAACGAGCCGGAAAAGACTTCGGGGGAAAATGAAACGCCAAATGAGAAAGGACGTGGGACTCGCGGAGGGATATCGAGGACTTGAAGGGGAAAAAGCAAGGATGCTGGTTTCAGCCAATCTCGGTAGGGCCTTGCTGGTTCTGCCGGAAACTCGGGAATGGGTAACGGTGGAAGGAGTAAAGACCTCACAAAAGGGACAAAACGGGGGTACGTGTTACTCTGCCCGCAAGGAGGAGGAAATTGGCGTACCACAAGAAAGGACACAGGGTGGGAGGCGATTTCACGGGACTAGAAAAAAAGGGGGTGGGTTCCTTGCGTCGAGAATTGGGGCCTCCTTATTTTACGGAAAATAGGTCGGCGCCAGACAGATCCCGGAAAGGGCGGCCGGTGTTGAGTTGGACACAATTTATACAAGAGATAAGAGAACATGAGACTCGGCCGTAAAGGGGAAAAGTACTAGGGGACAAAGGGCGGTGCAAACCGATTCAAAAAATAAGATATTGTATGAATATAGGGGACCCAGGTATTGACTCAAGGGAAAGAACAAAAGACGAAGAGAAAAAGTTTGAAAAACATCGGGAATAAAATGTGGAGGAACCAACGCGGATGGCAGAAGCGTAGGGAGTGACAGAACAGTGCCCCACAAGTTGAGAGACCTGCTAATCAGAGGGGCTGGCACACCAGGGGTACAAGTAGTTAAAAAGACAGGTATATAAAGTGGACGGAATACCGCTATCAATTCGCAATAGTTTGAACTTAAAGGGGGAATACGACAGGGAAGGAAATTTCAAAAAGAAGTGGAATTGGAACATTTCCGGGGGGCAAAAATCCGATGGAGAAGGTAGGATCCGAGGGACTGGCTTGAACAGATGGAAAACCTCCAAACAGAGGTTTCAGGCACCTTCAGCGTGGTTGGTGAACGGAAGGAGTGGTAGGAGCCATAAGGGTGTTCCAAATGAAGAACGAGAGACACAAACTCTGAAGGTGTCAAATAAGAGACTAGAAGCAAAAAGAAAAAACAGCTCATGGGGGGAGACGAAGCCGCGAAAAAGAGTCGGGACAGAGTCGGAGGCAACGAAGGTATGTAAAACCAGATAAAATGCCTGTACAGGCAAATGAAAAAGAAAACGGGAGAAGGGAAAGAGGTTGGAAAGGCGATTCAGGAGGTGGTGGAGTAGTTTAGAGGGAATAAGGGAACTGAAAGAGAGTCCACAAAAAAAAAGGATAGCTTGCAGGGAAAGGAGAGGAAAAAAAACGGTCTAGCGGTTGAGCCTAATCACAATTGCCAGAAAAAGAAGTGTTCTTGAAGCGGTTAACGAGACAACTCTTAGAGCGCAGAACTTGAACTTAACTTCTGGATGGAAGAAGAAAAATGCTGGGTACAACCAAATCAGAGAAGGATTGCGCGGAGGAAAAAGGGATGAGAGCCGTAAAAATTGAAATTCCTTCCATTCGACCTGGAAATCCCTGATTACGGAGCTGGTGGGGAAAACAAAACAGGACTGGAGATAGAGAGAACAAAAAAAGGGGGGAAGATAGAAGATCTACGCGAGAACAGCGGGGGGGAGGGAAAGATCGAAACTGGTTTCTAGGGGGGGAGGGTAAGCATGGGCCGGAATCCAATGGTGAAAAACTATCAAAGGGAGCCCAAAGTCAATTTCTTTGATGATGGGGGAGAAAAAGGGGATGAACATCCGTAGGCAGAGAGAGAAAGGGGATGGAAAAGCGAAATCACCCTTCCAGGGAAATGGGCCCTTGTGGGGACAATGCTAGGAGGGACCCTAAAAGGTTGAGGAAGAATAAAAAATTCAACGATCAAAGACTGAGGTGGATGAGGTTGTGGACCTATGAGGAGGGTAATTGATCAAGGCGATCGGAAAAGTACAAGTCAAAAAAAAACATCAGGCGGGGGCCAAAAGAAGGAGAAAATGCCGAATCGCAGAATTCGCCGAGCTGTGCTGAGGCGAAGCATCGAGGGCATCAAAATAGAGGGCCTAAAAGGAGGGACAGACTAGATCGAGGGAGCGTCAAGCTGGGAAGACTTCTGGAAACGAGGGTTGGAGAGTTGGTTCTATTAGAGTGAGAAAGAGCCGCGGCAGGGGCCTCGGGAGTCATTTTGTCAAAATGGGTGGAAAAAGAAACAAAGACTGGAAAACCCAGAAAATTGGTATAGACTTGGTCCAAGGAAGGACGTTTGGTTGGTCATACATCTTGGCATGCCAGAAATCTTAGTGAAACACCGAAAAAGCTCTCAGATCTGGCCCAGAAATTGGGGGGGGTTGATGAAAATAGTGCGAGACACATTTTTTCCTGAAAGGTTCGGGAACGTAAGAAATACCCAAAAGAAAAATGATGATATTCAATGGGACAAAAGTGAAAGAGAGAGTTGTCGAATAACTACTTTATCACCGGTGAAAGTCTGACGACCGGGATATAAAAAAAATAAAGGGGGAAAAGGGGCGTGCCCAAAAACGGAGAGGGGCAAGACGAAAGCTTGGTTTACTTTACCTATACGCCCAGGGACAAAGAAGGGAAAAAATTGGATTAAAAGGACGAAGGTGGCGAAGCCGTCAAAGGAGGGGGAATCTTCAGGACACGAAACAGTCAGGCATAAACGATGAACGCCGTACAAATAGCTTTCGCTTCATCAGGGAGGCAAAAATGACTAAGGAGGGAAAGGAGACTCAACCCAACCTTGTTACAAACTAAAGGAAACAGCCGACCGGGACTTTAAAGAGGCAATGCAAAGATGCCGGCGCCGAAGCAGCAGACGGAAAAGCGTCGAAGGGAAAAACCATCCTGCCCGAGCCAAATCGAATCGCATGAACACCAAAAAGACGGCAAAAAAATTTCTCCTTAAAAGAGGAAAGGCGAGCTTAAAAAAAGAAAGATCAAAATATATTGGGTTGACTAAAGCAAACATAAGAATCACCATCGCGGAAAAGAAAAAAAAAGGAAAAGGGAACACGAGATGTTGGACGTAGTATGCGAAACCGATTATTGGTTTCAAAATTTAAAGAAAAGAAAAAAGAGACGAGCGAAGCGAGGTGAACGGGGCCAGGGGGATGGGGAGTCTAGGAAAGCCCACTCGGGGTGAAGGGAGGTTATAACACTCGCCCTAAAGCTCGAGTTGATAGAGCTGCGGGGGAGGGGGGACTAAAGACCGATCATCCCCAGGATACAGATGAAAAGGCGAAAGAGGGGGTGCTGAAGAGCAAAAGGGAGGGAGGGAGTGTCACGAACGTAGATCGGCCAATTAAAGAGAGAAAGCTGAAAACCACTTCTATGAAAGAGGTCAAAGGGGAGCCGGCAGGAAAGGGCGGGGATCTATCCACTTTAGCTTTGCGGGGAGGCAGTCGCTTTAAGAAAATGACGGATGAGGGGTACAATTGTTTGTCGTCGGGGGGGCGCCGGGCCATCGGGGAAAGGTGCCAAAAAACTGTTACGTCGAAAGAGGGATTGGACTTGAGCAGAAGAAAGACCAGTCGCTCATAAAATGGAAGAGAGAACAGGTGGTAGTGCTGTAACCAGCAGGACGCGTGCAACACGGGAGGTGAGACGAACGTAGGAAAAAGTAAGGGGCAGGATCGACGAGAAGCAGGAACCTGAAAAGAAAGGCCGCGCAGATGTACCGAAAAACGATCGAAAGCAACGAAGAAAGGTTCGGACCAGGAACAAAGAGCGGCAGGAAAAATGAAAGAGGGAGCGACCTGGTTTGGTTAATTCAGAAGTTCCTGGCTAGGAAAAAAAGGGGAGGAAGACAGCGGTGCGGCGTGAAAGTCAAAAGGTGCACAGAAGGGAAGTAGCTTATTAGAAAGCACAACAAAGCACGAGCATTACTTTTTGAAAGCAACTTCTCAGAAAAACATTAGAGTCGGGGAATGAAACAAGAGAAGAAAGAACCGAGAAACCTCCCATTAACGAACGAATAAGGAACAAACAATGAACCACCCTGGTGGATCGCAGAAAGAAGTCGGACAAGGGAAAAAAACGAATGGGTGGGGGTGGTGGGGGTGGTCACAACAACTTTCTGGGAGAGAGGTTTAAGAAAAAGGTTGAGAAGGTTACTAACGATTTTCCGCACCATGGGGGACGTTACCCAAAAAGGGGAAAGAGACTCGCCAGCACGACGGTTAACCATGAGTTAGGTGTTGTTCAGCCACTCCGGGCAAAGGGCAAGAGCCAGCAGAGAACATCAGGAGTATTAAAGGTTGAATTAAGCAAAAAGAAACACGGTGCGCAGGAGAGGTTCCCCGTATCAAGCAAAAAGGAAAGGAGAGACTCAAACAACACCAGGAGGAAGAAAGAGAAAGAAGACCGTAGGGACCGAGGGAACAGAAACCCTCTCACCTGGTGAAGGTTGCAGGGTCAAGGAAACATGATCAAAAGAGTCTCAGAATGAGAGAAAAAGAGAAAAACCGGGAAAACTTAGGGGGCTAGCCAAAACGGAACAGCATGAAAGTAATTAGTTGGGGAGGAAAAGGGAGGTGAAGCAGGGGGAATAACAAACGGCAGGAAACAGTGTGGAAACCGTTAGGAACAGGAGAACCGCCCTTGGGGGGAAAAAACAGGGGTAGTTTATCAGAAAAGGTAGTTTGATCCAAAAAGGAAGGGGAATGTGATTTTCGGGAGTACATGCGACTCTTTGCCTCTGCTAGCGGACGTGACCGCAGAACGGGTCTGGGTAGAGCGGCAGAAGGGGGCGAAGGGAAAACAAAAGATGAGCTTGCTTTGCCTCTGCTGGCTATCTCATCTAATGAATCATAAAGGTGTATGAAAAGCGCAAACGAGGAGGGGGGAACCGTCGCGCAAGCTGACAAAAAGAGGAATTAGGAAAACCAGGTGGTCGAGAAGAACGGCTGATTGAGTGAAGAAGGGCCTCTGGGAATTGGGGACTAAAGACAAGCGGGCTTCCGCGGTTCGAGGGTTATTAAAAAAAGGCGGAAAGGATGCTATGGATGATGCCTCAGATGGGGCTTAACTAGGATAGAAGTCACGTACACGTCCTCAACGCGCATCCGGGAGAGAAAGAACGCCGCGTAAATCATTGAAGAGAGATGAAAATGGGGAGCGTCAGCAATCGAAAAGCTAAAAGACGCCTGTTTCGGGTACCTTGGGTCGGCGGGGCACGGCAGTACAAGAAAGCTAACGACGGAAAATTATGAGCGAGGCAAGAAGCCGTAAGATAAAGAAATGGATAATGAAGCTAAGGGTTTCCTGAAAAAGATGCCTAAGGACTCTCAATCGCCGCATGCGATTTGACCTTTCGGAAAAGAGGGAATTAAGTGGACACACTATGACGTCAAAGAAGGGGGCGTCCGGCGAAGCGTTAGGACGGGCTGGGGGAAAAGAAAAGGACGATCCGGTGGAGGGGAGCTGAAAGATACCAAAAGACCAGCCAATGGAACTGACTTAGTCAGGTGATTATCTCGGGCAGAGGGGGGAGAAGCCTGCACTACACATGAAAAAAAGAAAGAGAAGAAAATTACGGCAGACAGGGAAGCCTTAGACATGTAGAACACGCGTTCTTCCGAAAACAAAACTAATAAGGGCGGCAGCTGCTCAACATGATAGCTTGAAGGTCGGGGCTTAAAAAAGAGAAGAGGGAAATCAGGAGGCAGTGTGTGGAAAAGGAGAAACCGAAAAAATTAAATCAAAAAGTCGGGAGCGCCGCCAAGGACGAGAGAGGCAGAATTTGCTGCAATCACCAAAAGTCGGTGGGGGGAAGGGAGGTGAAGGATATCGGTGAAAAAAGAGGGGTCTTGGAGCCGATGGGAATGGGGGAAACGCCTGCGGGTAGCGGCCGTGAATGGTGTGCGCGAAATGACCTGCAGCGAAAGGAACGGTGTTTAATGAAGGAGGGGGTAGTTCGTTAGGCAACAAATAGTTCGGTACGGAGAGGCAAACCCCATAATAGAAGTGGAAGGGTAAATAAACAAGTTCTTTGAATCGGGGACTTGTCTTAGAAGAGAGGGGGGGGGTGTAAAGGAAGACAATCCTCAAAGATGGATTCCCGGACTTATCCACCAGGATCTAGGGAGCAAAATTGTAAACAACTACTGTCCCGAGTAGAAAGGGTGAAGTACCAGCACGCAATGAGGGAGGGTGAAAGGGGACAGCAAGCTTGAAAGTTCTTGAGCCCTCTCAATCAGAAGGAGAAAGCTTTCACAGGATAACCGTGTTAAACTTGCGACAAAGTCTGCGCAATGGGAACAAAGGGGAGAAGGCTCGACTAGCCATAGGTGTGAGCCAGTGAAAGTCTAAGGAAACGAAAGTCGCGATAAAGGGGAGGGAAAATTGGTCAAGTGGGGGCCGGACAACAGTCCTAAAAAAACAAGTTTGGAAAAGCACAGGGAATTGGAGGGGACGATGTCTGAAAAACGAAAAACTTGGTGGTTCAGGGGAACGGTAAAGAAATGATTGGATGGACGTCCGTGAGGTATCAGAAAGGGGGGGGGAAACAAGAAATGAAAGAGGACTCCAAAGACTTCTCTTTTTTTCAAAGAAGAGAGAACGAACCAGCCGCTAAAAAGAATTAAGAGTTTCTCTACTGTGCAGATGAAAAGAGAGGGAAAGATGGAGAAAGATTCGTGAGAAAAAACGGGAGGGAGGGAATGGACTTACTAACCAACTTTCGCCGCTGCGACTGAGGAAGGGGGAGATGGCCCAAGGAAGAAGGGGCTTAAGGATGAAGTAGGAGCGATCGCCGGGATTTCAGCAGATCGGCGGCCAAAAAACCGACCGATCGAGGAGATCGATGGACACCCGGGGAGATAGTCGGAAAGGGATCATGCAATGGGCCATTAAATAAGGGGGTGCTTGAACGCAGGGACACAACACTCTGATGCCGAGAGGAAGGAAATGCAGGAAAAAGTTCCGTCAAAAGGAGAACACAGAAAGCATCAGATCGACATGCAAATTCAGAGCATTTGAAAGCGTCCATTTGGGAACTCAGGAAGGAGACTAAAGGAAAGGGCCTGAGGGGGAAAGAAAGGCCGTATATCTCGAAAACGAGAGAAAGGGCAACAGAAAAGTAGATCATACTCTGAATCGTTGAGGATAAAAAGCGACTGTTCGGAAGGGTATTTCAAAGATTCCTGTGCGGGACGCTCATCAAAGAGACAAGAATCAATGTCGATAAAAAGGGATGGAAAGGGAGAACAGAAAGGGGAAACTTGATAAACAGCGAATTGAACGGGAACCCTTATCTCTAAAGTGTTCAGGGAAAGCTGCAACACAGGCAAAGTCTTTTGCAAGATAGGGAGAAGAGACCCGTGTAGAAAGATAGAGAGCCTGCACGAGAGCAGACAGTTTGGGCTGTTGGACACCTATGACGTTATGGAAAGTAGAAAGAGATCGCTAAAACGACATGAAACAACCTATGGACTGGTTCCAACATCGCGGAAGACCAGTCAGCAGTAGCAGAGGGAGCCAGAGTAGAAAGGGAGAGCAAGCGATTTACCTCTATCAGGGTGGGAGCCGAATCTGGCCAAATAAAATCTAACGAAGTCGAAGCAAGAGGAAAAAAGATGTGTAAAAAGGTGGGATGGGAGAGGGGGAAAAACGCGAAACGCGTGCATGTAGGCAATCATTGGGGGGGTAAAAAGGGGGATGGATACCGCAGAAAAAAGAAACACCAGGGACACAAAGATGCCTTTGAGGTTGTTCCTACGAGGTTAAAGCCATCCCCTCGGGAAACTCCTCGACAATCGGTCCGGTTGCACAAATAGTTTTTGCCTGTCAAAAAAAGAAAAATCGGCGACAGGTTCCGGCCCGGTTAAGAACTATCAGTCCAATGGGAAGAGGAAAATGTAGGGGAAGTGGACAAGGGGGAGCGCTCTTTTGGGCGCCTTAACGCATATGACCACTGAACAGCTCGCAGAGGACCTAGCAAACCTGGGACCGAGTGGCTGGCCCCCAAACCGTAACCGGATGGCCAAAGACGCGCATGGGGGCGGGACTCTAAAAGGGGAAAGAAGGTTGTGCAAAAAAAGGGAGAAGAACTGGACCAGGTTGGATAAGCCGATACCTCGGGGGAGAGACAGTCCAAAATATAGGATGAGCCATTCCCCTGCACCAAACAATAGTACGGCGGGAGACTCAACGAAGGGAGAAATATTAAAAATGGAGCGCCCCTAGATTGTGGGAACGAGAAAGCGAACCGGAAAGGGAAAGAGTGGGCGTGCGCGGCACGAACATTTCAGCAAGAAAAAAGGAGGGGGGAGTCCATGAAAAGACCTGGGTATCTAATTACTCCTTCTCTGGATCGAAAAAGGGAATAAACCCATCCATGTACGGGAAATCAAAGGGAGAATACCCGCGAAGAGACAGGGAAGCGGAGGACACACTAGTCCTAGCATATATGGTGAAGGAACGGGAGGACCCCTAAGGAACGTCGGGCTTCGGCACAGAGCAATTTCAGCACCGAGATTGGGGTTGAGACGGCAATAAATTATGTACGGAGGGGAAAAAAAAAGGAACAAATCAAGAAAAGCAAGACCGCCATGTTCCGTCATTGTGGGAAAGGGTAAATCTGAAAATCCATCGGATAGTGGGTCATTGATAAGGCAACCCGAGACGAGCGAATTTGCCCGATTGAGACGAATTCAGGTGCTGTGTCTTGCTACAGAAAGGGCGCACCCACAAGAAAAAGAGTTCGTAAGAAAGCGAATCGAGGGGACTGAATAATTACTACTGCTGGGAAGGGTTTTTAGACGTAGGAAACCCCGATCCGAAGGGGAAAGGGGGAAGGCCGTTGGTCAAAAGATGAATGAGATCCGGTCAGAACCAGATCTATCCCGCGGGGAAGGACTTACATTGCTCGCTTACAGAATTGGAAGAGTGCGCGGAGGTAAAATCGGGACGGGCAGGGGAAGGGGGGGAAGCGAAAGGTAAAGAAAAGTCGAAAGGGATTGCTGAACGCCGAACCATTCTGTCGCCTGATGAAATGATGACGAAATTGGATTACCCAAAGAAAAAGCGGGACGCAGGACAAAGGGTTAGGGAAGGAACCAGGGAATGCCCCAGGAATATTCAGGAAAGAGGCCACAACATCCCGAGCGCCTGAAGGCCGACTCATATGCAGGAAGACAAAAAGAGGGAGACAAGCCAGCAGCGGGGAGACGTCGAGGTGGCGGAGGGCAAAGAAAAGCTAGGAGGGAACACATCAAGATTTTCTTCTCTACCTGTTGTCAAGAATGCAGACGGGGCGGAAGCAGGTAAAGAAATCAAACAGGAAAACTGCAGGGGATAAAAAAAGGTGAAAGCAGTATTCGAGAAAGATAGACAGCAGCGCGCAACACCTATCAGGGGTTTCAGCGGAAAAAAGGCGAAACAAAAGTACAAGAGCGGCCGGGCACAAAAACGAAAAGAAAGACAACAGCATGAAAAGAACGACGAAAAAAAACAGACACCCAATTTTGGTATCGGGGAGCAAGCCCTCGGCGGGAAAAAGAGAGGAAAAAAACAGTTTGGGCAGAACAAACCCAAAGTAGGGTCAGTCTAATTTTCCGAAATTGGAAGAACGTGAAGCCATGACGGGGAAGGGAAAATTGCTTGAAAACAAACACAGTGTCACAGCCTCGCCTCGCCGCCTTTTTCCATAGTTTGGCCCGTTTGGGGGTGGGCGAACCACAGGGGAGGCTGATCGCGCCCGCCGCGTATACTCAAGCGGGGAAGCAGGTTGAATTAAGGGCAAAATTTCAAAAGGGGAAGCACGATTTTCCCGCGGGCACTCCGGGATATAGCTCAAAAACGATGAGGAGGAAAAAAAAAAAAGAAATACCCTGCATGAAAGGCAAAGCCGCGGGCACCGTTGGAAATTGGTTCGGACATTAAAAACGAATACCCGCGAGTCTAAGAGGCGTCTACATGAAAAAACCGGGGAGCAAAAAAAACAAACAAAACAAGGAGGTGGAGGGTAGGCGGAAAAGTGTAAAAACTGGGTAACAATGGCCTGGCAACAAAGCATTCTTCAACAAGGGGCTTCAAATTCGAAAAAACAAAGTCTTAAAACCTAAAGTTGTGGGGGGAACCAAAACCTGGGGAGTGGTGGGCCGGGATGGAGAGAAGGAAAAAAAAGAGCTTGAAAGGGTTTTTCGGGAAGTTCGGGTCGAGGGGTGTCGCGTAGTCGGCTAAAAGTAAAGGAGAAGCGAGGAAGCGAAATGTTAAGAAGTGCGCTGCAACAACGAATGCGGATGTACGCTATGTTCTAGATCCAGCGAATACGCGGGTCAAATGTTTCATGGTCAAAAAAAAAGGGGAATGGCAAAGCGGCAGCGAAAAACCGTACATTACGGAAACCATCTATCCTAAACCAGGGATTTTGAGTTCTGCCGAAAAAAAGGGTTAAGGTTCCGAAACCCGCACGGGAATGGGCACAGCAGGGAGAAGGTGGATGGCACCAGGGAATAAGGGCGCTCGGGATATATGGCGAGAAGGGAGAGGAAAGGTGCATTACGTCCAGCGAAGGCAAGACGTGCAGCAGGAGAGAAGAATGGTAACAAAAGAGAAAAATCGCATATTTCATAAAAAAGAGAAGCACGGGGATAGTCATCAAGCCTACTCAGAAGGCCTGTTCAGACCTTTCGCGGACAGCCAAACAAAAAAAAAAGCGTGAGAAAGCAGAAGGAGAAAAGTTACTTGAAAAAGGAAGATAAGTAAAGTAAGCTCAAGCGGAGTGTAAATAGAGTGGGACAAAACATCGTAGAGAAGAGGGATCGCCACGCAAGAGGGGAAGTTGGTCAGATGGGATTGGGGGGGAAAGCCAACGAGAAAAGAGAAAGCATTTGGCGTCCCAAAAAACATAAAATCGGGTCTTCAGGGCTGAAGAGACTTATACGGGTTAGATAAGACGTAAGACCAGAAAAAACTTGACTGATTCACTCAAAGTGAATCGGCGAGGTCAGACAAAGGAAATCCAAAAGAATGGTCTTTTACCAGAGCAGCAAAGCCGTTGACGGGAAGATTCGCGGAGGAGAGACGAGGCGGAAGAAAAATCAGCGTAGGGTTAGGCATCTTTATACGCGGCTTGAAAGGCTGTTAAAGAGAAACTCTACTAATGGGTGCCTCGGAGAACAATCACAATCGGGGGAAGGGGGACAGGAGTAGGGATCAGGCTGGTCTGATGCGCAGCACTTTGCTCTCCACATATTTATGGGGGCCAAGGTAGGGGGGGGAATCGAGCGAGGGGGGGAACCGGCGAGCGAGGGGAGGTCAATGGACGCAAAAATTTTCTGCTGCCGTGTTGGGGGAGCGATAATCCGCAGGAGGAATGGGGCTTGTATTTCAGGGTTGGAAAAATTCTGGGGCGGGGTCGAGATCAAAGTTATAAAAAAGAGTTCAGGCGAAGACCAAGAAGAGGTAAGGCGGCAGAATGGGGGGCTAAAGCAAAATATTTGGGGGACGCGGACCAGGAGTCAGTAAAAACCGGGTCGAGAATTTGTGAAGCAAAAAAACTGTCAAGGAGTAGATGTCAAGTAACCAGCGGCGGAAGGAATAGCAGGTCGGGCTCAATCATCGTGCAACGTCGGCCAAGCACGCAGGGGGAGAGGAGAAGGGAAAAGAGAAGTAATGGACTTGAGGGACAAGAAGTCATTGGAACTTGAAAGAAAAAAGATATCCATTCCCAGCGGGGGGAAAGAGAGGGGGTGAGAACGGTCGAACTGTATGCGCATCGAAGGGGTGTAAGTGGAACCAATGTACTGGAAAAAAAAAGAAAGGGGCTATCGGGCAAAAGACGAGGAAGGAGTGACCGATTTATAAAAACTCACGGAAGATTGTGAAAGCACGGAACCGACCAGTTCGGAAAGAATGTGGGAAGGCAGAAAGAAAACAGTTGGAAATGGGACGAAAGAAGGACACTGCAACGCGGAATAGGTGTTTCAAGGCGCAGAGCATCCAGCCGCGAAAACAGCAGGTCGTGGAGAGAATTGCGGATAGCGGGCCATATGAGGAAGAAAAGGATACGTAAAAGAGAAGGAATTCAGGTACCGGAACCCGCTGGCGCCGCGGAGAAAAAAATGCTGGGGTAGACATGTTGGGTGGCCCATTCCGAGTGCTTCGAATGGAGTCGTAGACTCACCTTGAAAGGGAGAAAACGTCAAAGAAAAAATAGCGAAGGACAAAGGGAGCCGATATATGGGACAAACCGGGATAGAGGGGGAAAAGAGCCTTCAAAAGGGCCGGAGGCATGTTCTTTAAGCGTGGTACACAAAAATCCAGCTAATGGGGGGGGGGTGTGAAAGGGGGGTCGGAACTGCTGAGGGAGACAATCGGAAAGCTTACCCCTCCATCATCAAAAAGCGACAATTGCAAAAGAGGAGGGAACTATAAATTTGGGGCGAAGTGAAAGATAACGAAATCACCCGGAGTAGGACTGTCATGGGTCACCAAAAGGAGGCGCCGTATGGAGCTCTCAAAAAAAAAAACTTAGAAGAAAAGAGATGATCAATAATCGATCAGCGTTGAGGCGACAACAAAAATAAAAATCAGGGTAAGGAAGGGGCGCGTGCACGGAATGCCAAAAGGTTTTTTGGGACGCAGAAAAGAGTAGAAAAGAGCAAGTCGATCTGAACGGGGTATTTATCCATAAGGACGCCGGTGACTTAACGGAGGTGAAGACCGAACGAGCTCGAAGTGACGTTATTTCAATAAAGGAAGGGGAGCCCTGTGTTACTGCTCAAAAAAACAATATGAAAGGTTTGTCCAGGGGGTCCATATAAAAAAAGAAAAAATGCAGAGAAGAAACCGGGCGGGGGAGGGGTACAAGAGAAAGGATAATGGAAAATGCGATCGAGAAATCCTAAAAACAATTCCAGACAAAAACCTCGGACTGGGGCCCAGCGTCTGGAGCACCTTGCAGTGAGAGGAAGGCGGGGAGGGAGGATCGATTTTACGACAAAGCTATCTCCGGTCAGATACTCTGCAGAAAGAGCTAAAGCTGTATCAGGTGTTGGGTTCTAAGCGCAGGAACTGGTGGAGGGGGAGGGCAATCTGGGGGTTGTGAAAAGGCGTGGAAAACAAAAACCTCGACCGGGACAGGGCGCTCGCGTAGTTGGGCAAAAGGGGGCCCGCAAGAAGGGGCCCAAGGCAAAAAACAGGTGAAGAAGGTGCCACTGAAAAAAGTACCGTTAGGGTGATAATAGGAACGACCCTAGGATGTGAAAACGCAGCGGAGCAAGCGGTGGGGGAACCCTGATGGGGGTGCAAAAAAAAAAATTAAAAAATAACGGAACAAGGGTAAGCCCTGGTCTATAACTAAGCATTCACAACGGGGGTCTAAGTTAGCAATGGGCCAATGGTGATAGAGATTTGGGACGGGGAGAAGGGAAAATCTAAGAGAAAACCGGAGAGGAAAAGACTGTGGCAAAGGTAGGAAAAAACGTACGGATTGGCATCGCAAAGGGTGAACATGAAAGCATAGAGCCAGGGACATTTTCAAAATTGATAAAAAGGGCCCGGGGGAGCCATGCAGCGGATCCTATTGGGAGGAATAGGAAATCGGCGTGAAAAGACCCATCTTGGGGCCTACGGAAAAAGAAATAAGGTGTGAGGGGGGTCGCGATCTATATGGGGAAGGGTTGCTCGAAAAAAACTAATTGGAAACTAACCACTCCGGCCGAAACAATGAGAACGGAGCAGCGGCGCGGAACAGAGAAAGGAGCCTGGAAGGCAAGCGTACATTAAAGACTTAGTCAGAAATTACCCCCACAGACTGGGAGAACGAATCTAAATGCAATGAGTTGGAATATGACGAAAAAAATCGGGACCTGGCAATCGCAACAGAACCTCCAGCAAAATATATTGGGGAGGGTGAAAATACTGCAGAAGACCAAACGTAGGGAGGGAAAAAAAGCAAAATGAAGAAGAATGGGGTTGAGCCTGATGAGACCAAGTAATAAGGGGAAAGTGCTTCTGAAGAAACGAGATAGACAAAAGCCATATACTAGTAGGACGAATTTTGGAGAGAGGACTAAAGCAGCTGGATGGGGCAGGTCTCACCTAACCAGCTCCGTCGAGGGGGATAACTCAAAGTGAATGGAAAATTTTGTCAGAGAAGAGAAAGAAAGACCGCCACCAAGGGGTAAGACATAACATAAAATCTATTTTCAGGAATAAAGGACGAAACTGGAGGACGTATTTCCCTAGGCGGAAAGCAATCAATGCTGAAAAGCTGAATAGCCGGCTGGCGATTGGACGAGTCATATAAGTGGCCGATCCGGGGCGAACCAAGGTCGAACTCAAAATTGAAAGGAAACCGAGAAGGACTGCGGGGGGAAGGGACTACTAGAACGATTTTGGATCAGGGATAAGGGCAAAATGGGTAACGCAACAAGCCGAGCAGAGAAGAGGGCGGAACTGGTACAACCACTGACTTCGCGCTGGTATGGAAAGTGGGTATGGCACTTGACAAAGGACTAAGAGTGCGCGAAAGTAGGAAAAAGCGCAGAAGAGTCAAAAAGAGTCGTCATATCCCAGCATCTAGCCAAACACCGAGGAAGCGGCGAGAAGCAAGAAACAAACAAAAAAGAAAAAAGCACCGGCAGCTGTAACAGAGGTGAGGGAACAAGAACCAGCGGCCAGGAAAAAACAAATACGTTTAGGTCGAGAAAAATGTTGGGAAGAAATACATACGGATGTACGTCTTGAAGCCTCGGCCATGAACACTTGGGCTAATGAAAGTGGAAAACGGGGGAGGACTAGTCAACGCTGAAGAAGATGGACCATAGGGATTGACAATAACAAGATCATAAGGGTTTAGGGAGGGACACTGCGACGACAAAAGGGAAAAAGCAAACGTGAGGCGGCACCTAAAGTATAAAAAAAAAACGGGATACAACAAAAACATCAATGACAACGGATACAACTCTTAACCGAACAACCGTTGGGGTAATCGCCGAAGAAACAGTATAACAATCAAACGAACATGTTGGGGCACAAGGGGGGTGTTTAAAGAGCGTGGAAAAAGACGGTTGAAGAAAACTGGTGAAGCACGCGGGGTGCATGCCAATGTTTGATTCACGAAATGGAATCATAGCACATCAATGAGGGACAGGGGGGGGAGACATCACGGTTTTTGTCCTGATATGTCCTATAATAGGGGGCGGGTCAGTGCCTGGTGAATGACTCAAAAATTCAAACGGGAGAGTCAATGAACTCGGTCACGCAAG
>Ga0179593_1579202_pt1 | contig 27395 bp, 26 predicted proteins | sample CZODoug2_1_08_16_FD_185931 | JGI IMG/M metagenome (GOLD analysis project Ga0179593, IMG submission 185931) | Vadose zone soil fungal communities from Angelo Coast Range Reserve, California, USA - CZODoug2_1_08_16fungal (PacBio error correction) | ecosystem: Environmental > Terrestrial > Soil >...
ACGGTTGCAAGAATGCTGGACTTCGTAGCGCTCCCACAGCGTTCACATAGGGGGGTCCGCGCATGGGGAGCACTGCCGCTCAATACTGGGACTTCTCGTCGAGCGAACCACGCAAAAGGGGTGAGACATGTCCCTCAGCACCCTTCCTTCGCGGGTCCTAAAAAGGATGGCGGCGGAATATACTTCGGTAAGAGCACGCGCAATTGAGGCAGAGCGAGGGGCGAGGGACGAATCTCTAAACTAGCTTTGAGGTGCTCGTTACGCACCTAAACCGCCATGCCTATCCTCTGTAGTGGGGCAGATGCGCTACGCCGTATTCCTCATGGCAAGAAAGGTAAGAGCGCCGGGGAAATGCGAAGAGGCGCTAAGGGGCACTAGAGTAGAGGGGGGGATCGAGGAAAAAGGCGTATTAGCTGTGCCCAACGCGACGCGCCGGTGGAAGCCGTCTGCTTCGAATCGACACAGGGGGGGGGGAAAATCGACGGCCGCTGCGAACTGTTTTGGGGGTGGGGGCTACCGCTTCGGGGTACACCCCGAGCAAGCGTCAGCGCGAAGCGGACTTGGGGCAGGAGGGGGGCGCGGGCAAGTTTAAGTGGCGGGAATCTGTCGCGTCGGTTCTTGGGAGGAAAAAGGCGCCGACTTGGGGAGCGAAGGCTCGCGCCGGGCAGAGCGACTTCCGGTCAGAAACTCGAACGAAACTGATCTCTGCGAAAGGTCTCGCAAAAGTAAGCCGTAAACTTGAAAAATGATAAAGGAAAATCCCCAAGGGCGCAAGGAATGAGGTGCTAGGGCGCAGGCTGCAAGTGGAGCGCGGAAAAATCTAAGAACGAGTAACTAAATTCACGAAAAGCATCAAGAGCTCTATATCTTCATGAAGTACGTATCTCCTGCATCGAAAGAATGGTCTGCTTCGTTACCTATTAGCTATCCCGCCGACGGGCCTTCTAGGATCTCTACGTTCAAGAAAAATTGGGGGCTGAAATGTCAACGGAACCGCGAAAGCACGGGAAGGAATCATAACCGAGTCTTGACGCTGGCAAACGGGATAGAAAATCCGTCATCAGGATGGCGGGCTTGCGGAGGTTCTTTAAATAAGAAAGAGGGCGACGGGGTCTGCCATGCAACACGCGCAACAGAGGTCGAAATCTTCACGCTCAACCGGACTAGCCTCTTTTTGAATCGGATCGCGAGCTCTCGATGCGGTAACACCCACTGGTCGAAGTTCCGACGTACTGTCGAGCGTTTTTAAAAAGGACGGCGGAGGGCAAATGCCGGTAGGGGGGTATGCTGTCCGGATTCTCGGGACCCGATTGAGATATGACGGATAATCTCGGATAAAAGAATCCACGGCCAAGAAATAAAAGGACTTTATCGCGGGGAAAAGGGGGGGTGGATCACCTCCGTGGGGAGACTGAGTGCCGGACCTATGGGTGAAAGACCTAAATGACGTTAACGCATTGAAGGTTGTGGTTGGTGATTTCTTCTCGGAAATTCGAATTTGAGTCGATCGTTCGGGAAACTCAAAACCCCCAGAGCCCTGCACCCGACCATTGAATTCAAAAGCCTCAAAGGAATGTCGCAATGACTCTCAAACATTGTTCGGGGTGTGTTCTCTGAATTCTCTGACGGCGGCTCTCGAGGGAAAAGGATATTGGGAAGTCTTAAGCCCTGAAAACGGGCAGCACCGGAATGTTTCGGGCCAACGACTCTAAGTCTAAAGATTTAACCAAAGAAAAAACCGATGATTAAAAGGAAAGGAGACCACAAGCGTGGCGAAAAAGTTAATCAGGGGATGGAATGGGGGGAGCTGCAATCTGTGAATTATAAAGTAAAAATGAGAACCATCATCGTGCAAAACGAAAACGGGCCGTCAGTGCCAGAGAGAGTAGGGGAATGTCTGTAAAAAGGGGAGATCTGACCAGGGAAAGATGAGGGAAGTCAAAAAGTAGGGGGAGTGAGTCGGGGGACGTAGTGCTCTCATGCGAGGGACCTTAATACGTTCGAAGAGAAGCCACGACTCACATAAACCACAAAATTATTCGAGATAAGAAGGAGAACTCTTGGGCAGGAGAAAAGCATTTGATAGGACCACTTAAAAATCTCAAAGTCAAAGTCCCTCCCCTAATGAGAGAAAATCTAGGCGGAAATCTAAAGGCATAGGGAGAGAGTGCGAAGGAAACGAGGCCCGACTGGTCGTGAGGAACTATAAATTTCTAGGGCTAAGGTACGGGTAGAAAAGAGGAAGGGATTTCTATCAAGAAAGGTCAGATCAGCTGGAAAACCACAATTCAGAGGAGAACTAAAAGCATTCTCGCAGGGAATAAGGGCCCTAAGACGCTCTAAGAGCAGGAGCCTGTCAAAAAAATCAGGCTTCGAAAAAACTTGCCCAAGGAGATCAGACATTTGAAAAGGGGGGCTACTGAAGGAATCAAGAAGACTTGAGTAAACAAGATGTGAAATCAAAGAGCAAGGGGGCTTAGCGCTTAGAAGTATACTTAGAAGGAAGTGTGCGGCAGTTTCAAGGAGAGACGGGTCATCGGCGGAAAGAACAAAAACGAACAGAGCGATCCAAGAACCGAGCAGAGGCTTTCGAAAGGGAGGATCTCCCATCTGCGAGAAGAAGTGATCCCAACTTAGGAAGGGGAGCTACAGAAATCCTCTAAAGATTTTTCTGGATAAGTAATAGAGGCGACTTCTGCAAGAGGGGGCAATCAAACATCATGATGGCCTGTAAGACCGGAGAAAAAATTAAGAATAAAAAGGGAAGGGGCTTTGCAGAAAAAGAAATTCGAAGGGGGGGGAAACTCAGGGAGAAGGAATACTTCTATGGGGAAAGAGTTGAAAGGAATTAGGAAGCTGAGAGTTTAAAAAAAAACGTAAGAAGAGAAGGTTTACCCGTTATTTAGGAGAAAAAAGAAAATCCAGGGTGGAAACTAAGAAGAAAAGACCTCGCAAAGGAAAAGGGGAAAGGATCCGTTAAAAAAGGAATGAGATGTCTGGAAAATGATAGCGGATAAAGAAAATTCAGATAGCTAGAGGCGGGAAAAAAGGAAAAAAAAGTGAACGGAGGGCTGGCCGAAAACAACAAAGAAAAAGACTGGGGGGAATGAGAAGAAAAAAAACGGGGGTAGAAAAAGGGAGAAGAAAGTGAGAAGATTCTCAATAACAGAAAATTTCAGAGGGGAGGGCTGACTAAAAAGTACTTGGCCGAGAGGAGTAGGCGGAGAACGTTCGAAATAAAAGGACGTCAAAAACTTGCGCGCGAGCGATCCGAAAAGGAAAAAACTCAACCGAGAAGGCTTAAAAAGGTAAAAGCGAGCGCACCGAATTCGAAGGGGGAAAACCCTGAAGCGAAAGGATAAAGAAATTTCGAAAGAAGACGGAAGAGGACGTGGGGAACTCAGCGTCCAGGACAAAATCCAACTTAAGAGGAGAGATCGAAGGAGGGGGGAAAGTCAATGGAGGGGTCACTGGATACGTAGAAGAAAATTAAAAAACTCTTAAAGCTTACAGTTGATAGAAAAAGAAAAAACTCTCGGAAAAGGGAAATTCTAGGGCACAATGAGAATCTCCGAGAATCCGGGTTGACGACAATAAGTTGAAAGAGAGATTATCCGCAGGTAGTGCTCTTATAGAAAAAAAAGTTGAACCTCCAAAGGGAAGGCCTTATATCCTATGAGGGGAAAAGAGAAGGGTGAAAAAGAGTGAAAACATCGGGGGCATCTGGTGGGGGACACGGAGGAACACCTAGGTTGGCGTCTTCACGCACCTGAAAATCACTAAAGGCTTCAAAGAGTGCATCGGAGTGAGAAATTCGCAGCGTCGGTAGGGGTCGAAAGAAAAGTCTAGAAAGATTTCGAAGCCAGATGGCCAGAGGAACTCCGGGGTCAAACGACAACTCAATGGAGGCTGGCAGCGGAGGGAATCTCCAGAAAGTACTGAATGGGACTCAAAAAGAGTCAACCGGGAGGAAAGTATTAAAGAAATCCAAGGACTTGACTGGTTAAACGTCGCGGCAACGGGGGACGACTCGGAACAAGGGCTGCAATCAGAGGGGGAGGAGAACTAAAGTCTCGATGTGGGGAATCGAGCGGGAATCGCTTTAGAGGGAAGCCTAGGAGAAGTCTAAGTCTAAACGAACTTGAAAACTTGAAAGAAAGTCCTAGAAAAGAAAAACTCAAGAGAATTAAAAGCCCTAAAAGAAATTGAGAACGGGGGGGAGTGATGAAGAGAGTCTCAATCTCCCTAAAAATGTATCAAGTCCTAAAAGGGAGGTTCGGAGCTCCGGAAAGTCGTAAGGGGGGGAATCTGGGAGGGCCTGAGAGGTGGCCAGAGATCTCGAAGCAACTTCTAGGAGAGAGGTCCAAAGAAGAAGGTGATGGAAAGGGGGAGCCCAGGGCTCGGGGGAGAGTTATAGTGGGGGGTGTGGGTTCCTGAAGAAAATGGACTTCGGGACCGAAAAAGAGAGATAGGAGGGCAGGAGAGTTGCCAAGGGTTCCAGCGGAGGAATCGGGAAGGAGGAGGAGCTTGGGGGAGTCATTACTTCTCTTCGAGGCATCCAGGTTCTAAACTTACTAGGGGAGGGGGCAATCTTCTCTCGAAGGAAAGGACTCTAGGGAGTCGGAAAAAGGAGCTACAAACAAAGGAAGACTACACTCTCTTAGATAGCTGGGGATGTCCGGGAAGGGAAGAAGTTCGGGATTGGAGCAAATGTGAACTAAGAGAGGAGGGGGGAACGGGGCCGCTCGGAAAAGCACGCCCAGCATTCGGGGGGAGCGCAAGGTTTGGAAATCCTCGAACACTCGTGGAAACCTCTCCGGAGGCCCACGCCGGGGGATCGTTTCCGGGAGTGAGAATTCAAATCCAAGGGGAGTTTCTGTGGGGGAAGATTACCCCCCAAGCGCCGAAAAACAATAGTCGAAATCCGAATAAGTCTTTCTATAAAGAAGCTCAATCGCGGCGGCTAAAGGAAGACGCGCTTAGGTCCGTGAGGTTCTGGGAGGGGAAAAAAAACTCAGAAAAAAAGCGCACACCCGAGAAGAACGGAGAAAAGGGCGGAAAAAGAAAAGCTTGTTTGAGAAAAATTGACCGGGAAAACCGGTGAGAAGGGAGGGGCTCCCGGTTATAGAACCTAAAAAGTCAGGGAAATCACGCAGAGATGGAGGAACTTTGGCGAAAGAGACGGTTCGAGAGAACTCTCGAGAAACTGACTGAAAGTAGAAGGGGAGGGGAATCACTGGAGTTCCCTACCTCGGGGAGAGAAAGAGGAATCTCCCCTGACTGAGAAGGAACCCACAGGAGGGGAGGGAAGAAAGTCCGAGGAAGGAGAAATGAGGACTACAGGGGAAACATTAAAACCGAATCCAAACTCCTGCCTCAGTCGGGTTAAAGGGACAGGGGAAATCAGAAAAAATTCAAGTCTTAAAGGATGCAAGAAGGAATTTCTGTCTCTGAGAGCCGTCGAATCCAGGGAAAACCTCCAAGAGGAATCAACAGTCGAGAAATCTGAAAAGAAATCCTCGAGGGGTTGGTTGGCATCTTCAGAAACAAAATTTCTACTGGGAAGGGGAGCCCTCCCGAAACTTTAAGAGAGGAACTAGAAAATGACTAAGCGGGGGAAAAAATCTATCTTAAAAAAGCTAGCGCATTGAAGGGGGAACATCTCTGGGGCTACAGAAGTGTTCTAATCGTCTCTTGGGAGGATTTGAAAAGACTCGAAGCAGGCGGATCGCAGAGAAAGAGACAGTAATATCAGGGGGAACACTTAGCTAGAACGTCTCCAAAGGGGGGAACCTACAGAGAAAAGAAGAGTGGGTTTCGGGCGAGGAAGGAAAAAAGAAAGAAGTACGACGGGAGACCATCGGAAATACTCCAAAACTACCGTACTATAAATAAACTCGCACGGAAGCAGCTAGGTCAGTGAAGGATCCTCCCAGGTCTCTGAGCCAAAGCTTATAGAGAAGGTTCTAATCCGAGGTGCACTGATTTGAAGAGGGTGCAGAAAAGAGAAAGATCCAGAAGTTGTCACTGAACTTAAAGAAACCTCCACACCCACACCCCCAGAGAAAGAAACTGTGGAGGATAGAAATCCGCGTTTCAAGCCTCCAGACTACGCAGCCAGTGACCTCCTGGAAAAGGGAAGGATTCGAGCTCGAGGAAACGCGCGAAAACAGGCCCGAGAAAACCAATTAGTAGAAGAAAAGATCAGCCACGGGCGGCGCGTGGAAAGCCGTGAGAATCGAAAAACCTAGCAGGTATCACAAGAGTGTCGTCCTTGGGGAGAATTTCGAGGATAAGTCTAGTCTAAGAAAAGGGTCTAACCAGAATCCAGGAGGGGATTCGCATAATTCGAGATAGCGAAAGAGAGGAAAACAATATCAAAAGATTTCACGATTTAAAGGGTGGAGCGAAAGGAGAAAAAGTATCAGGAGAGGAGATCCGGGTGGTTAGAAGCGGTAGCACTAAGCCGAGAGAAAACACGACGTGACACGGGGCCTTAATAGGTGGAACCTCTCAAACCGCTGTTAGGGGGGGGGGTGGGTTGGAATTTACAAGGAAAGTCCTCGAGCGTCTTGGAAACGCTAGGAGCCATTGGGGAAACGGAAATCGCGCTGACCACGACCCGGGAAACAGAAAAAAGGGGGGGCCGCGGGGGGGATCACATGCTTCTGAGGGCTCGAAAAGACGGTGACCGAGCGTTATCTTGAGAACTCCAAAAAAAAGACTGGGAAATTGGCAGGTCTGTTGTCAAGGAGATCCTTGAAAGGCGCCTGGGAGAAAGTGGAGATACCTGGTTGCACGGCTCGCACTAAATTCAAGGAACACAACAAAATATGAAATTCTTGAGAAAAAAAAAAGGAAAGGAGCACAAAAAGCAAAACGAGACGCAGTTTGAAAACAAAAAAAGAGTGGTGCAGGAGAACCACTAAAAAGGGGGAGAGAATCTTAAAAAAAAAAAGCTGATGGAAACTCTGGCGGTGAAGCTCCAAAGGAAGGACGTCTGGGAAGGAAAGGGTCGACGAAATCTGGTCGGAAAGTAGAACGCCGGGCCCGCGAGGGCTTAGAGTACTTTCCAGGAGGGAACTGGGAAGCGCCTTGCGGGTCGCTCAAGAAGAGAGAGGGAGGGAAAGAGCTGGGGGAAAACACAGATTCCGGGGGAACCTTCACCCGCTTTGGAATAAGCGAACTGGGTTTGGAGAAATCGGGCTCAAGGCGTCACGAAGAGGGGCCGCTAAGAGGAGGGACCTTGAAGTGGCCCAGGGGGAAAGGGACGTGTCTTGGGTTGGCGGGGGTCCTCGGGCTCAGACTTTAACAGGGGGGGGCAATTAGGCGAAAAAAATATCGCAAGGGGAAGGAATCGTGTACTTTTAGGGAAGTAGAGAAGCCCTCCAAGTCCGAATAATATTTTTAAGGGCATTTCTACAATCTTCAAAACAGAAAAGAGCGTGCAATAGAACCGCTCTCTGAGGCCTTCGAGGAATCGGGGCTCTTTGGTCTAAATTATGACTTTACCTATCGCTCTAGACTAAAGGCTCTGAGTAGGAACTGCTCGGAACTTCGAGATCGACTTTCCAGTCTTATTCTTAATGGCAACGCTGCTAAAGCTTACTAATTAGAGTTTCCGGTCTACGATTCGTACTGAGAGAAAAGCGGGAGCACAGAAAGTACTATAAGAGGAAGGAGATCTAGGAACGTAGAAAAACATTTCGAAAAAAGTTCTCGGGGGGGAACTCGTAGGGCTTGAAGTTCGTAGGTTCTTCTAAGGGACCTGAGGAATCTTGAAGAAGCGCCAACGAATCTTGAGGAGGGCACACAGGGGGGGACCCCCTCAGGAAGAGGGAACCTCAGAAGGAAAAACCCCGAAGAGGGATACCGAAAATCAGGGTCGAGCTTTGAGATTTTCTAAAACCGAGATCTTTAAAGAATAACTCTAAGGAAGTTCCCTAAAATGCCGAACGCACAGAAGGGCTGTCGGACCCTACAAAAAGCTTGGGAAAATCCAAGAAAATAGAGCCTTTGAAAAAAGGATGCTGTCAGGGCGGGGGATTTAGCCCCTTCAGAAGCCCTTAAGGGGGACCTCTAGGATATAATATCTCCAAGAAAGGAGAATTTGAAGAAGGAGGACTGAAGAACCCAGTTTGCAGGTCTATTGAAAGGGGGGAACCAACACCTAGGGGAAGCTTCTAAAGCATGAGGGACCGAGTAAGGCTAGAATCATGTTGGAAATGGCCCGAGGGGGGACGCCGAGACTGGGAGGGAATTTTGGATTTATGTCTTGAAAAGAGGTGAGTTTTAGATCTCTAATTTAATAGAGACTCTCCTAAAAAGAATTATTATAATTTCAGATTGGAGAAAAAATTATAGAATGTAACACTTAATACGAAAAAATGCTAGATACCGTCCAAATCCTGAGGAAAAAACCTCATGAATTTCCGGAGGACTACCTCGTCAGTAATAAACCAGAAGGGGGAGGAACTGCCCGATGGAACAAAAACGGCCAATGGAGAAAAAGCACATGAAGTGAGGGGAACCCCATAAAAAAGCCCATAGGCCTAGACACAGGAAATCGACAGAAGCCTAAAATAGGGCATCGAAGACTTCACGCGCACGCTAGAGAGGAAAATTGAGCGTGAGCCCTACCGTGGAAGCCAGACTAAGGGGAAAAAAAGGAGATAGGCAAGCGCGAGATTAGGGAAAGAAAAAAGAAAGGCTCGACGGAAGGTCTTAGAGGAAAGGAATTCAGGGGGGGGGAGTGAGGAGGCCATTAAAGGGGGGACATACAGGAATTCAGAGATAGCAATAAAAACAAAAAAAGCGCACAATGCGGAGAGAATCTTTAATGAAAATAGTCTTTGAGGAGAAAAGGCCCGACTCCAATTAGTCAAAAGGTCTCAATCCGGAGGGGCGGAGGAGGACTGTAAAAAAGGAGAAGATTGAAACCCTATGCACAAGAAAAAAAGGTAACCCGCATTAGCTTAAAAGGACGCAAGGAAGGGCGGTCTACGGAGAGGTGTTGGGAAGAAGAACTAGATAGAGGCTAGCCTTCTTCAAATAAGAGTGTCCGGAGGGGAAATTTCGAAAGGTCGTCGAAAAAAAAAAGAAAGAAGGATCAAGCGATCTTAACCTGACCAGAAGGTCGAAAGTGTTCCGGGGAAAAAAAACATCGCAAGGAAAACGCGGGCAAAGATTCGCTATGAGGGAGGCCGTGGAAACTTAATGAAGGCTAGCGGAAAACAGGGGCGAGAACCGGCAAAGAATTAGGAGACAAGAGAGAAAGTCCATTTTGAACTGCCTGGAAAAGCTTGTATGAAGGTTTCTACCAGGACTATCCAACAAAGAAATGCCGGGGTATAAAAGAGAGGTTGCCTGATTTCAGGTTAAAAAAAAAAATTTCGTGGAGAAAAAGGGCTAATAGGAGTAGAAAAATCTCAAGCCCGACCATTCTTTCTAGTTAGAAGGGGGTTACGAGAGGCCAAGGCAAATTCCCGGAAAATTGAAAGAGGAAAAATCACCAGGAAGGGCTGAAGTAGTAAGCCGTCTCGGGAAGAGGTTGAGTAGGAACAGGGGAAAAATTCTGAAGAAAAAAAAGACTAGTAGGCATACGAACGGCGAACTTTCAGGAGAGAACGGCGGGGGCAGGAACCTCTACGAGGTTCTCGGAAGAAGAGAGGGGGCCTAGAATGCCATCACGTGGAAGAGGATAGACGCATCAGGGAACGAAAAGGGTAAAAGGCAAAGGGGGTTGGGGGGGCACTGAGGAAAGTCGATAGAAACGGTCAAGGGCTTCCGTCCAAAAAAACCTTAGAGAACCAGCACGGGACGTGAAAAAGGTTATGAGGAAAATTGTAGTAGAGATAGACAGATCAATTTCAAGGTGGAGTCTGTGAGAAAGGGGAAATCTCGAGAAGATCTCAAGGCACACGTAAAAAGGACACCAACAAAGTATTAGGACTTGCCAGGTTTGTGCGGCCCTTGGCATCTTGGGGATAGGGTCGAAAAAACGCAAAGGTCTGACGCTGGAAGCACAGATGAACTACCGCGAACTCTTTCAACGTCAAGAGGAGGGCGTAAAAAAAAGGTGCAACAGAAAACCACTCAAAAAGGGGGACGTGGTAGGACAATATCGCTCAGGTACGATGGGGAGGGAATACTCGAAGAGGCAGAGACAGCCCTGCTCAGAAAAAGGGGGGGGCAAAGGGGGCCTTAGGGAAAAACTGCTCCTCCAAAGTTACTAGGGGAACGGAGGGAAAACTAAACAAAGTTCTGCATCCTAGTCTGAGTGGAGAATTTCACCGTGTGAAGGACGGCAAGAGGGGTGGGGGTTGAAGAAGGGCTTACAAAAGTCATCTCGAGACGCTAAGATTTGGCGCTAGACCGGGGGAAGGTCTTGGAAAAACTTAGCAGATGTCGAAGAGAAGCCGCGAGAGAAAAAGGGAAAGAACTGGGGAGTTCGCGATAGGATCGATGAGAAAGGCTAAAAAATCAAAGAACGCCAGGACGTCAGTAAAATGTGGGCTAAGGGGACTCGAGGGGATTCAAAATCAACCGCTAGTCTTTTTAGGTACTGTAAGAAGATCAGTCTAATAAGGGGGGGGCTCGGGAGAAGGTCACTGAAATGCTAGACATCCACTGCTCAGCGTTATCAGAAAAACTGACGAAAGGGGGCAAAAACTGCTAGTGAAGAGCAAAGGAGAGGAACAGAGGCCGGAGAAAAGTGCTGGCGGCGTTGACGGGGAGGAACGTGATCGGCGACGTTAGGGAACAATCGGAAAGGAATCCGAAAAAAAAAAGCGAGACCGCGATGTTCTGATCTCTCAGGAGAGAGGGACAGGCAGGAATAGGGTGGAAAGTTTAAAGGGGGCCACTTCATACCGGGGTATTACGGTTCCGAAAACGAAGATTTTGTAAAAAGAAAAGAGGATTAAAAGGGAGCCTGAAAGGAAGAACCTTCTAGGGCAACTTGTTACCCCTTGGGACGTATCCTAGACCTCACCAAACCGGAAGATCTTTTTAATCTTGCTCGTAAAGGTTTAGGGGAGGGGGATCCGCCGGCACGGTCGGGCGCTTATGGGGGCTGTCCCAATTTCCGACGCAGAAGAAAAAGACGACCAAGCGCGGGAAAAAACGTGCGCGGGGCTGGTCGGGACAAGCTTTTAGTGTTCTTACTAAAGCCTGCTCAGGCTTCAGAGAAGGTCAAATGGGGGAGATGCGTGAGGGGGGCGACCTTAATGGGACAATGAGAAGACATATATTACTAATATCGAATTTAAATGACAAAAGTCGAATATTGACGAAAAACTCAAATGGTGAGACTGGGACTATTGCTGGGGATTTAGGGGGGGAAATCGGGCTCTTTTAAATTAGCGGGGAAGGACTAACTCAAGGATGCCATACAAGTAATATTGAAGTAAAAAAGATAGACAAGAGAAGATACCTAAAGGAGAACTCGCGAGATAGTTAGGAGACTCGGATTTAGAGAAAACTCTTCTAGATTTACAAGAGGGAGAGACTCTAACAACCCGAGGAGGGGTAAAGAGATAACTATTGTGGAGATTTCTAAGGCTCGCAACATCCGGGGAAGGACCTCCAATGGCCAGGACGCAAAGGATGAAAAAGAAATCCTTCTTCGTAGATTTCAAAAATGATCGACGAGACTTAAAGAATGGAGTTTTCATCACTCATGAAAGGCATTTCTCCCTGGATGGTGAAAGGATTAAAAAAATGTCACTAGAGCGACCCTCAACAGACTAAATAAGGTAGAAATTTAAAGAGTCGCGAAAAAGGAGTATTGATTTGTTCCTTGAAGGCACTAAATGGGATTCCACCGGAGTCTAGATGGGGGTTGCAAAACTATAAGAGCTCTAGCGAGAAGGGAAAAAGAAACGAAAAGCTCAGTAGGAGAAGGGTGAGCTTTTGCTTGAGGGGGAATCAAAAAAGGGTTTGAGGGGATGTTCAAGAAAAAATTCTAATTCAAGGGACACTACAAACGACCACGGGCTAGACTATTAGGTAGTCTTCACTTCAAAGAGATCGAGAGCCCAATGCTCACCAAAGGAAAGACGAACTCAAAGAAGAGATTTCTTGGAGCCGGAGACTTCCTAAGAATTAACGGGAGGTCTTGAGGACCAAAGGAATCAGCCACCAACGAACTTAAGAGAGGCCGGAAAGCACTGATAAGGTCTACAAACTTTTAGGAGGAAGCTACTATCGAAAAAATCGGTCGGATCAAGCGGCTAGGTCATGATATTTGACTTGTCAGACAGACAAGTCAACTCGAGAGTGCAGAAGCAACGAACCAACCCGCCAGCAAGGTTTATGGGAATCGGGGGGACAGCTTAATTCCGAAAAAATCGGGGGGGAGAACTAACAGGGGAAGGGCCGGGCAGACGGCGCGGGAGCCTTTCACATGCAGACTTAACGGATCAATAAAGTCGCAGATCAGACGACCCTCAGACCAAATCGACGCAAGGATCCAAAAGAAGACTGCGAAAGAGTTCTATGGCACTTCCTTTAGTAAAGTGAGCCGGAAACCGATTGAAAAACCTTGGAGAGGTCTGGGATAAGTTAAGTCCGAGTACTGTTAGAGAAAGAAAAGGAGCCGATCAGTTAGGGAATTTAGGGGGGACGAGCCGGAACAAATTAGGAGCGTTAGAAAGAACCTCAAACCAGCCATCAAAATCGGAAGGAACTCGCTGACGAGGAACCTTTGGGGGGGGGAGGAGCATTTTGAAAGCTCACGAAGGCATATTCGGCGGAGGCATCCAGGAGAAGGGGGTCCGCGGTGCACAAAGTAAAAGATCGATTAAGAGAAAGAATTCGAGGAAAGAAGAGGCCCGCCACAAAGGGAAGAGAGGACCTCCCTTTGGGGTAATGCGTGCGAATAAACTGAAAACTAACCAGAGGCTAGGGTTAGCGATTAGGGATGAAAGAGTAGATGCAAGGGACTCCCACTCGTCCTCCACAGCTTCTGTAACCTCTTCTTTTCGGACAAGAAAGTTTTAAGCAGAAAATGGAGTGCTTGGGGAAGGAGTTCCGCAAAAGGGTTTACCGCGCATTTCAGAGTCGACCTCGGGGGTTACTATGCAAGTTCTTCTCACGAAGAAAACTTAGGAAAAAAAACACGGAAGGATATTAGAGGAAAAAAAGTGGTAATTAGAGGGAATTTCCTCGTGACCGCGAGGGAGAGTGCGAAGTCCGAACTAAGGGTCTATAGGGAAACGCACATATGGTGAATTTCCTAGAGGTGGCATAGGAATTCCTGGGAGCATCTACGCGAGAGGCCGGAATCGGCATCTCGAAGGGCGAATGGGAACACCACACTACGCAGCAAGGGACAATCGTCAGAACTAGACGCCGGGAACTGAGGTAGGCGAAGTGAGGGCGGGCAAAAAGAAGGACTTCTCGCGAAAGAGATGATGGATGCCGATGAGAGGAAGGACCAGAGGACTTCCGTCCGCAGTTCGACCAGGGTGAGAGACTTCGAAGTTGTGTGGACCTACCAGCTGAGGGAGAGGAGGGAGAAAGAAGACTAGCGTGTACTCTTCTCAGTGGGATTGAAAGTCGCGGGAGAATACTTGGGAGGCTCAGAGAGGAAGGCTCAGGGGGTAGTAACAAAAGCGAACTGGGGGGAAAGACTAACTTTGTCTAAATGAATGGGAAATGATCGCAAAAACCCGGGAGAGCAAGCAGGGGGTGCTAATACGGTGGACTGCGCAAAGGACGAGACGCTAGAAAAAAAGGGCAACATCCGACCAAAACGGGGAGGGTGGCAGAAGTCGCGAAAGCAGAAGGGGGGAGGGGCGACCGAGGGAAACTTGAAAAAGAGGAGGACTCCGACGGGCCGGCCTGCAGAAGCCTACATCCTACTATCCTTAATAAGCTACCGCGGTAGACCTACCTGAGAGGGGGTTCCTGGGAGGAAAAATCGAGATCTAAACTGGGACGAAGAATTCTTCGGAATTTCTTTGACTGGGAAGAAAGCCAAAGGGGAAGGAGGGGCCAGGAGAAACAACGAAAGCATAAACTGCAACGCCCCGGAAGTTCCTGGAAGGCTAACTTCTCGATCACGAGGACCACAGCAAAAGGGGCAAAGCGTAAAGCAAATCGAGTAGGGGTACGGGAAAGGCCTTGACGGGGGGGTGGCGGAGACTGACCAGATGGTGGAACGTCCTCTACTTCTCTAGACGCAGCGCAAGGTAGTTCGAGTGTGGATCCTTTGATAAGGCCTCGAGATGTGCACAGCGGGAATCGCGCCTAGCCTCGTTTAAGGATTTAAAAAGGGGAATTGTGGGGGTGGGGTTCGAAAAGCCTGAGGAGGGGGAACTTAGGGCCACAGGTCCTGAAGAGCGGCAGCCGATAGAAAAGCTTTAGCAACGCTAAAGTTCGGCATAGGGGCCTCGCAAGCCTGGGGAAAAACGCGGAGAATCCCTAAAGCCCTAGGGTAAGTAAAAATCAAATCTCAAAGTAGGGAAAAAAAAATGAGAAGAGGTAGTAGAACGCACATAGGTCGGGCGGGGGGGTTGCCGTCTTGTATTGGATGCCAGCGGCCAAACGTGAAGGCAGAAGGGGCGAAAACTCAAACCTACAAGAGGGGCACCGTGCCGCGAGATATGGATTCATTTCTTAAGGAGCGCAAGGCTGAAAGAAATATTGGCGGATCTGTTCCTTACGGCAGTCTTTCGATCAGGGAGTTCATGTGAGAATTCCGAAGGAATCTCACAAGACAACAACAAAAAAGGGAGGAGGGAAGCGCCCGAGGGTGCGATTCAATCCGAGGTCGAAGCGCACCCGGAATACCGGGAAAAACGATAACCCACCCTGTCCGCACAGGAGTTGGCCTCCGAAGAAAGGGAATATAGGAGAGAAACTGGGGGCGAAACGCGATTGGATAGCATTAACGTGGAAGGGCTCTCGTAACAGGCTTGGGGAAGTACTCTGAGAAAAAAAAGAAGGACACTTCAAACGCGCTTGGGTCGCCCGCTTCGAACTACGGTCGTGGGGGGGGATATCGCGCAAATCAGGGTCTCCGGGAAGGAACCCATCCCGAAAGGTTATCGCTAAGAGCACGAGAAAGCATTTCAAACTTGATCTAAGGAGCAGCGACTCAGGAAAAGAAAGAGAAAGGGGGGAAAGAAGGGAACTTCTGTGACGAGAGTCTTTACAGGGGGAGGAGCTTGTTTCGAAGGAATGGGGTCCAGAGACTTGCAGGAATCACCAGAAAAAAGTCAATGAGGGAGAAGAGGGTAGCACTTAAAAAAATGAGCATCGCAGAGGTCTCCGTCGAAAAACCTTTGAAAATCCTCAGCAACTGGAGGGGGTCTTGGCGGGGAAAAAAGCGGCGTATGTAAGAGAATCGGAGGCCACATCGTTGCCTAGAAGATCGCAACGGAACTAACGTCACTTCACGGAAAAATATGATCGGGAAGGCCTGTTCCGACTAGGGAGGGAAAATATATGAAGAAATCAAAGCGTCGATTTGTCTGAGCTTAAGAGTTCAGGGACTTATTTGCGATCTGAACAGAAAGGGGGCCGATATGGGAAAACACCAGAAGAAGGTTGATCGTCACGAAAAGGTATCAAATCCAGGAGGAGACCTGTCGGAAGAGTCGCCGACAATGGCGAGCGAAAAAGCGAGCGCGAGGGGAGGGGGAAATCTCAAGAAAAACAAAAGAAAAACGACGTGAAAGACGAATCCGGCGCGACGGGACTCCGCAGCACCCCTCGGGGTTAGAGGTGTCTTAGAAAAGCCTCTCATAAAAGGACGTATCACAAGAAATCGGGCTTTGGAGGATTCGTTACTCCGCGAGTGGGATTCGGGTCCGATCCAGTCAAAGAAGGGATAGTTCGAGGCGCAGAGAAGAGAATCCAACTCAGTTGCACCGCCCGGAAGACATATGTCCCCCAAAAGACGCCATAGAAAGAGATCTGACGGCGGAGCGCTCGTAAAGAAAACCCCAAAAAAAGTCCAACCAAACAAACTGGCGACGAGGAGACGGCATCCTGTGAAAAAAACCGCTCATAAGAAAGGAATACCAAAAAAGGACCTCTAGCGCAGAGCTAGCCGGGGGATCTTGGGGTCAAAATCAATCTCGCTGAACATGAAGAAATCAGCCGTAGGAACCGAGAGGAACCTATAGGCCGGCGTTAAGACAAATCTGACCGCGAGCTCTGAGAGACCCAGAGAGTTGCTCGGGGGAGCTTGACGGGAAGAAAACCCTCGTGCAAAACGTAGGTGAAAGTGTCGACTCATCAAGGGATCGACAAAGAAAGGGTGGAGAATTCAGAGGCAAGGCGTTTTAAAGAGAAAAAGCTCACAAGCCGCACCGGAAACAACTGTTAGGAGGGGAGGCCAGGTCGTGCGCGAACGTTTCAAAAAAAAAAAGAGATTTCTGACGGAAGGGTGCGCGAAGGTGGAGCAGAAGATAGGCACTCCCTGCACAGAAAGGAAAGCACCAGCCTCCGTCCACGCTTGGATGGATCTCTCAGGGCACTAGCAAAGAATCAAAGAAGGTCTGGGAGCTGCAAGAAATCGGTCGTTCACCTCCTCAGACCTCGGAGACGGTGAGAAAAGGGAAGGCTAGGAAGGGAAGAATGGACTAAATATGCCGTTTCTGCTGGATCGCAGAGGTCGAGGTGTTCACGTTCCTGGGAAGTTTCCCCGACTAGGGTTGTCCTTCCTTAGTCTACCGGTTATAAGCTTATAAAGGGGTGCACTAAGAGAGGAATCACAAGAAAAAGACTCTCAGCGCGGCTACACTATGATATTCTCTTGCGGCGGGGGTTTGATAGTTTTCCTTTGAAAGGCTATTTAGAACCTCTCAGAAGAATCGCCATGGAGGGGTAAAACAACTCTAACTTTTAATCTGAAAGTTGATAAAATACTAGGAGGACAGACTTATAGTCGAAAATTATCACAACATGGGAACACCTGATGGTGCGCAGGGGCGGAGAGGAACTCGTGAGGGAGTTCAATGCCCGACGGAGGTGCTGACTCCGGCCGGGTCGCAAGGTCGCGGGAAGACGTCGGAAAATGACGATTCCGACTAAGCCTGCGAGAGCGAATCCGCGAAGGAAAAGGAGAAGGGGCGACCCCGCAGTCCTCGAGAGGTGCCGAGGGTTCCTGGCGCTTGAAAGCGGAAAAAGAGGTTACGAGAATGGGGGGAGGTGCGTGTTCTTTAAAAATACGTCTGACGAAAAGTGGGAAAGACTCCGAAAGGGAGGCCACGCGCCAGAAACCGGATAGCGCGAATTAGAAAAAAGTGCTGACGAGGGAGGCACAACGAAAGCATTGTCGAAGGGCAGTGAAGGGGTAGAGTTTCTCCTTGGGTGCCGATAGTCCTGCAATGAAAAAGACTGGAATGGAGAGGCTTCTGAAGAAGGCCTTTTAAGAACCGCACGGAGGCGAAACGAAAGAAAGGCCTGAGGGACCCGCAGGGGATTTCGGGAAAAACAGTGTGTGATCCTCCGTTAGATCCGTCTCGCCGAGGGGGGGGGGGGGGGGTGAAGAACGAAGGGGTACCGGCCATTGATCAGCGGAAAATGGTTAGTTGATTTGCTTAACGGCCGGAGTCTGAAAGATGGCAAAGTGCCGGAACGCAGCGCGGAAATGCCGAACATGCGCACTTCTCAGACGTGTGAAGAGAAGACTACACAAAAAAGAGAGGGGGATTTACGGAAAAGAAGTCGGGATCGCGAGAGGAAGCCTTCAAAGGGATTCTTACTCTCCAGGGGGAATTGGCTGGGAGAAGAATAACGAGAGGAAGGCGCTGTGAAAAGCCAATGATTAAAGGGGCGCCGCAGGGAGACTAACATCCAGAAGGCGGAGGTCGACTTTGAGGGCGAGCTTGAAGTTGATACCTGACGGGCTAGCGATAAGGAGACATTTCGGGAGGAACCCTACAATAGAGGGATTCAAGCAAAGTCTCTGAGGAGTCAATGCAATTTATGGGGGAGGACAAGGGTTATAGATCGAGACGAAGTTGAAGTCATTAGGGATCGGTCTGAGCGGGGAGGGGGAGGACATTGGGAGAGGTACGACCTCGCGATCAACACAGCAAGAGGTTACTCTATAAAAACTTATGAGGGGGAAAAGGTTTGAAAAAAGATTTGGAGAGGACTCTTCGAAAATCTGCTCGAAAAACCATAGCCAGAACCTATAACTTAAGGGAAAAAGGGGTCGAGAACCTCCGGCTCGGAAGAAATGGAAAGAGCGCGGGGACTCTTCCGGGACAATCGGTAGGTAAATGGTTTGGATCTGCAGAGGGAAAAAGGATTATGAACGCGGAGAACCGATTCCCAAAGGCACTACGCCACGACATCACGTCGAAAGCCTCAGAGAATCATCGGCGGAGGGGGTGAAATCGATATCGAAAAAAAGCTGGAGTGACTTTCTCCTTGTAGACACGGCCCCGGGCTAAGACAAGGGAAGGAAGAGCCAGGAAACGCCGCGCGCAAAAGGCGCATGATTGGAAAAAAGACAGGAGTTCTAGTCAGGCTCTCAGGTCGCGAGGGAAAAAAGTGTGAAGAAGGAGCAGGAAGGGGAGACCAGAGAAAAGAACTTCATCAAAAAAAGAAAAAACCACTACCAACAAGACCACGCGCATGGGGACGGCAGGGTAACTATCTCGGTCTGGAATCTTCGGGCAAAAGAATCTAAAAAGAAGGGCGAAGGGGGGAGAACTCTCAAGGGGTTTTAGGGAACGAGCGAGGGAAAAACCTCGAGTACTCCGTGTAAGTCCACGAGGGCAGTAGAAAGAACGGCAGCAAAAAAGGCCGCTGACAAACCCTCGAACGGAGAGCGGAGCATGGTAGGATAAAAGAGACCTGAAAGAAGAAGATATCTGTAGAAGAAGCACGGTCTTTTTCTGGAAGGAGGAGACGGACAAAAAAAAAAGTCGCATGTAGAAACTCTACCTAATCCAGAGCTTGTTCACGACGTCAAACAGGCACAGCCCCGAGCATTTGTTTCTGATCGAGCATCGGGAAAGAAGTCAGGAAAAAAGAGGCCTCCAGGAAAAAGAGAGGGAAATCCAAGGGAGAAAAGGCTCGGTAGAACGTGCCCAAATCGGAGAGACCTTAACCGAGACATGCAGGGCTTCAAGGGCAGAGAGGCAAGTCTCCTCCGGAAAATCGGAAAAAGCAAGATCAAAGACTTAACGGAAACTGCAAAAATATTGCAGGGGGAGGGAGGAGCGATCCGCAGAGTGCCCTCAAAAGAAAGAATTGCGGGGACGCCGCGGAGGGTCTTGTGCGAGGAAGGCTAAGGGGATACGGAGAAAGGAGCGCGAAAGAAAGAAAGGACCTATCCGGAAATTTCAGACGGAATGGCGCGGAAGAAACCAAGTAAAGATCTGCCAAATACTTCGCTCAGAGACGGAAGATCACCAGGGCATCGGCAAGGAGGAGCTGGAAGGGAGAAATTTTGTAGCTAGGGAGGCCACAAAAACAAGGTCGGAATCGCCGTGCGAAACGACCGGGGCTCGAGCAAGAAGGCAGCAAGAAAAAAACATCGTGGAAATCCGCGTCGGGCATTCCTCTACGCGAGTTCGCGGAAATCCCTCAAAAACCTTGGAAAAAAGGCGCCAGTGGAAGGAAGGATCGAAGAAGAAAACTAAACCCACTCGTTCCCGGCTAGTACGAGAAGGAAGGAGAGAAGGAACTCCCAGCGCTCGCCAGAAAAAGGCCCTGGGGGGTACTTTCACCTCTTATATGGAAGGGGACTCATGCCTCTGTAAAGCCATAAAGGGGAAGGGGGGGAAAAATCTCACCGAGAATTCGTAAAGCCTGTGTCAAATGCGCGTGGAATCGCGAGGAACTCTTCACTTCGAGGACGGAGATGCACGTATCGAGAACAAACACAACGGAAGATACTTTTAAAAGGAGGTCTGCGAAGATCAAAGAAAAAAGTGGCACAAAAAAAGGTCAGCAAGTTTTCAAAGCACTGCCTCGTCAGGGGCTATTCGAATAGAGGTAAAACCCTTATTGGAAGAAAAGACCAAACTGCTGCCGTAAAGAAATGAGGGTCGCGAAATCTACTCTTTCACGTCGCGGTGAAGTCAGGTAGGGAAAAGATCAGAAGGGTTTGATCCACAAAGACCCACCCAAGAGCCAATTTCCCCTTAGAAGACTCACTTCAAAAAAAGAAAACTTCAAATGGCATTTACCTCTACGCCGCAAATATTGAGGGGACACGAAGAGTACCGAAGGGGGAATGGCCGGCGGAGGAGATTGAAACTTCGCCGGGGGCTGGAATCGCATACTTCGAAATTTCGTTCTACAAAGAAGGGGGATGTTTGTTGGGGGGAACTCTTCGAAGCAGGAAAACCTAAAAGCGCTACTGACGAGGCCTCTGCTCTGGACGGTCTTTGGGGAAAGGGACTTCTCGGGGGGTAAAGGAAGCCGACCGGGGAGGGCGCGAAGAAATAGGCATCTTCCAAGGCAAAGCTCTTTCAGAGTTTCGCAGTAAGGCGACGGGCAAAAGGTTGTAAGAAGAAAGAAAGGACAGACCCCGAAAGAACAAGGGAAGGGGGTGACAGTTTGCGAGGAGGGGTCTCAGCGGAAAAAAGTACTAAAGGAAAAGCCACGAGGGCGTTTGCAGGAGACGTGCTCCCTGCGTGAGGAGAGGCGCTAATGAGGGGGGAGGGGAGAAGCAAAAAAAGAACTGCAAGGAGAGAAGAGAGCGTTCCGAAAGGAAGTAAAGCGAAGGAATCGCGACCCGACGGGCAGGTGCCAAGCGTCGGGGCTAGCGCGGAAAAAAAGCTGCTGGAGAGAAACCTGAGGAATGGGCTAAGTTCGTGTCAGGTCTTCTACTTGTCTGGGAGGGTGAAAAAAAAAAGCTAAAAAAGGGATGAGAAAGAACCAGGAATTTCCTGTCGAAGAGTCGAGCAAATAAAGGGGGAGCTTGCAAAAACCTGGGATCCCGAGGGTCCGGCGAGTTTTCCATGCCGCCTGCAAAAAAAGGGATGGGAGTGAAGATTGGGCTTCTTAGCGGGACAGGAAGGGGGATCGATGACGAGGAGAGGGAAAAAAAATTCGCAGAAAAATACCAGAAGGCGGAAGGTTCCAGAGGCGAAGGGGAACGAGAAATCCCGTCGCTCACGCCGATTTGGAAGGAAGCAGCGGAAGGGATCGCGCAGATTGGTTGAGTGGAGGAAGCGGGGCTTCTCCCGGGTCGTGAGAGCCAAAAGTCCTGAAACGCATCGGCAAGCACACCTACAATTTCCTTACTCGAAAAAGAAGCTCGGAGGGGATCTAATAAATCTCCTGTGAGGGTAGAGAACATCCTTGAAGAAAACCGCGCAAAAGAGCGGGGAAGACAGTTAGGGGAAAGGGGAGCCGGGGCAAGAAAGGAAGGCTTTGGCAAGGAGTAGAAAGCCTCTCCTAGAGTTGGACGCGTATAGAGATTTCGCACAACGACGAGGTTATTGAAAAGGGAAACCCATAATAAAGGGAGACTGGGAGGAGGGGACTCTGTGTGTTGAAAGGGAACCTCTGTGATCAGTAAGAGTACGATCCATTACTAAAAAAGAATTCTGAAAGGAGCCGTCAGAAAGGGGAACTCTCCAGGAAGGGGAGTTCAATGTAGGATAGGAATGATCCCGGGGAAACGCGAGCGGCAGGATCAGGGCTTGAAGTCTTTGCCGCGGAAGGGTTCGCTTCAAGGGGAAGTCTTCGGAAATCGTTCGGGAAAAGAAAAAAAACCAGAGAAAAACTTAGTGAGGAGGTCCGAAAGTGCGATGAGAAAGGACGACAGGACTTCACAGTAGGCAAAAGCTCACGAGGAAAGGGAAAATCATAGGTCGAAAGAGGAGTGTCGCGGAAAAAATCGTCAGTAAGAAATTGCAGCAAAAACGAGACGATCTTACGGGGTCCCGACAAAACGCATGAAAAACGCCTTGCCAAGAATACCGAGGAAGGGGGCACCGGCAGACAAAAAAACTTCGCCCGAAAAGGATCGGCGCCGAAAGAAAAAGTCTCCTCGCAGCCAGAGCCGGGGTCAGGGCTATCTCAGAAAATGAGGTCCTTGTACTGAAAAAACCGGTTACAGGGAAAAAAGAAAGAGAGGGGGAAGAGCATTTGAAAACAAAGTCTCGGAAGAGAAGTATTTACTAAACAGCGGATGTAGAGTAGTCGGGCTGCACTTCGGGCCTCAGGGGGGCGGTTCTGCGAGGGGGAAATGTGCCATAAAAAAAAAAAGAAAAAAGGGAGGCCTCTTATAAAGAAAACTCCCACAACGACCAGAAAAGTGCGTGCGGTAACGACGAGCGGGGAAATAATCGTCTTTGAGCGAACAAGGATCCATGCCATCCACACGGTTGAAAAAAAAGTCCCTCAGAAGGAGGTCTGTCTCGAAGCGAGAGGAGACGTCCTCGCCGTACGAATGCTGGGAGGAAGGAAAGGGTCGAAAAGACCAATCCTCCCTCAAAAGAACGGAGCGCGGAATTCACCAAAGAGAAAAGGATCTCAGAATAGAGAGTCGGGGAACAATTCATTTGCTCCTCATACAAAAGGGGGAAAAGGGGGAGGCCTAATATGCATAAGGAAATTGTCAATCGAAGGGGTCGAGGATAAAAGTCCTGATTCTTCGCATAAGAGGGCGAGAACAAGTTTGAAAAGAGGAAAAGGAAGCCTGCCAGCAGAGGATAGCCTTATCAAGGCCTCTTCAGGCAGGGGGGGAAAAAAACGACGGGAGCTCCTTTCTGCTCGTATGAAGAATGCCAAGCGAAAAAGAGGGAGATCTGACGGAAAGGGTCTCTCGCGCAGACGTCCCTAAGTCGAAAAGAAGGGTACCACGAGTCAACGAAAAAGACGTCCTAACCGAGAAAAAAAGTAGATGTATAGGATGTCCGTAGAAGAAGATCCGCCGATAAACACATCAGACTTGGGGAGGGAAAAGGGGAGGGCTGTGTCTTTGATCCTTTCGGGGAGAGGCTGTCGAATGAGGTTCGACAAGAAAAAAAACGCGTTCAGCGTGGAATGCGAGAGGGAGGAAAGCTTAAAGAGCAAAAGTTTCCAACGCCCGCAGACAAAAAAAAAAACCCATCACCTTCGCGAGAAGGAATAGCGCGAGAAAAGGAGGTGTAAATTAAAAAAGGAAGAAAAAAAAAAAAGGAGCGCCGTAAACACACGAAAGGGAGAAAAGCGAGCAACGGACGCATGGAAAAAATCCGGGTCTCTTTGGGACAAGCCAACCAGGGAAACTCAGAGAAAAGTGCGCGAGAGCAAAGAAATTTGGCACGAAAAAAAATCTTTACAGGAAAGGAAAAACTTAAAGAGTTAGAGAAACACTAACAAACAAATCAGGTGAGTAGTGGAAAGTACGAACTTCTATAGAAAAAAAAACCAGCCGTAGAAAAAACCTGCGGCTCTCTTTCAACTCGTGAGGATCACGCTCAAAACCGCAAAAAGGTCACAATAGGGGAGTGGGAGCGATAGTAGTGCTTGAAAAAAAAAAAAAAATGCGCGTAGAAGAAGAGCCTTGCCAGCTCTCACTAAGCCATTCAGGACTGAAAAACTGATGAGGAACTGTGCAGTCCCTGAAGGAGAAAAAGGGCAGCGGGAAAAAAAAGAGTCGAAAAGACGCACGGCCAAGGAAAAAACTGGGCTTGGCTCTTCTATCGAAGCGACAGCACCTTATGAAAACACTAGAAAGCGGAAGAGGACGTCACGGGGGGCTTTATTTATTCGGAAAGAAAGTAACGAGCGCCGGCAGAAAGGCGAGAGAAAAGACGTCTCTGGGAAAAGAAGACACAATAAGCGCCGCTAAAGGGACAAAAGAACTCGGTTTCGTTGGGAAAAAACTCCGAAAAAGGGGAAACTTGAGGGGAAAGAGCTGGGAAAGAAGCGTCTCCTACGAAGGAAGATTGAACTCGAGTGGTGATCTTCCTGGGTATTCTCGGTTCCAAAGGATCCTTTGGACCAAAAAAAAGCTCTAAAGTCCGAAAGGTCTTTTGTTCAGCTTAGAAGGGGGGTTGTTTGCCAAAGTCTATCGATTAAGACCTGCCGATCGAGACTACAGAGGGTTCGAGAAAGGGGCTTTGGAAATTAAAGGACAGTTAAAATGAGAGATTTTTCTATGTGGAGGGGGAAAAAAAACTAATCGCCATCGTCCAGTACCCGACTAACCAGAAAGAAAAACTTTTCTAAGGAAAGAAATTCTAAAAGAAGGTGAAGTAGGAACTAAATGTAGAAAGGGCAAAGAAACGCAAGAAAGGAAAACGATTGTACGGGTTGGGAGAACGAGGAGAAACAAAAAAAAATAAGAAAGACAGTAAAGGCAATCTCAATTCTTGCGAAACTTCCGTCGGGCGCTGCTCTAGAGCGTGAGGTCTTCTGGGAGCGTGAAGGGCCGATGAAGACGCTCAGGCAAGAAAAGAAACTCGACGGGCACTCGAAAGAATTGGCAAGTCTACCTCTAATATCGAGCCAAGGAAAGCTTCGTTCCAGAGAGGAAGGGGAACGCGAAAAAAAAAACGATTCAGAAAAAAGGGACTAAGGGGGCGTTTCTAATGGACGGGGAGAAGGATGTTCTACCATTCTCACGCCGCGCAAAAGACGCTCAGGGCCGCTGAATGAAAAGTCGTATCGGAGAAAGAAAATCTCGGATGAGACAAAAAAAACATAAGAGTCGAACGGAAGGGGCCTTTCTCGTGGGGTCATAACGGGGTTCGGGGAGGGGACGAGTATTGGAGAGGAGAAACCGATGTGGAAAAAAAAAGTCGTAAAACGGGAGGGAATCCGTCACGCATTTCTCGCCAAGAAGAAGGTTTCAATAAAAAGGGAGCCCCTCAAAAGGGGACTCGCGAGGGGGAGGAGAAAAAGACGAGTGAAGGGGAAGACTTTACCAGACCCCAAGCCAAAGAAGGGTGTGGGAGTGGAATTGCGATCCGCGGGAAAAGGGGTCGTGGCAAAAACATTCCTTAACAAAGAAAGCGCAAACGGAACGGAACCATGAAGGGCAGCAACAGGGGGGGATCGGCAAACTCAAAACCATCGCTGTGGAGTTTCTCGAAAAAATCGTGCGCCGTTTGCAAGAAAGAAAAAAAAGGCAGGGATAAAACCTTTTCAGCCCTGAAGGGAAGAAGGATAAAGAAAGGAAAGAAGCGCTAAGGGGACCACTAAGGGGGCGATAGGAAGATGAAGGAGCGTTCTAAAAAAAAAAAGAGGAAATTTTGCCGTGGTTCTGATATAGGGTGCTGAAAGGAGAGAAAAAGTTAGACAGTCTGGACGAAAGGCGAAAAAAGAAGGAATGTCACCTACAAAAAAAAAAAAGAAGGGGAAGGCAGAAGGGCCTCGATATAGATCTTGAATAAGAGTATAGCAGAAAGCTTGGAGGGAAAAGGGCGGGAAGAGGACTTACCGGGGTCTTTCGAGAACAGGGTGAGGTTGACGAAATAGACGATACACATCGGCTGGATAGCAAATCTGAGATCATATACAAAGGGAAAAAGAGGGGGAGAACATCCCGAGGGAGAGGTAGGGAAAAGAAGCGCACGCTACGAAAGGGGAGGGAAACGAACGTCCGCCCACGATAACCAAAAAAGGTTTCGCGCTAAAAGAAAACGTCATAAGGAAGCAATATCAGGAGGAGAATAAAAAGTGGGGTGCAGCACGCATGAAGGGGGTTTCTGGGCTCGCCTGATCCCTGGATGGTCAAGCTTGAGTCAAAAAGCAGAAAGAGGCAAAGAACCGAAACACGGAGTGCGGCGGAAAAAAAACTCTCATTCATCATCTAACGTCGGGGGAGGCGTCTCAGATGGGAGTTCTACTTGTAAATCATGGAGAAAGACACATGCTTAAAGAAAGAATGATCAGTGCTCTATAGCCCACGGAAGGGAGAGAATTTAGAAAGGACCCTCTCTGTAAGAGGCCATTGCTTTCGGCGATTACCAAAAAAAAAAAAAAAAAAGGGGGGATGTGCGTCATTAATGGGGACTGCACGAAAGTGAGGGAAGAGGAGAAAAAAGAAACCCACCAGACTCTAGAGATCGGAGTAAAAAGTCTCAAGGAAACGAAAACATCGCGAGGTCTAGTCAAAGAAGCTCAAAAAGTTAACTAACTCCTCAGACTAGGGGAGGGAGAACGATTCGACGAGACGCGTCAAAATCGGATCAGGACGTGCGGTGGCTGATGGGGGTCCTATGCACAAGGCAAAAACTCCCCTGCGAAACCACTTGAAAAAAGGAAAGGGTCCGTTCAGGAAAAAGATCCCTGGATCTTTCGAAAAGGCATGGAGGGCCTGAAGAGGGGGGAAGATCTACGACAGATCTTCATCATCTTCTCGGGATCTGGCTCGGGTAATTTCTAATTCGGGTGAGGGCCATCACATAAAAAGCCTCGATCTGTTAAAAAAAAACGGCCAAGAAAAAGGGTAATGTCTTCCGGAAGTGTTCCGGGGAGGAAAAAAAAAGACGGTCCATGAACGACGAGGGGCACCGGGCATGCCTTCCTCGTCTCCGGGAAGAGGAAAAACGTCCGGAAAAAGCAGGCGAGCGGGGAAGACGGCAGAGGGTAAAGCACGAAAGTAACAACGAGAGAGCTTACGAAGCGAGACCAGGTAAAAATCATGTCACTAGCGAGGGGGGGATAGACGTGAGTTCGTATATCGCCGGAGAAAAAAGAAAAACGCCAAAATGCAAGCACAAAGCACCTCATCCGTTGCGGAAAGGAAGACATTTGAGGGCGTCATTTCGAGAAGGAAAAGAGTACTGGAGATCGAGAGGAGAAGAAAGGTCAAGTATCCAGGAAGAGGAAATAGTTCCGACGAATGGGGCGCGATGGCGCGCGAAGGGCCCTTCAGAAACTAGCCAAAGGAAAGGAAAAAGCCTCAGAAGAAAAGCCATCACCAGGGAAAAAAGCTGCAATGAGTACGCGGAAACGATTGAGAGGCCTTGGGTAGAGGAAAAAGCTTAGGGAAACCCAACATTTCTAAAGGGGGGTGGGTTGGGGGGGGGGGGGGGGGGGGTTGGACACCCCACTAAAGGGACTGCAGAAGGGGGGGACATACGGAAGGAGAAGATCGGGTACCTCTAATAAGCAGGAAGTAGCAACAGGATCCCTCTAAAAGCGCTAATCCGGAAGGGGGGGAAAAAAAGGAAATCTCTCGGGGAAAGAAGGTCCAGTTGCGGAAAAATAATAAATGAAAACCCGAGTCTCGGGAAGGGAAAAAGTACGGGGCGGTTCTTACAAGAGCCATAGAAATCTAGAGGAAAAAATAGAAAGCCCCGCATCGGCCAGGAAAGAGGAGAGTTCAAAGGAGGGATGACTCCTGCCATTCATCAGCCGAGGGAGGACATCAGGTGCTGGGGACCGACTAAGATCCTCCAAACAGTATTGAGGAAATTCGCATGCAGAAAGAACGCTGGCCCAGGAAAGAAAAAAAATTCTCAGAAGCACCA
>Ga0179593_1300545_pt1 | contig 27393 bp, 49 predicted proteins | sample CZODoug2_1_08_16_FD_185931 | JGI IMG/M metagenome (GOLD analysis project Ga0179593, IMG submission 185931) | Vadose zone soil fungal communities from Angelo Coast Range Reserve, California, USA - CZODoug2_1_08_16fungal (PacBio error correction) | ecosystem: Environmental > Terrestrial > Soil >...
AGCGAGACAAAAAAAGGGTCAAATAAAAAAACTTAGCTGCGGCTGGGTGGGGAAGAGAGGGGGGAGAAAAAAGTTGGTACCCTCTACGCGGGCAATTGTGGGAGAAAAAAAAAAAGGGGTTGGAAAGTAACAATTAAAAAGGGAGAAAAAACTAATCATAGGTGTGGAAACAATCCGGCCAAACCCGGAGCGAACAAAAAAGACAAACGGATCAAAGAGGGAAAAACAACCACTGTAAGACTACCAAAAAACCCCAAAAAAGGTTGGGGGGGGGGGGGGGGGCAAAAAAAAGTTACGGGGGCAGGACGTGGACCGGTAAACCACCTAGAGATCTCACGTACGGGAAAAAGGTACAGGCAAACATGCTGCCTTGCCATTGAGCGCTGGAAAGAGATACCAGGAAATGGGTGGGGATTGTAAATGGGCAAGAAAATGAATACACATTTTTGGAGGAAAAAGGGGAGTTGGAGAAAAAAAAAAAAAAACGAGGGAAAACCAGAGGGGGGAGGGAGGGCTATACAATCGGGGGAGGTTATGCACGCTTTAAAATAGGGGGAAAAAAAGGGATATTTGCCAGAAATACTGGAGAAAAAACGAAAGGGGCATGGGGGAATGCATAAAGAGCATCAATAAGAGCAAGTTAGACAACACGCAAAGGAACCTGTGAAAAACAAAAAGATCAAGAGGGTGATCAAGGACTCATAAAAGAGTGATGGTGGAAGTGAAAGGGGGGATTGCCTCGTGGACATGAAAAAAAGACAGTGTAAAAAAAAAAAATCAAAGGGACAAGAAGAAAAAAAAGTTACTAAACGGGGTTTTGGTCCTGGGGGGAAAAAAATGAAAGGTGGAGACCAGGGGAAACGTGTCCACAATGAAAACTGAAGAATCAACATAGAAAAGAAAAGAAGAAGCCCTCCCAAGTGGCCAACCCCTTGTTACAATGAAATGGGGTAGAATGAAAAATGAGAGAAAAAAATAAGTAGTAAATAATGGGGTTGTATAATACCCTCCCCCAGGCCCGATTTTTGAAAAGCATGGGGGACTTGTCTCAGGCTACATAATAAAAAAAAAATGCAAAGCGGCCATTATATCTGGTAAAAGAAAATAGAAAAAAACCGTTACAATAATGAAAAGAAGAAAAATCTTGGGTGGGGGGGAACAAATCGAAAAAAATGCAACGAAATCCAAGAGAAAAAAAACCACGGAGGGTTCAACAAAAAAAACGCCGAAAAAAAATAGGAACGGCTGGATCCTATTGAGCGGGTACGGTGTAAACGCTTCGGGGTTCTTAAAGAGGGGAAAAAAAAAAGTATCAAAAAGCAATCAAGTGGGGGATAACTCCCAGGAATTGGGGGAAAGGTGAAGGAGAGAACCCAAAAACATCAGTCCCGACAACGATAAAAACATTTAAAAGGCAAAAGAAGGTTCCAAACGGATGGCGTTAAAAACAAGGCACACAAACATAGAAACAAGAAAAACAGGAAAACAAACCTACCAATAAAATGTTCCTTGCGGAGGAAAGGGGTAAGAAAGAAAAGGAAAAAATGGACAAGTAGAAAGCCCTAAAAATAATCAAAAGTGGAGAAGATTTCCGTGCAGGTCACCGGGGGGAAAATCAAAAAGGACCGTTTCAAAAATTAAAAAAAAGCCATTTGGTCCCCGCATCGATGGTGCCGCAACTGCTGAGAATGGAAAAAAAAAAATCTGGTTTCACGCGAAAGACTACGGACACAAAAGAGGTTTGGGGGGGACTGAAAGGTATACCTTTTCCGAACATGAAACCTTATAAAAACAAAGGCCAGGAAAGGGGAAACCTAAACTGCCAGCACTCATTCGGACACGGAACAATTGGAGAAAAGTAAGCACAGAACCTATGTGGGAAGATGGAATTGGTGGACAAAAAAAAAGGGAGATGAAACCCCAACCCCCCACAACCCAGTTTGTTCAAGGGAAAGGGGGGGGGAAAAAAACCAAACTTCGGAAAGTGGGTGGTAGTCAAAGAGGGGAAGTAAACCCCACCCACAAAACAAATGACCATATTGGTTGGGGGGGGGGGGGGGGGGAAAAGGAAGGCCGCCTCAACTTGGGAGAAAGCAAAGAAGACGCAAAAAAATCCCAGGGGTTAGAGGATTGGACATGGGGGAAGAAGAAACTAGGAAAGGGAAACCAGGAAATAAGGTGTGGAGGGAAGTAAGAGGGAAAGCTCGACCGGGCCAAAAAAAAAGTCGAAAAACGCCAAAAAAAAAGGAATCATTATCTGAACAAGCAGCATTGGCACCGGAGAGCAGAGCGAAAGAAACACGTCTCATCCACAAATGAAAAATGAATTGGTGGGAGGGATAACAGAAAAAGAAGAACAGCTTACAAGAAAAAAAGGGAAAAAATCGAGCAGGGGAAAAAGGAAATCAGGATCAAAGAGAAAAAAAGGCGGGTGTCCCCAGCGTCAACCCGAGCCCGCATGAGGCTGTTAAATTTAAAGGTGGAGCCAAAACAAAAAGCAAGGGGAACTGAAAAACTGACTAAAAAAAAGCTTGGGGCAGGTTTATAGAAGTGGGGGGGCCTAACTATGGGGGAGCAGGCGCTCAAACGCAAAAGGGGGGTCCCCCCCATAACGGGTCAAAAACGGACAGTTTTGAGCAACGGAAAGTCGCACACAAACAAAAAGGGGCAGGGGAAAAAATTCGACGGATCCCGCCCCACTGGGCATTAAACTGAAGGCCGACACCTTATCCAAAAAAAGAGGAACCGGATAGGGGGCCAAGGGGGACTCCACTAAAGATCATTTTTCCCCCCCCCACCCACACCACCACACAAAAAAAAAACAAACGGTGTGAAGCTAGAGCAAACAAGTAAAAATAAAAAAACAGGAGAGAAGAAACGTGTTTTTCATCACCTTCCAAAAGAGTGGAAATAGGAAAGGCGCAAGCACACAAAAAAGTAACGCACATAGAAGTCAAAAAGTGGGTTTGGGGAGGGGGAACCAAAGTGACCTCCAGACCGAATTGGCTGGGAGGAAGAGAAAGGAAAGGGGTTAGTTTGGTGGGGGAAAATGCTAAAAAACACGGGGAAGTGGCCGGGAGGAAACACATCCAAAGGGGGAACCTCATAAGGACAAGCAAAGGGCCAAGCAAAAAAATCAGAAGTTACTAAGGGGGGGGAAAAACGCAGGACTAGCCATGATGTAAACAAAAACCCACCGGTTCCGTTGCCGAAGAAGAAAAGACATAAAAGACTCTTGGCAAAAGGGGGTGCGATTATCGCTAGGGGGGCGGGGGGTAAAGCAGTCGGAGTGGAAAAAGACTCACAAAAAAAGGGGAAAGAAGGAAATAAACAGGAAGAGATGTTGGCAAGAACCACACAACCAAGACTAAGACAGCAAGGACTCTATCAAAAGACAAATTAATCCGAAAAAAAGGGCAGGAAAAAGAAACGATATTGAAAATAAGGGTTGAGAAAAAAAAGAGGAATCAATTGCCGGTGCGGGAGGTGACTCTTCGCGGCACCTATAATTTCAAAATGGTCGTTAAACCTGACGAAAACTGACCCTTTATATGGTGATGAAAAAGGGACATGAAGAAAAACGTCCGGAGAGGGTGGACACAGGTATAAGGCTGAAGCACCCACAAAGAAGCAGTTAGCCGGAGAGTGGGAACAAAAGAGACATGTGGTTGGGAGGGGAAGAAAAAATACTCACAGGGGGGGGGGCTTTGGGTAAGTGGGGAAATCATGAGTAAAGCAGTTCTTCCGTGGACTGCGAGGTGTGGCGCAGGCACTTGAAGACCGGGGACGAAGAATTGGAAGAAAAGAAGTCAAAAGGGGGGTGGTGGGTGGTGTGCCGGGCCGGCCAACGAGATGCAGGGAAAAACAAGAGAAGGAAAACCCACTTACCAACCGTCCTAGACTCAAGAGGAGCCAATGCAAGAAAAACGGGCAGAGAGGTGAGAAAGTTGAAAAAAACACCTCGTGACCAACCCGAAGCGGTTTAAAAAGTGAGAGGATTGGGTCAAATTGTTCGTAATCAAAGATGAAAAATAAAATGTGGGGGAAAATTAAAACGCCCAGGGAGGCGTTAATAAGGGGACGCTGGTGGGCAAAAAAAGGGTGTGGTTTTGGGGTGCAAATCGAAAAATGGGGGGGGAATCAAAGATAGTGTAGAAAAAATTGAAAACAAACAAAAAAGGCGATAAGGGTCTAATTGTGGAAGAAGCGAAAAAAAAAAAGACGAAAAAGAAAATGCAAGTGTGGAGGCTAAGCGAAAACTAAAAAACATTTAACCCAACTGTTGCGCAGGGGGGGGCAACCTAGAAACCTGTTCTTGCCTGGGTAAAGAGTCACGGGGGGGACTGTAAAAAGGGAAAACCTGGGAGTGGGGCCGAAGCACCTAGGTAGGACCTGGGGGAAGAAAGCTACCCGGGTTGGACTGAAATTTTTCTAGAAGTTAAAATGGAAATCAAAGGGAAAAAGGGTGGGGGGCACCTGAATGAAAAAAATATAGAGGGACAAAAAAAAAACGCTTCTCGTTAAAAGGCCATGGGGGAGGGAAAAGGGGAAGTTGATATCGTGAGGGAAAAAAAAAAAAATTGGCCGAAGCAGGATTTGCCACCTATGTATCCCGGGGGGGGTAGTGGGGTAAATTCGAACTGGTAAAAAAAAGAAAAGTGTTGCGTGGGGGGGGAATAAAAAATGGGGCATTGCTGCTTGAGAAAAGAAAAAAATAGGCACAGCTCTGGGGGACAACAGAAGGGTGAAACCGGTTGTGGGTAAGCGAAATTTTTGGGAAGGGCCCGCCCAAAAAAAAGACTTTCAAGAGACTGGCCACCGTTGTTTGGTCAGAGGGGGGGGGGGGGGGACGAGGTAGGGCAGGGAAAAAGGGGGGAAAGCAGGAACATCAAACTGGCGTGAAAGTGAAATGGGGGAAAAGGTAGGGGGAACTATCAAAAAATTGTGTGGAATGGATAAAACGGGGAAAACTTGGGGAGAGCGTGGGGGAACGGTAAACACTAAGCAAGGGAAGGTGGTGACGAAAATGGGAAAACAAACAAAGCATCGGGCACCTTCCCATCGGACAAGAGGTTTTGGGAGCGAAATGGGAGAAAGGTCACTGAAGAAATGATTTATGCGAGGGAAGGGAGGCCTTTATGGGGCAGGTACTGGCAACCGGGGTGTTTATTGTCGGAAATGGACCAGGGTGAAGGGGGGAAAAAAAGAAGGGTCAGACGTCTGCGGAGTCAAAAAGGAGGAAGAAAAATCTTGAAAGGGGGACAAAAAAACATTAAAAAAAACATCGAGGGCAAAACATGGGTGGGGAAGGGTGGGGGAACGCCGGGTTGCACAGTCAAGCAAGCAGAGCACGAGGGGGGGAGGAAGATGTAAAGAAAAGGGGTCGAAACGCGACGGATTGCTTTTCCGTCGGAACAGGGGCCCGCGACGACATTGGTGGGGGGGGAAAAAGGGGGTTTGTGATTGAGGTGGGGGGGGAAAATGGAAAGGCACAAAAGAAAAAAAAAGAAAACGTGACGTGGGTCACGTAGCCTGAATGCAAAGAAAGGTTGAAGGTTTGGTTGGGCACGCACATCCTGGGAAAATTGGTCCGTTGTCAACCGCAAACTGAGGTCAAAGGTTAGGGTTGCAAAAAAGATGTAAAAAAAGCGGGAAAAAGATTCGTGCTCTCGGATTAGCATGCAAAGGGGGTGGAAACGGAAAGAAAATTGGTTCAAAAGAAAAGAAAACGAAGGGGGGAGACCAAGGAAACAGTGTTGTCGAGTGTGGTCAAAAAGGGCCCAGGTGGGTCCGTGGGGAAAACATGTCAGGGGGTGAACCGAGTGAAACATCATTTCCGGAAAAAAGGGAAGGTTTGCGACTGTTTTGAAAAGACAAGGGGCAACAGAAGGGGGGCCACAATCGTTGTTGTCACAAGCAGAGGCGGGGGGGAAAAAAGCATAAAAAAAAAATGCCTGTGGAAAGAGATTGAGAAGGTCACAGAAAGATTTGTCCCAAAACGCCGAAAAGGTGTCTTAATCTATCGCCGGGGGATGTACAGTAAAACTAAAGTCAAAACACTTAGTGTAACGGTGGGAAAACCAACTTATATGGGGGGGGAGGGGGGGGTTGGGGGCTCTTCAGGCAAAGAGAGAAAGGGGCAAGGGGAAAAACACAAAAGAAGGAAAAAAGGTTGGGGAGCGCTGGGTTGTTGGGGGCAGAAGCCGGGAAGGCACTGAAGGAAAATGGGTGGGGGGGTAGATGATGAAAAAAGACGTGCTCTAATGTGACTAGGTATGAGGACGTCAATGTTTAGAGGAAAGGGGGAGGTGGCAAATGAGGGGGACAAACTAATGCCACAGCGATTGTATATAAGACGCACTTTGGGGGGGGGAAGGCCACTAAGTCAACACTCCTTTGACCAAGGGAAGCGTGGAGGGGGGAAAATCCACATTCACATGGCAAAAAAGGGGTGCAGACCGATTTCCAGCGAGAGGTTGGGGCCCGGCCAAGACCCGAAGTTTTGGGTGGAAAAAGACAGTGTAAGAGAGGATGGGGTGAAGGGCCAACAAACCGACCGAAGGGAAAAAGGGTTGTGGCAAACCTTCGGTGGAAGGTTTACATCTCAGGTGGCGTGGAAAAAGAAGGGCAGGACAGAGGTTAAAGGTGTTGTGCGCACGCGAAGAAAGTGGTGGAAAAAGTGTCCAAAGAAGGGAAACAAATTGTCGCAATTACTGGACGCGTCACATGGAGGGAAACCTTTTGTTATCAAGGAAAAAAAAACAGGAAAATAAGTTGGGGTCGTGGAAAGGAGACACCAAAGTCAAACGACCACAAGAGGTGATTAAAAAGAGAAGAGAAGTGAGCGCCCAGGTAAACAAGAAACAAAGTACTCCATTGGGGGAACGGACAAAAAGAAACAAGCGCGTAAAGCACAATTGCCGAAATGTTGGGGTTGAAAAAAGGACAAAACGAAGAGGAGGGGGGGGGGCACAAGCTTGGCAGGGGAAAAAAAGCGGAACAAAATTAAAATCAAAGGAGGAAAAACATCTGCAAAAAGCCAACGTAACAAGAAAAAAAAAAAAAAAAAAAAACAGAAAGGTGCCGGCAAAAGGGAAACAGGGGGGGAGGCACTGTCCATAAGAATACCGAAAAATGTAAACACAAAAAACCTCGTTGGTTAAAAAGAAACAAACCAGGGGGGGAAAAAAAAAAAAAAAAAAGGAAAGACCGTGTGGTTCAATTCATTGAAGAAAAAAAAAAAAAAAAAATGGTCATTTTCCCAAAATCAAAAAGGGGGGAAAACAGGTGGGAAGAGTAGGATTAAAAAAAAAGAGAATGAAAACCAGGGGTAGAGAATACACTCGTTATGGAAAACATATAATAAGTGGCAAGACCCTCTCGTGGGGCAGAGAAAATAAGTGGGGAGGAAACCGGCACAAAGAGCAAGTAAGGCACTAAAAAAAAAAAAGGAAAAACACTGTGAAAACCTCAAGTCAAGGGGAAGGGAGAAAGGACGCAAGGGGGGGGGGAAAAATGACCGTGGTAAGTTTGGTCAAGGGGATGGAAAAAAGTAGGGCAACGTGACCTGGGAAGACAAGAACCAAAAGGAACATTATAGAGGGGAAAAAAAAAAGGGGTACTAAAAAAGGTTTTGGGCTGGGAAGAAAGTGTGTGGTTTTAGAAAAAGACAAAGAGAACCCAGCAATTACGGGGAGGGGTGAAGGAAAGAAAAAACCAGCGGAAGAAAAGGAATTATAGAGAACCGCAACCACACAAGATTTGGGGGGGGGCAGAAGGGTACTCAAAGTGGGGTAAGAGAAAAAAAGCGACGGAAGAAAGGAAAGACAGGGGAAGGGGATGGCAAATAGCCCAAATGTTACCATATGGAAAAGAAAGAAAAAAAAAAAAAAAGAAAGGGGGGAAACTTTTGGAAAAAAAATAGGATAGGGGAAAAAAAACAAGAACGCGTAGTCGGAAACAAGGACCAATGCAACATCCCTAACAGAGGAAAGGGAAATCGAGAGAAAGGGGGTGACGGGGAACTGGGGAGAAAAAAAAAAAAGAAGCAGCACAGTTAGCAGACAATCAGGGTGCCTGGGGGAAATTCCAGAAGGTTAGGAATACAGGTGGAAACAAAACAAAAAAGAAAGGTCCTACCGGAATCAGCACGGACCCCCGAAGCTGGGAAAGAAAAAAAAAAACTCAAGGGAAAGGTGCAAAAAACAACAAAAAAGGACAAAAAAACCCAAAAAACGAAATCAAAGGCGATGCGGATGGAAAACTGAAACAAATTGAAAAAAAAAAAAAAGCCCTAGGGCAAATACCGCATGACGGAGTAGGTGCAGGAAAAAACGGGACGTTGGAAAAAAGGAAAAGGTTTGGGCCCACCACTACCGGAAAGGTAACTACTACTGAGGGGGGGGGGGAAACAACTAAATCTCCAAGAAAAAAGGGTTGGAAAAAAAGCAAGAACTGGGAAAACGAGCATATTTTTTTTCACGTATAGGAGCATGTGTACCTAAAACACCCTCCCGGGGATGGAAAAAAAAAAAAAAACAAGCCAAGCCCGTAAACGGGCCAAAGAAAAGTAAATGAGGAAAGAAAACCAGTCAGAAAGAGTTTAGCTAAGAACAGATTTTGGTCCCAACAAATGGAAGGGTGCAATTTCAAAACGGGGTTTTCAATTGAAAGGGTCAACCAAACCAGAAAAGTGGGGGGGGGTTGGTCTGACCAACAAAGGAAAACAAATCCGAAGTTTTGGACCAAATAACGCAATCAGGGGTGCTGATGAAAAAGGGAACATTAAAAACTTTCATAGGAAATGGGTAATGAGCTGATTGAACATGTCAAGATACAATCAAAAAAAAAGCCGAAAAAGGGGGTCCGGCAAAGAACTCGGGAAAGGAGATCGGGTGGAAAAAAAAAGGATTCGCACGCCCAACAACGGATTGCGGAAAGGAATTTTGGGGAAAACGCCAAGTACACAAAACACAATTGAGGAAAAAAGGAACGGGGGAAAAAAAATGTTGGAATGTCGTGCAAAGAATACTCCCTCTCCAGATGGGAAAAAGAAAAAAAAAAGAGTCCGGAGAAAATAAACAAAGGTATCGAGATGACAAAGAAGATTTCAACGGAGGAGTCACCTAGCCGCCTAAGAAAAGTATTGTAACAAGGGGGGTAAGCCAAAGAAAAGAAGAATGGTCCTGAACATTAGAAGAAAAAATCATTGGGTCAATACAAACCAGAGGAAGGGGAAATGGCGAGAGTGGATGCAGGAGGCAGGACCAACTCCAAATCACGGACACAAAAAATCTTTAAAAAAGTTAACCGGATCTAGGCGCAAAAATTGGCCGGGAAAATTAGGAAACAGGCGAGCATCAGACCCATAAAAGAAGGGAGGAGGTTTGGACAATTCCATGACAAAAAATTGAAGACAACATTGGCAAAACAAGGAAGGTGGGGGGGGGGGGACCAGGTTGTAAAATACTGATCCTAACAATGGGGGTGGATCAGAGGAAAAAAAAAGACAAATAGGGTGATACGGAAGAAGCAGGTAAAGCGAACGCCACGAACTCGTTTTCAAAAAAAGCCACAAAGGATTTGATTTCAACTTCCAGAAAGAAAGGCAAAAAATAAAAACGGGGGAAGCCATGGTTGAGGGGCAAAAAAGAAGTCAGGGGGAAAAAAAAAAAAACAATGTTTGGGGGACTTGGGTTCGACCTACAGTCACTGGGAAAATAAATAGGAGAAAAAAAATGGGGGGGGTGACAAGACATCTAGGAGGTGGGCAAGTCAAAAAAAAGGGAAATAGGTAAGGAACAGGAACACAATAAAACCCAGAAGGCCATCCTAACAAGATCAATGCCCAGCTCAAGGGGGAAACAAGATGGAAATTCACCAACAAACCCTTAAGAAGAATGAAAGAGGCGCAAAAAAAAAAAAAAAGGGAAAAGTGGACGGCTCGGCAACCCAAACATCGCAGAGTGAAACAAATATTCCTCTAAGCACGGGAAGAAAAAGAAGGAAAGGGCTGAAGACTCAGTAAAAAAAACAAGGGTCAAAGCTCAAAAAAGGGGGAACGAATGTTCACGCCCTCACGCCGACTGATGCAGCCGAGCCCCTCAGAGAAAAACCCGGCAACTGACGACAACACAAGGAGGAATGGAAAAGAAAAGGGGAGAATTGAAAAAACTGAAGCAAAAAAAGAGCTGAAGGGAGGGGGAGGGAGCGGACCTGGACATAACTTCAACTTTAAAAAAAAAAAGGGGGCCCTCCGCAAAACTAAAGGTCAAAAAAAGTCAAAAAAGCCAAAAAGAAAGAAGCTTGCGGAAATTTGCAGCGATTGTTTTGGGGGGAGAACACCGGCAGACGAAGGGGTGGGGGGTTAAATAAAGGCGGTTGGATTGGGAAAAAAAAAAAGGTAAAATGCATGGGGTTGGCGGATTGATCTTGTACTAGGGCATGGAGAATTGGGGAAAAAAAAAAGAACAGCCCGGTCCCCAGTAAATTGAAAGAGCGATGTGAGACACTAGCTAGGGAAGCGCATTCGTCGAAGGTAACGGAGAAAAGCAAAAAACATCCCACTAATCCTTGACGAGAAAAAGAAAAGGAAACAGTGGTTTAACGAGTGTGTGGGGCTGGACCAGAAATAGAAAAAAGAAAAAGGTGGGGGGGGGCTTGGAGGAGATTAGGTAGGCCGACTGGTTAGGAAAAAGGGCAGATGTTGTGGTTTTGGGGCCTAACGAGGGTCAAAGACGGGAAAAAAAGAAGATCATAAGGGTCAATGTCAGGATTGTGGTCACACCGGGCACAGGGGCACAACAATGGGTGGTGGTGCCACTAGAGGGGTGCGATAGGGTGCGGGATGGATTTTGGATGAGTTGTTACGAGCACGTGGAGGTGTGGTCTTCGGTGGCGGTAGGGTGAGAGAAAGGGTGGGGGGAAGGGTGGCCCAGGTTGTTCCTAGGAGATGGAGGCCCACGGATTGGGGGGGGGAGGTGAGTAGGAGCAGAGGGGAAGGGTTGATGGGGGGGGGGGGGGTGGGCGGAAGGAGGGGAGGGGGGGGGTTTGAGGGGAGGGGAGGGGTGTGTGAGGGGGGAGGAAGGAGGGAAGGCGATGTAGAGGGCGACCCAATGCTGCAGGAAGAAAAGTGGGAGGTGCAAGGGGGCGGAAGTTGAGAGGGGGTGGAGAAGGGTAATGAGGGAGGAGGCGGGATATGGTAAACAGAGGACGGGGGGGGGGAGAGGGGGGTTGGCGAGGGAATGCTTAGGAAAGAGGGATTAAACGGGTTCGGTATGGGAGGAGGGGGATGAAAGGGTAAGGTATTTGAAGGGGTGTGGGGTGGAGGGGTAGAGAGTATGGGGAGGGAGGCAGTAGCGGGTTGGTGTAATATGGTATTTAAGGGAAGGCGAGGAAAAGGGAGTGTGACAGGGAGGGGTGGAGGGGGGTTGGGTGAAAAAGTAAGAGGGTGGAGGGTTTTAAATTTGAGGAGCCGAGTAGATCAGAAAAGAGGAGATCTAGTTGGCGCGTAACTGTCGGCGGTGTCTTTGGTATAAGGGGATGAGGGTACCAAGGGTTAGATGGAGGGGGGGTCTCGGGAGAGCATGTTGATGTGGGAGGGAAGGGGAAAGGGAGGGGGGTAGCATTGGCAAGAGGCGGCGGGGGGTGCCTTCTACTAAGGGGGTAGGGGGTCATCGAGGAGGGGGATGAGCTCTGGGGGGGGGAGCGGCAGGGGGGATCGGGCGGTGGAAAGAACGGGTTAACGGAGGAAAGAGCGGGTGAGCAGAGAACAGGAAGAGGAGGGGTAGGGGGGGGCGGGGAGAAGGGAAGGGGTGTGGCGAGGAGGTAAGGAGGTGGTGAGGGGAGGGACTGGGTCTGTGGAACTAAGGGGGGTGGGGAGGGGGGGAGGGTGCAGCCTGAGGAAAGGGAGGGTGCGAATCAGGTGAAGGAGGAGGAAAGAGGGGGGAGGGGAGAGGAATGGGTTGCTATTAGGGAAGGGGGGAAGGGAGGTTGAAGGGATGAGAAGGGGGGAGAGAGCGCGGGTGGGGTGTGGGGAGGAAAGGGGCAGGGGGGGTGAGAGACAGGTTGGTGAATTCTGAGGGGGGATGGGGGGGAGCGGTGGGGTGGGGGAGGACGGGGGATAGGGGGTCGTTGGGGGTAGAGGGGGGGTAGTGGATAGAGGAGGGGAGTTGGGGGTGGGATGAGGGGGGACTAGGTGATAGGGAAGGTGGGGGATAGAGGTACGGCCAAGGTGGAGGGAGGGGGGAATGGAGGGAACAAGAGGGGGGGGTAAGGAGGGAGGAGGATGGTGTATTAATAAGAAAAGTAGGGGGGGGCTAGGGATTAGCAGAGGGAGAATGAGAGCAGGATACTCCGGGACGGGGTACTAGGAGGAAGTAAGGGGGAAGAGGGTAAGGGGGAGGGGGGGCGAAGGAGATAGGGAGGTGGGGAGATTCGGGCGCAATGGGGGGGGAAGTGGGGGGGAGGGGGGGAAGAGGAGTGGGGAGTGAGGTAGGGGGGGGAAAGAAGCAGGGAGGAGGGCGGGAGGTAGGTATACCGAGGTGAAGGGGAAGGAGAAGTGGGGCAGACCACGGGGGGGGGCAGATCCCCGGAGTGGGTAGTGAACCTGTGCGGTCGATCGGGGTGTGTGTGTGGACCCGGTGTTAAAAGAGGGTGAGGGATCGGTAACTTGGTTTGATCAAGCTACGTCTTAGTGGGCAAGGGAGAAAAAGGGAGGATTGGGGGGGGGGGGAAGGATTGGGGGGGGGGGAGCGTGACGAGGAGTGGAGAATGTGGTGAGTCATCTTCCCGGACAAATAGGGGAAGTTGGGGCCGGCTCCACCAGGAAAAGGGAAATGAAAAAATAGAGAAATGAGCTGGGGCTCGACGACCTGGGCTTTGGTGTTTAGAGGAGACTGGGGGGAAGAAAATGATGTTCCCATAAAAGGATGGGGAATGGTAATATCCAAAATGTGTTGGGGGGGGAATTGGGGGGGCGTAACTGCACACAAAAAGGATTCGTAAAGGGTATTGGGGCATGGCATTTAAAGGAAAAGGAAAAGCTTCATAGAAACGAGGCATAAAGAACAGGTTGGTGGTGTGGGTAGTTCAGATTGCTAGAAACACGAAGAGATTGGCAAAAGGGAAAAAAAAAAATCACCGAAACCGTAAGGGTCAACATTTCGAAATGGGTGGGCAGAGGTTGTGAACAGTGAACATAAAATACATGTTTGGGGGAGAGTGCTGGTCAGCAGATGGGGCGGAACCAAATACAAGCATTATCTGATGGGGTGGGGGCCGTCCACGAGGGAAGTTGGACCGCGGGGGGAACGGGGTCGAAGAATAAAGAACTTTGTCAAAGTGGCTTGGAAGGGACATTGAAAAATGAAAACAGTAAAAATCGCAAGAGGGGGGTAAAAATGACTAAAGAAAAAAAAAACACTCAAGGGGGGGGGGGGGGGTCCAAACGAATGGGGGAGGTTTATGAGGGAGGTCAAGTCCGTCTAAAGATGCAAACTTGGGTCGGCGGGTGGGGAATGTGGTGCAAGATGCAAAAAATCCAAATCGGGAAAGAAGAAAAAAGAGGGGGGGGGGTGGGGCTACGGGGCAGGGTCCACACGTAGAAAATTAGAGAAATCAGGTGGGTGTTAGGGTACAGCGCGGAACATAGGGGTACAACAGTTCGGGGTTGTGAAGTGTACGCCGTTGTTCTTCCAAATCAGAAAGCGCTGGAGGCGCCTTGTGGATTGACGCTGACGGAGCGGGAAATGCATTTGGAAAAACAAAACAAACGGACGGCACAATAAAAGAAAAAGGAAAAAAAAAGAATTGGGTATGGGAGGGGAACTGGAGGGTAGTGTTGTAAACGAAATTCAAAAAGGGAAAAAAAAAAAACGGGGGGTCCGTAAGCCGAGCCGGGGGCACGGTGCATGTGATGTTTTGGGGTTGTTTACGGTAAGCACATGGCCTGAATGGCTGTGGACCCGCAAAACCTGATTGAAAATGTGATGGGGGTAAACCTCGGTCACACTATCTTTAAGGTGTGGCCTGTGGGCAGGGAAACCCGCGGAACACAAGGCCTCTTGGGTGGGGGGACGGTCGAATTTGTGGGGCGGGGAAAAACTCGGCGGGGGTGTCTCATCAGGGGGGGAAAGCAAACTTTGGGTTTAGGGGTGGGTCACCTGCCAGAAGGGGATTTTTCTTGGGCCCATACCTTGGGAAAAAAGGGGTGGGCAAATATGGTACCACCGTAAAGGAAAAACCGTGTTTTGGATCTGTTGTTAAAAAAATGACAGATTGACCAACGCGAAAAAAAAAGGGGGAAAAAAGACAAAATAAATTGTGGTGCCAGGGAGGTCAACTAAAAGAGAATGAAAAAAGGGGATCGAATGGACGTCAGATATTGAAAAGAAACACTTACCGGCTGGGGGAGTAGGCAGGGAACGCGTCCTACCATAAACAAATCATTTCGAAAACTATGGGAACACAAAAACTGTTTGAGTGAAAGTTCACAGGAGTGGGTGTTTATTGTGGCAGTCGATTGAGAAATCCTCTGGGGGACCTGGGTCATTAACAAACTTGTGGTAGCAAAATGTGGTTGGGGGGGGGGGAAGGAATAGGAAAAGGGAAGACAAACGGTTTTTAATGGGTGGGGGGGTGGGGTTGGGTAAGCCGAAGATGGGGGGGGGCCATACCTTTCGAAAAAAAATAGGGGGGGTCTCCCGATGAGACATGACAAATGCAAACTCACAAGTTAAGAGGGGGGTTAGGGGAAAGGAGGTTTCCATTATAAAAAAAAAATGGCCGCGATGGGGAATACGCATAGGGTGTGTACACATGGTCAGTACGAGTCACAAAAGTCGGTTGGTCAACAAATTTGGGGGGTATAAAGGGGGCATTTAAGGGGGGGGGAAAGAAAGTCCAAGGGTAAAAAAAAAGGAAGGTTTAGATGAGACTGACACTGATGAGAACCCTTGTTGGTACCATCAAGCCAGAGGGTGAAGGAGAAAAAAAAGAAGATGAAATAGGTCCTAGGGGGTTCACCGCTCAATAAGTTAACCAGAAACGAAGTCCTTGGGATACATACTCAGGGGGGGAAGACTGTTGGGCAAGCCGATTTTTGGCTGGAATTTTGTGTCAGGCGAATGGGGTGTGGGAAAAACCAAGGTAAGGAAAAAAGGGTAACGCAAAGTGTCGAAGATGTAACGTCAGGGGGAAGGTCCCGCCAACTCACAACAAAAACATACAAACAAACACGTAGTGGGTGTGGTTACGGGAGCTAAATCTAAAACTAAAACAAACCAACCATAGGGGGGGCAAGGAAAATATGGTTGACAAATCAGCAAAAAATCCGTCTCAAAACCCATGGGGGCTGGGCAAAAAAAAAACAACAAGTTAAATAACGCGTAAATGGCACCGAAAAAAAAAATTGTGGGTTTTGGGGCCACGACGGAATCGGTTAACAAGAGGGGGGGCAGCCAAAAAAAAAAAAAAAAAAAAAAAAAAAAAAAAAAAAAAAAAAAAAAAAAAAAAACACCCCAAACAAGAAAAAGAGATAAAAAACCACCACCAAAAAAAACACCCACCCCAAACCCATCCAAGAAGAACCACCACAAACCTCAAAGCACAACAAAGAAAAACACAGAAAACCACGAAAAAGCAGCGAAACGCGAGGAATACCAGACCCAAACCAAAAGGAACCAAGAAACAAAAAGTTCAAAAACCACACAAAAAACAAAAAAACACCCCACCAAAAAAGGAGAAGAACAACACGGCAAAGCGCCGTAGCTCAAATCGAAACAAAAAAAACAACCCCACAATGAATAACGCCCCAGACCGCAGAACCCCGCTAGCAAAAAAACCAAAAACAAAAGGCAACAGAAACCCCTACACTGCGCCCAAGGGGAGAAAACGCTAGCCACCAACTGATAGAGGTAACTCTCCCCACCTAGGGGGGGGGAGGCAAAAGTGTACAACTCCCCAAGGGGAATGCACAACTAATGTCCAAGAAAGTAAACTCAACCAAGTATGGGGAAAAAAAAAAGGCAAAGTGCTTCAAAAAATTCGGGGGCCAAAAAACCAGAAATGAGCCATCCAATAAGGGACAAAAAATGGTGAAAGAGTTAGGTGAGACAAAAAACCACCATATGCGATCTATAAGGGTAGAAAGGATAACACCTCAACTAATATTGGGTTTTTTTTTTTGAACCCCACTAAAAAAAAAAACTCTAACTGGGAGCAGAGCAGCAACCCGAGCAAAGGGAGTGGGGGCAGAAAAACAAAACCCTGTGAAACCGCAACGAAAGGTTTAATTGGTAAAGAATAAGCGGGCCTTAAAAGAATAAAAGTGTAAGGGGGGAAAGAAAAAAAAAGGATTTGTTGTCCTCATGAAAACAATGTAAAATGAAGGACAAACAAGGGTGGAAAAAAAAGGGGGGGTTTGAGGGGGAATTTGTAACAAGTCCACCGGGGGCGAATCGCGGCAAAAAACACCAGAAACAGGGAGGAAAATTTAAATAGGGGGCGTACAAGCTCGTGGAGAAGAAGGCATGTATCTCCAGGCGCACCGGGGCACCAAGGGGATGGGTGAAAAGGAGTAACAGCAGTCAGTAAAAAGAGGGCTTCCAACGGGCACAGACTTACACAAAAAATAACATTTGAAAAAACAAAATGAACAAGAAGAAAAAGAAAAAGACGTCTTTTAAAAACGACAAGAACGAATCAGAACAACCGCCCGTCTCGGAACCAAATGTCCGAAAAAACAAAAGCCTGCGAAACTAGGAACAAGTCATAAAGGAGCACGCCGGGGGTGCGACCGAGGGCAAGGCAGAATCTGACCTCAAGGGGGGGGGGGGCAAAATGGGAAAAAATTTGGAGAAGAATGGGGAGCAGGTAAAAAAAAAAATAAAGTACCGAAGCTTGGACCAAAAGAGGTTTGGTGGCCGAAGAATTTACAATAAAGAGAACTACTAAAAACACGCCCCAGAAAAAAATGGTGTGTGCGAAAAGTGCCCTGTAAGAAAAAAGGAAAAGAAATGCATGAAACCTGAGGCACGAATATCAAAAGGCGCGCGCTCAGTGCTGTTCGAACTAAAAAGAAGACCCGGCATAAAGCAGGGGTGTTGGAAAAAGCCAACGGGGATGGAAAAACCCCACACATACTGACCGCCCTATTCGCAACAACAAGGGGGTACTTTTGGCGGAAGAACTAAGAAAAAAAAAATCGGGGGGGGGGGGGTACATTCACCAAGGAAGAAGCCAGTTAAAAAGAATTCCGAAAACAGCTGAACAAACGCTCAGTAAACTGGAAGAAAAATGAACTCAGTAGGGGAGAACAAAACCCATTGTGGTGAAACGGCCAAAGGTTTTCTCTCAAGAACCTCTTGGGGAAAAAAGGGGGAAGGGCAAGATGGCATGGGGGTGGGTTGAAAAGGGCAAATGGTCAGGCTTGGTTTGGTGACTCTAGCCTCAACAGAGGAAAAGAGTTTTTGGCCGCACCATCACCTAGGTGGGGAAGGGGAACAAAACTGAAAGAACGCAAACGCATAAGTGGGGAAGGGGGACGGATGAACAAATGTCAAGATGAAATCGAAAAAAGGGAGAAAATCGGGTTTTCGGAAAAAAGGAAAGGCTGAAAGCTAAAGTGGCCCCAAATAGAAAGTTCAAAAGCCAAAATCATGCTGAACAAGCCTTGCAAGGGATAGACAATCCGCAGAAAAAGGAGAATAAAAAAATCCCAAAAGGGGGTTGATTGGGGGAAGGTCAGCAGAAAATAAACCAGGAAAAATACGAGGGAAAAAATCACTCGGTAAAGAGAAGGAATAGTATCATATCCCCATCTGAAAAAAAGTCCCCAAGGCGTACAAAAGGAACGAGTAAGTGGTTTACGGGCAAAAGACAGAAGGGGGGTCAAAAAAAACATTGAAAAAGTGTGGTCAGGGAAAAGGGGGGGGGAAAATATACCACAAGGAACGTGTTGGCGGCAGAGACAAAACGCAAAAAGTGTTCGGTTACCACAAGAAAAATCCTGACAAAAAGGGGGGAAGAGTTCTCCGGGAAAAAAAGAAAAAATCGCAACAAATAAAGGGTGTAGAGCTGATCGACAAACCTGTTCAGCGGAACGTCCACAAAAACGAAGAGGCCAAACCCTATGAGTTGGGGGGTGGGTGACATGTGGGGCGGGGGGGGCACTAGCTGTCTGCTGGAAAGAAAACGACAAACACAAAGAAGCCATGAGCGCAAACTCAAAAAAACGAACGGGTTCGAGAAAAAAATTCAACACAACACCAAACTCTACGACCAAGGTCGCACCTGAAAAAAAAAGAGTTTCCTCTGAACACCGGAGTGGGGGGGGGGAAAGGGGTTGGTGGCTTGGGGGTCAAAACCCACAGTCTTGAACTTCCATACACGACGATGGCGCTGAGGCAGAGACTTTGGGTGTGGTTTGGGGAGGAAAGGGCGGAGAGAAAGAGAAAACGTTGACAAGGAAAGAGACATGAAGCACCATTGAAAAGGGGGGGCCCATCAAAGAAAGAAAAGATTCAAGTCCACAACGCGCCAAAACATGAAGTAATGGAAGGGGGAAAAAGAAAACCCATGCAGTGGGACGCTAACACCAGCCCCCCCATAGGGGGGCAAAGCCTCGGGGACAACAAAACCGCTTTCATGGCAAATATGAAAGGACTAGCCAGGGCGGGTGCTGCGTTGAACTTGGAAGGAATTGAGCAAAATAGAACCAAGGAATTTCGGCAAGGGTCCAAAAACTCACAACCAGCAGCAACAAAAATAGCACGCCAGCAAGGAAAAAAGTCTCAACAACCACCAAGGATGGGAAAGAGAGAGTTATTGAACTGCCGATAAGGAAAGCAAAAAAGCCTATAGGGGGAAAAGGGAGGAAATGCCGAACTTAATTTGGGGAAGAAGGGCCCTGCTCACATCACACGTTCAATAAGAGGGAAAGGGAAAGAAAACTAGCGTGAGAGAATTATTTTGAAAAAGACAAGTGTTGCAACTAAAAAAAAAGGCAAGACTGGGGGCTGAAAATTAAGAGAGATGCTGGGTCATGATCATTTCAGATGAAAAAAAGGGTGGGGAGGGTGGCCCCTTGAAAAAATAAACAAAAGACCAGGAGGGGGAACATGTGAACTTTCCAACCACTCAGATGATTGCACCAAACACTATGCATCAAAAAAATCACCCGAGGCTCTGCGCGCAATTCGCTAAGGTAGGAAAGGCAAAAAGACCCGAAACCGGGGGGCCAGAATTTGATGTCCGGTGGGAGGATTGCAGGTGAAGGTCTCAAAACAAAAGTGGAGGTGGAAAAAAACAAGAAGAGGAAGGGAGGGGAGCTTGTGTTGAAATTTGAGCTTTTGGGTTGGAAAAAGGAAGATTCAAATCAAGGGAAGAAGGACCAAGGGACGGCACCACCATTCAAAAAAAAATCTATAAAACGGCACGAGAAGGTTTGGATAATGAAAAAAAAGAGAAGGACAGGACGAAGGGTCCTCGAAAGTTACATTGAAGGGGAAGCAAATGGGAGAAGGAGCTAAACCAATGGAAAAATTTCGGGCTTAAAAGGAAAACACTTCACGAGCGGCCCACATCCCGGGTAGGTACCTTTATGGGAGAAAAAAGAAATACTTTTGCAGGGAAAGAAAAAAAAGTGTGTTGACGAGAAAAAGTGTACCCCCCTGAACAAAGCGACAGGGGGCCTTAAGAAAAAGAGAGAGATTAGATTGCCTGATAAAAGTGGGGAGCAGCTGGGGGTTTGGGATATCGGCGGAGGAAAAAAGTCAAGATCGATTTTGAAAAAGAAAAATTCCGTAGTGGGGGAAAAAAGGACGAACGAACCCCAGTGAAAATGTTGGGAGGGGGGGGAAAAAGAAGGGGTGCTTGTCGACTTGAAGATAGGAAAACTGGTAAAAAAAAGCAAAAAAGTTTGGGTTATAGGCACACAGGAAAAAAATAAGGGTTTGGGAGCAGAGATATGGGACAGAAAAAAAAAACTTTCAAAGGGGTGGAAAGGAGGGTGATCTTGATGTGAAATACAATCACATTGTGCTAGATTTGAAGGGGGGGGGGAGGGTCATTTCAGACTTAGGGGGGTACCCTGAAAAAGCAGATGGATGCCAAAAAACTTCTTTGGTAGCTCAAAAAGTGGGGGTTGGACGCGGAATTAAGCAAGGGGGGGAACTTGGGTTCATGGAAAACAATAATGAACGGACAAGAGAGGGCGTTTTGAATGCAATGTTTCAAAAACAAAATAGTATTGAAAAAGGGGTGCCGCGGGTGCCAATGGCTTTTTCAATGCGTTGGTGTTTAAGGGGGGAGCATCCCTATAACGGGAAAAGGGAAGAGTGTTTGCCTTAAGGGAGACAGTGAATCAGGGTGTGAAAAAAAAAATAAGGAAGACAACAGCAGAAAAATGCGTAAGAAGGAGAGGGCATGCGTTGGGGTAAAGACCGGTTACGCAACAGCAAGAAACAATAAGTCGAAGGAATACTAGGGCAACTCGAAAAAAAACTTTGGACTTCCTTGAAGACAGGACCCAGCATCCGCCAGGTGTTTGAGGGACGTGGGGAAAAAAAAGGGAGCTGGAAGGTCGGTTGGGAAGTAAACCGAAAACAGGGGGGGCACACGTCGGGCCGTTAAGACTGGGGTCACATTGGTGGGATGTTTGGGGGGAAACAAGAACGGACATCACAGGAGGGGGGGTAAGGGTTTCCCGCAATTGAGAAGAGGGGATGTTTGGACCACTCCGGAGCCACACGAAGCGGGGAAACGATAAAACATGAACCTACAAAGGTCGCAAAGGTCTTGGTGTGACAACGCAAGTGGGGTTGTTCCGAAGTTCCGGTTCGGGAGGCACCTTGGGGGGAGGTGCCACCGCACAGTATTGGGAGGATGAAAATCTGGGGGACAAACAGGTTGGGCAGACGCTTCCTCCGTGGAAATAACGAAAAGAGCTGGGTTTGTAAAGCCGTGGAAAGTAACGCAAGAGGACCAAATCCGGGGGCACGGGTGCGGGTAAAGGGAAGAGGAAGGCCTTTAAAACAGAATTGGGGGGGAAGGCTCATATTTAAGATGAACTTCGACAGGCCTGGGGTGGGGACTGATCTATGGAAAAGAAAAAAGTAACAACGTATAGTCAAAAAAGTAGTGGAAACGTTTGGAACAATTATATTGGAAAAAATTTGGGGGCTTTGAAAAGGGGAGGCCGAACAATCCTTGCACTTAACGCGTCGAAAAACTTTTGGGGTACTGGTTTGTTAGTTATGGCTGGCGGGGGGGACACAGTGTGGTGGGGGAGTGGCCATACAAAAAAAAAAAAAAAAACTGATGAAATGCTCCAGGGATGAAAAGAGGACATGCAGTGAAATTTAGAGAAAGAAGGGTCTGTGGAAAGACGTGTCGATGAGCGGGAAAGGTGTTATATAGAGAGCAATAGGGGGGGTCATTTGGTCAAAGAAAAGACTTTTCAACCGAATTGGTGGGTTCATTGGGATTTGAAAAAAAGGACAGGTGAAACGGGGGGTGGATATTCCGCTGGCCGTCCAATAAAAGGGGAGGGTGTTAAAACGAGGTTCCGAAGGGGAAAAATCCACTAGGTTGCCAGGGGAGCGCAGTAACCAGTTTGCCACAACGTTGAAGGTTTTTGGAGAAGAGGCGAAGGTGGATTGGGGGGGATCACCAGTGGGGCCTGCTTGTTAGGCACGGGAAACGAGGTTTTTGGGGGAACCGCACCTGGGAATGGGGGGGTCAAAAATTTTTACGCCTTTCGGTTCAAGCTTCAAAGCCGCAAACGCCCATCGGCAGCAGGCCTACGTGGGGGGGGAAATGGCGTGGAGCCTACCAGAGGGACAAACAGAGGGGAGTGGGAGTGAAAAAAAAAAGAGATAGAAAATCCCACTTAAAGGAAGGACAAAGAAAGGTGAGGGCGCAGGAGAAGCCTGGGGGACCTGAAACAATGGGCGAATGTGAGGACGAACAAGCGTTAAAAAATCGGTCTACTCAAGGGAAGTCCAGAAAAAGAGAAATCGACGGGAAAAGCCAATAACACATAAAACAAAAGAAGGGATGGCAGAGTTAGGACGGGACGAGAGAAAAAACATGCCTCACGAAACCAGACGCACAAACACCGGGCAGTGGGGGGGCCGGGCAGACGGGGCATGGTCTCGGTAGTCGTTGGAAAGGCCACTAAAAGGGGAAAAAAAAAGTTTCAAAAAAATAAGGAACTGGAGACATAATTGGGGGACGTCGGTGAAGGGGTCAGAGAAAAGAAAATAGGGCGATATGATGAGGGGTGAAGGGTCACTCTCGAACTATTGGAAAAAAAAAAAAACCCTTCTCTAAAGGCACATACTAATCCCTAGCAGGAAAAAAACAAAAGAGAGATGGGCAACCAAACGATAAACTGTGAAAAAAAAACGTCAAGGCGAAAAAAAATGTATCAAAAACCTAAAGAGGAGGAAGGAAAGTTTTGCAAGGGGGGAGGTTTCAACGTGCCTGAAGAGACAGCCAAATACAATGAAATATAGTGAAAACGGTTGGGGGGAGGGGATTGGAATTGTGGTTCCGAGAGGAGGGGGGCGAGATAAGCCACCATCGGCCCTGAGGGAAAAGGAAAAAGATCCTCCCATGGGTAAAGCCAATTTGTAGATCCGTACCCGGAAACCCTTGCCCCAATATGTTGGTGAAAAAGACAAAAGGGGGGAGTTCTGTCGCACGGCGCAAACAATAATCGAAAGGAAAGCCATGAGATTTGGAAAATAGCCCACGTGGGTGGGGTAACAATAAGAAAAGAAAAGGGGGCAACGGTGACGAATCGAAAAAAGGGGGGGGACTATAACTGAAACAAGCAGAAAACGTCTCAGCCAAGCTACAAAGAAGGGAGAACCTGTCTAAAATCCTAAGGGAACAATAAAAAGGGGGAAAAAAGCAAAAGTTGCGAAAGAGGCAACGAAAAAAATTAATAAAAAACGTTGCTAAAAAAAAAAAGAAAACCAGGGGGAAGGGGGCCTAAAGTGTACCCAAAACAGGAAAAAATTCAGGAACCGTGGAGGGCAGCTACGGAAACACACCGAAAGTTTTTGCAATCAGTGTTGGGGCAAGAAACCACGAGCAAAGCCGAAATCAAAAAAGGCAAACCGAAACACATAAAATTAGGTGCAGCGCAAAGTCCAAAGAACGGAAGACACAATGCAGTGATACACGAGAGCATATCACAGGACAAGAGGCTACGTGTGAGTTGTGCAGTTAAAGAAAAAAGGCATAACCGGAAGTTGGGGACACACGTGTTAACAAGGAGGAAAGGTTTTCTAACAAAAAGAAGCTGGAAGACGACAAGACAGCACATTGGTGTTTTTCTTCCAGTAGGGAAGTCCGCAAACACAAAACACAAAAATCCGAAAAAAGGAAAAGGGACCACGCCACGTAACTGGGCGCAATAAAAAACTCAGGCGGGAGACTGAACCAGGGGGGGGAGGGGGAAAAGTTGTAGCTAATAACCTTCTGTGGGAAGATGGGGAAAAGGGGTGGGGGGGGGCCACACACTCAGAAAAATTGCAATGGTCAAAAAACCAAGCACCAGTGCTTAAAGTTGTGGGGGGGGGGTCTCGCCGGGGTCCCAACCAAAACATCCGATGGGGGGAAAGACATAAATCAACGTGAATTGGGGTGCGAAAAAAAAAAGGAGAAATCAAGAAGCCATGTGATTGAGGAGGATTGGAAAGGGGGGTTAGATAACTGACGGACAGAAGTAACGGTTTTCAGGTGAAGAAGAGATATAGGCGTGGCAACAAAGAAGAGATGTCACCCCTAAAAAACAAGGAACAAGCAAAAGGGGGGGGGGGAAAAGCATTTACGCTCTATATCACTGAAAAAACCTTAATGACAAAATTCAAGGGAAAGAAGGTAGGGGGTAAGAAGGTGTTCTGGAGCCAGAATAAACTAAAAGAGGTGGGAAAAAAAATAAAGATGAATCATCAAATCGATAAAGAAATATAAAAAAAATCTAAAAAACAAGTGCGGAAGAAGCCAAGACGTATCGAAAGGGAAGGGGAGTTGTACGGGTGAAGAAAAACCACAAAAAGGAAGGTGCATACACTTAGGTAAGGGAATATCGAAAAAATTTAACGAGACTCAACAATGAAAATGGGATGCGAGCATCAACGCAAAGTGGGAAGTGAGGGGGTACACAGACGAAAGCTGAAGAGACCATTGTAGGAAGCGGATCGGCACAAGGAAAACGAAACAAAAAAAACGTAAAATGTGGAGGGAGCTAAGCCGCGACCGAGAAATCGTATTTGTGCACGGAGGCACACGCCGCTTATCAGAAATGTCACGGAAGAGGTGTTCAGGTTGAACAGCAGAAAGGAAACATTGCTTGAAAAAAAAGAAAAAAAGGCAAAAACAAATCTGTAATAACAATCAGAACGCAGAAAGGGGGACACCGACACGCTACCCGCTGGAAAACGAAAACCGAAAAAGGCAAACCCATTTCGAAGAAACGGACGGGGGGAAAAAGGAGGTTTGCAAAGGGTCGAAAGAACGTGAAACCTTCTCTCCAAGGGGCGCGCCGCGACGTGGGGGGGGGAAGGGTTAGACGCTGAAAGTGGGCAATGTCGAAGGGGTGGGACAAAAGTGCCCATGGATACCCATCACATAAAAATAAGTCCTCGAGCCAACGGAATCTGACTAGTGAATCAAGGGGGGAAACAGCCGGAAGGCCTGGTTTGATAACGAAAAACAACACGTACTGTGGGAGAAAAGAGGAAGCAAAAAAAAAAAACATCGCTTCTTTTGCAAAAAAACTAGGAAGAAAGAGGTGTATTAGTCCGTAGTGGGGGAAGACCGGGTGGGGGCAAAACAAAAACAACTCAACAAGGGAGGGTTCAAAGTCATTGTGAAGCTCACGCCCTGAAGACTAGCAGAACAGCAAGAAGTAGCCAAAGAATCCTTCAGGATCGCTAAATCAAACTTAGAGAGAAAAAGGTTCCAACGGCTTATAAAGAAAGGGGAGAAAGTAATGGGTGAGGCCGGGTAAAGTCCAAAAACTTGTGAGGGGGGGGTCACCTTCAATGAAAAAGTCAAAGAAAAACTTTCACAAAAAAAACCTGAAGAAGATTGGCAGAAAGATGGGTGTGTGGTCAGCATTCAAAACTACGGGGGGGGGAGTAAAAGAAGAAAACAGAGCTGCGGGAAAGGGGCACAAGTTACTTCATAGTGAGGGGGAGACGTGAAGGGTCCTTTCGGAACCAATCAAAAAAGGGGGGCTTATGTGGGGGTTGTTGGAGAAAAGGGGGGGGGTCGGAGTAAGAAAGCATACAGGCTATGCCAAAAATTCCAACGTCAGCTGAGGGCGAATTCGGGAGAAAGGCGTCGAAATGAAAAAAGCAAAAGGTAAACCGAAGTGTACCGAAGATGGCATTCAGGGGGGGAAAAGATTGCGTCTGAGAATAAAGGGGGGGGGGGGGGGGGAAAAAAACGCGTGGAAACGGCGGTCTTAGTGAGGGGGGGGCGCTGGAGGGGGAAATCGGGGGGGGGGGGTGTGCTCGAGCCCTTGGAAAAAAAAAGAAAAGGGTATGAAGCCCAGACCAACAAAAAAAAAGTCTATACGGCCAAGTTTGGGTTAAATAAGTCAAGGAAGAAAAAGCAAAACATGCTTTTGGAAAAATAAAGAAGTAGAATTTTAAAAAAAAAGGCGTTTTGGAAACAAAAGAACAAACAAAAAAAGATTCAGTTGCTTTACCGGGTTAAAGATTTCCAAAACTGGAGGGAACACACTTTGTTTGGGAAATTGAGCGCCAATACCACAAGAAAAACTGGTGATAGGGGACATTTGACTGACAAGGTTTTTGTCTAAGTTGGGTCAAAACCGTAATCTGCCAAAAGTTGGGGGTGGGGCAGGGCCACTTACCGCCGTAAAAAAGGAAAAAAAAAAGACGAACTATTTCTAGGGAAAGGGGGGGGGGGGGGGGCCCTAGAAGACAAAAAAAGATGGGATGAATTGGTGAGAAAAGTGGAGAAACAGCAAAGAGATTTTCCATCACGCCGGGTTAAGGGATTAGGGGGGGAGGAACAACAGGTCAGTGGGGAAAAAAAAAAGTGAGGGTGAGTTGGGGGGGGGGGGGGGGTAGAAAACGGGGGTTTTTCGGAGGGAAAAGTGAAAAGCGGCAGCGGTACCAGGAACCGGTTGGGTTTGTGGCCGGCGGGGAAACGTGTTCTTTGTGTGGGGGGGGGACAAGACCAAACGAGAAAGGTGAAAAAGGTGCAACGAAAACGTAAATTTCAAAAACGAACCGAACAGGTAGAGGAAACAAGTCCTACAAACAAAAAAAAACTCCACAGGGGCAAGAAGTGGTTAAAAAAAGGGCACTGAGCCCCAAAAAAAAAGGCGTGAGGGGGGGAGTTGGCCCTCTGAAAAGGGGGAAGAACGCGTTGGGTGGACGGTCGAGAAAAAAAGGAAGAGGGCTTTTGTGCGAAACATCCTCGGGGGGGGGGGGAAACTCATCTTTTAAAAAAAAAAGAAAGGTGGCCAGACCAAGGGTTAAAGTGCCAGGAATGAAAGTGGAGTGCGCAGTGGTTAAAACGCAAGTACAGGGATTTTGAGAGGAAGGGGGGGTTAATGTGGGGGAAACGGACATTGGGGTTGGAACAAAAAAAAGGGGGAATAGGGTTTTGCAACTAGTTGGAGGGGGGAGTCCGAAAGTCTTGTGTCAAAAATGGAACCACAGCAAGAGCAAAAGACGGAAAATCAAAAACCAAAATGTGCTTGGGGTTTTAAGGGGGGGGGGGAGAGTCCAAGGGTTGCTCGGGGGTGGAAAAGACAAGAAAAAGAGGGAGGCAACGGACATGGTGTGATATCATCACAACCGCTCTAAGAAGGGGGGCAAGGGGGTGCTTTTTCCGTCAAAAAGGGGGGGGGAAAGGGGAAGAAATCCGAATTTATGGTAGGTTGGGCGTAAAAAAGGGGGGATTGGCCCATTGGAGCAGTCCGAGGGGGAAAATCGGGGGTCCAAACAAGGGGACCAAAGCAAAACAATTTTTGGGATTTGGGGGGGGGGGGGGGTAAGGTTAAGGGCCGTAAACATCCGGGGGTGGTGCCCAGAGAACCCAAATTGGTCGATAAAACTGAGGGGGAACCAAATGGAAGGCAGAACAAGAAAGTGGAGACTTTGGCCGGGGGGGAAGCCTACGATTGTCCGCAAATTTTTTCGGGGGAGGAAAAGGGGGGGCGAAAAAAGGGGGGGTTTTGCTCAATATTTTTGTCGTTTTGTGACGAAGGGGAACCAGGGGGGAAAGAGAATCTTGTTTTCGCTTGGCAACCAGGTGGGGGCTATGTGAAAAAAAATATTCAACCTGGCCAAACAATCAGGGGGTTTGAAAAAAGTGGCGCCAGGTTGGGACCCCCTA
>Ga0179593_1377178_pt1 | contig 27386 bp, 30 predicted proteins | sample CZODoug2_1_08_16_FD_185931 | JGI IMG/M metagenome (GOLD analysis project Ga0179593, IMG submission 185931) | Vadose zone soil fungal communities from Angelo Coast Range Reserve, California, USA - CZODoug2_1_08_16fungal (PacBio error correction) | ecosystem: Environmental > Terrestrial > Soil >...
AAAGAAAGAGGGAATGGGTTGTCCCAATAAGGGGCAGAAAAAGCTTAGCAAACAGGCGAGATTGTGGGGGGGGCCGACTGGACTCAGCATATCTCGACGAAAACCAAAACGGAGTAGTGAGAGATTTGGGAAAAGGACATCTAAAAGAGCCCTGAGGCGACTGGCGGGGTTCAACAAAAATTAAAAACGGACACAAAAAGGGGAGGATTGAAAAAGATCATATCCCGGTATCGTCATCGAGAAGTGGGGGGGGAAAAGCACCGAGGTGCTAAAGAATTCGGCATCATCGGGGGAAAAGAAAAAGCAATGGAGGAGGAGCTCCCGGGGGGAAGACAAGCGCGGGCGGCCTGCAATCGTCCTGAGAAGAGGGCGCGGACGAACATGCTTTTAGAAATCGCGAAAGAATAGGGGCTGGGGAGAACGGCGCTATGAACAGCAGCCCCTTATTACCGGATCATTCTACTCTCCAAACCGTAGAAAAAGAAGCAGGGATAACATATCGAGGGGGGGGTGAACTCGAAGCAAACTGGCAGGTAGAAACCGGCCAAGATCGCTCTCGCGAAAAAATTCCTGGAATCAAAACGAAGGTGGGCGCACCGACCAGGAAAAAAGGGGTGCATAGAAAAAGGACGCCCACCAAGCATCAGGGCAAATTAGGTGTGAAAGCGACTGGGGTCTGGCGAGCAAAAGAAGAGGAGTTTGCTCGTGTCAACAAACCGCGCGGAACGTAACTTGAGGTGAAAGGGATCCAGCGGCAAGACTCGGAGGGGAGGACAACCCTGAGGTGGGGGGGGAAAAAAGGGAATTGGGGTCTCCGCCGTGGGAGAAAGAAGAAAGACAGACACGAGACTCGCCCGGGAAATTCAAAACGACAAATAAGGTGGACTGGCTGGATCAAGGAGGGGAGTTCAAAGACAAAACGCAAGCCCGGGGGAATGCATCCCCTACCATACTCATGGACTCAAAGAAGCATAGCTAACCACCGACACCGGAAAAGGAGGACGAGAAGGAAATGCCTAATAGAGGGTGATATGGGGACCTGTAAGGGCGACCCGCTGGGGGCACGAACATTGAGGTCCGGGGATAAACGAGGGAAGCGGAGGGAAGCCAGAAGTGCTATCGATCAATGAACGCTTCGGCTCGGATAGACGCCTCCTTCTAGAAAAACGGCTTGACGGATCAACGCTATCGTGCACTAAGTCCGACAATGCAGCGGAATCAACAGGAGAGCACACGAGGGCGGGAGCCTTCACTCCGAAGGCATCTGATCGGCAAGAGGAAGTTTCACAAAATAAAACGGCAGACTCGAGAGATATAATTATGGTTTAGCAAACACCTTCAGATACAAGCACTAATCAATTGCAACAAATCCGGCCAGGCCAAGGGAACAAAACAAAATTCGGATCAAGGCCAGGGGAAAAACTTTTCAGAGAGCGCCAGGACATCCGCGAATGAGATGCGACGCAGAGCAGACCCAACGGTGGAGGGCGGGATAGACGGGGGGAGACGAAAGTTCCGTGCACATCGAGGTTTTGGTAAGGAATAATTACCAAGCAGAAATAGAACCGCGTTCCAGTCAAAAACGAGAAAGCTTGAAATATATGCATAAAGGGAAATTAGGTGTTGGAGGGGCGGAGGGATCATGCAAACTGGCCAAATGAGAAGGAGCCTGCGAAAGGGGGCAGTGGGGGAATGGGAGGGTCACGGGGGGGGACGCCCGTCGACGGGCCGCGGGTGCTGGGAAATAGGGCGAAGAAGAAGGAGAAGGAGGCAAGGGTCAAGAGGCAAAAACGCCTAAACGATATCCCTGAGGGCAGATGTGAAGTAAGAAGGGGAAGATCGACAAAACGCGGCGGGAGATTCTCGGGCGAGAAGCGGGGCAGTAGAGAATCAGTCATAAATCCCGCATCCAAACAGCAAAAAAAGAGAACGCCAGCCGATGTTAGAGAGAGGTGTGCTCGAAACAACCGTCTCGCAAACAGCGATCGGGAAGCACCAAGGAAGTAAAAATGGACCGACCACCGCTGCGTGATACGACTCTTCGGTCCGCAGCGGGGAACGCAAGGGAGAGATACGCCGACCAAGGCCCGTCTAGGAAGGGCCAATATGGGTGCGACTGCTTTAAAGGGGGACGGAGCTTAGACGAGGGTCGGGTTTCGGAGGCCTTTTGTATCAAAAGTTTCGGGGAAGTCCTCTGAGGCATGGGTGAAAAGGCTGAAGACCTACGACTGCAATAAAGAAAGAATCGGCCATCGACAGGAATTTCGTAGAGGAGCTCCGCTGGCATCTCCCTACCAAAGGAGCGCTCTTTGTGATGGAAAAACATGTCGAGAGCTGTGAACTTGGAAGCGTGAAAAACATGGTCACCTTGACCGAGATTAGAATTGGGATTGATCAAGAAAGGGGGAAATGAAGCGACTACGCAGCTCCGAAGGGAGTCGGATTATGCCCTCAGAGACATCATGAGAGGCCGGTAAGAGACAAAAAAAAAGGAGTTGTCAGAGTCCTGAAAGTATCCGACGGTACAGTGCCGAATGGAATAACAAGGGTCTGTAGAAAAAGGACCTGCCAATGGGGGGGCATCCTGGGGAAGGGTTGAAAAAAAAGGGGGAGAGTAAGGGTTCAGTGAAAACGCTGGGGCCAAATCCCGGGCAGCGGGTCAAAAAAAAAAGTGAAACCGGGGGCGGACCGGAGGGGAGGGCAAGTCGGGTGAGACACGAAATCAAAAAAACATTGTGAAGACGCTGTGAGAAGCATCCCGGACCCGCACTAATATGGGGGGTCTTTCCTGGGGATGCATGGGCTGGAGAGGGAATCACCAAAGAAACTGAATGGGGCTGCTGGAAAATTCGGAATGGCCTCGCGAGACAGGAAGTGCTTGACGTAGGTCATCGCTTGCTAAATGAGAAGGAGGGGAACCGATCGCGAGAGGCTTTCGAAAAAAAAGCATCCCTGGGGAAGGAACACGACATCCTGCAGATCTACAAGGGAGAGAGAACACACGATCACTATGTGACGCACGTGGAGAGGTGGGTATCAAGTGCTGGAAAGGTTGCACAATTATGAAGAAGTGCTGCAGGGGCGCAAGCCTAGCGAAGGTATCGACCCGTTTAGATCGGGGGCGGCGAAACCACGCGGTTCAGGTGAGGACAGGGACATCGGAAAAACTTATATAAAGACCCTGCTATAAAGGTCAGAAATACGGCAAAAGCGAAATCTCACACGCCGAAACTTGAAGAGCGGGGCCGTGTGGAAAGTGTACACTAACATCGGAAAGGTACTTCGAGAGAGCCATATTGCTCGAAAGCAGCGATAAACCGGGACGGAGGAGTCGAAAGTAGCACCAGGGGGGCCACAGATCGCTTCGAGCACGCAACAGGTTACGACCTCTAGGTCAAGGGAAGAAGGGACCCCACCAAGAAGAAAGAAATTATCGAAAAAGAATTTGTGCAATGCCTAAGAACCACGGTCCACGAGAGACCGGTTTTGGCTGTAGATGAATGTTGTCTTGACGCGGAGGATGACCTCGGGGTTTCCAGGATCAGATAAATATTGCTCGCCTAAAATAGAGAAGTCATGGACGGACGTCGACAACGGAGGGGGGAGTCCTGAGATGCTGATGAAACAAAACGTAGGGACAAAAAAGCAAGGAGTGCAGTAATAGGGAGTGGGGAAGCGTTAAAACGAAAAACCAAAGGGAAAAACGAGCAAAGCACTTTAAACAACAGAAACCCTGTGTAATCCTGGAAGGGGGAGGGAACACCGAGGGGTTGTGTCGGGGGATCACGGAAAGGTCCCATCGGGCCAAAAGGAGAGGTGAGAGCGAGGGGCACAAAGAGGCTTAAAAGAAAGGCTATCAAGTGGCTCGATCGACCTCCCGAGGATTAAAAAAGGTCGAGGAGAAGGGACGAAATGGGGAAAATGGGAAGATAGTCTAATGTTAACTCCCCACATCCCGAGAGAAAGAAAACGCAAACTGATGGTTGTCAAAGTGGTGGGCTACGAAAAAGGGGACGCGATATAAAAAGGGACCGCCTGACCAGAAACTGAAGCCAGCGACACTAAATCACGGGCGGAAATTTATCTCGCCCTCTTCCAAGACGAAAAAAAAGATAGCATCGAGCAGGAATTCAGGGGGATGGAGAGGAAAAGGAAAAGAAAACCTGGGCAAAGCAGGTTTTCAGACGGATGCAGTCTGGCAATAGGAAAATTGAGAGGTGGTTCGCTGAAGGGGATAGGGTTAGGGACTTTGTCTGCCGACGATCAGAGGCTTTTAAAGTGCAAGCAGCAGGTATAAATCTTAAGGTAGATACTGTGCACTAAAAAGAACAAGATCAAAACGGATAGCAAGATGAGTGGCGATGCAAGGAAGGATGGACCGATGAAGCCAAAAGGCGATCAGGGGAGCAAAAGAAACTGGAGGCTAAAAGACCGCGCTGGCAACCGGTGGACTAATGAGCTCTACAATTTGCGAAAAGAAAGAGAACAAGGATAGGACCGCCTGGACCATGCAAAGTCAGGGGATGAATCGGCCTGGTGAGACGTCCTCCGTCGGAGACCGAGGGATAGGAAGACGGAACCAGAATGCTCTCAGAAAGATGGCTCAGGGCGAAGGGAAGCCAAAGAAGACTAGTAGCAAGCATTCTAAAAAACAAATGCCGGTACAAAGGTCTAAAGCTAATGAAAAAAAAAAAAAAAAAAGAGATTGGAAGAACCATCCACACAGACAGAACAAAAATCCCGCTAGGGCGTCGGTCTTCGGGTAACAGTGAACGTGTTTATTTAATCCACAAGAAATCGCGAAAAGGAAAGCTCTTGCTCGAAAGGCAACCTTCCATAAAAAGGTAAACCGGAACAATTAATAAATAATGCGTCAAGGAAGATTCAAAGAGAGATCAATCAAAAAAGCAAACAATCCCCAATGCACGATCCGAAAACGGTCAAGGGCAGCTTAAAAGGAACCTTGGTTGGAACTGAGAGAAGTAAAACAAATACGTCTCGTAATGAGCAATCAGGGTGGAAATGCTTCTAGACGCCCAGGGCTGAAGCAGCATGGGGGAAAGTCTTTTGGCGTAAATTGAATCCTGAGGAATCGGAGCGATCGTCAAAAAGGCTAACCGGCTGTACATTGAAAGAAACGGCCATTGAACCAGAACCAGAAAAATCGGTTAAGAACAAAGGTAGAGGGTCGACACAACTACTAAAGAGAGAGGGCGCTGCCTTAAAAAAAGAGGGAACGGAACAAGTGGAGAGGCCACTACGCATTTTGGCCTTCGACAGCGCAGAGCAAAAGGCAGAAGGAACTAGGGACGGCCCCGATTATGCAAAAACCACAGGAACTACATCAAACTCAAAACCGAAACAAGCAACTAAAGAGGGAAAAAACTAGATGATGGGGGCAGGTCGAGCCAGGGCCGTATATCTAAGGCTCGGCGAGGGGAGAAAACAAGGCCCGCGGCCAAAGAAGACGTGATAAAGAGGTAGGGAGAAGCATGAATCGATTCCCGGGAACGTAAAGGGCGGAAGAGAGACTGGTCGATTGGCGAGCACCCCTAAAAAAACATATCGAGGGTCGTCTAAATCATTGGATGGGGATAGGAACTAGACGAGCTAACGCCGCAGCAGCCTAACTAGAAATCTGAACGCTTCTATGCCAGGAAGTCCACAAAAAATTGCGTTAGAAGGCGCAGTAAGCCTTTCGGCCGATCTCGATTCAAAGTCCGAAGAAGGATGAGAGTATCCTCACCCGACGCCGTGTCGGGACGGGCTAGAAGCCCCAACTAAAAACAACCCGTTCCCTTAGGCGAGTGACTAAAGGGGCTCAAATAGGAGGCCAACATACATAGAATCTATACGGTCATCTAGAGAAGTGGGGTGGAAATTAAAGCTGACGATTAGTCAAAAGGTGAGGTTCCTGCGCCGGCAAAGGGGGCTGGAAAGAGATCCTCCGTCACTAGTCGCGCCAAGAGAAGTGGGGTCGCTCGAGATCATAGAGCGGCTCGAGCGGTAAAAAAAAAGAGAGTCACCGGAATGATATGGTAAATAATGCGGGGATTGACGAAAGACCATTTCGGGGAGCTGTAAATTGACATAAGAAATCATTCATTAGCTGGAGAGAAAGAATCGGAGGAATACCGATCTGCGGAGCGCGAGCTCCCTCGGGTAATGATCCGACGTGGGATCCCAGCAATTGTGAAAAGGTCTTGCCAGATCCTTGGCGGGAACAAAATCACAGAAGTATAGCAATATATTAAACAGTGCCCAAATGGAGGGAGAAATCGCCCTCTGGGCTGATCGACCAGGGGGAACCCCGACCGTCAATTGTGTACTTCGGCGGGTTCGACTCCCGGAGAGAACGAGGGGAAGTAGCGAAGCAATCAAGCTTGAGGATTAAATTGGACGAGAGGAAAGGAGGGAGCCTTTTGGGAAACCAACCGTGGGACGGGGGGTCGGGTGAACCTCCGCCGTGGATCAAAAAAAAGCTGGGGGCTGGGAAACGTGGGACGAAGACGTTCCAAGAGCGAAGACGGGAGGTCCGGAAAAGAACAACGTAACGGGAACAAGGAAAGAATGCAGCTTATAACAACCAAACTTTCAGGGAAACACGGTGCTACATCGGAAAAAGAGAATTAGGACCATACCCGGCTGAGGTCAAAAAAACGAATGCGAGAGGGGGTCGCCGGCATCGACTAGGAACACAGGGGGGTCGTCCAGCCGTGCGAAACCCCATCGCAATCGCGAGAGCGCTATCCAAGTTGGAACTTCGTTCGTGGAACAAAAGGGCGATGACCTGCGGCAGTGATCCTTTGGGGAAAAAGTTCGAAGAAAAGGGGGAGGGGTCATCACTCGATACTCCATGTTCTTAAAAAATTCGCGCGAGTGGGAGAAGTGGGAAAGAGAAAGATCCTACCAAATGGACGGAGGACGTGAGCCTGGGGGTTACCTTCCGTCTCAGGAAGCCTCCGCCTCCGTCGTGCAACCAATCCCCTAAGGAGAAAAAAATAAGGAAAAAAGAAGCATAAAGATGGGTCACCTTCCAAGAGTCACCCATCGAAACGAGGCTGAAGCACGATCCTCGCTGACGCTACCCGACGGGAATCTGGAAACCATCGGAAGGGGGGAAAGACAACCTTTGGCCCGGTGAGCCAGGCCCCCGGCGAGATTGGGAAGGCACTAAATCAAAAAAAAATATCTAATAACGGGAGCGGAGGGGAAAAAAGAGTAAGATAGTGTCTAAGCTGCCTAACAATCGCACACGGGGAGAAGTTTGGGGGTCCACGGAGCACACGGTGACGGGGGGGCCACTATCCATCTGATGGACATCATATCCAGAGGGCCATAGGGAGGGACAGTGAGGGATACGCCGCAGCTTGGCTTAAAGAAGCGACGGGCAGACAGGGGGGTATACAAGAAAGGGGGATTCGTTCGAAGGTACGGCAAGGAGCAGTAAAAACGGAGGAGGACTTATAGGCGAAAGTAAACAATGTCAAAAAGGGGGGGAAATCCTAGAAACTACGAGAAAAAAACGCGCTGCTCTCAGGAAATAAACAACAGGTAGAGGGGAGCACATAAGAAAAAACCGATCAAAACAAAAACATGAGGACTATACTCTGTGGTGGGAACAACGGGCGTGGTCAAAAAAAACATGGCCGTATCTCCGGCGAGATAACTAGGAAACAAATTAGAGACAGTCGCTCAATGGGAGACGGGAACCCCCTAACAATTGGGAAAAACGAGGGCGACCTTAGGAGGAAAACACCAAGATCAAATAGGCCGACGGGGGAATTCAAAAAGAAAGGGGAAGAGAAAAACAGAAGCGGAGTACGATGGTACAACCTCTGACTCAAAGGGGTGCTGTTAGTAAGAGCAAGACTGTCGCGTCGAAAGCGGGGGAAAAGGTTGCACCTTCATGCAGATAAAGAAGGTCATTAAGTCGTCGGCCAGGAGGGGGTCAAAGACGGGATGTCTATCACGGTCGGAAGAAATAAAAAGAGAATGCGAAGGGGGGGGATTCCAAAAAAAAGAGAAGGAACTAAGCGGAGAAACTTACACGCCGACAACCGAAGGCGGGAAAAGGGGAGACGGAGGCAATGCCTTCGAGGCGTGACGACCTTTAAAGCAACCGGTTCTCGACCTGGAAAAAAGGTCATGGATGGTCCACGAAGGAAAGGATCACGGAGCAAGACCAATTCCCATCTAAACGAGGGATCGTAAAGAATGGGGCGCCCATTCTCTAAGTCAAAACAAAGGGAGCACTCAAAGGATCGATGGGGAACTATTTACACAAGAAGAAACAAGTGCCGAGAGCTTCAGAAAGAAGTAGAGATTAGAGAGAGGGCTTTAAAGCGACCGGGGGAAACGGAAGGAGGTTTAGGGCACCACTGACCGATACCGGGAAGCCCGCAAATTTCCCGGACCACCGCCTCGAGGCTCAGAGGAAAAAAGGCTTCAATACCACATATAATAGGTACAACGGATGGGAGAAAGAGTAACCGCGGAGTACAAAAAGGAAATGATGAAGCAGAAGACCGAAACACAGGAGCGGCGGTCAGCTCATCAGTCAAAACGGAGGATAGGCAATACGATTCTGCTGTGGCACGGGGGTGTCGAAAACCTAACGGAAACGTTGACGACAAAAGCGCCGGCTCGGTCCTGACACCCCTCGGGGACTTGAGGAGGACCGGCGAGGAAATCAGGTATCGGGGTGTTCTGAGAAAGAGAAATTCTCAATTAAGAGGGGAAGTCGACGGAGCTCAGGCAAAGTGTTCGGCTTGGCTAGGGAGGACGGACGTAACCGGACGGAGAGGTTGGAGGGCTGCACGAATGAGGAGAAGGCTGAGACCTGCGCAAAAAAGGGCGAAAAAAGGATCAGGGAAGCGGCGACGGGGGGGAGGAGGGAATGAAACAGTATGAAAATCGAAAGCAGGGTCATCGGGAGAGAAACGGATACGAGAGAGCTGGTTCTAAGATAAACCACGAGAGAGTACCGAGGAAAAAAAAAAAAAAACCTTAGGAAAGACCAGAGGGGATTGTCGATCTCCGGAGCTGTGGGTGATACGCCCAAGCCATAAAAAAGAGGATCCGCTGCCGAAAGAAAGGCATGATGAAAGCATCCGGAAAAAAAAGAGATGAATGGGTAACTACCTTTAGCGCGGGAACCGCCGCATGAGAAGGATCTAAGAGATCTAGAAAGCGATCAGAAGGCAATACAATCTTTGACAAGGACGTAAAGAGTCTTTGCCAAGAAGTCGATGCGGGAAGTCGGGGGGGGAGGGAGAACGGGGGCCGTCTCGCGATGAGTGCCAAGCTGGAAAGGGGAGAGCGGAGTACGCAGGCCAAAGCTTAGGAAAAAGTCGCCATGATAAGGGGCAATCCGATAGTTCACGGCAGGGGAAACAACCTAGAAAGTCTCTCAACGGAGAGGAGAGGAGGGGAGGAAAAATTTTCAGAGGTGATACTTAAGCAAGGCTTTACTGGGAACAGGGCCTAAGGAAGTGCGATCGGGTGGGAGAAAAGGGTCAAAATTCGACGAAAGATCTCTAAAGACTTTCTTAATGAATAACAAATCCATTAAATTCAGTAGGAAGCGCCCCTAAGCAGCTAGACTACGAAAAACGAAGTTGGGAAGCTATTAAGAGCGGACGGAGAAAACGGAAAGAAAGGTGGCATAAAAGGGAGAGGTTAAGGGACGTGCCCGGCCAAGGTCTACCGGAAAGGATTGGGTCAGAGATGGAGGTAGATCCGATGTGTTCAAGTGGAAGATTGAAGCTGTTTCCGCTCTAATGACTGAGGGGACTGCTGGAAAGTTGAGGGGAAACGAGGGTAAATCGTGGGGCTAGGAACAAAAAATACAGTTTAGGAGGGATGGCAAGAAATACCTTCCCAAAGGAGCTTTTTGGGGGTGTCTTTGTATGCGTGGGGTGGGGGGATCCACAAACTCTCGTCGGTAGTGGGAGAAAAGCTCCTCGTTGCAGGGGGGAATTCAGCTTGCCGCGCCTGAAGGGTTGCTTGTGTACTTTGAGAAACGGCGAGGAGCTAGGATTTCGCGTCTTAGGGGGTGATGAGATTTGGAGAAAGTCGCTGCTAAATACATCAGGGCCTCATGAGACTCATGCTGAGGCAATAAAAAAGGCAAAAAAAAAAAAAGGCGCGGGCTGTTCGAACTGGGGGGAGGAGGGAGGATAAGGACTCCTGAGGGAAAACGGGACCTCCAGTAGGTGGAGAGGGGAAAAATAAAAAAATCAGGGCAAAGACCCCTCGGGGCAAGGGGATGAAGAAAAAACTATTAGATAGACAGATCAGCAGGGGGGGCCCTTGACGGATGTCTCAACGCCGTTAATAGGGAACGAAAAGAGTAGCGGAGATCGAGGGGGGGGGGCGTCAGGGGGAGTGACTGCAGAAAGATCTATAACTTGGGGGGGACGGCGAATCCTGCTTACTAGACGCCCAGAGAATAGCGCGTTTTACATCGAAGGCAGCACCGTATACAAACAGTCACATAGACGAGGGCAACCCACAAAATCTGAAACGGCCGAGAGGCAAGAAGCCTTAAGGACGAAAAAGGAGAAACCAGGGTACTTTCCGCTACAGACCAACTTCACTGCTCGGATTCCCGGGGGGGGAGGGCCTGGTGAGTTGGGAACGTGCGCGCAGGGAGCGAGGGAAAAAGCACGGAAAGGCGCGCAGAGATGCACTTCTGCGGTGACTTATGTTCTTCGAACAGATCTGGGAAGGCCTGAAGAAGTCGGAAAGAAAGGAAAAAAAGCTGAGTGGTACAACAAAACAGACCGGGGTGATTATCGGGCGGGGTGGGACTCGTCCGAGAAAGGGGGGGAAAATAGAACAACAAAAGCTCGAGCAACGAAAGGGGCCCACCTCAATATCTGTCAAGGGGGGATCTAGACTAGCCCCACTCTATCGACGGGGGAAAAGGTTTGAGTCAAGAAATGTCAAGCTCGAATAAAAAAAACAACTGAGGAGGATAAAAGAATGGAAAATCTGTCGCCACAGGAGTTCGTCACCAAACTTTTCTCTCCGGATTAAAGGCCCTGGATATTGCTTTAGTTCGAGGTCTCGAGAGGGCTGTCTGGGACTCCCCTTTCGTCAGGGGCGCGAACCCGACAGCCCTATAAACCATCAATGAGGGTGGGGACTGTATGGGGTCTTGAGATCAAGAAGAGCAAGAAAGGATGACGGCTACCTGGGGAAGGAAAGGGAACTGACAGATCAGAGGAGGATCTAGCCACTAAGAAAAAAAAAGACGACGGCAAGACGCGCCTGCGGGAAAAAAAGGGAAACCCCCCCGGAAAACAAAGGCGCAGCGATCCACAAGGGCGGAGGAGGACAGTTTGGACCACCTGTTGTGGGTTTTCGGTGGAAAGGGATTACTGGTCGCGCCGGCGTACGCGAGGGGGTGGGACGTGCTCGATATATGGGGGGAAAGTTTGAAGGGGGCTCGCTAAGAAGAAACCGGCTTTAGGACTTGAGAGAAGTCATTCGGAGAAGGACATACGAGGGGCAACAGCAAGACAAGGCCGTGAAACAAACACAAAAAGAAAAAAAAAGAAAAAAAAAAAAAAGAAAATAAACAAAAAAAAACAAAAAAAAAAAAAAAAACACACCACAAAACAAAATAAAATAAAAGAAAACAACAAAACAAACACACCTTCAAAGAAAGGGATAGCGATGCCCGAGTATTGGAGAAAAGGGTCCCGAGGGGAGACTTTATGGTAGTGTCATCACTTCACACAGGGGAGGAACAGCGTAAAGATGAAACAGGGGCGATCACAAAAATGAACCGTAGGAAAAACACAGCATGTTGCTTAATGAAGACAGAATTACTAACAAAAGAAACATAAGCGGGGGAAGATCGTGAGTCTCAGGTTTTTCGAGTCGTCCTCCTACTTCAGCGAAGGGAAACCATTATCTAAATCAAGCACGAAGAGAAAACTCGCGAGACTCTAGGGAAGAAGAATACAGGTCCAGAAAAAAACGGTCAGGGAGATCCAATGCAGACAAAAAGGTGATCATATACAAGGACGAAGAGAGATGCTACCGCAAACCCCAGAAGAAAAACACCACCCACAGGAGGATTAGGCAAGAGGCGGGACCCGAATAAACTGTAGGTGATGATACTAAGAAAAAGAAGGATCTCAAAGGAAAATAACCGCTCAGGAAAAAAAATAAAAGAATTGAAAACGAGTAAGGGGCAGATTGGTCAAGACTGAAAACCCGAAAAAACAACGAGATCCACTCAAGAATAGGGGGAAAAACATCACAAAGGAAGCAACGGGGTATAAGGGGCAAGGCCCTTTCTCTAAATAGCAGTGTTGATTAACCTAGCAACGGGGCCGCACTCAGGTGAAAAGGAACACTACTGTTTTTGAACTCTTCGACCAAAGATTTCAAAATCCCAGCAGTCATTTTCCGGAGGGGCAGGGAGGAAAAAGTTCAAGAAAACCGAAGATACCGGTTCGGAAGGAAGGCTCACATGGCCGACCTTTCTCTCGAAAGAAGTCACACAGCGAGAATGTAAAAATAGTTAAGGATCAACGTCCACGGGGTGAAGCAAACACTAGAGGAGGGAAGAAAGGCTTGCTTAATCCAATCGGAGGACAAATCTGCATGGCGACAATGCATCCCATCTTTGAATGGAGTTGGCTCTCGAGGCATGGCGGGGAACGAAAGAAAGCTAAAAAAATGAAACTCCAAATAAAACAAAGAAGGCGAGGACACAGAAGGGGCCCGACACCCCCTTACAGACGGAACCAAATTGCTGGTTGGCAGGCGAGAGCAGCGGGAGGACTCGGCTAGGGAACGCACAAAAAGCCAAAAGATGGATCAGAAGAGCGGGTCTGGCTGACGATTGAGACAAATGTCTGAGGAAAACTTAAGCTCCTTGCTATAAGGGGGAGGAGGTAGCACAAGCAAGAAAAAGGCGAGTAGGATCGTCCGGTGTGATGCTGCGGACATCTCTGATCTCTGAACCGAGAAAAAGGGGAATTCTATCCGGACGCTCCCTAAAAAGAACGACCTCTTCTTCAGGAGCCTTCGAGTACAACGACTCCAGCAAGCCGAGAGAGTAGAATTCTTAGGCCGAAGGCGCGGCCTCGCAAGGACCGAAATCCAGTCTCCCACCGAAGGAGAACTTCACGCGAAGGCGGCCCGTCCCAAAACAAAATGGCATTGCTAAGGCGCGAAATACGAATTGCGCCCGTCAAGAAAACAAAACAGGTAGAACTATTCCGAGAAAGTAAGACGGTCGATTGTAAAGGACTAGGATCTCTGGGGGGGAAAGTTCCGGTGACTGGAAAACACTCACCTCAGGAGAAAGGAAGTCGACGAAGAGACGAACTTCCGAAAAAAAAAAGGGGTCGGCTAAACTGGTCGATGAAAGATGAGCGGACTGCCTCACTTCTAAAGTCGAGCACGACTAATACTGATTGAGGAAGAGGTTGACGGAGCTGCACATCTAGTTGTGTCCGGAAGGAGGCGTGCCCGGAGAGGAGCCCCATCAAAAACAGTCAGGATCGATGAGATCCGTCGAGGAAAAAAGGGGGAAATAGAGTGCCGGAGGCGCTGAAGGCTAAAAAAAAAACGGAAGGGAGAAAAGTGATCTCGATGCGGGGGGGAAGGATTGACAAAAAGAGGCCGGAGGGCGGTAACGGAACAACCGGGTTATAAAGGGTTTCTAAACTTCTATGCAGAGAAGCGCCGAGAAGAAGCGAGAGGGGGGAAAGCAACCAGGGGCGGAGAAGATCCTGAGGTGAAAGAACAAGAACCGTCACAAGAAAGACCGAGAGGGACGCCGCAGTTGCTAGAAAAAAGAGGACGTATAGAGGGAATCGCGCAAAGAGGGGTGATTTTTCTGAAAAGCTGCCAGGGGCGTCACTGCTAAGTTGGGTTAGGGAAAATTCCCCCGGAGGTCAGTTTGGGAGGGTGCCAGGAAGGAATAGCAAGGCAAAAGGGTGCTGCGGGGGGGGGGGGAGGGGGGGTGGGGGGGGGGGGGGGGGGGGAGGGGGGGGGGGGGGGGGGGGGGGGGGGGGGGGGGGGAAACAGTGGTGAAATGGCGGAGAGGGAAACTTCCGCGGGAGGATGACGGAAACCCAGTCAAATGTCAAAACTGGACGTTGGACACAAACGAAAAAGGAAGGAAGGGGATAGGAAAAAGCACGATATGCCGTAGGGGAAAGACCCATCGACAAAAAGCGGGACCCGTAGTGCTTGACAGACCAAACAATATTTCTTCAAAAGTGGGGGAAAGATTCGCTTTTTGGGGGTCACTGAAGGGTCGCACAGCAGGGATTGTCGGGGTCCATCGTTGAAACACACCCTGAGACTGGCGCCACTTGAGACTAGGAAATCAAAAAGAGAAGGCTAAACGGCCAGGGGGGGGGCAGACCGGCGTCGAGTGAAAAGCCATCGGGGGTAGCGAGATGTGGAAAATGCCAAAGATCCGGTTTGTTATTGAAACAGCCTTGTCAGCCCTGCGAGAGGTGGTATTGCGGATAGTCACAAAACCTTCTATTCAGTTGAAGAAAGCATGTATCTGAAAGAAGGTGCGTCAAAAAAAGCCAAGAAAAAATTGAAGCACCTCGCTGACGGAGGGGAAGAACTCCCAAAAAATCCTGCAGAGCCTTAAAGAAAAAGGGATTCAGGAAAAAAAACTGCAGCTGATAACAGTCGAGTGACGGCAGAAAACAGATATGATAATCCACAAGGGAGGAGAGGGGGGGGCCCACTCACTTGGGAAGTGAAAAACTTATGTCCATTAGCAAAAAAAGGGCGATATTGGGTGAATCAAACAATATCGCGCGCAAAAAAAGGAGAAGAAAAGGATATAACAAGAGGGAAACCGGTGTCACAGATCTAAGACAAGAGAGAGGGGCCCCACTTCCAACTGAATAATGCCCTCTCAGGAAATGATATTACTTCATAGGACCGCGGTTCGCGTCCATCGGGGGAAAGGGAGTCATCCAAAGGGGGAAAAAAAAGGTCAGGGGGCACAAAGAGTGAAGCCGTCTGGTGTGCAGACAGTGGAGGAGGAAAGAACCATTCTGGCAAAAAAAAAAAACGAAAAAAAAGGGGGGGGCGCATTCCCTGACTTTGGGGCAATTATTAGTCGCAACTATAAAGGGCATTTGACTAAAAAGCGTCAATCATATAACGATAAAACTGCATTACAACGTCTATGGTCGAAAGACCCAAAAAACGAGAGGACCGCACAGGACGTATCTGTGAAAACCGGAAACAACCACTGTCCGTTAAAAGGTCACAAAGGAAGGGGGAGAGATCTTAACGCGTCCTACTTCCTTGGAGGCACAGTGGGAAAAAGGCGGACCCCCAAAAAAAGGTTCCTCTAGAAGGATAAAACCCCAAAAAAAGAAATCCCGGGACGGTGGGGGAGAACACCGAGGGTAGGGGGAGTCAGCCAGAAGGCGATGTTGAACGCGGGAGGAAAAAAGCCGGGGGGAAAAAATTGGAACGGGGCTTTTATCCGAGGCAAGGAAGGTTTCTAATTCGAAACAACCGGGAAGGGGGCACCGTGCGACATGAAACAAAACAGATAATAAAGACCGAAGGACTGGAAACAAGACGGCAAATAAGGGCCAGGGGAGGATCAAGAAAGAAAAAAAAACAAGACCTACCGGCATTGGCCACACAAAGAAGGGCCCAGGACGGGAAATCATCACTTACCGCCGAAAAACGAACGAACGACGGGAATAAAAAAACGACGGGGAAAGATGGAATCTACGGAGGGGGAGAAAAAACAGGGAGAAGTGACGGTCTTGTATTAAATCTAAAGGAGAGGCACTGAGGAGAGAGAAATTACCTTCTCTAGCGGCAGAGAGTGGGTTTCGAAGAACTTCTAGAAAAACAAAAAGAAGGTCAACCGAAAAGGAGCGATGGCAAGAAGGAACCAGGAAGGCGATCAACGTCGGAGCATTTCCAAAGAGACTTCAGCTCGCATCTATCTCTATATCGCCAAGGGATCAATCAAAAGGCGGAAGGAAGCTCTAATTGAGGGCAAAAAGGATGACCGATAAAACGGGCAAAAATCAAAGTTCCCTCATCAAGACAGAGAAAAGCGACCGCCGTAGGAAAACAAGAGAAAGGTTCGAAAGTTGCTCGAGGTGGCAGCAGGAAGGAGGCCGCGAATGAGCAGACATGCCGAAAACGTGGGAACAAGCGGAGTCGAGAAGGCTGAAAGGCAAGCGTCTGAGGGGCAGGTTGTTCAAAACGAACCGGCCTGGATACCAGAGGAGAAGAGACCTCGTAGTCACCAAAAAGCCGAAAAAGAAACCCTAGCTGAGTTGTTAGTGTTGCTGAGGAAGGGAAGGGGAATGAGCTCGTAGAACGAGTAGGAGCCGGGAGGAAGGCAAAACATGTCAGAGGGAGGGGGGAAGGGCGGACAAGCCGCTTAGGCGACTTGATTACCATAGAAAAAGAGCTTGCCTGGAGAAAACCTCTAGAAGGCTAAAGAACCTGAGCACTAAAAAGAAGCTGCAGAGGGTCGCAAACTGAAGCAGATCTTAGAAGAAGACTGACTATTACTCACGAAATAGCGGGAGTAGGAGATGGTACGAGAGTAACCGGGGCTGAAGAATCAGCACGTAGAACCGTATGACAAGAAAGGGCTGGGACTCGTCGATTTTGCTGGTTCATCCCCAGCCACCGGGAGGGAAAACCAAATCTATCCCTAAGGAGAGCCAGAAAAAACGGATAAGGACCTAGGCAAGCCGCGCTGCTGTAGGCAAAAAGGCTAGGGGTGCCAGACTTTCAAAAAGGCGACGAAAAGTTCGATTTCTGAATAAGGGAAAAAAGCAACTGTGTTGGGGGGGTCTAGCAACCAAAGTCTGTGTGCAGCTGCTAGGGAGGGGGAGGGGCTCGTACTAACGGAAAAGGTCTCGTCGGGCGGTAGAGATGGAACTTTGACCGAGTCCCTCGGGAGGATGTAGAAGCTGAATATAAATCCTAGGGCGGACAAAAGAGGGATGTCGAACAATCGTCAACATGAAGAGTGCCGGTCAGAGACTCATCCGGAAGCAATTCGACCTCAGAGCACTCCAAGAAGAGGGTGGGTACTAAGACGACGTGCGTAAAAGTGAGGAAGGAGCAAGCCTTGTACTATCAACCCGGGAAGAGAGGTAAGGAATTCTAAAAATGAGAAGAAAGTCGCCCTCGGAGAGAGCAAGCTCCTCAGATTAGTGAAAATGTCAGTTAAGCCATAAGAAAAAACTTCCCCATGCGGAGAAGCCACGAGCGCGTCTCGAAGCAAAAAAAAGTAAACTAATCCCTTCCTAGAGAAGAGGACGCAAATCAAAATGAAGAAAAAAAAACAAGGATCGGTAAGAAAATGGAAATGGAAAATTCGGCTGCCGAGGAAAGCACTGGGGGAGTGGGGGGGGGTACAGCGCTGGAGTGTATCCGTTGGTCGTGGGGGGATGAAGGGACTGAGGTTCAAATCCGTTGGACATTCTGCACGGTTTTCAAGCGACAATGGGTTGACTATCTTCGTAGGGGGAAGGAGAGATACTGGCGGAAAGCGCAAAAACACAAAGGGGTAGAGGATGGCCCAGTCACAACACCGTACGAACAGGGGATGGGTGGAGGTTTATGAGTGGAGGGTGATAATCGAGATCAAGGAGAGATAAGCGGGCAGGAGAAAAACGGTTAGACTGGCATGGCCTCTAAAAGACACGGTGGGGAAAAGTGCCCAAGAAATTTCAAGCAAAGGAGGCATGATGGGGCGACGATGGGATGGGGAAAACGACGGGGGGACGGAAAAATACCTGATCGTCTAGCATGAATCCTTTGGCCTACCTAGGCCGACGACCAGGAGCACTCGACAACGGAAAGAAAGATCCCGCATTCGGCTGTCTGGGGATTAAAGTTGGCAGATCCTATCGCAATCACGCGGGTGTCGAGGGAAATGACAGATCGCGAGTTGAGTCTGGTACCACAAGGGGACCCACCCTTTTGAAGAGAAGGGGGAGGGAAGGACATCAACGCCGGGGGCAGTGCTGACGAAGCAGGGCCAAAGAGCGCCTTATCGGTGGGAAGATGAGAGACAAGTTGAATCGAAAAAAAAATGAGAGGGTCTTAGAGGCCCGGGGGGGGACTCGGGTAGGTTCGGCGATGAAGAAAAAAATTGAAAAGCATCATCCGCTTGCCACGCTCGAGAAGGAACGGGGAGGGATAAGCTGAAAAGAAAAAACAAAGGTCACCTATCGCGATACCAGACAAAGTTAAAGCGCCGCTCGGCAAGGAGAAGATGACAAGGACGAAAACCTCGACGCCAACAAAATGGTTTCAACGGGGGCCAGAAGACCAAAAAAAATTCCGGACGCTGGCCGTTTTTTTACTTTTTAGGGGCATGAGGGCAGGGGGGGAGCGCGATATCAAAAAAGAACAATCGGCTCCGAGAGGCCGTCAGTACGGGGGCGACAAAAGCTGTTACTACTTCTGAATAGGGGATCGAGACCAAAAAGGAGTGAAAAAAAAAAAAAAAACAAGGGGGGGAGGGGTCTCTCAGCTTGGGGTGCAAACAGTCATTAGGATAGAGCACACCGTCATCGTCTAGTGACAGATAGAGAACCGGGTGGACAAAAAAGAAAAAGAAAGGGGCAAGGAAATCCCGCGACAAAAGCTAGCGTTCTTACATTTGGTGGGGTCCACACGAGTCCAAAAGGACGAGTCGAAAAATAAACAACGTTAGGAAAAGGGAGATATGGGAATAGTGCGCAAAACCAGACGTCGCCTAGAAGGGGGACCTAACGTATTCCCTTGAAAAGAAAAAGAGTGCTGGGGGGCAGGGTCGCGAGAATGCAACCACTGGCAGGTCAAATAGAAATCCCGGGACGGTGAACGCCCCAAGAACAGAAAAAGAAACAAACCTGGGGGGAAAGGGGTAAATCCGTTAGTGGGGCGTCGATAAAGGAGGCAGAAGCATTACCCGCGAAAAGTTCTCAAAGTACACATTACATACCGTTCCGAGGAGGAGACACTATTGAACGTTCTCAAAACCCAGACGGAAGAGCTGATCACGGAGGGGGGATAATGCCATATGCCAACCCAAAAACGCGCTACGGGGGGGCCTCCATTGGGGGATGAGTAGGACACAGGGTGAAAAAGGTGTAGAGGCAGGGGTGGTTTCAAATTGTATGGAAAAGGAAATTCCGTAGAGGAAATAAAAAGGGGGTAGCGCGAGAGAGGGGGGGTAAGGGGCGAGCCGTTCGATCACTGAGTCTTATCTATATTCAGAGCATAGATGCCGCTTAAGTGCGATACATTTTTCTGGAGGAACGCGACGAGAACAAAAGGACGAGAAGGAACCGCGACTTCGGGTCAATTCCGACGGCCGTTGATAAAAATCAGGGGAAACAGGGGAGATTTCTATTCATGATAGGTTGGGGGTCGTAACACCTGACATGGTATCAGCAGTCCGAATGGCAAACCGTGGTTAAAGATAACTCAGGCGCAGACGATAAAGAGGGGCGATAGAGGAAAAGCTGCACAAAAGGGACATCAGAAAAAGTAGAGCGTGATCGACCGGTTGGCAGAAGCGTAAAAGGTAGTCAAAGAGCGAGGTCGAGGCTCTAAGAGATACCCCAGGCGGGGGGAGAGCAACGCGAGGCTCGATAAGCAAAAGAAGGATATGCACGGAAGAACGATCAAGAAAAACGAACACGAAGTCAGGGATCAGACCTTTTCTACAGAAGAGAGGAGGATCCCGGGAGGTGATGGCGAGAAAACAGACAGAAGAAAACAAAAACAGTATCATTACGGGATGCGGAGGCAAAAAAGAAAGGTGAAGGAGTCAGCTCCACCGGGGAAGCGCTCCATTAACTAGTAAGGGGAAGAGAGAAACGCCAGCAGGGACACCGAGAACAAGATGGAAAGACTAACTGTTGTTAAGGTACTAAAGGCTAGCCAAGGCGCGGCAAAACCAATCCAGGAGAAAGGGAAGGACCTAAAGGGCTGCACCTAAAAGGAAGTGTGATGACACTTGCGCGTGCAGCAACTTCCCTATGAGGGGAAAGGGATCGGAAAAAAAGGTGGCAAAAAAGAAAAGAGAAGAGTCGCAAATCCGAAAGGAGGGAGGGTCTGCATTAATAGGGGACCTCATCCTGTCTGAGCCGGGGGAGCGGGGTCACGAACTATTGAAAAAACGGAAGGGGAGCCAGGTCGATCTGCATGGACCTGAAAAAAAACTCCGGACCGGGGGAGAAGGAAAAGCAATGGAGTAGGCAGATCAACGGAAAACGGGTTTAATCCCAACAAACAAAAAAACCCTAGCTGGGGGAAAGGGAGTTGCTTAGGGAAGCTATCGTAGGTCACAAAAGCCAAAGGACGAAACGCTCCCAGTTTGAGGCAGATTCGCTCCTCTCGTCTGCACTGACAGCTCACAATACTAAAAGGGCCCAGGCTGCACACACTCCGCCTCATACAGCCTGCGACCAGACAGCACTCACGTCGAAGGGCGGGAGCACAATTTGGGAGGTTGGTCGAGGAAAAAACCGTGGAGGTTCCAGTATTATCGACTGGGCAGATCGAGATAATGAGGTAGCGACGCAACTCTAATACGAACTACAAGCGACATGTATGATTCATGGTGGACGGTCTTCTTCAAGAGAGCGCGTCCGTGCTAACAGGTCAGCTGGGGTTGGCGAGCAACAAAGCGAAGGCGAGGGGGAGGGTCTCCTCGTGTAGCGTGGATAGCAATCGTACAGACGAGGAAAAAAAGCGGAGACCAGCAAAACAACGACCAGAAACCCACTTCTTATATAAGGGGAAGGGTTCACGAACAGAACGAGGAAAGAGTGAGCTTTAAAGGAGGCGAAGAGAAGCACGAATCTCACGCCTCGTCAGAAAGAGTAGAGAAGCACATCCGACGAAAACGGTCTGCGAAGGAAACTGCCAAACTCGAAATTCTCTGGAAGGACAGGGAACTAAGAGCCAATATCGATCGGAACACCGAGGCCTATAGGGTAAGAGAAAAGGAGAGTGTGGTACGAAAAAGCGGCGAAAAGGGGCATCTCTTAAAATCAAAGTTCGCGAAACTGCAAAACCGCATATCTGGAGCTGAGGTAGAAGAAAGGCTCAGAGTCCGGGCAACGAGAAGCGAATGGAGGGATCGGGCTTTGACGGGCTCATGCGCGGATTTCAATCAATAAAACACGAGCAAACATCCGACTATGGGGGGGGTATAGAAGCTTACTGCGGGAATCTTAGCATAGACAGGGCCATTTAAAAAATTTGGGAAGATTGAACAAGAAGGTCAGCTTTCCACTCCACACCTCAGATCGGGGAGAGCCTCTGCGATGAAGTGAATAATACTGCCGTCGGAGCGAAGGGAGCCCATAGGAAAGGACCGACGTGCTCGGGGAAGGAGGGGGGACTCTGAAGGGAGGAAAGACTGCAAGTGTGAAGAGGCGAACTTCAATTTCGGCATAACTGAGAACGTTAGGTCTAGAGAACTTCGGAGGGGAGTATACGTGCGGGGAATCACGCCAAAAAAGAAAGGGGGGAGATAACCTGCGGCGGGTGCGCATCCCTAACGATCATCCTGGTCCTATCATAAAAGCCGTTTCCTTGTCGCGGGTAAAGGGCAAAAGGGAAAGGAGCTTCACGGACTATGTTTAGGGAAAATGAAAAAGAAAATGGAGGGGGGGGGGGGGGGGAGGTAGGGACGTAAAGCCGTGGAATAACAGGAATTAGCAAGTTGGAGCGGAGCTGCGGAGCTTGGAAGGAGGGGTGAAAAGGCAAACACGGCAAAAAGAGGGAAAACCGTTGAACGACGGTCAAATAAGAGAAGAGAATTCAAAAAGCCTGAGAAGGCAAAAGGACACTACGTCAGGACCGGAGAGTTGAAAAAAAGCCAGCGAAAAAGCAAAAAGGCGGAGATCCCCTACCTGGTAGTCTTCCCAAACCGTGGGTGCCGCTGGGTAATTGAAACGAGGGGAAAACGCTTTTGGAGGGGGGACAGAAGGGGGAGAAACCTAGAAAGGTCCAGGAAGTGGGGCGAAAATCAGGGGAGATCGCACGACGGGGATAGAGCTGCATTGGAGAAACCGGGATCTAGGGCACAATCGAATCGTGCCGAGGGGAAAGGCAGAAAGGTTTTTAGGAATGCAGAAACGAATGAAGGGGCGTTGAAGCATGTGAGAGGCTTTCAGCGTTGGGCCTTCCATCCCAGCTTCTCTGCGTGAAGGGGATTATAGAAAAAAGGCCAGGTTTACAGGGAATCGCCAGAACCGACGAAGAAAAGGAGCCAGGGAACAACGTAAACCCAACCGAGAACCATAGGCGAGCGGGAGTTTCCAAAAAGGAGTGACCCACGAATACGCAAAGCTGCGCGGTGATCTCAAGGGAAAAAGGGAGACAGAACGACCAGGGATTTTGAGTAAGACCATGGAGGAGTCAAAGTCACAGGTTGAAAAAGAGGAAACAATTACCTCCCTGCATAATTGAGGAACGGGGGAACTCGGGAAAACTAGAAGAAACACAAAAAAGAGGGAAGAGAAAAAGAGAGATATAGTGGGGGGGCTGAGTGGTGAACCAAGAGAGAACGAGGAACGAAGCTAATCTGTTTCAACAAGGCCACGTGACTTGGACCCTATGCGAACTGGGAGGACTATCAGAGGAAAGGCTTGGGAGGAGCGGTGATGTGAGAACCAAAAACAAGAGGGAGGGGCGAATTGGGACCGACAGCGCAATCTGAGGGGAGTAAAATGGGTTCAAAAGCGCGTCGCGCAACTCTTCTTCCGGGATGGGCGCGGCCGTAAAAAACAAGGGAATCCGGGTCTGAGAAAAGAGGGGGCTGTGGGACGAAAGGCAAGCAATTACCCGATGAGCAGGTAGACCCTGGAGATGTGATCAGGGACAGAGAAACAGGAATGCCAAAGAATAGAGAATAGACGAGGGGGGAACTATAGCGGCCGCCAAACGGGACGTTAGACAAAAATGAAAAAAGATCGCGCTCGGCGGCCGTAAGGGAGCCCATCGCAACAGGGGTGGGAAAGGACGGCTGGAACACAGACAAGTGTTCCCGAGAAAGGAATAGGGAGGAACCCCCCAGAGCATAGGGAACCAAAAGTATGCACAAACCTCGGCGATCAGACCATTTGGCTATTTTGGGAAGGGCAGAAGAAACGGGAAAAGAATGACTGTGCTGTAAAAGCAGCACTTCTCAGGGTCGAGAAACCTTGATGGAAAAAGTGCCAAAGGGGGAGAGAACTTCCCGATCAAAAAAAAAGGGAAGCGCTAGGCATCAAAGAAGTGTTTGCCTGGTGTCAGAAAGATGACGGTAATGGCACCGAAGAAACCGAGAAACGACCGTGGCGATTCCCAGACCAAAGACACATAAACGACAGACTGGTACTGAGATGGGAATGTCCGACAAGAACCAAAAACTTCTGGGGGCGACTGTACTAGCCTGAACGTTAAACGTGAGGCGCCTTTGGAAACCAAAATAGGGAGAGGCAAATGGCTTTAAGGGGTAAACGAGACGCGGGCACTCCATCATTGCGATTCTCGCATACCTGAAACGAGCACAGGGAAAGAGGGGAAGGGCGATCAGGGAGAGAAAACCAAAACTAGTTTGGAAAAAAATCCATCAGATCAGTTCACAAAATGGAAGGAGGAGACAACTTCGTATCATTCCGATGGACGGAAGTCAGCGCACAGGACAAGCGCTAACAGGCATAGAGAGATAGAGGAAGCCATGAATGGGGGGCAACCCAGCTGAAAAAACAAACTAGAAGAATTTCCAAAAAGCCGACAAATCGGACGCGAGAACCAGGAGGAGGAGAGTCCTATCATAACGGTCGGAAAAGGAGGTGGTCATCACGGGGAGGAACAGAAACTCTGAAGACGCGAGAAAGAAAAGAGACAAAAGCGGTGAACTCAGGCCATCATTCTGAGGGAGGGAAAAGGGGGTCCTCTCAGGAATAGAGTATGGTGGCCGTGGGGGTGAGCGAAAACATGACCCAAGAAAAACGCACGCTTTTCCGTCAAACCCGAACGGTAAAAAGGGAGCTTCATTCTCTGTCGGGGGGGGCAGCGGCGTGGGCAAACGGCGACGGGCCCTTCGAGAAGGAAGGTTCTCGGAGTCGGAGGTAAATGAAGTCCTGGGTTTTGGGGCCCACGGCTAGGAGGCTATGAGCTGAAGGGAAAAAACGCTGCCTGCTCGGAGAAGTCGAAACTTGAAGAAGGAACAAAGTCCGATGCGAGGGAAAAGAGAAGAGAGGGAAGGAGAGCGGAAAATGGCGCGGAGAGCTGCTTATGCGAAAAGGGGATGGCAGCGGAGCTGAAACCAGCCTCAGAACTCATCACACCTGGGAAAGAACCGAACTGTTCCAAGAGACTTAAAATTCGCAAAAGCCAATTCGCAAAATGCGAATCCGGGTGAGCAGAACATCCTTTCAATGAACAGTAAGCCAAACGAAAGGGTAGCTGGATTGAGACGAGATACTCTTTAGCGCGGGAACGCGCCTAGGAGGAGAGAGGGAAGAGACACTCCAGCAGGCCCAGGGGGAGAACCACAAACAAAAGCTGGAGGGAAACTGCTCGTAATAGGTGGCGGGACGTCGGCGCTAGGGGGGAGGGAAAAGCGTGAAAGAACATGGGGTGTGGAAACTTTTCCGTCAACGAGTCAAAAATAGTGACATCAAAGGAGAGCGCCGAAAAGTTCCAAATATTTGAGAGTCGACGGGAAACTCTGCTGAGCCAAGCAGGGACGGAAGATCGGGAAGGGACCGGCAAATCACCACGCTCGTCAAAGACTTCTCTTGTGGGAAAAAGGGGAAGTTGAAGGGGGTAAAGCAATCTTTACGATCAACCGGGGGGGAAGGAGGGGGTGTGAAGGACTGGAGGAATCACTTATCAACAGATTCTCACTTAAAAACACTGAAAGTCTCCCCGGAGAAAGGAAAGGGAGAAAAAAGCATCAGAAGGGAAAAGAAAACCAGAGGAGAAATGAGAGAGAGAAACAACACAATACCCAAACAAAAAAAAAAATGAAACATTCATCTCTCCTTAAGTGCGGCACCTAATAAAATAAGAAAGCAAAGAGAAAAAAAGACTGAAAATGGAAAAGGGCGGATAAGTGCAGCCTGTGTGTTGAAAAGGGAGATCTCAAGGGGTGGAATTGCCGCTTGCCCGGAAAGTTGCAAAAGAGCAGGGACAAGGCGGGAAATGGGTCTGGGGGGTGTTGACGAAAGAACGGGAAGGAGCGAGAGCGCTTCAAACTACATCACCACAATGGTTCGGGAGAACAAGACCCAACGTCCTACGGGCTGGGGGGGGGGCTTTGGACTGGGGGTGCTACCAGAAAAGCTGAAAATGGACGATACTAAGGGATGAGGGGGAAAATCGCATTGGCCAGGCGAAAAAGCCTGGTGGTCTTTCTCAGGCATCAGCGCTGAAAAAAAAGGCCTGATAAGCGGGTGCGATCGCCTGGGTCAGCTGAAAAAAAAAAACAGCAAATATGGTCCTCCTTTCTAACGAAGCGGAGAGAAAAAATGAAAAAAAGTCGGACGCTGCGGGGGGGAGGAAGGGGGGGCTGAAGCGTAATTCATTATCGGCAGAAAAGTGGGACACGTAGGCGAGGTAGAGTTTACCCGGGGGCAAGAGAAAGAAGAACCAAAAGCGTGATAGACCGCCACCGTAAAAGAGGCCCTGAAGTGGGAAAGGATGAGACTGGAACAAGGCGCCGTCGAAGAGGGCCCAATCAGGAATCTGAAAGTCTTGCGGAGTTAGGGGGTTTAGGGAAGGCAGAGGAACAACTGGGGGGTCAGCGGCAGAAGAAGGCTGATAAACTAGAAATAGGGGGACCGGACGGGATCTGGGGAAAATTCCCTCGATTAAACTATCTCGAGAGGCAAACAAAAACCTTACATACGGAAAATGAGACCGCAGAAGAAAACCTTATGAAAAAAACCAGTGGAACAAGTCCGGTATCCATGCCACCTGGTCCTTCTCGAGGCGGAAACAGTTTGTTTACCGGGAAGTGGGAAGAGGTTAGAGGCCTATGGGAAGACGAGGTGAAAAAGACAAGCGTCGACTCCTATACAGAGCAGACATTTAACTTGAAATGGGGGAGTAAATGAAGTGCGTAAATGAAGGCGAAAAATATTGATCGACAGAAACACACAAGAATTTAAAAAACATCAGGAGGTTGAGGAGGTTACGAGGGAAAAAAGAGGGAAGGGGCGCGCTACAATAACGCTAGGCCGACTTGGCCGGGCCCAAAATATACATTGGCAAGTAAAAAAAAATCTGCACCAGAAATAGCGGTAACGGATTTTGTTTTCGTTAAAAAAAAATGGAACCCTATCTATCAAGCCAAAAGGGGGGGAGGCCCAAGAGTATCTTGGCCCGCGCGTACTGAAAAAACAAACGGACGCGAGACGGGCTCAGCTTAAAGGTAAAAAACCTATGGGAACATTTCTATAGAGGCACCAAGGAGGGGAGGACAGTTGCTCTATCGGCTTTCTAGTACACGATAACCAAAGAAAGAATACAGAAAGGTGGAGGGTTTGGACCAAAGGGGTATTGGATCACAAAAAAGAGGCAAATCCGAGAAAAAAAGAGGATTCGAAAGAATCCCTTAACATACAGAAGCATCAGGAGGGAGAGAACAAATATTGGCTCTTACACATAGGCCAAAAAGTCGCCCCTACAAAAAGACTGCAAAAGATCCACAAAGAGCATGAATCCGAGGAGTTAAGGGAAAGAAAGGGGACAATGGTTTGGCGAGTCAGTTGGGTGACGGTCGTGGGATAAAGTGTCCTTGCCGGCGACTGGCGTACCTATTGGCGGAGACGAGATAACGAAAAAGTGCGGGAAGGGACTGGAAGAAAAGGAAACCCTCTAGGAAGCGTTAAAGAGTCAGCAAAGATATGCAGATTACAGTCCGATTTCATTCGAAAACCGAGCAAAAAAAAATCACGGAAAACAAAGGTTGAGAAACTTGTGAAGAAAAGGATAACAGGGTCCCCGTAGAGGAAGTTCGAGGACCGGGAATTTGGGTTAAAGACACACCGGGAGCAGAGAGTCGACTCAGTCTTCAAAGGTACAGAGAACTACGAAGTCCTTCTCAAAAAAAGATTGGGCTAAAGGAAGACCGGGACATTCACAGCAAGGATAAGAAATCCGTGCCGACGGAATGATCCAGTTTTGAGGCAAGCCTGCGTCGGCCAAGGCCAACAAAAAATGAGGTGAGAGCGGAGAAAAACAGAGTGAGAGAAAAGAGCAAACGAGAAAAAGGAAAGCATCATCAGCGTGATGAATTATGCGCAAAAAAAGTAAGAGGGAAGTCAATTCCTATCCCGTGGGGAGAACGAGCGACGAAATCCTCGCGGTGAATGGCACAGCCAAGCAGA
>Ga0179593_1676688_pt1 | contig 27386 bp, 28 predicted proteins | sample CZODoug2_1_08_16_FD_185931 | JGI IMG/M metagenome (GOLD analysis project Ga0179593, IMG submission 185931) | Vadose zone soil fungal communities from Angelo Coast Range Reserve, California, USA - CZODoug2_1_08_16fungal (PacBio error correction) | ecosystem: Environmental > Terrestrial > Soil >...
TCTTGCGATGAGAAGAAGGCAGGGTCATCATAATAACCAGAAGGGGCGTCTCTCATCGGTCTGTGGAGGGGGGCCTGCCCTTTTGAACTAATGAGCAGAGTTACTGGGAGCCTTCAGACCCCTATAGAAAAAGATTGCTCCCTTTATAGGGGGGCCTTAAATCGCACCTTAGAGGAAAGGTTGGAGAAAAGTCTAGTTTCAGCTAAAAAAAAAAATTAAAAAGGATTCCCAGGAAAAAGAACACCGGCCTCTTGGTCACTATCTTAATCTGTAAAAAAAGAATGGGAGTGCCAGAAAGTCAGGTCCAGTCGACAGCGGACTAAAAAGGAGGGTGCGTTCTGTCGGTGGGGGGGGACCTCTCGGGTGGGGGAGCTGCTCCCATCTTTAGGGAATAAATGAGGGAGTGGACCGCCTCTTCTCCTAGGTAAAAGCGAAGCGCTTCTACGCGAGGAAAGGGAGGAAAGGGTCAGCAAAGGGGGGAGGGAACACGGTGTACAGGTTAAAAGAGAAGCCCCTCCGGGTTCAAGGGCATGCCTAGCTGCTGCACGACGAAGGAAAGGGGAAGGAAAAAAGGACAGTTGGTGTCCAAAAAATTCCCCCCCCCTCCTCACAAAAAAAAAGAGATCAAGTGCTGCAAGGGTCAGGCGCCAATGTAGAGTGGAGGGCATCAATCTCTGGCTGCAAAGGGGGGGGAAGTGAACCTGAGGGGGGGGGGGAATCAGCCTGGGATGAATCCAAGGCGAAAAATGGTAAAGGGCAGAAGAACCCAGGAAAACATGCTCTCTATCAAAAAGGAAAAGAGTCGCGGGGCGCCTCGGGAAAAGGATGAAGGAGGGGTCGTTCCGCTATTCCCGAAAGAGACTTTTTAACAGGCATCATCGAAGGGTCCTCTCTACAAAAAAAGAACCGGAGAAATCGCTTGTTGAAGGGACCAGACACGATGGGGGAGAGGAGAGGAAAGATTCCGAGAGGGGGAATGTCGGCCCGAGGACGGTTGTGGCAGGAACCTCCTAGGGAGGGAGAATGCCACTAAGAAAAACGTGTTTTCTCAACCGGGGGGAGCTCCGCAAGACGGGGAAGGACGCTCACTGGAGGAAAAAGAAGGGATGGGACCCTCATAAAAAAAAGGAAAATGCTCACTCGGGAGGGTCTCTCCTCTAAAGAGGAAAGGGGGGATACTAAGAAGAGGGGGGTTCTTATGACATTCGCGGACCAGCGAAGATTCTCTTATCCTTCGCAGGAAAAAGCTTCTTCGCTTTCCATGAGGCGGGTCGGCGAGGGAAAGAAGACGACTAGGGGCGGTAAAAGGGAATTTTCGAAAGAAGGAAGAAAGCACTACTCTCCAGAAATCACGGCGGCGCGGAGGAGGGAGTTGCGGAAGGGGAGCGAGAGCAGGAAAGGAAAGGGGGACGTTCCTACCTCTTAGGAAGGACTCACGTTTTCATCGTCCGCCGACAAGGACACGAGCAAGTAAACCAGCGAAGTCGAAAGAGAAGGGAGGGAGGGCATTAGGAGAAAGAAGGAAAGCAATTGCTTTGCTCAGTTCTTGGCTACAGGGGATTCGCGAAAAAGGGGGAAGGTAAAGGGGAAGGGGGAAGATAGCAAGCCACCAAGAGCCGACTACCGACCTTCTCGAGAAAAACTGACCTGGAAGAAAATTAAGGAAAGAAACACTCTTTTCCTTCTACAGAAAAGGACCAACATTCCCGGGGTTAACAGGGAAGGCTCATATGGGGAGCAAAGAGGGGAGGAGATGAAGGGAGCCCTTCCTTTTGGCATTTGGAGCGTAAGGAAGGAGATTCAGCCTTACCAGATCTTAGAGGGGGTGTTGGAGAGGGAGTGGGTGCAAAAAGAGACGCTATTTCCCTCGTGGGAACTAGGAAGGGAAGGACGTCTGGGGAAGAAAAAGAGGATCTCGAATCCTTCAAGAAAAGACGGGAAAATAGGCTACTTCATCTCCGAGAGGTTTCAGATCCTTTCGATGAAGAGTGTGGCTGCACGATGAGAAAGAGGAGTTGGGTGAGAAAGGAGGGAGACTGTGTGAGGGAAAAAAGTCCTCTCAAACACAATAGAAAAAACAGAGAAACGTAGGGAACGGGGGGAGAGGAGGGTCTTTTGCGAGAGGAGAAGGAAAGGTTCTATTCATGACTCTCTCTATCGGAGGAGAAATATAGAACTCCTCAACAAAAGTTGGTCCGAGGAGAGGGAGGCTCTTAAGGCATAACTTTCACTGGACTCTTACTTAGAAAAGGGAGACTCGAAAGCTAGATGGAATATCAAGAGGGAGGAAAAGAGATATATTAAAGGGTTATCTCTCCTTCTTGGGGAAGGGCTCCTCCCAGTTCAGCAGGCAGAGAGCACGCAGCTCGAGGGGTGGCCGGAACGGGGGTTTTTGAGGAGGTACTATTATTATTAACCTCAGAGCGAGATTCTTAGAGAAGAACGAAAACTTCTAAAAAGAAAAAGAAAAAAACCGAGGGTCATTAAAAAAAAAAGCTTCAGGGTGCTGGGGGGACGGGTTAGAAAGGACTTATTGTCTCAAGGTAAGCGTGCCCCTCCTTCAGAAAGGGGGGGCAAGACCCCCAGGAGGGGGGAGGCCCACGATGGTCATAGAACTTATCTTAGGTTAGTTCGAAGGGGCCAGATTAACGCAGAGGGATTACCGTCAAGTCGGGAGCCAGTTTGAGGAATTTCCTCTAGATCCCCTTCCTCGGGGGAGGAAAAGTGACGCGTCCATCAGGAGCCAACGAGAGGAGAAAACCGCTGGACGATTTTTCAAAAAAGGATTCCTCGTTCGGCCGTTTAAAAGAACGGCGCAAAATGCCGCGGGGGGTACCGGCTGAAAGCAAAAAGAAGGGACGGCCCCTTGTACAACGAAGGGGGGGGGGGGGGCCGTGCTCCTATTATGTTGGGGGGGCGATGCGGAAAGGGGGGGACGTCGGTCCTGTTCAAATAGTCGAAGGTGAACAATAGGGGGGGGGGAGTTTGAGTGCGAAGGAACCCCTATCCATAGGGGGTGGGAGACTCCCAAAAACGGGAAAGACCTGCAAAAAGCGGCTCTTCTGGGGGGAGAAAGGTCTTTCTTCTATTAGAAGGGGAAATAATCTCCGGTCAAGGGTGCACCACTTGGGAGATCGGGGAGGAACGATTAACTGGGAGAGTCGTTTGTCTAAAATTCTATTTTTATTCGAGAGAGAGACGTCCGGTAAAAAAAGATCATCGCGAGGGGGAAAAAGAAGTTCCTACTATGGGCGAAGTAGATAGAGGCCTCCAGCTGATCGTAAGATTCTTACATCCGCGCCGAAAGGAAAAGAAATTTCCCGAAGAGAAAGGGAGTGATGAAAAAAAAACAGAAAAGAAGTCAGTTACGATCCGGGATGGGGAGGGGCGATTAGATCTTACAAATAACCCTCAAAATTCTTCGTGAGAAACCTTGATGGAAGGGAAGAAACCCGTGGAGCGAGAGACCTAGGTTCCTTTATGATCTTAAAGGGGGGCAGAGGGGGTCCGACTCATCAGCTGAGAAAGAAAAAAAAGGGCTTAAGCCACCTTCTTAGAGAGGGTGCTAAGAGAGTTTGCTGCGCCCCAGAAAAGGATGACTAGAAACAGGAAAAGTCCGCGGGGAAGAAAGTACAGCGGCACTAGAGGGGTCTACCATATTGAAACAAGAGGGATCGGGAGGGTCGAAAGCATCTCGACGCTTGCGGGAAGCGACCACATCTCTGGGGGGATGGTCTTCACTTGGAAAAATAGGGGGAAAAGTCCTATCGGAACGAAAAAATGTGCTCTTCCTGGAGTCTCCTCTATCGAGGGGCGACGCCTAAGTGCGGAGTCTGAGAAAGGGGGATTTTTATAGGAGGAAAGAAAGTCTTCAAACATCGTTGTACAGCTTTTCGAAGAAGGGGATTCATTCCCCATTCGAGGGGAAACGCATTTAATGAAGGGCGGCGGACACAGAGGGCGAGCGAAACTTCCAGTTGGTGTCCACGAAAGGGATCTCTCCAACAAAAAAAAGATCTATATCCGCTTCTGCAGGAAAAAGAAGTTTCGCGCAATGGGGACAGGGAAGGGTAGACTCAAGGGTGAAAAAGCACTGGGGGGAACGTGAACCCGGAGAAAAGCGCCTTTTAATTAATAAAAAAGAAGATGTACACACCGATGTAGGAAGCCCAGGGAAAAAAACATCGCGGCGACGAAAGGCGGCGTCGCAGGGGAAGGGGAAAAGAGTCGGTCCAGGAAGGGAGAGTTCAAGACTCCGAACCGCTGGAGGCAGCAGCGCCAAGTCTGCTCTACAGAAGGCAAGCACCGAGAGAGAAAGTTCCTTCAAGGAGGAACTGACCGATCTCGAAGGAATCTTTCTCTAACATATTCGAAGTACTAGGGTCCCCCGCACGTTGGTTCATAGAGAGCTCATGGGAGCGAGGGGGGGCCGCATGCTACCCGGGGGAAGGGAAAGGGTCATGAGAAGGGAAAAAGCTGTCTTCTACCCTCAAGATAGGATATCGCGGAGACACGAAGGGGGGGAAGGAAACTCTCGAAAGGGGGTTCCTCTATCTTCCAGATTCATCGACCACGAAACCATGGGACTGAGAAATCCTTATGGTTATTGAGGAGTAAAATCTCATCGCCAGAAGGCTCTTACCTGCGGAACGAAGGGTTCTCTTCATAGAAAAACATCACCTTCTGGAGGAAGGCATTGAGAATCGTCGGCAGGAGGACGAGCAGGAAAAAATTTAGTCCTCGAGCAAAAGAGGTCCGTTCACTCTCGGGAGCATCGAAAATTCAGGGGGAGCGAAGACGGTGCTGGCGGCCGAAGGCGATCAAGAAGACGTTTCCTCCGCGGAGGCGCAAAACACCGAACGCGAACGACGGGGGCACGAGCGGAAAAAAGAGTCTCTTCTCCCAGTATCTGGGCAAAGAAGGATCAGAAGAAAACCAGACGCGAAGGGAAAAAGTTCTTCTGGGGGGGGAGGCATTTTCGAGCGCGGTGATGGGAGTGGATCTGGTGGGATCTCTGAACCACCGAAAAGTGATCCTCGCAGAAACTACAGCGACGTATAGAGGTACCTACTTCACCCCCATGAAGCTCAGCGGTGCCAGCGTACACATCATCGCGAAAAAAAGATGGTACAACGGGGCGGACGCTAGAGGGAACGCAACTGAAGGGGACGGACCGGCGGCTCTGGAAAGGGAAGGTTCTTTGCCCAGGAAGATTCCCTCGTCTCGCCGGAAACAATTTATCAGGGGGGCTATCGCATCCGCGGGAAACTCGAGCGATTGCCGCGTAAGATGCCCGGGGGACGGACGGGGAGAATTCCGAAGAGGGAGATCCTTCACCCTGGAGAGAGGGGCCTACAGTCACGTCAGAAGGAGTAAAAGTCCAGACCACTCACCAAGGGGAAAGGGTGGCACGATAAGTTCCGGGAGAATGGCTTGCACTATGAGCCGATTCTTCGGAGAATTAATCGGAGGGGCCGATGGGGGGGAAAAACTCTCAAACACAAGAGATAACCCCCCCCAACACCCCTTTATCAAAAAGCGCGGAGAGCTCATGACAGTAGACGTGTGAGGAGTGGAAAAGTTGCTATCCCTTTAAGGGACTAATTTGGAAAAGAAAAAGCTCTTCAGAAAAGGAACCGGAAGAAAAACCAAAGGGTTAATCATCAAACTTCTCGCTTCTAAAAGGCAAGAAACGTTGCACTGGAAGAAGAGTCCATGACAATCCTGGAAACTTCTCAACGGGAAGGATCCAGGAAGAAAGAAGATATCTATCTTGCCAGGAAAGGAAGACGCTCCGGGGGGGAGGTGAAAGACTACTGTCGAAGGGGGAAGGTCTTCTAGTCGTGCCGGGCATTAAATGGGAAGGATGAAAAAAAATGTTTTTGAGGAGGAAAAAAGGATTTAGGGGAAAAAAAGAGCGATTCTCGCAATAGGCTGGTTCGCCCGGTAGCAATCGAAAAGTCATTGAGCGAAAGGGCGCGGAAAAAAGGGCAGTTTTGTGGGGGTTGTTTGGGGAAAAAGACCTGTGGAGGACCAGACGCGTGCCAGCAAAGAGAGAACACCGGAAAGGATCATCTTTCCGTCCACCCGAAGAGCATCGAAATGAGAGGAAAAAAGGGCGTTTTTTAGTAAACGTCGGCGCATGCTGGGAGGGGATTGGACCATTTTTACGTTCCTCTCAAAAAAGTCATATCCCCTTCAAAGGTCACGAGAAAAGTCGCCTCTCTTCCTAAAAAAAGCGTATGCCCGGATGGGAAGGCATCTTCCTCCTGAGGGGGAAACCGGGCTAAGCCATCGTATTAAGTTACAGGAAAACCACTTCAAAGAAAGGGACGCAGAGATACTCCTTCTACAGGGGAAAGGAAGAAACATTCTTTCATTACCAAGGGCACGGTAAAACACGGAGGGGGGAATTTTTTTCCTTGCACCTCGGGGGGGGTGAAAGTAGGGGGGGGAAAATGCTCTCTTAGCTTTATTCCGGGAGAGGAATACTAGGTGGAGTGGGCGGGGGAAACACCCTATCAATCAAGGGAAATCGCCAAAGAAAAGTGCCCAGCTTCGCGAGGGCTTGCTCGTAAGGGGGTATAAGAAGGGAAGGAATTCCATATCCTCTTTTCAGGGGCAAAAAAGGTTGGACGGTGTACTGCTCTTCCCAAGAGAACTTTGCGCCGGTCCGGTGGGGGAAAAGCGGAATGGTTATTCCCTGGGAGCGAGGGGGAAAGCCATCCCGTCTACAAAATCGCCCCATGGCATCAAGTGAAACATTTCTGCTCGAGATGGAGAGAAATCAGTTTCGATGAAAAAAAAGCCCTATGAGAGTCCGCGGAAGTAATCCCGACAAAGGAATTAAGAGGGGGAAGAAGAAAAAGAAAATTGAGGATCGCGCAGACTGGGAACGAAATTAGATCGGAAGAGGTAAAGAAAAATAAAAAAAAAAATTCTTCTTCTCCCTCGCAAGTGTCGTGGGACAAAGAACGACTAGACCCGGAGAACGGAACTGGTAGGCAGCGTTTTAACTCAAGAGAAGAGATGGGCGCAACGGAGGGAGTGTCGCAGCAAGAGCACCTTCTTCAGGACCGGGGGGGGGTTTTGGAGACAAAAGGGTCAGAGGGGACGCCCTCTTCCACCATTCGTCCCAACCAAGCTAAAACCGCCGAAGCTTCACTATAGGGGTCAGGCCAGATGGGATACATCTATCTAGGAGAGCTTAAACAAGCTTCGTTCTTTTCTGGGAGGAAAAGAGACCACAGAGAGGAGCTGCTGCCAGACAGCGTGCTGGCCTAGTAACGAAAAGGACTCTAAAACTCTTCTCCTCGTCGCCGGACCGAAGAAGAGGAGAAAAAGAGATGTTTAGGGTCAGAGCAATGGGGTCGTCAGCACTGGGGAAAAAGGAATTTATTCATGAAAGGAGGGAAGCCCCTCAAGGGGGAAAAACATCAGTTGAAAAGAACTGACGCGATCCCGAAATAGTAAGGGAGGTTTTGTCCACGTTGCAGCAGCGAAAACAAAAAAAACGGAGGAAGGGGGGGGGGGGGAAAAAAGCTGGCTGCCACGTGGAAAAAATACTGCGCAGGGAAATAGGTTTAGGCGAGTGAGGAGGGGATGCAACTTTGTAAAAGAGGGCGGAGGGAATCCCTTCATCCCCACAGGAGATGTCTGAAGCCGGCGGAGGGAAAAGCCGGAAGAGGAGGGACTCCTCCCCCTGGAGGAGGCTTCTCGACGAGTATAAGAAAGGAAAAGGAAAAAAAAATCTTTCCGGGGAAATAGCACATCTGGAATCTATTAGAATCTTTTGTTAGAGTACAAAGAAATACGGCGATATCATTCGCGGGGAAAGGGAGGAACCTGGAAAAGAAGGGTACTGGCAATACATCTGGGGGGGAGGAAGATTCCTATAGTTCGAATTTGAAAAGTCCTTTGAGGGGGATTTACGCGAAAAAGAAGGTTAAACGAGAGGGAAACTACGAAACGTTTGAACCGGTAATAATTTGGAAAGCCACGCTGGGAGGCTACCACACATCTATAACTAGGATTAACATGCAGAGACTTCTCACAAAGGGAAGAGGACACGGAGAGGCCTCGTGAACGACAACATGGGGCTGGCAGAAGAATAGGTTATTTTTCTGATACCCCCCAAAAGAGCGGAAAGCTACATCGGGGCCTGCTGCTGCTAAAGAGCCCAGAGGGAGAGATTTAAGAATAGATTACTTCAATTCGGGCAGAGAATAGGGGCTTCTGCGGGTGGGGGAGGGGGGGGGGGGAAAAAAACTGTATTTTCAAGGGGAGGGGGACCTCTATCAAAGCGCACAGAGGAAAGGGAGCTCTTAGCTGGGAGAGGATTCGGGGGAGGTCTTGTCTTCAAGAGCATTGCACAGGAAGGTGGAAAATCTTGAAAAACCTAAAGGAGAAAAGTGCGTCTCCTACAAAAAGGGAACACCCGAAGCGTTGAACAGGGGCCGCTTTCGGGGGCTCTTATCTGGGTTCCTACTCGAAGGAAGGAGGGGCGTTTTCTCAAAAAGACTCGCCGCCACTCGGATGTGCGAAACGGCTGGAAAGCTCTCGGTTGAAAAAAAAGATGGGGAAGAGGGGTGGGATACAACACACCTTCTAAAGCGTAACTAGCAGCTCTCGAAGGGGGGGGGGGGAGGCCGAAAGGCAAACCCCCCCATTACCTCTCCGAGGGGAGGTTCTACACCATCATCTCGAGAAAAACATGAAGGGGGAAAGGGGAGAAAGGCTCATTCAGAGCACTTTTTCATGACGGAAACGGCGGAGAAGAGGGAAAGGGTTTCTTTTTTCAAGGGAAGTGAAGGGACTGAAGATTCGCCTTAACATATCGGAAAAGGTCGATGAATCGAGTTTGAAAAGAGGTCCGAGTCAGGAGAAGGCATCTTTACCCACTGCCGCGGTGAGCGGCCATGTCCGTCCAAGCTATTTCCGAAGGAGACGAGGAAGAAAATCCTCTGCCAAAAAAAAGCAGGTGGCCGTATCAGGAGAGACAGAAGATGATCCTATTTTCATTTGAAAAGAAATGATTAAGAGGGGAAAGAGGGTGTCGGGAGAAGAAACACAATATCAAGAAACTGAAAAAACCAAAACGGTCCTCCGAGCGGCAAAAAAGGGAGACGCGGGGAGAGAGAGCTCGACAAGCTATCCCTCGGGAAGAGGGAGAAGCTCTTCTGATTCAAAGCGAGGAATCCTAAAAAAGGGTGGTGGTCCTGACCATCAAAAGCAGAAACGTGCACCATGGTCATGCTAGTCCGAAAGGCGTCTCTCAAGGGCTCAAAGGGCGAGATCTCAACAACACAACGGGGAGATAGTTCTGCCTTGGATAAGAGGCCGACTGATGGGGCGCCTTCCATTTCACGTTCTGAAAAAGGGAGGGGGTTATGAAGGAAGGAAGTTCTGTTTTTTATGGGGATGAATCCGCCGAGAGGAGAGGCTCGCAAGTCACCTGTACGTAAGGGGATCTCCAGCTAAGATTGTCATGGACTCGAAAGGCCGTCCTTTTGGGGTGAAAAGCACTTGTTTGAGGTGAACAGGGAAGACGAAACACCTCCTTCAATCGTGAAAAAAGGAAAAGGAACATCAAGGAAGCGGGCATCACAACTCCTCGGGGGGAATGAAGGCCCAAACTGGAATATTCGGAAAGGGAGGAATGAAGAAGGCCTCTGAAAGGAGGGATTTCGTAAGACGGAAGGGGAGCCGCTCACCAGAAGAGAAAGTCCTCGTCACGAGGAGTCCCTCAGCGGCAGCAAAGTGCACTATCGTCCCTAAAAAAAAGAGGCCGATGAAAGAGAGGTCCGGCGAATAAAGTTCTGCTTTTGACATACCTTAGGAGAAAGGCAAGTCTACCTTTGACGAGGGAGGAAAGGGAGCGGAGAAAAAGGGCACGGCATTTGGGGCATGTTGTCGCGTGCACCCGCGGAACGGGGAAGTGGACGTCGGGATCGCTCGGCGGAAGGGGAGTAGGAGAGAGCGCTTCTAAGGAAGTATCCACCATCCCTGGGGGGGGAAGGAGACTAAATGCCCAGCAGAAAAAAAAGGGTTGCTGCGCGGAAGGGAAAAGCCCTTGCTGCTTCGAGATCGCGGCGAGCGAAGGAAAAGGGTTACTTAAGGCCCGGAAGGGGAAAAGATTAACTTTCGCCAGGATGTTCGAAGAACGTGAAAGGAAAAGGTGAAACTTCCTAGGAGAGAGGAAACATCCCGTCTACCAGCGAATCCGCTCCGCGGCCGGGATGTGAGAGATTTCCGCCTGGGGAAAAAGGGGGAAGGAAAATCAGGTGGAGGGAGTACATGCAGCCGGAAAAAAGCGTCTACTTGAGGGGGCATAGGAAAATAATCTCATCATAAAGGGGGGAAGCGTGAGAGGAAAATGTACGCGCGAGGAGATGATATCGGACTGGCGGTTCATAAGAAAGAAAACCCAGGAGTCTCCATCTAATCCATTGGGGAGGGGGCGATGAAAAAGGAACGTTGGGATACCCAGTTAGAAAGACGGGAATGATCTCCTTCATCTTGAACTCCTAGAAAGAGGGGTTTCAAAAAGTTATCAGCCCATGTAAGCGCCACTGAAAAAGTTTTTCTCCCCGGAGAGGGAATGCACGACAATCGTCCACAATAGCGTCAACCGCCACGCTTAAAAAAAAGGCGAGGCATCTTCACTATCTGAATCTGGGGGAAAGAGGACAGACTCGAGAAAAAAGGACGACATCGGACACTCGAAGTCTCAGGGAGGAGGGGGGGCTTTAGGGGTGGGGAGAGCTACAAAGTGCTTCCTCTCAAAGTTTTAGAAGAGGAACGAAGAAAAGAAAGGTGGCCCGACTCTGGAGGGCCGCCGCCGACTGGTTGCGAAGCAAGGGCTATCTCCTGGAGGGGGGAGTCATGAAATAGGGAGATCTTTTTTAATGTATTCAGGGAGGGGCACTTGCACCAGCAGTGTGCCGAAAAGGAATGCTGCACGACAGGATACATTTCTCTAAAACTTCAAAGGAAAAGGGGGCATGAAGCGTATAAAGGAAAAATCACTTTTATTGAGGAAGAGGACCGTGGAAAAAAAAAAACACCAACCTGGAAAGTGGAAAAATGTACTATTTTCGGGGGGCCGTGAAGAGCTCTCAGGAAGGGGAACGTGAAACCCTAGGGGCCCTCCCCACGGCTGCAGAGAACGATGTAAGGGGCTCTTAAACAGCTCTCGGAGAGGAGGGACTAAGAGGAAGCGGGGGCGCGCGGGGGGAAAAGGAAAAAAAAGAACTAATCGGGCCAAGGAGACGCAGGAGTCGTTAACACAGACCGCTGGGACTAGCAGACAAAAAAAAGAGCTGTGGTCTACAACGAAAGCAAGCACAAGATATCATTGGGTTTCCGAAGGTAGAGGGGGAACCTGAGCTCGATGGAGGGGGCTAACAGAGTCCGACTTAACGATGTAAGGGGGACCGCTGCAAAGGGAAGCGGGGGAGAAAAGCTCATCATGGTGGGGGGGGTGCCACTCAAAAGGGAGTCAAAAAGGTTTCTCTTCCGGGAAGGGGGTCTGCTAAACCTCTCACGGGATGCCATCTAGAAAAATCTTCCTGGAAAAAAAGGAAACGGAGGGGGATAAATCTTTCGAGACGGGCTAGTCATCGACAATACAAAAGGGCTTCGATGAGGAGGTTTATTTCTTATTAATAAAAAAAGAGAATCGCAAAAGAGGAGTAACCTGCTCGCAAGAGTCGGCGCGCTGCATCAACCGAGGTCTATTACGGGGGAGAAGGATAAAGAGGGGCAGGCTGCTGTCAAGACTACTATCAGCTGGGCGTTAAAAGAGCACAGGTTTCACGAAAAACTTTCGAGGAGAAAGGTTCGCTCTTCTTTTCGACAGATGGGCTTCCTAGGCGCGAGCCATCTACGTTGAAAAAAAAACGCTGCGGAGCCCACCGAACGGCTAAAAGGAAAACATCCACGCCTGGGCAGAGCTTAAAACCCCAACAAAGGGATTGAGGAAAGGAGGAGGGGCATCCTAAGACGTGCTCACCCAGACGGCCCAAAAAGTAATACTAAGGGAAATTTTAAGAGCGCTGGTCTTTCTCTGAAAACAATCTTTCTCTTGTTGTCGACTCGTCACACAAAGGGAAAGAAGCTATCATCGAAAACTCTCCTTCTCCGCTCCAGAACCCCATTACGAAAAGTTTGCATACTCTCACTTTCCCAACTGAGGGAAGGGAAGATCGCATAATGAAGAATTGGAAGGCTTCACTTTCTAGGAAAAGGAGAAGGTCTTTCCTTTCGCCTGCTTGAGTGGTTCAAGCTTACTCTCGAAAAAAAGAAGAGACATCTGAGGGGAAAAGCATTTCTATCGAATTTTTTCCCTCTGGATCGGGTCCGAGGATCTTTACCGATACTTTTATCGATCTTGGGTTATGACAGTCCGGAAGGCTCTTCTATTCAAAGGGAAAGGAAGACTCGGAGAAAAGGAAGAATCCGTCGACTAAAGAAGTATCATTTTAAGCGCGACAGGGGGTTCCTATGATCCGAGAGGGGGGGAGGGGGCCTAAAAGGAGGGGGGCACGCGTACGGGAAAATCAGTCCGCTCAAAACAAAAAAAGGAAAACCAACCACTGGAAGACAAAGGCCGCAGGACATCTTCTTGTTCTATCTGGAGCTCGACCACTTGAGAAGGGGAAAGGGGAAGATTTCGAGAAAGAGAGGCGCTCTCGGAGGGGGGGAATCATCGTAACAGACTCAGAAACTTTTGTCCGGACTGGAGAGAGGCGTGCGCTACAGAGAAAAGGGGGGAAAAAGGGCAGTCTCTCTACGGAAAAGTCGCTACGGCTAAAAGGGCATAGATATAAAAAACAAAAAAAAAAAAGTATTATATATCTTGCCCTGGAGAAGGGGGGATCGCGGAAGAGGGGGGGAATCTATTCTCCTTCCATTCACGTTCGGAAAAAGGGAAGAATTTTATGAAAGGCCGGCAACCAGGGGGATGTTTGGAGGGTCGATTATTAATGAAAAGCGCGAGATTCCGAGCAAGAGGGAAGAACTGATCTCCAAAGGAAAAGATGCCATCCGATGTCATGGTGAACTAGAAAGGCGGCCGGGGAGAAGTTTATCTTGGGGGAAACTGAAAAAGAAAACGTACAAAGTATGCCATCGCCACCTAGAAGCGGCTCCAATAGGGGGGAAACGATTTTGAAGAAGACTGGAAGACCTTCGGGGTTATTCCGTCCCTGGAGATGCGGGGGGGGACTTCCTATTTCTAATAGGCCAGGGGGAAGGAAATTTCCTCTCACGAAATCCCTTCCGCTTGCAAGAACGCGTTACGGAGGAAATCTATTTCAAAAGAAGGGGGAGGGAAGATCGCAAATACTTCGCTGCCTCTTTACTACTGACCGCGTGAATTCCCACTTCGAGGTGAAACCTAAGGGCCTCTCCTCGCCGTTCCAGAGAAGGGACTCTCAAAAGGGGTAAAGGCAATGGACGGGGAAAAGGTGTACAAGGCATGTTGGTCAGGGTCTCCGTTCACCCGAGAGCGGATGGTGTCGGTAAATTCAAAAGGCGTGCGAAGCTCTTTAAGTAAGAAAAGAAGGTGGAGGAAATATCCCACCAAGCGTGATCTCCAGCAAAAAATTCCCATCAGAAAGGGAGGGGGTTCTTCAGGAGGTATGGAATCATCCCTTTCTTTAGGGGGGGAGAACTTCCAGATCCTCGGGAAGAAGCGAAGGTTTCTTTGGAAATAGGGGCCCGGCGGTCTTCTACTATTAAAAGGGAAAGTCTTTAAGTTCACTTCAAAAATGGTTATCTCTCAAAAAAGAAGCCCGAGACGCATCTAAGAGCTCCGCCCTCAGTGCCGAAAGAAAAAAAGGCGTTCTCGATGGCCAGGCGAAAAAGAGGAGATTCGTACAGCATCCGACTTCGACTTGCCGGATCGAAAAATTAAGCGCAGAAAAAGAGGGGGCTCGTGAGGCCGGGAGGAAGAAGATTTCGCTTGCAGATTAAATCGTACGGAAAGAAATAACCCTCCGGGGAGGGGAGGATCCAGCAGAAAAGGGGGGGCGTGGTCGATGACGTGGCGCATCAAAGACCCCGCGTGGAAAGGGGAATTTATTAAAAACGAAGCTTGGAAAGAGCGGAGTTATTTCTTTACAAAAGGGGAAGTAGGAGGGGGAAAAACGGCTTCATTACCTTGAGACCCCCTTTTCTATGGGGGAAGCGCCCAGAGTACAAAGATGAGCGGCACGCTGCAACCACCGGCGCGCCGCAAAGGAAAAAAAAGGTTCGATCGCAGATGTATTAAGCGAAGAGAGGTCCATGGCGAAAAAACGCGACAAAATCTCGCCTCGTGTGAGGGGGGCGGGCGGTAGATCGAAAAAAGAGGGGAGCTTCTTACTTGGGGGTGCCCATCTTGTAAGATCTTAAAGAAAAAGAGCTCCTTTGCCTAGAAAAAATCCTCTTCTCTCCTCGAACAGGAAAAGGGAATTCGGACCCCCCAAAGTCTACTCTATTTGCTTTTCATCTCCTTTGTCATGGACATCTGGGGGAGGGGGGTGAAGGTTATTCATTCCCGTCGAGGAAAAAAAAAGGAAAAGTGCAACAGCCAGGGGGGGAAAAATGCGAGCTGCTGTCAAAGTCCCAAACTCGTACATTGCGCGAAATTCCATTGGTGACACGTGCAAGCAGAAAACAAACAACTGAGGGAGAAAAGCTGCTGCACGTGCAAAAGACGCAATGTAACGAGTTTCGGCAGCTCTGCATGCAAACTGCAGGTGAAAGAACCCGGAGGGGGGAAAAAGGAATCCCTTCACTCCACGGAGAAGAAGAGGGACAACCGATGGAAGGAGAACAAGGCGCTGACACAGGATCTCTTCTACGCCGCCTGTCGAGGCGCGGGGGGAGAATATCGGCCAAGAGGGGGAAAAAAAAAGAAATTCCCTCTGCCAAAATTTGACCCCGGCAGGCGGAACGAGCTGGGGGTCTAAGAAAAGCAGAAAAAGGAGAAAGAGCTTCGAAAAGCTGTCTGCACTTTAGAAAACGGGGAGCGATGTCGGGGAAAGAGAAAGAATTCCAGGACGAGAGGGGAGCCAAAATCTGCCTTTTTTGGAGAGGGGAGGGACAGAGAGGGGGGGAAGATGTCTCATTCCACTCGAGGGGGAGAAACCGGGTGAGGGAAGAAGGTTTTCAGAAACATCTTTTGCTACCAAAAACGTTTCTCGGCAGAAAAGGAAGAAGGCGGACACTCTGAAGGCGAATCCAAGGAAAAAAAAAACTCGGGTCATCCGGGAAGCGTCCAACTTTCTATCAAAGGGCTTCGAGGTTAGAAAAGCAGGAGTTTGGGGGGAAAAAATTCCTATCTCATCTCCAGAGAAAGAGACGTACCGTATCACGATCACGAAGATTCTGAGGGAAAATGTCGTTTCTTGGAAAAAAGGAAAATACGGGCGCTTGCTGGGTTCGACCGATCAGGATGCGGCCAAAAAGACTCGCCCAGAAAACGGGAAAGAACGCATTTTCGCGCTGAAAGAAAAAAAAGGGGGCCTTTCTCCAAAAAGGAAAGGACATCACAAAGAGAAAGTTTCCTCCTCCCTATGAGGGTGCCCCACCTCCACGGACAAGGGAAAAAGCCTCCAAAAGGGGGCCCTCTCATTCCACCTCAAAAGGGGAGGGACAGTCTCCCCCGGGAAAAAATTCTAATCAGGGAAGGTCGTGACAGAAACAAGAAGAGCCGAGTCTGTGCGCGACTGAAATGGAAAAAGGGGGTCTATCAAAAAAAGTGGATATGTTGGGAGAGGAGGGACACTAACAAAGGAGAGGGAATCGCCTCCTACCTTCCTGGAGCCGAGGGAGAACCTACTTCAACCCCAACCCAAGTACTCCAGAGCGTTGTCACAACATCTCTTCACGAAAAAAGGCCTTGGGGTAAACCTTGTCCTGAAGGTCATTCACTTGGATAAGCGCACTGTAGGTCTTCTTCTCTTGAGAAGGAATTTCATTTGGTGAAAAAAGGGGGACTAACTCGGGGGGAATCTTCTTCTCCTGACAGATGGTCACAGCGTAAGAAAGGGGGCATCCTCTTTAAAAAAAAAAATTTCCTGATACTCCGGGGACCTCGGAGGGGGTAAATCGGTGAGAGGCCATTCCCCCTTATCTCTCAAGTAGGAATACAGGGGATCCTCCGGGAGAAACGCATCGAAGAGGGGGAAAGAAAACCGCATTTTTAATTGCGCCCATCGTGTTTATGCACTAGGGTTCTTCAAGGTGTTTCCTAAAATTATAATGATCGTTAAGCTGGCGAGACAATAGGCATTCCTCTTCAAAAAAAAAAAAGTCAACAAAGACGAGTCGGCTCTACTCAAAATACAGGCGTGTGCGAGAAAGGAAAAGAAAAGTTCTAAAGGGGGGAGGATTCCTATGCGAAAGAGGAGATCCGGCGGGAATCATCGAAGCGAAAAGGTGTTTCCTGATCATAAAGCAACTAGGCGTCTGGCTAACGAGCCAATTAAAAAGGGCTCTACTGGAAAGAAAAAGGATCTTCAAACGGCGAAAGGGCATATCTCTAGGGAAGGATGTGAAACATCATATCTCAAAATTGAGCCTGAGGCAGTTCTACTTAGATGAAAGGTGCGATCGGAAAGGCAGCGAAGTTATGAGGGAAAACCACCTTTCTTGGGGAAAAGGGGTCGATGATGGATGAAGGAAGCCTCAGGGAAGAATTTCCTCAACAGAATCTAGTCTCCAAAAAAAAAGCGATTTACATGGAGCTCGATCAAGAGGCCGTTGTTCTCTTGGGGCGTTGATCTGGGGGGGGTGATCTGAAAAAAACCCGTACGGAAAGCCTTCATCAGGGGCTTCGAATAAACGGCAAAGAGTGCAGCAAACTACTACTTATCTGAAAGGCTGTGTGAGGGAAAAAACCCCAGAAAGGGGGCGATGAACGAACGGCGCTTTCAGAATCGGAGAGAAGGAACTGTCCTCGAACGGCAGAAAGACCAACGCAGTCACTATGCACGCGTCCCTCGAAAACAAGGGCAAAAAGCGATCTCCCGAAGGGAAAAGCTACGAGATGTACCCAGGGAGAAGACGCGAATTCACTGCCGGTTGACAAGGCAAAGGGGCCTCTCCGTCCTAAAGGAAAGAATTGAGGAGAGAAAGTTGCTAATGAAGTTCTTCCCCTTGGGGAAAGGGAGGGTGCGCGATGATGTTTGGACTGAGAAAGCGGAGGAAGGAAAAAGTTAATTTCCAAGAGGTCCACAGAAAGGGAGAGGAAGTCGAAAAAAAGCTTCTCATGTGGCGTGGAGTATCCCAAAACTGGGGGAAAGCCAGCCAAAAAGCGAAATGCCAATAAGCGCAAAAGAGGGGAAGGTGTTTCGGCTGGAGGGGGGAGAAGCCCCCTCTACCAGTCGAAGAGGGGAAAAACCCTTTTGGAAAAAGGGGTTTACTGGGGAGAAAGTGTGCCCAGAGAGACTATTACTTGCGCGGCCCGGTGGGAAGATTCCACTGAATGGGGAGACACTTCTTAAAACACCTTACGCCAGGGGGAAAATCATCTCGAATCGAGAAAAAGAGCGGGGCCAAGGAAGGTGCGAGTAGGGAAAAGCTTTATCTTCGAAATCAGTTTGAAAAAAGGTTCGGGGGAGGAAAGTCTCTGAAAAGGAGACCTACCAGAAGGGATGAGGGAGCAGCATACTCTTGGAAGAGGCGCAGGTACTCGCTTCGTCTGGAAATGGCTTGTCATAGACCCTCCTGCGTGGGGGAGGGAGTACATCCATCGAAGCCAGGTCTATGAGACGTGGGATAACCCGGGAAGCAGTTTCCTGGGGCCTTCCTCTACCGAATCTGGGGCTCTAGGGAAGACCCGGAGGTTTCTCAGAAGTGCTTAAGCTTACCATTGGACATGACGAGGGGGGAGAAGTTTCTATGGAAAAAAAAAACGTCCACCAAGTGAGATCTTCAAAAAAAAAACCCCACGCTTCTTCGGGGGGGGCCGGGGAAGAACAGCGTCACTATCGGGGAAAGGGGCCATATTATGCACCAATCGAGAAGTTCTACAGAAAAAAATGCTCCAGAAAGAGGTGCTTGAAAGGGAGCGACACATCCTAAAAATGCTGGGGGGGGGAAGGGGAAAAAGAGTGGTCGGGGCCTAGTCGTGGAGCCTTGTCCCCGAACTATGGATCCTCGGTAAGAAAAGACAGAATGCTCTTCTGAAGAAAAATTATCGAGAGAAGGTCAAGCGCCGGGGGTGTAAGCTGCGATGAAGGTGGGGGAAGGGATTCAGGAAAGAAAGGGGTTCAATCCGGGGGAAAGGGGCATTACAGAGCTGGGGAAAAAGAGATCCCGAAACTCGTACATGAAAGGGGGGTCCAGGGGGTCGTTCGCAAGCTGGGGGAAACTCTCTCAAACAACAAAAAGGGAGAAGAGATCCTCTTCTGCACGGGGGGAAAAGCGCCAATGGACGAATTTACAAGGAGAGGGAACGTGCAGCAGCTTCGATTGTGCACTTGACCCGGAGGAAATTCCGAGAATCCAGGAAAAAATACAAACCGATGTAAAGACCCCAAGAAGAAACAGTCTCTAGGATTCGACGCCTCTCGGCGCTGCCGAAAAGAAGATTCGGGCAAAAAGGGGGGACTCGGTTCAAGGGAAAAAGGCCCAGAATGACCCTGAGCAAAAGAGGGAAACGAGCTTGGGGAAAACCTCCCGCAAGCACCGCGGCAGGAAGTTTCCACCGATGTAGAGAAGAGCTCGATGGGGAGCTAACAGATTCCGATCGGGGCAGAAGATCCTTGGCGAAAGCCTTTGGGAACGTGTAGGGGAAGGAGAAAAAGGGGGACGAATTGGGCTACCATGTGGACAAACCTGGGAGGAATCATTTTTCGAAAGCTGGGCAGGCTAAAAGCCTCCCATGATAGCGTGAAGGGGACACTCGGAAAAAAATCATCCGGAGCACTCGGGACTCGGATCGCCATCGACCACGACAAAAACATGGCTGAAAAGCAGAGTGTTCTTTCTGATGACAAAAAGAGAAGAAGCAGGCCCAGAGGTCGGCGCGAGAGCACAAGATTCTGCAAGGCGGAAATCACCGCGGAAGTCGACGCTCTCGGGAAAAAGTACGAAGCGAGGATTTGTACAAAAAGGAGCATCTGGCGGCAAGAGAGTCGTCACCGCGCGACTTCGCAGATTGAGGAAGGGGGTTCCTCACTTTGAAGGGAAGGGAGCTATCAGGGGAACCATCGACGTTTGCATAAACCGCTTCGGAAAAGGAAAAAGTTTCATCGTCGCGCCTGGGCAAGGAAGGAAAAACGCAAAAACAATTGTGACAGTCGACCCCGGATCTTGCCAGGAAGAGACGTCAAGGGCGAAAAAAAAAGACGCGCCGAAAGAAAAAAACGCTTGTTTCCCCGGGGGGAGAGCGAGGGGGGGGGTCACATATTTATCTTTGGCTCGCCAAGAAAAATTCGAAGTCGATCAAAACGACAATACCTAAGGCGCAAAGGGAGGGGGAGTCACCCCATGACGCCTCCGCCTCTGTGTCACGGGAACATCATCGCGCACTGCAAAGTACACGGTGGCCCTACGCCGTAGCAAGGGGGGGTTACTTTCTCTGGGAAAAGGTTCCCGCACAGGGGAGGGAAAAAAGTGTGTCAACCGAGAACGCGACTGTCCAGCAGTCGCCGGAAGAAGGAAAAAAAGTTACATCAGGTCGAGAAAAAAGGGGCAAAAGTGTTGAAAAAGGGGCCGCTTCAAACTCCAAGAGTAAAGCGGACGGGATAGGCTCTCTTTTAAAAAGGACGTCACCCATGCGCTCGATTCCGACAGAGACGTCAGCCGCGGGGCTAAAAGTCGCCGCAGGGGGAGAAAGTCATTTGGTCCGGGAAGGGGGAAAAAAACCATCGGGTGGAGGACACCGAAGGCGAAGGGGCGTGCCTACCTGAAGGGGGAAGACGTTTTCTTGCACCAGGGTCAAATATCCACACAACACACCTGGAGCACAACACGGCACCAGAACTCCGGCTTGGGAAAACCGGGGGGAGACCTTTCAGGCCTATTTGAAATCGGCTATCATCCCATTAGATGGCCCTCACCAAAAAAGGGGGGGACCGTACTATAACATTGAGGAGGATGAGTCGCTCGCAGAACGTGAAACGTGACAATAGAGGCGCTCCAACGGGGGAGAGAGAATCTCAACAACAACAACTTAGGAGAAGGAAAGACCCTTGGGGAGAGGGGCGAGCCGGCTTGATAGCTCCTTCCAGTGCACGTTCGCGACTCAAGGAAGCTGCGAAGGAAGGCCCCCACCTTTCTTGAAGGAGGATTAGGAGGGGCGCGATTCTCGCAATATCAGGGAAAATCGCCCGGTCGAAGAAAAGATGTCCATTTAGCTCGTAGCCTCTCGAGGGGGGAGAAGAGGGGGGACTTGAAAGAATGGGTTTAAAAAGGATGGGGAGGAAGACCACGGTACGCGTGCCCGCAACAGCGCCCCTGTAAAATAGCAAGCAGGGGGGGACGATGGTCGAAGGTCGGCAAAAGGGGGTGAGTCGGAAGTGACGTCGCCTCGGGACCGGAAGAGGTAGAGCCAGGGTTCGGAACAAAAACCGCGGCCGGAAGAAAAGGAAGCGGTCCGGGGAGGCCCTCGCGGCCCTAGGACCAGTCGATGCGGAAGGGACGACTTCCTCTTACTTATAAGAGGAAGGAGAAAAAAAAAGACTTCCGCGTGTCGAACGGGTTTTACAAAGGAGGGGGCGAAAGTCCGCTCCGGGTGGACCGTCCGCCTCGAACGTAAGAAAAAAAGGAAAGGCCATTATCTTCTTCCCCTTGAGGGGGGGGGCCGTGCGCGAGGAGGGGGGGGGAAGTGACCGCGTATAGCGGGGACGTCGTAAGTCATGGGGGACGCTCAGGAAATGCGCTGTAGTCGGGAAGAGTGCTATTATCCCAAAGAAAGGGAAAGTGTTGTGCAGGAGCGTACGAAATGCCCCAGCAGGAAAGGGCGGCCTTCTTGGTGACACGCCCTGCAAAAGGGTCGATTAAAAAGAGACGTGCTGTCTAATCTAAAAAAAAGGGGACCCTTTTGTACGAGTACAGTGCACGTCGTACTAATTAACTGCGAAGGATTTGAGAAGGGCCCCTTAAAGGGGAAATGCTCGCGCTAGGAAGCCCGTCGACCGAAAATCGACCCCGAGCAGCGAAAAGATCTGTGAGAGAGGGGAATCCATCTATCCTTCAAAAGGGGGGGGGAAGTTCGTACAGAAGAGCACACAGTGAGCCGGCGATTGAAAAGGGAGATCTCATTTATGAAATATAAAGACTCTTGGGGGGGCGCTCAGGGGAAAGACGCTGGAGGAGGGATGGACTGGCGTGGTAAATAATACTGCTTAGGAGGACTAATCCCTGAAAGTCGATGACTAGTTTGCGCAGAGACCCTATGGTAGAAAGGTTTCCTGGAGGCCGTCATCTTGTAAGAGACCTGCGATGGGGGAGGTGAGCGGGTAGGAAAGGCGCACCTTCTTCATGGAAAACGTGGCTTCCCCAGGGAGAAGGGCATTCTCCCAGGAAAAAAAAGAGGAGCTTCCCGCCAAAGAGGACCAAACGGCCGCGGCAGATCGGCACAGACAAATCTGGGGGTGTATTGTCCATACGGGAAAGTCTACCAGAGGCAAAAAAGGAATGCTCTCGCCTCTTTGCTTTGCCGGGGGTAGAGCGAACAAAAAAGCTTCTTCCTCGGTGGAAAATTTCGGGGCAGAGCAGAAAATGCGAGAAAGGATCTCCTCTCGATCCTCGTCAACCTAAGGCGGGAGAGATGTTTGAAAGGGTGAAGCGCTGGGGATTCATGACAGAAAGAACTGAGAGCCGTGGGGGAACAGGCTCAGCCCCTCCCTTTTCAAAAGTGAAGAAGTTTGCAGAAGGGGGGGAGCATCGACTCTATCCCGAAAAAGAAAAAGAGGTTGGGAAAGGGAAGCGAATCTCTCAACAACAACAACGAGGAAGGGGGATGGGGCCCGTGACACCACCGGAGGGTGAGCAAGTGTGACGAAAGGGGGAGGGGAATCCTCTCTCATGAAAGAAAGGGGGTGAACCCCGAGGGGGAAGGGGAGAGGAATGATCCCTTCACCCAAAAAAGGAAGGGATGTCATGAATACCCATTGAGCTGGAAAAGAGCTCGATAAAAAGAGAGACTCGGCTGCGCTTTCAGAAGGAAAGAAGTCCCAGGTCAATTATCGCAGGGCTGCCCGCTCGAGGGAACCCATAAATCCCCAGAAATCTTTTTTAAAAAAAAGAAAAAAAAGAGAAGACACCTCGTAAGCTCTTGGGTGTAATACCGAGGGGGGAAAACTATCTCGGGGTAACATCTGGGAAGAAAGATTCCTATCCTTGAAGTTGCTTACGATCTTGGGGAAAAAAGAGTCATGGTGGACTATTTAAAGGCCACTCGAAGGACCTTTCATTATCATTTGGAAAGGGCCGGAAAAGGGGGGGGATAAACCCCCGAGAGATAGCTATTCGCGCTATTCTATAAAGAGGGATTCTCCCGAATGTCTCGAGCCAAAGGAAAACCGATTCATCGACCACGAAAAAAAACCCCATTGGCTTCGATGGAATAGAAGAGGGTTCTCTTCGGGAACAGATCTCATCTCCATAGAGGTACATCGAGAGAAAAAAAAAAGGTCTGCTGCGCGGATGTCCAGGTCGGAGAAACGGCAGTAGGGACGAAAGAAGGGGGCATGCTTCTTTACGAATCGGGGAAGGGGAACATAAAGCATGGGGAAATCGAGCATCATCGAGGGAGCTTTCGCGTATAGCGGGTTCGGGCTACTTTCTTTCATCGAGCAGGGCATCACCATATACCTCTGCGTTCAGGAAAGAACCTGCTCAAGGGGGAAAAAGGGACACTCCTGGGAACGATCCAATGACCGCAACATGTTGACCGTGGCGGAGGGCGGATCTCTGCATCATTCTATAGGAAGCCCGCACGTGCTTGGGGAGAAAAAGCCTCAAGGGGGCTACTGAGGGAGGGAGAGGCCGGGGGGGCGATCAACAATATGTGCGTGGGATAAGAGAAACTAAAGGGAGAAGAGGAACTCGCCGAAGACGTCCTCCTCGCGCATGGACTTGGACGTCACCCCCTAGAGGGAAAAGATTTTGCACGAAAAAATCATAACACGTCCCCAACATGCGTGTGGTACCGGGTGAGACTCTCAAGAGGAAAAGCTTCCACGTTCCTATTCGGAAGAGAAAAAGTTCGAATAAGGTGCAGTGGGACGAACGCGGACTTCGGGAATTCGGGACAGATCGGTAAAGGGGAATCATTGCTAATCAAAAGAGTGTTGCAAGGGAGGGCCTCGCAATCGCATCGTTGAAATACTTTATCTTAAGAAAAAAAAAAAAAAAACCAAGAGGTAGCGGGGAAAAGCACCCTTAGCGATTACCGGGGAATCTCCGTTAAAAAAGGGAAGTCATCTCAAGACCAAACCCCGCGGGCCGCAGTTCGAAGGAGGGGCTGCAACGGGGGGAAAAAGAAGAAAAGAAGGGCGGGCCACACGTAAGGGTGGGAGGAAAAGGTCCGAAAAAAAAAGTCAACACCCCTGCAGGAATCCTATCTGCTCTCTCTAAAGGGAGCTTGCTCTCGACGGCAGATCAAAAAGGGGGATTTCATAATCAAGAAATTCATAACAGAAGAAAAGCAGACACCAACAGCACGGGGGGTCCTGACTCATCACGAAGCGCTTGCGGCTAAAAAGGGGCAGCTCCTACGTCTACAATCCGGGGAAGGGCTAAAGGTCAGAGAGAAGAGAACCAAAAAACAACGGATAGGAGGAAAGAAGGGTTTACATCCTTGAGCGCGCCCGATGGCGACGTCGAGCCAGGAAAAAGGACTCATCGCTAATTTGGAGAAAAAAGGAAAAAAGGCTTTGGGTGAGGAGGTCAGGGAGGATTAATCCGAAGGGGAGATTCTCGCAATAGGCCTCTACGGGTAAGAAAGGTCGAGCGAAAGAGAAGAAATTGCTCTCCTACCTGCGCGAGGAAGTAAGGGTGTTGACGTGGAGTTTGATCGGACTGATGCACGAACCCGTAGAGGGAAATCATTTATAAAAAAAGAACGCATCGGGGAGAGCGTTCGATGGTCGTACGACGGGATCGGAAAATGAAAGGGAAAGTCTTCTATTAACTTCCCAAAGAAGTCTATGTCGGAATAGGGAAGAGGAGGGGTGACTGAACCTCGGCCGGCATAATCCCGTAAGAGGGGAAAACCTTACTTCCGAAAACCGATGGAACACAAAGGGATGAGGAAAGGGCTTCACGCTTACGCTGAAAATCTTTCAAGGAAAGACCTCTTTCTTCCGGGAAAGACCCTGCAGAGAAAGGCAAAAAAGGACTCAATTTAACGCTCTCCAGGGATGGCATTAAAAAAACGTGTAACCACGTCATGGGGGGAAAAGGGCAGAGATGAGTTTCCCGGGGATCGGAATGGGGGTTGGACTCGTCAATTGAGAAAAGGTATTCTTCTGGAAAAGGGGAAAGGTGGAGTGAGGAACACCAGATCCATCTTGGGGAAACGCGCGAAATGCCCATCATTAAAACAAGAAGAAAGCTGTGGGAGGGGAGGCCAAACCCCGTGAGATAATGACTGCCAGTCCGCGGGAAGGGACGGGGGCCCACAATGTTGCGGGGGTAAAAAGCGTTCCGGCGACGATAACTGAACCGTTCGTTGGCGAAAAAGGGCCACTTAAAAAGGCTCGGAAGGGAAAACCCGTCGACCATCAGCGGCAAGGGACGAGTCAGGGAAGGGATCTAAGGGAGCGAGGCCCACAGAGTGAGTAAAAACGAAAATCCGTGGGAACATCCACCGCCCGAGCCGTCATCGACGCAGGTGGAAGCGCAGCAACTAGGGGGCGCGCATGCTAAAGATGTACCGAGAAATGAATCGTACTGGGGGAGAACCTCCCTGAGGAGGAAAAACAAACCGAAGCCATGGGGAATCGCCAGTTGGGCCTAAAAAGAGACCCTATGAGAAGTATTATGCTCCGAAGGCCTCCTCCAAGCGTCGGAAGGGAGCCCGTGCGCGGGAACGTAGCTCACCTTCTTCAGGCAGGTTGAAAGAAAAAAAAAGGAAGTGTCATGGCGCAAAAAGGTCCATGAGAAACCCCGCCACGCGGACCAAACTCTTTTTCCTCAAGGGAAAAACTACGGATCTGGGAGATCCTATGGAGAAAAACATCTATCGTATGTATTTTCGACAAAAAAGGACTCTAATTCAGAAAAAAAAAAAAAATCGGTGCCGGGGAGGCTTTTGTAGAGAACGTTGCGCTTCTGCTCGGCCGCCAGCGGGCGACGATAAAATTCTAGAAGGTTCTCCTTGGGGGAGGGAGCCGCGCGCCGCCCGAAAAAAGTGTTTATCGCGCCGCTTTGGAAAGACTGGGTCTTCAAGGGATAGGGGACGTATCCTTTTTTAATTCTTCAGGGGGGAGAAAAAAGGGACGGGTTCACGTTGCAACAAAGGGTGATGCCGTAGGAGGAAGATCCCGAAACTCAATAAAAAATTTCGGAAAAAAGAAACTTCCAGGGGGGGGACAGACGCTCTCTCTCAACACAAAAAAGATTCCGAGCGGAAAGGGGAAAAAATGAAGTTTCGAAGAGAGGGCGTCTTGTCAGCATCTTAAACTGCATGCCACTGATTGGGGGAAGAAGGATGTGCTTTCTCCTTGAGGGAAAAGGAAACCCCGGCTCGCCGGTACAACACCGATGTCAATGAAGACCCAAGAGGAGATAAACTCCGCTTCGAAGAAGCCTTCGTCGGAGAAAGAGAGTATAATATTCTTTCCAATGGGAGGAAGGGCTTTCGCTCGGGGAACAGGAAGAAGGCAGACATCAGACCACTAGATGGTCGCGAGAACCACTAAAAGCTGGCGAAGAGAATGAGTGTTTGAAAAAAGGAACCGATCTCGATGAACATGAGACAGAGGGGAATGGCTCTCCCTCTTAGAAGAGCTGTCCTTTTGGAGAAAAGGTGGTTTTCCTCCTTCGGGGAAGAAGTCATCCTTTTGGCGGACAGGCCACTCGGAACAACCGGGGGAGCAAGGAAGGTGCGCTGCGGATGGAGAACCCGCCTCACGGGCGAGGGAGGCGGACAACGGGACGATCATCCAGGAACAACCTACATCGTACTCCCTTTCGGGGGACATACACCCAAATGGCTGGATGTAGAGAAGAAGCATTAAGGGGGGGGGTTACCCTCCAGTTCCGATCTCAAAAAAAGTACGACTGTCTCTTAAAGAAATATCACAAAGAAATCGGAGAGGTCATCATCAACAGGCGGTCGATACGGACAGTCGAAAGAAGGGCGGCTGCTTTACGAATTTCGACGAGAAGGGAGTCAAAGACGAGCCATCAAGGCATCGTCTTCAACGGCGCTGCTTCTATTTAGAAGCGACGGGCTGGAAGGGGGGAAGAAAGCGAGGCAGGGAACTTTCCTAATATGTGAAGCCTAACTTCTCAATGAAAAAAACTAGCAGTACACACCCACCAAAAAGGGACAGGCGCTTCGAAACAAGAGGCATTCTCCTCTACACGGGCGTGAAAAGGAACTCCCAATCTGGAAACTGCTGGGCAATGGGCGCGGCAGCAGAAGGAAATGGATCTTGGTTTTAGGAATAAAACGGGGAAGGACCGTAATGCGATCCAGAAAAACCCTTACAGAAGAAAGAATTGGACTTCCGACGGAAAAAAATTCCTCTTTTGCCGGGCACAACGAAAGAACTTAAAGAGGGGAAAAACGGTGCCGCGCTCCTGAGTGGAGAGCGTCACTGGGGGTTTGCTGCGGCAAGTCGCCTTCCGTGCAGGAAAAGCCTCTGAAAACGTCTTACGCAGGAAAAAGGAAGGGGCAGCGGCAGCGAAGGGGATAACCTCTTTTTGCCTCTCCCGACAGAGGGGGCCCAGAGAAAAAGATGTTGACCGGGGAAAACGGGGACTGCCGAAAAAGCGTTGTCCAGTACTAAAACTGGCGGAAGACCCTACCAGGAAAAAAAACGCGGCGACAAAAGGGACAAAGCGCCGCCGGAGGAAAACTCGTTGTCCTATCGTGCGGGGAGAACCATCGGGGGGGGTGGGAAAAAGTATTCCTATTCTTCATTGGAGGGATAAGGGACGGGCACCAGTACGTGTGACGGCGACCAGGATCAAACCACAAGAACAACGTGAAAAAAAAAAAAACAAGTATCATCACTTCCAAGGGGGGGGAGGCTCGGGATGAATCTTGTGTGGCTCTCCCTGTGGAAAGGTCGATGCCTAGTTGAGAGATCTCGGAGGGCAATCATCGACAAAGGGGAAGAAAAAATCACGTTGGGGGAAGAGGGACTCTTTTCTCGCTCAAAACGGAAAAAACTGGCATGCGCATCAAAGGAGCTCTCACTTTAAAAGGG
>Ga0179593_1618819_pt1 | contig 27385 bp, 24 predicted proteins | sample CZODoug2_1_08_16_FD_185931 | JGI IMG/M metagenome (GOLD analysis project Ga0179593, IMG submission 185931) | Vadose zone soil fungal communities from Angelo Coast Range Reserve, California, USA - CZODoug2_1_08_16fungal (PacBio error correction) | ecosystem: Environmental > Terrestrial > Soil >...
ACCGCTCCCTCTCCTCAGGAAAGGGGAAAATATAGTCGGAGGGAAAAAAAGAGGCTGTCACCTCTAAGGGGGGAAAGAAAGGACCTCATTTTCAAGTGGCAGAGGAAGGGAACGGTACCACTTTAAGTCCCGGTATAACGAAAAGTCTGTGGTTCTCAATAAACTATCTCGACGGACAGTCTCTTAGGAGGGAAGGTGCTCGGGGTCCTCGAAAAATAAGGGGGGTAACTTCTTTTGTGTAGGAAAGGGGCAGCGGGATGTAAGGCTTGGAAACGGCCACGTTGGGTTCCTGGGGCAGCACCAATAACTTCGACCCAGAGTATTGTAAAAAAAGGAACACCGAGGAAGGGTTAGACGATGGGAAGGTATGAAAGCATGTGCTTTCCGGCCGGAGCGGGAAAACATATCCGAAAAGGACGAAGACTCTCAAGGGGGGGGTGGGCTTCAAGGGACCAGGATGAACTTTAGTAACTAAAAGCAGGAAGAGGAAGGGTCTGCCCCCGAATAGAGAATTATCAGCTGAGGAGCTTCAATGGATCAGGAGGAAAAAAAAGAAAACGGTCTGGGATAGGATTCAGGGGAGGCGGACATTCTCATCGAAAGGTGGATGTCGAAGAGACACTTTCGACGGGAAGGAACTAGAGAAAGAGATTCGTGGTGAAAATAACAGTGGGGGGCAGTCAAGATTTTTAGTTGGGGTGTCCTAGGGCAGCTTTCTACTAGGGGGTGGTTTCATGTCCTCTCATCACGATGTCCTTCTTGTTGTGAGTTTTTCTCGGGCGCTTTGTCGCGGGAAAAAGTATAGGGAATGAAAAAGTTGTCTGAAATGGGGAGAAAGGACTATTTAAATACCTTCATAGCTGGGAAAGGGAGGGGAGGTTACTCCTCGACAACATGCCCTGCCAAAACCGAGTCATAGTCCTTGAACAGCGCATAATACTTCCCGACATTAAGCGAGTGGGACCCCCCCCGGAAAAGCAAGCGGTGCCTGCCATATCTCTTGAAAGGTCTACTCGGGCAAAGCCCTAGAAGGGAATGGAAGCGTTTTTCATGAAGCCGAATTGTCCAACTAGAATGGGGTGGGAAAAAAGGTTGGAAGTCAACGTGGGGGAAAAGATAAGGGGAAAATGGGGGAAAAGGATGTTCCATCGTTTTTCAGCCGAAAAATAGCGGGATGGGCGATCATTTACAGGCATTCCAAGCTGGGTTGCCAGACCAAAAAGACAAATAGTTTTGCAGTATCTGGGGTTTAAGACATGTAGGGGAAAGGCGAGACAGGGGCATCATTTACCCGGACGGTATAATTCAGAATCTTACGGTAATCTCCTAACGATAACCGATTAAGGGAACTTACATATCAGGTTCAAGGACCGTAGATCTAACAGGAGGGGTCAAGGGATCAGTTTCTGGGGAAAATCACCAGAAAAAGGGTCTCAATTGGGGGGTTTGTCTCAAGAAAGACCCTCATTAAAAAGGGTTCGTGGTACTTGGTACGACGACAAACACTCGACATTTCGCACAAGCCCTTCTAAAAACTTGTGAGCAACTTCCAGGTTGGGAGAGACCACGGTGAAGTCAAATCAGTTGAGTCATTGGGCTTCAAACGTAAGGGGGTGGTCCGAGGAGAAAGTGGTGGAATGTCTAAACACGATGAGGAACTAATTACATTGTCAACAGAAGGTAACTGGTTCACCTCCCTGGAATTAGGAAAAAAGTATTACCTAATAAACCTGCCTATCAACCGAGAACTGGAATCCGAATGGGAACTTCTCAAAAAGTGTAGCCTGGGGACGGACTCAGGGAATTGGGAAAGTTTCCAAAGGGATACCCAGTGGACGTTCGGTAACAGCGAAAGTGAGAGGGATCCCTGCCTCACGATTTACGGAGTTCCCGAAGGGAGAACCGGTCTCACCTTTCCGAAGCCATTAAATCCTCCGGGGGGGGGAGGCATATCAAGAAGGACCTTATGACACAGGATATTGCCCCGCCCTGTTAAAATAACCTCTCTGACTTTTCATCCCGCAGAAGGAGACCAAGAGACGGTTCAAGGAGCTGCAGTGAAAAGGGGATAACAAAAGTATGCACACAATCCATCTATGAGAGTATGGTTCAAACGTTACTCAGGAAAATTTCAGGTGGAAAAATGTCAACAGACGCCAGGGATGGTCAATGTGGTGGCGGCTTCTAAAAGTGGTCGGATACATCACGTAGTGGATCTTGATGTAAGGGTTGGGGAAAGCTGCATGTATATAGGCCCAGAGATGGCTGTTGGATAAATGGCGGAAGGCGGTGGGATATACAGGTCCCAGACCGCTAGGAGAAAAAGGGCGGTATCTGACAAAAGGTCGGGAAACTGACAGCTTCGGAATAAAAAGGAACGACGCCAGTCCCCCCTTGAGCGAAACAAACGCGCCGCGCAGGAAAGGAAAAGGTCCCAACAGTAGAAAGATGCTTAGGAAAAACGGGGGATCTAGGGAAGGACTCGGGGAAAACCGGTTCGGAGGAAAAATGACACCGAAATCGACGGGACCAAAAAAAAAGGGCGTTGATGAAAAAGAGACCGGGCTTAAGAAGTTGGAAAAGTAAGGCGGCCAAACTAAGAGATGAGGAAAAGTGAAAGTTTCATCATTCAGAGAAAATTAGTTCGATCAGGGGGGGGGCAGGGCAGAGGGTAGCCAAAATGCAGGGTGAATCACAAATTAAAAAACAGGATCAAACGGCCGCGTGGAGTCGCGACGAGACATACTGGCCTCGAACGAAGGGGGGGAGGTAACAACCGGAAAACTGGGACGCACGAGAAAAAAAAGCAGTCTAAGCTGAGTCCTTCCAAAAAGAAGGGAGAATGAGATAACTTGTTAATCGTAGAAAGAAAGAAGAGGACTAGAGACAGAGAAACATGGTCAAGTCTCAGAAAAAGGCGCCATGCTTCCTGACAGTTAGGTACCTTTTTGCAGCAGGTCCAGGCAGGCCACCGGCGTTCTACGAGGTGCGAAGTCGGGGGACGACTGAGAAAAGAAAACGTTCGCTGAGGGGGAAAAAATCTAACAAAACACAACGATAGAAGGAAAAGAGGGAAATTCAAAGGCGAAAATACCAGGGTATTACACCCAAAGGGAAAAACGGCCACGAGGGAGGATTATAACTTGACTTCAGGAGGAAAAATGAAGACAGCTTAAGTAAGTTCCGGAAGAAAGGATGCCAGGCGACGTGCCTACATATTTAAAATAAAAAAAAAAATCGTCGTAGGTTGGAAAAAAAGGAGGCTATCCGGCCGGTAAAGCCGGGCGGGTGCTGGCAAGAGCAGGGGTGACGTTCGGATGGGGGCGGGAAAAATTTAAAAAGGGTGTTGGAACCGACCAATCAAAGGTTAAACCAGCTTTGTCGGCAAAACATAACCTTAAAGCCTATTTTTTTCGGGGGAGTGCCATCTTTGATGGTCACCAAAGTTAAACAAAGAAGAGCCAAAAAATCAGAGCATATGGTTTAAAAGAGGAACATGCAAAGAAAAACGACCTGGCAGAAAAAGCTCTTCGTGCAAAACGTGTTGGCAGCTCAAGCGGAAAGGCGGCGATCGTAACACGCTAGTTAGGCGACCCGCTAGGGGTGAGATTGAAAAAGACTCTGGACTGTTAAGGAATTTATAATCAAGATTACTTTTAGAAAACGGTTGGGGTATCAAGAATCTGGAAATATTTTTTTCCTCATAATTTCTAAAGAGGAGCGGTTTGTCCGCTCGTGGTGTGCTTAACTGTGGGGCTTTCGGTGAATCTGGAGGAATAGGCGTGGGCGTCCTGGGAGGGGTCTTTCTCAGAATAGAGGGGGGACTATTCGGGGGGGTTAGGGTAAGGTGCACTTTATCACTTGGGCTTTGGGGGGTCAAGGGGCATCTCGATCTCAAAAGCAGTCATACGGAGAGAGTTTTTTAATGCCTTCGGCAATGGTAAGTCTCGGCCATCTATGGAAGCTTGCTCATGTAGGGAGTGCATTATCGTAACCAAAGACCAACTTTAGCGCAAAACGAAAAAAAAAGCGAGAGAAAATCTTCGTCAGAACACTATACAAAAAATTCAACGGGGTGACATTCTGTCCGGAAAGGTCATAATGGTGGAGGGGATTACGGTTTGCAAATCGAAAGGTATGGAAAATGATAAAGGGGTCTGGAGAGGTTTCAATCCTTAAAATAGGTAGCTGCGCTCTGGACTCGCATTGAGAGGCTTTCTTGCAAATATGAGGGGAGGATGAGCTGGAAAGGCTGGGGAACCAAATTAGAAAGGCAGGCCTAAGGGGGGCATTCCTTAGATGAAGGAAGTCCGTAACTTAGGAAAAAATTGTGACTCTCTCGTATGTATGGCCAGAAAAAATGGGGGGGGGGTTGGAAAAACGGAGTCTCAAGAAGTTTTCATCTGTATCGCCAGTAGCTCGCTCAAGATGGGTGGGGTTTCAAAGACACCAGAACTGGAAGAAGGGTGCCCGTGGAAAACTCGGAAAGGAAACGTGCGCCAAATGTACACCTACCCAAGGGGGTTCTAAATGTACATGGGGGGCTGAGCGGACGTAATGCGGGCAAATGATAAGGTTCGGTCGCCGGGGAAATCCCGTTTATGGTTGCCTTCAATAGCTGTTGACAATTAAAGACTACGAACACACAACTTATTGAGGAAAGGGAGGAAACATGTTAAAAAACTTGCTGATATTCAAGAATTTCAGAGAAGAAAGGACCCTGAGGAATGCCCTCATAGTCACAGGAGACACTGGAGTCCACCCGAGTGGGAAACCTGTGTGAGGGAGAAGGGAGAAAATTGTTGGAGTTAAGCCAACCCCAGCGGAGCTGGTCTGAAAAAAAAAATCCCTTTTTGGACGGCCCGAAAGATACAGGGGAATCCGGGACATCGGAGGCCAGGCTACTAAACTAAAGCGCATGCAAAACAGGCGTCTCGGCGGAATCTAAAAAAAAAAAAAAAAAAACAAAGACTACTATCTCGGCACTGGAAAGGTGCCCCTTCTGGGGCCTGGGGCAACCGTACCCCCTGGGCCGCTCGAAGCTCTTGTGGTCAAAAAAAACGGCGATTAAAGGATCGCCCTGCGCAGACGCCGATGGAAAGGTCGGAAAATTCTGCCCAGAGCTTTTTCTACAGTTCGAAGTGAAACTGTGACGGAAAAAAGGAAAAATATTTGGGGGAAGCAAAATGTCTATACCGACAAAACGGCAATTGTAAGTACGCGTCACTCGCTCGGTAGGTCAGGAACGTTAGATGTACCAGGTGACTTAAGATGTCTCGATCTCGAAAGGGGGAAGGCTGGGGAGAATGCCGGATGATTGCTCGGAGAAAGTTGTCAGGAAAGGCCGTCACCAGCTCTGGAGCTAGAGAAGGAAACAAGGCTGACGAAAAACCAGAGATCTGCTAAGAAAAAAAGATTCTCAATCAACGAACAGCCGAACAGACCGTGTATCAAGGCGGAAGAAAAAAAAGCATAACGCACAGCGCCATCAACCCACCTGAGAACAGGGCTTTTCTAATCCAAAGTCTTAAACCGATGGGGAGCAGACTGCTATAGAACAGGTGCAGAAGGGCAATAGACTGGAAATAACGCCTACCTGCTTTGAGGAAGCTGAAACTTGAAAGTTTGCTCTCCTGAAAAAGAGAAGAGGGTAGGAAGTAAAAAGCCGTTCTGATGTTCATGTGAAAAAAGCCAAACATTTCAAGGGGGGAAGGAGTTAGTTTGCGGAAAGAAGGCATGGGCCCGGTCTCCCTTGGGAAGCAAGGTGCACCAACCCAAGAGGAGAAACGAACCGCGTGGAGTCTCAATCAGCGCCTCGAAGGGGGATGTGCGGGACCCCCGGCAAAACTTTGCGGAGGAAAAGGAAGTCGCCCAAGAAGCGATCCTCTGAAAGGCAAAGTGTCCTTATCAGGAACTTGGGAAGGAGAGCCGCGATACGAAGAAAGGAACAAGTGTATCGAACGATCGAAATCGGCGCGCGCCTAAAAAGACAACGCCGGGGCAGGAGTCGGATACTGCAAAGCTTCTTCAAGGCGGAAAAGGGACATCCTAAGGGGCCGAAGAAGCTGAAAAAAGCGGGCTGGCGCGGTGACTGGTTCGGAGTCCAACACAACAACTAGGGGGATATAGGTAAAAGGAGAACGGACAAGCTCATCGAAAGGTCTTAACCGGAAAAGCGGCACTCAGTCTGCATCTAAAGCATTTGCTCCGGGTGAATCCTGCGACCCCGGTACTAATAAAATACCCGTTGAATCGAGAGAGGTGGGGTCCTTCGTACGTTCCGACATAGGAACTCGTTCTAAGTCCGACGAGCGGCTTATAAGAAAAAGTGTGGGGGAGGATCCCGTGGCGGTTGCAAAAAGACCAGCGACTTGCGAACTGCGTTAGTGCGGCATTGGAACGTGGGTGGCCCGCACCGAAGGCGAGGCCCAGGGGGGGGGAGCTCATACCTGCAATCTTGGGGACGGTTAGAAGGGGGATCTGAATTACATACTTTTCTACCGTCCGAGATCTGTAAAAAAATATGCCTACGGAACGAAAATCAGATCGGGACTCTCGGTGTCCTTAACGAATACTTAGGAAAAGAGGCGAGTGATAACGCAGGCCAAGAAAAACTTGCTGAGGCCTGCAGGATGCCTGATCGGACAATGGGAAATCTCAATCAACGCTGCTTTACGTATGGACAGGGAGAGTGAAGGAAAGCAAAACCGAAACGTTCGGAGGGATCCCGAGATCAAGTCGGGGCGTTGAAAAAAAGACTGGGGTTTTGGGGTCGAGCACTAGGGGGGATAATGGGTTGATCATCGACGCAGGTCTGCGACTTAAACTGAGGGGGTGGTGTGGTAGTGCAAGAAAGTGCAGCAGGTTGAGGGGGGCGGTGGCTTTCGGCAGAATCGTAGGGAACCTATGGAAGGGAGTCCAGAGGTTCGAAGGGAAAGGGAGTTCTCTCGACAGGCAAGCGGGTCATGTTACTAGGGGGGGCCGGCTCGCCCGCCAGCAGGAAGATGCCAAACTCTTAAACCAACACTTAACAAGGATGAGATCACTTAAATTTACCAAATAAGGAAAAACGGTCCACTAACGGAGAAGAAGTACGATTCTACCTGCCAAGACTATGCCGCCTGTTGTAGGTTCGAAAACACTAGAATTGGGGAAGTTGACAGTGTTGGGCCACCAACATATAAACATGGCGCCTGAACGAAGGCAGACGGTTGGAAGAGACGATAAGACGCGTAAGTGCCCTTCGCACTAAGAGGGGTGACGTGGGCCAAGTGAAGGAAGAGCGTCAGTCGGGGGGCTTAAAAAGGGTCAACCCACAAGAAGAGGCAAAGCCAGGAGTATTATAGTAGTTCCCGGGAGCCGGGCCAGGGGGCGAGGGAGAACCCACAGTACAATAGCGTTGCAGCAGGGAGGAAGGAAACGTCAGAGGGAGTCGAAGGGAATGCGACTACCGGGGAGGGGGGTTTTTCGAAACTGATAAGGAAGGTAAGGCAAAGAGAAGTGACGAGTGACCATTCGAGGGGCCATCAACGTTAAGGGATCTCAAGGGGGGGTGGAGGATGGCGGTAATTGGATTCATGATAGAAATCAGGGATTGCCAGAATGCTCTAAAAAAGGAATTGGAATCGGTCTCGCAACTGGAAAAGTGAGGAAGGGATAGATCAGCCAGTTAGGGGGGAAGAGACTATGGAAGCCCTTAAGTTGCATAAAAATAAGGAAGGGTATGAGGGTCAAATATTCCCCACACTGGAGCGCCGGACAGTTGAGGTGGGGTCACTGTGCAAGGGGGAGAGTCTTAAAGGGGTGGAAATGCCCAGACCAGACTTTGGTCTGGGGGCGACACAAGCATTCATCATTATTCTCACGCAAGGTCCCTCCCCTGACAGTCCGGGGCTGAAATCGACGCCTCGAAAGTCCGTAGGAGAATCGGCCTTATATTCGGGTCTCTTCGCAGTGACGTACAAAAAACAATCCTTAAATTGATGATTCCCTGCAATTGGAACACCTGGGGGAACATCGGTAGCAGGGATGCACGCTCTGTCTAGAGGAAAGAACCGCTTCAAGGGGAAAGGCGACGGGAACGAAAAATCAGCAGTTCTGAATGAAGAAAAACCTAAGCAAGAAATCATTCGCCAGTAACACTTTCGGGGGGTGCAAACGAAGAAGGAACAATTATTGTTCAAACCTGTCGAAATAATGGGTCAGAAAAGGACGAGGATGATCGGTTAGATTTAGGAAGGTAATGCCGTGGAGGGGGGCCTGACGCCTTGGCGCGATCGAAAAAAGGTTCAGTGGGCCGATGCAGATCAAGGGAGAGAAGGGAAAAACGTAAGGGACAAAAGACTGCGGTCTGGTGAGCGAGCACCGCACTATTAGACCAACATAAGGGCCCTATATATGCAGAAGAATCATTCTACAACCCAGCTACAGAGCCCCCTTATTCGGAAGAAACGGCTCGTAGAAAGAGACAGATGATCACCTTTAGCATCACAGTCGAAACCGTGACGAAACGGGTTAAAAAGCTCGGGATGGTAACTAACGCTCGGGCAAAGGGTAAAAAGACTCAAGACTGGAATAAGACCTACCAACGTTTAATGAGGACCTATCATAAGATTGCAGCACGAAGGGCCTTCACGTATAGAGTTCGGGGGGCCGCGCATCCGCGACGAGGGGGAAGATTTGGATTCACATTTTCTGGAAGCCAAAATTCTCGATCAGATCCGTTGTTCAGGCATTGGGAACAGAATAATCAGTCGGGAGGCAACTATTGAGATCACACCCAGAAAAGCCTGATTTTATGTCTAAGCATACGTTCCTCTATGGTTTACAACGGATCGGCCTCACCATAAAAAGGAGAGCCCCAAGCCTAGATTCATCGGAATCAAAAAAAAAGTATCCAGGTATACAGAAAGTTGGTGCAGTAGCCGAGAAAGCCTAGTCGAATTAATGGCGGACGTCGCATTACATAATTAAAGGCATTACTTGGAAAAAAAGGAAATAGGACGAGATCAAACGGAAAAGGTGTGAATCGTTCAAAACCCTACTGTTACCGCCAGGAGACGAATGTGAAAACTGCGCGGTGACTTTCTCCTCAAAAAGGAGGAAAAGTAAATATAAAAAGGAGAAGGGGAAAACCATACATATCAGAGAAGGGATTCTCGCGGTACGCGGCACAGAGGGGGAATTGACCCTCCGGTAACTAAGGGAGCCGCAGTGGCGAAAAAAGAAGGAGGAAACCGTCCGTTGACTCCCAAAACACGGGAAGCCGCGCGACAGTAGGCGTGGGAGAGGACGGTCCGACATATGCAGAAGGGAATCGTCGCCCTTGTAGGGAGAAAGCTCAACACAAAGTGAAGAGAGGGCTGGCGTTTGAAAACGGAAAAGCGCGATGGGTGCTACATCTTGTGCGTAACAAAGGGGGGGGGGGCCGGTGCCAGAAAAAACCCTAAGGGAACTCTCGAGCTATCCACCTATTCATTTATCGAAAGCTGGTGGCGGCGATTAAATCCTTTGTGAATGCCGTCAGGGAAAAAGATGCACGGAAAATAACAGTATCGCAGCATAAGTTTCTGGAAAGGGAAACAAAGAGGAGGGACTTTAAAGAGAGCTAGGATGCGGCACAGCCTCTCTCTTAGTGAAGGTCATGGCGGTAGAGTTCAATTTGGACAAGATACAGGGAAGAGGGAAAAAATCAACGCTGGGCGGTAAAAGATTAGATGGAGGTCTAAGGAACGGGGGGGCTAATAAGTACCCGAATCGGCGTTCGGAACGTGGTCAAATCAAATCATGGTCTGCTAAGGGGGTGAGAAGTTTAGAGGGGGCGGAGAGTGTGGATGCGATACCGGGGGGGGATTGTGGCGAGGGGGGGATTTCCTAAAGGAAGGGAGTGAATCATTGTTATTAGGTCAGGCATAGACTCTGGAGAGATCGCGAACAGTGTGAATCTGCTTCTGGTAAAATACAACCGTAGCAGAAATTAAAAACAAGAATATAGGGGAAGATTCCAAAGCAAGTAAGAAGGATTATATAAGCCGTATTCAAATAAACAAGAATTCCACTACTAAGTCGTATCGTCGAACCGAAGAGAAGGATAAGTCACAGTTTTTCTGCGTGACATGTATAGAGGGGAAAACTAGAATTTAGAATTACGGTGGCAAAAGAGAAAGGGAAACCTTAGTGTTCAAAGGGCGGGAGTCCACCTGAAGGAAATCCTAGCCTTTATCTACCGGGAGTCCGCATCAAGAGCGGGGAAATTCGCGATTAGATTTTCTTTGAGGGGGCACCAAGGAAGAGCGGCTGCAGGGGGACATGTGGTAAGTAGACTCTGAGAAGGGAGGCCGAGTTCCGAGCGAAAACCTGAGGACAACGCCCTGAGGGGAAAGACTGGAGATCGCACTGCATGACAAGATAAAAGCTCTCTCCCAAAAACGGGTCTTGTTTTGGGGGGGAAGAAAACAACCGAGAATAAGATGGGTCTGCCAAAACGACCCGATGATACATCAGACCAGCCAAGCGAACAGGGTTCACATATTTTGGGGGCATCACCTTGGGAGGGAAGGTCGAACTGTCATCATTCAGGGCATTATGCTTCGGGGAGATTAATAGTAGAGAGAGGGGACATGATCCTCGAAAAACAAAAGGAGGGGAGTTAAATAGAGGGGGTAAGAAAAAAAAAACGTCAGAGCGAGGAAAAGTAATTTCATAGTGCAAAGAAAATGAACAACTGATGAAGGACCTCTAGAGAAGTAAGCCCACCAGGGAAAGGGAAGCCCATTTTTTGAAAGGAAGAAAAAAGGAGTTTAGAGGTTAAAAGCCAAGTCAGTAAGAGCTGGCACTTGTCTTGACCCCAAGCACAAGATAAACGAACATTTCCTTACAGGTATTTCAGGCGCGCTAAGACATAGACCGGGCCTCAGACGGAGTGGCGCTCAGGAAAAGAAAAAGAGACAAACCAAACCAAACCGATACTAATCCCGGACTGTCACGCCATGGAGCATGCGCCGTTTAGCCGCCTAATGACTCATATTATAAAGGCTTTTTGGCAAAAAAAGGGAGTCGTGAGAAAGGGTGGGGGTCAGGGAAAGAGCCGATAGGGGGGCGGATGCTAACCTGTCGACCTAAAGTCATGAGAAATGTTCACTATGAGTGACCTTCCAAGGAAAACTAAGTGGTGTAATCGCAGTGAGGGAAAACAAAACAACTGGGGAAAAAGGCATTATGGAAGGAAGATCTAGTCGGTTGAATTAGTGGATTGTTGTGATTAAAATGAGAGAGAGACCTGAAGGGAGGATTTGTCTAGAGGTTTGGACACTGAAATGATTGTGTAATGGGAAGGGAGGTTGTCGAGTACGCCAGGCCAACTCTGAAGGACGCAAGATCTATCGCACCAGGCACTAGACGAAAAAAAAAGAGTGGGCTACTACGAGAGATCTAAGCATCTAAACCCAACCTACTGGATCCGGTAAATAAAACAAAAAGAGGGCGCAATCGAATGATCATTAAGACAACATCTTATGGAGACGTCTCTAAAAAAGGACTCGTGGGATCTCAGGTCAAATGTAAATGGGGAAGAACCCGTCTCTGAACAATTCACAGAGAAGACTGGTACAAACAAAGAGAGTTGAGGATAGAAGCCTTTCATGAGGGGCAGTGAAAGCTAAGAATGCGTCAAGAAGAAAGAAGAAGGCGGGGCAATCGGAAGAGCTCGGGGCTTTTATACTCTCGTGAACGCAACATATGACCGTTATGGGTGCCTCTGCAAGGTACCCGCTCTCCGTTCGGGGAAAACAAACAGATTTCAGGAAAAACCGAGCAAACGGAAGCGTGGCTGGGCTCCCCTAGCACGGGGCAAGTATTGTGGGTGGAAAAAGGAAAATGTCGGAGCCACATCCGCATACAAATCAGAGAGTAAAGAAAACGCCGGAACTTATCAGACGACGAATATCAAGTCGAACGACTAAAAAAAAGAACGACATGCACAGTTCTGGGGGGGAGAGCCATAAAGACTGAATGAGAGGAGTGTGTCGCAGGGATGCAAATGATGGAGTGGGGTCGGGTCCGCGGATCACGTAGCAAAAGCGGTAACAATTACAGGGGAAAGACTACTAGCGCAAGACGCTTGAGGTTGAATACCGAGGAAGCGTTTGACTTTTGCAGAGAAGAAAAACACCAACGGAAGGAAGGGGGAAAGAAAGATGCTCTCCCTTCGAGAGCAGGTAGAGTTCGGGGAACCGTATGGAGGCCCTAGAGGGGAAAAGCACCGCAGCATGCCGTGTGAGAAAGCCTCGATGACAAAAGAAAATTTGAAATAAAATCCAGGGGACGCAGCTAAGGGTTCTGCGTGGCAGGGGGGTAAGGGGGTCCTCATATGCAAAGGGGGAGAGTATAAAGAGCGCGAAAGAAAAAGACCAAGGTTTTACGATAACGGCTAACCCGGCGTTTTGATACTAGGCTCGCGGCAGGGGGGAGAAATTGGGTGAGAAACGGGTGTTGTTTGCCCGAAAATCCGGGAGAAGGAAAAGATCATCTAATCCAACAGACGGCACAGGGGTGGGTTCTCGGAATAAATCCGGTCGTCCCGAAGAATACAGATTCCATCAACATAACAGGAAAAAAGCGAAAAGACAGAAAAAAGTCGAACAAAGAAATTAGAAAATACTTAAGGGCCTTCGCTGATGTCCGAAGGCCTCTGACCTGCGTAGTGCGACTTAAGAGGCATGCTTCAAGAAGTCGAACCATTAATGCTTCAATCTCCGAAAAGAGGCGGTAGGATTTAGTAGAGGAATGAAGTGACGAACGGGGTCAGATACAGGCTCCTAGAAGAGATCGACTGGGGGTCGGGAAAGCAAGAGGGGCGAAGGTGTTATCATCGGGAACGACTAGACTCGGGGGTTGAAAGATTACCGGTAAGTAGTGAGGGGATGGTTTCGCGGGAGTCGAGCTGTATGGCGAAATACTATTATGGTGTCTTCAGTAGTGATTGTCGGAGTCTTCGCTCGCGACAGGAAATCGGGGACTGAGAGTGTTACTCAGGGAAAAAGTCCACAGGACACCAGGTGCAAGAAATCATCGGCATCGATTAATAAAGCCTCTAATGGAGGATAGCTGAAAATGATGATTAAGAAACTAATTCCAAAGGGAGAAAAGTAAGAAGGAAGCCACCATCCTGAAATGGGTCCGTCCGGTTTGGCGGGACTTGAACAGGGACCAACTAACATTTCCTTAATCCAACTTTGAAAAGAGGGGTTAGAAAATGGCGCTTCAAAGGTCGGGGAACGGGGAATAAGGAGTCGCGTCGATAAATTGACCGGCGCAAGACTGTGTCAGAAAGAGAACTTCAAGAAAGAACACGATTTTTCTAAGGACTGGGGAAACAGTAATGATTAGGGTCATAAGTCATTCTATGGTGTCCAGGAAAGAAGGTGGTGAGATTGCACGGAAAGGCTCAGGAGTAAGTTGATTAAGTCTAGTGGGGAATAACTAAGAGACAATTAGAGGAGAGAAGGGGAGATCGTCACATGGACCTGGGTTTGGTTTGAGCTCGCGGTCATCCCGGATCTAAAGGACAGTGGAAAAACGAAGAACTATGGGACGGACGTCTAAGGTGGCTCAACAGGACCATGGGCTGCTCCAGGGAAAGCGTGGACTAGAAAACAGACCTTTTGTCCATTAAGGGGAGGAGGAAAAACCTTCGGATGTGAAACGTCGGCGCAGACTGGGGGGGAAACAGGAATCGAACAACCAGGGGCGAAAGAGAGGGAGTAGGAATGGCAAATAGCAACGAAAAAAGGCCACCCAACAGGAAGCTCGGAATCCGTCATGACCAGAACTGAGAAAAGAGCCTACTAAACAGGGAGCACCCCTGCCAGAAAGGTTGTAGGTGGAAAGGGGCAAAAGCCAGGAGTTTGTAAAGCAAGACGAGAGCGGTGTTTCTGAAAACACCACGAATGTATTCTAGGCCCGGCAGGCTCAGATTGGGGCAGTTAAGCGGTTTAAAAAAGCCTGTCGATCGCAGCTAGGAAAACTCTTCAAGCAGCTGCCGACTTCACTCTCTCCTAAGGTCCCTGCAGCCATTTAAAAAGGTGCAAAAAAGCGTACGATTCCCCGGATCTGCGAAAACCCCTCTGGAGGAGGGCCCAGACTAACGGGCACGATCTCTGGGGAAGGAGAGGGTAAACACGTCTTCCAAGGGAACATAAGGCGGCACATGTGATAGGGATATTTCCAAAAGGGAAATGAAAGGAACAAAATGTGAATCTCCTTTACACACACAGCGAAAGTACACAAGGGGAAATAGTTAGCGTAGGTCTACGAACTCTAGCTGATAGGGGAATTAGGGGGGGTGGGGGGGGGTTTAAGATGAATCATGAAAAACGAACTGGAGTGAAGGGCTGGAGGGTCATGGACGGGGCTGGATGGGAGATTGCGATTACCCAGGAACCGGTAACAAACCTCCAGGAGGAGATATCGGAGAAAACTCACTATGACTAACAAAGAATCCAGAGGCAGTCTCCCATCTTCGCGAAAAAGATAAACATCAAGGGGAACAGGTCACCAGGATATACGTCAAGAACAAAAGCAGAATCGGAAAGAGCCCTAGACCCAACCTTTCTTTCAAACAGAGGGGGAGGATGACAAAAGTTAAAAAACGACGTATTCGGGAAAGGGGAAGAAAACGTTCGTATTCGATTCCCTCAATAAGAGGGAGCGTCCTAACGTCATCTGTGATCGACAGATTGCATGTAATGGGATCATAAGTCCGGCAAAAACAGGGGGGGGGCTACTTCCTAGGGGGCGGCCGTAGGAGTATTAGGCGAAAGAGACAAAGAGAGTTCAATGGCCCTCTTAGTATGCAGCTCTCCGGACTAATAGAGGATGAGCGTCGCCCACCCTCTTAAAAAAAGTCCATGGAGGGGCGCGTCAGCCGTGATTTGGGGGGATGACACCCAAGGGTCAGGTAGGCCGTAATCCAGCGGGGCAAATGCCCGTATTCATCGGCGCAAAAAACAGGACTTAGTCTATAGATAGACGCAACGAAAAAAACCCCGGGGGGGGGGGGGGAAAAAAAAAAAACTCAGACCAGCATAGTGGAAGAAGTCACAGTCGCTAAAAGCAAGAGTCGCGCTGGCCAACCTATTAAGGACTGGGGGTTCCATTAAGTCGGGAGTATACAACAGTTAGGGGGAGAGGGAATTAGGGGGGACAAGCCTACCAGTTCACCTGAGGTGACGTGAGCGCTGCTGACGGGTTTGAAAATCCTCAAAAAAAAAAAAGTGGTAGGAAAATAATAAAGGTACATCTCCTCCCGGGAAAAAGACATTATCACTCAAGTGCGTCCAAGAGGGGAATCACGTACTTAATTGAACGGCGAACAGAAGAAGTTTCAACGTCGAATGAAACAGACAAGTTTTAATAAAAAAGGGACAGGGACGCTTCTTGGGCGCCTCTACGGAAAGATGACAGTCAAGGGCGATCTAGAGTCTGCCTATCAGAGAAAAAAAACGCGCCCAAATCGTAAAAGGGAGAGAAGAAAAGGTGAGGCCTGAGGCCTCGCGAAGGGGTGGAATGGGAGGAGTTTGAGGGCAAGGGGTGGGGCACCGGTTTGGCCGACACCAAATCAAAACAAGCTGACTCGTCGTAGTACCCTCCACAAGGTAACACGGGATCCACGCAGGGGGTGAGAGAAGGGATCCGGGTTTCGCCGCGACTTGACACATAAGGACAGCTCGCCAAAGAAAAATGTTTTGGGGGAGGATCCAGAGGAAAAAGAAGGTATAAAAGAAACGCGACGCGGGCTACAGCCATCGCTTTTACAAGTCCTTCAATAGGACAATGCCGGAAATCTGTAAGGAAGAGGTGACTAATAAACGCCGTCAGTAGTCCATATATGAAGGAGAAAAAGTAGTCATCGGGAGGGTCAGTCAGTCCCTATACACGAGGTCGTGCTGAACCGGGTCAATTTGGATGCTGTTTGGGGTATCATACGTGAGACAGCGGCGTCAGTGTGTTATTGCAGAAAGGCAGCGTTTTCGTATGGGAAAACGGGCTGGCGAGAAATATCTGGGGAGGGAAGGGATTATTGATTATTTAGCATAGGGTGGCGGGACTGCTCTCAGGAAACCAGGTCATAAGCGCATGTTCCAGACGCCGAAACTCGGCGGAGCAGCCACAATACACGGGGGACAGCGATTTGGAACAAAAGCCCCTTAACAAGTGGCGATCGAAACATTGGACCGAAAGAATTCACTACGAGAAGGGGGGAGTGGGAAAAAATAGGTCGGATCCAAAATATCCGTAGCAGGAACAGGAGGGGAAGCCAGGAAGAAAAGGAAACTAGAAGGGGGGATGAGTTGTTGCAAATAGGAAAGTAGAAGGAGCCCCACAGGAACAGACGGGGTTATACTATACAGGGTCAAACGGTGCTGCTCAATTCCCGTCGACTTTCCATAGACGAGGTGGGGGGAGAGCACTATCAATAAAGGGGGTTCGAGTAACAGTCGGGGGGAACAAATTGCAAGGGACGGATCAGTTACCTTCAGGAGTTAGAAAAATACTCAACGGAGGACTGTGGCCTATAAATCCTACTAGTGGAATTCAGCCATAGCGGCATCACCGAGCTCACTGGAAATCTTTAATAAAAAGTTCGCTAGCTCAACACAGGTTGTGGGGTCTCAAGAAAGGCACTAAAAAAGCTGGGGGTTTGGACCCGTGAATCCTCAACGAGAAAGTGCCAGAGGCAAATCTACCAATGGGGCTAAACTTTCTGGGGGGGGAGGAGACAGGGTAGCGGGCGAATTCTGTCAGTCAGCGGGGGTGTAGGTAAATTCTTTGTGAGGAGGTTTAAATGGTGACACTATCATAAAAGGCGTGGGAAATTATTTCTGAAACAACAAAAGAGAGACTTCCTTTTGAAGGGACTTTGAGCAGGACGAGGACACATCACAGAACTAAGAGTAATGACCTGAACAAGGCCAGGTACCAGCACCTGGGAGAGGGCCGTTTCTCCCATTTTTTCCGAGGGGAAAAAAGGGGTAGATTTTCGGGGTGTGGGGTTCCACGGCCATACAAAACAGTAAGCGGTCTTTGGTGAAAAAAAAGAAAAACAAATAAAAGGCTACTCTCCTGGGGAAAGATACTATTGAGACGGTCTCTCTCATATCAAAGATGGCAGGGACCGGCATGCGAATTCATACTGAAAAGCAGTTAATCTTCTCCTAGCTAGGGTCACTGATTCCTGGAAGGCTAGGGAAAGGAAAAACCGGAAACGAGAAAAGGACCTCGATTGCTATCCTGTCAAAAAACAGGCGAAAAAGGGTCAGAGCAGCGAAGGAGAGGGGGACGATACGAACCGTGAGAAAAAAAGCATGCGGAAAAAGGTATTTCTAGGGTGAAAGGTAAACGGCAAGGAAAATTCTAAGCCTCGCTTTACGAAACCGACGCACAACAAGGTGAAGTTAAAAGTATCGATGTCCTATACTCGCTCGGGAGGACGTTGAGGAAAGTGGTGGGGGTACGATGTAGCGTTAGACATCCTTATTGAAAGGGGAGGTGGAAAAAGGGGGAAGGATGGGACGGAACTGTGCGGGCGAGAGTGCCTAAACCGACGTCAGCCTGAAAGAGCGAGCGAAGATCGGAAAAGAAACACCCACAAAGATAGGAAGTCGACTCATACTCTAAATGGAAACACAATCGAAAAAACATCGGGCACCGAAAGGGAGATCGGCAATAACACAGCGCCGCAGCCATGCGCACGAGGAATCACAAAAATCTGATTGGTCGATCCAGGTTCGGCAAAGAAGGAAGTTAGCGAGAGGGAAGGAGAACGGAGAGGAAAACTGCAACATGTCTGGGGGAAATACATAAGCAGAGTTGAGAGAGACATCTGAGCTGGAAGGAAAGGGCCGATCAAGTGAAGCCCTCGAAAAGGATGGGGGGAGGAGGCCCAATTGCCTACTTCTAGAGTCGAAGACCGTGCACCGAGGGTTGCGTCCGGATGGGTAGATGGGGCAACTCCGGGAATCACAATGATGGACGCGCCAAAACCCCGGATAAAAAAAAGGGGGGAGGTCGCTCCTCCGGAACTGAATCGTGGATTGTGTCCCACTGCAAACGTGGGGAAGGAGCAACCATCCCGAAAAAACGCGATCATAGCCACAGCGTTAGACCTAGCGGAAAAAATTGGGAGAGGGTGAAGCTGGGAACGGATCAGCCCTAAGAGTGGGGAAAGGAGACAGCAATAAAGAGAGTCCCTTATAGGTGAGTACCTTATTCACTCAGTAGAGGGGAGCAAGGATTGAAGGCGTTCACTTACTATGGACTCCGGGAAAACTGGGGGGAAGATGAGGGGGAAAGGGAAGGAGCTGCGCGGGGTACTGAAAGCGAAAAAAACGGGGGGGTTAAGATGTAAAAGGGACCTGGAGAAGATCATCTTGCTAAAAGAGTAGGGGATGTGCAACGATAAACGCCTTTCCAACCGGAGTGGGGGGAGACTTCAAAGAGCAGAAACCCCGGGACTAAAAGGGGGTCCCCCTTTAGAAAAGGACGAGAGAACTTGGCGCCTGCGACGTCAGAAAGAGGAGATTCTCGGAGGAAGCGTCGTTCTCTATATCAAAAAAGGAAAAATGTCGAAGGAGAGTTCTTGTCTTCAGGGGAATCGCTTGGCACTTCGTAGTGCGGAAACGTTTGGGGGCCTTGGGCAAAAAAATCCAAGGAGGGTCAGAGGAGCAAGGTCTGAGACAAACCAGAGAACTTTTACGCCAGTCATAAGTAATCTTTCTAAGTATACTGGACCCCACAAAGTCTATAAAAAAAACATTAAACGAAGTTTGGGACTGGGAATAAGGGGAAGAACTGCAAAGTGAGGAAGAAGCCTCTCTCTTAGGGATGAATTATCTGAAATGAGGAAGAGGCAGAAAATCATTTGGAGGTAAGAAACGCTAGGTAGGCTAAAGCTGAGGGGATGATGAAGACAGCTTGACAGAGATCAAGTCAAAATCAAATAGCGTGGAAAAAGGGGTTTGGGGGGGGGGGGGGGGGGAGAAAGACAAGAAAGCTACTTGGAGCAAGAGGTCTGTTTGCGAAGAACGAAAGTTGGCCGAGTACGTTGGAAGGCGTGTTCGGCTGGGGCGTGCTCACAAGGGAATAGTCTTATTCTCTAAAGGATTGGGGTGATAAATATAGGAAGATCTATTTCGCTCGCTCCAAGAGAGGGGGGGGAACGTAGCGGTACTAGAAAAACCGGCCAGAAAGCAATTCCTCAAATAGATGGAGACAATCCCGTAAAAAGGGAGGAAGAACATTGAAACTAGTAAAAAAACCCGGATCAAAACGAATTAAAGAGAAAATCTAGAAGTAAAGACTAAGTAAATTAAGGAAAGGGGGGTGAGATTAGGGGAAAGGATGAGTTCCAACATAAAGGGGGGGGGACCTGGTAAGGAGTTTGCAAATCTAAATGGGGGGGAATGGCTGTACTGGAGGTCATAGATGTCACAAGGGCGTCTCAGTGAACGTCTGGCAAGTGAGAGAATTGAATTCAAGACTGCAAGAGGTATTAGAGGTGAGACCGGGGGCAAACCAGGTCAAAAAGCCGGGGAGCATGTACCGTCAGGATAAATGAGAGGGAGTAAGAGGACGATGGAAGACATTCATGCGCAATCCCGGACTGCTTTTAATCCTCGGAAGCACGGTAGTAATGTTGAAGAGGGGAAAAAAGGTCTTCTAATAACAGAAGATGGGGGGGTGACCACGATAAAAGGGATTGGGACGGTTAAACTCTCGACTCACAAAGGTGCTCAAAGCGACAAGAACGTCTCAACAGGGGCAGGAATCCAGTTATGTGGAATATCTTCTCCTGTAGGAGGGCCAAAGGGTAGTATAACAGTTGGTAGGGTGGGGCGCATACGGCAGAGTGTGGAACCAGGAGTCTCAACAGAAAACACAAGGTTGTAGGAGCAATCCAACTCCTTTATCGAAGAAAAAATGCAAAAAAAGTATAGAGCCAGTAGCGAATGATGATGACCTCACCCGCTCACCGGCCCCCCCATTTACAGAGGCCAACATGGGTAAGGGTAGGATGGTCGAATTGGTGGAAAATAGTGTTGTGCAAAAACAACAGTAGAGAGGTCCCGGGGAAAAGATAAGCCACAAAAAGCTCCTAGGTGGTATTGCGACGCATGGAACGAGCACAGGCGCCGACTCGGGCAGGCCCGCTAGTCCGTGCCAGGAGAAGGGGAGAGAAAGAGACCGAGGAACAAAGAAGCTCATCTAGGACACGTGAAACCTCGTGAAGGTTTCCAGAATGTACCCATATAAAATGCCCGAAATGGTCTAGTCCTAGTGGGACCAAAGATAGGATTGGAGAGGGAACTTGAGAGAAGGAGGGTAAGGATCTAAAATGTATAACCAGAAGTGTGATAACATTGACGATTTAAAACGTACGGTACAAGGAAAAGAGAAGTGGGCCTCCGGTCTACAGACGAAAAAAAACGGTGGAAAATGCTTTAAAGTATGAAAAGACAGAGTACCCTCTAGGACGGGGGGGAATAGTTGGGAAAAGGAGGTGTGGTGAAGGTAGCAGGGTTGAGAGTCGAAAGTGCGTTGATAAAAATCTATGATTGACTGGGTCCGGGGGGGTGCGGGGGCTAACAGAAGAGAAACATGACGGTCGCGAAAAATATCGTCTAATCACTATCTGAGCTAAACATAAAAGGTCGGAACTACGCTATCGAGACCAGCCATCGGGAAAAAAGAAAAAACGAAAAGGGAGCGAGGGATCACAGAGGAGAAAAAGCAACCGTACCCCAACTTGGAACAGCAATATAGTAAACTACGTAAGGCGAACCTAGGTGATTCACCAGCGGAAGGAATACAAGTTGATAATTCAGAACGCCGAACCGGAGAACCTGAAGAGGTGTGAGTAGAAATGCAAAGAGGAAATTGGAAAAAGGCAAAAATTGCCGCTAAGGAGGCACGAAGGGAGAGGCTCTGGGGAAGAGAGCCGGGGTTGTGGGTGGAAAGGGGGTTACGCAAAAAAAAGGCTAGGCGTGTATGGGGGGCCTTAACGTGCGCAGAATTCGGAATGCCAAAATGATGGACACCCCTCGTAAACGGTAGGGCCTTCTTATCTCAATCGCTCGAGGGGAAATGTTTTCGGAAAAAAAAGAGCTGATTCTCACCATCAGACATTAAAAAATCGAAAAACTCGCGGGTATAAGTAGGGACTTTTTGTGACAGGGACCTCAGAAAGCTGAACTATCTCCCTATTCCTTTGGTAGGATTAAAATGAAATTCGCTCGGATGAGTTGCTTCAAAAAGGTGGGTTACAATTCGCTATGATAAAAGACTGATTCCGCTGTTAAAAAGGAGATTGAAGAAGATTTGACAAGACGACACTCTTTTAAGGAAAGGGAAGGACGGTTAATGGACAGAGAGAAAAAACTAGGTATGGAGGTAATAGAGATGGAAGTCACCAGAAAAAAGACTAAGGGAGTACACCTCACGTGACTGTCAAAAAAAGGAAAAAGGGGGGGGATGTACTCGTAATTAAAAGAAGCTCAGAAGTTATCCCTCTTATGACCAGAACTCGTTGTCATACCGGGAATCCTCTCAGGGAAGGTTAAAAGCATTCTAAGGTCGCGACATGCAGTGTCTGGCTGCGTGGGGAGTCGTAGTAAAATCGCAGGGATATAGGGATATAACCGCTTTGGACGGAAGAGCGTCGAGGGATTGGGGCGCAAAGGGATGGGGGCGAGCAACGGGGGAAGGGGGGCAACTCACAATCCATCTAAAGCCGGATGGAAAGCAGGGAGGAGAATTCTTCCTTGAGAAGAGGGGGTGCAAAAAAAATGTGGGGGGAGTCAAATCCGGAATCGGGGAAAGCAGGTAAATCTAACTAGGATAGGGGGGTGTGAATGCTTAATAACTTTACTAAGGCGACGAGGGGCGGCCGGCCAATCCTATGAGGAATGAGGAAAGGTCTAAGGATGAAAACGAAATGAAGAGCTATGAAAGAGGAGTAAGGTAGTGGGAATGGTAGTGAGAGCGAAAGTGAACCTATATCAAATAGCGAGTGTTGTATCGGGAGGAAGATGTGCTAAATGTTGTGATCCAATAGGGTAGGGGGCAGGAAGAGGGAGGAGGGGGGGCCGGGGAGTCGTTCGGCTGGGGATGCGGGGAGATAGAGAGGAAATCTGGGGGATGTTGGGGACAGAGGTGAGGTCTGGTACAAGGAGGGTCTGGAGACGCTAAAACGTAGAAGCGGGACTAAGTGAAAAATATAACCCGCGCACATGCATATCTCGACCCATCAGGGGGTAAAAAATCCAATGAAAAAAGTGAGGAAGATCTAACTAAAGGAGTACAAAAAAATTTCATAAAATGAAAGATAAAGCATAGGCGACGGCCGAGATACAGGAAGGTTTTTCGACTGGACTGGATGTGGGGTGTCGCTGGAAGTCCCGTTTGAAAAAGCGAAGGGACTGGCGGGGGAAGACGGGTAAGCGAGGAGAGGAGAAGGGAATTAGAAAGGGGAAAAAGTGAAAGAGCGAAGCAAGAGGGGGCATTCCGGAGGAAAGGGGGAAAAAAGCAAGCCGGGCATCAAGTTACGTAAGGAGAAAGTGAGACGAAAAACTGATTGGCAAGAGAGAGGAGGGAGGGGAAAGAAAAATCCCAGAGGACTTAGTCCATCTGAAAGGGCCAAGGGGCGGGGCCTCCAAGGAAGGGAGAGTGGGGGGGTTGACCAAAGAGAGAGAATCCTTTTGGAGGGACCAGTGGAAACGCGGGACTCCTGAAAAAGAGGCAAAGGCTACCAAAAAACTGTAAATGGTGAAAACGGGGGGGTAAAGGGCTTGCCTTAGGAGGGAAGAATATGGGAGTCCCGAGAACTGAGGGGCAGGGGAGAGAAAAGTGGAACCTAGTCGAAAACACTGATTTGGAGAGGGTCAAGGGACAACGGCTCATACGAAAGCAAAAAAGAAGTGAGAGGGAAGAATATAAAGGGGACTGTATGAGTACAAGAATAAGGGACAGCTCACAACGACCCACCATTTACTTGCCCAAAAGGGTTATCCAGGAACTGAAAGAGAAGTTGAGGAGGTTGCATAGACCGAGGAAGAGAGTGGGACGTCGGGAAACACAGACTCTGGGGGGGGGGGGGGAAGCGAGAAACAAAATTTCTACTGCGATAGACGGGAGGCCTAGCCGCCTCCAACTGGACTAGCGTGCATAGGGACAAGGAATCAACCGTATATATCCTTACGTCAAGAGGGTCCACGTATGACGGTGAACCTCCGTGAGCCAACGAGAGGAAAGAGAGCATGTATGGGAAGGAAAAAAAGCTTAGAGGCCAGCGCCGGGCACTCGCTATAGTGACTGGGGAAAAAAGGGAGAAACAAGTAAAGCAAAAAAGATGTGTGAAAAACGTACTTCCAACAATTGAAAGGGGGGGGGGGACTCTCCTGTCGAGAATAAGAACAAAAAAGGAATAAAAGGGGACGGTCGACGCGGGAGTCTCTCAGGATGTGAATTGGTACTGAAAAGAGTAAGGGATCTAGAGGGGGGAAGGATTGAATGCTGGGAAGGAAGAATATGATGGGCGCGAAGGTTTGCGATAAACCGTCCCCAAGACTCTAAGGAGAGATCTATCTGGAAACCTCACCCACCAACATGTCAAATGAGGAGACCCTATCTTACGCCACCAAAAAAAAACACAGCAGAAAAGCCGGCCCCCGTAAAGTGAGGAAAATCCGCTTCGGAGACGCAAGATTATAACCACCTTTAGCAGCAAGTTTAATAAAAAAAAGGTATCTGAAAAAAAGGGGCTCCGGTACTTACATAGAAACAGTTCGAACTTCAAGAAGACTACTTTCACCAAATCAAAGAAAAGGTAAAAGGTGATTAGATCGAAATCTGGAAAGAGACATCATTGACTTCCGGGGTGGACGAGAAGAGCGGCGCAACAGCGCGCAGGTAAGGTGGCTAATTGAATCAAACTTGCTCGTTCGTGGAAGGAGAGGTTATTGTCACCGATCTCACCGATAATAAAGGAGGGAATTAGTAAGAGAAAAGGAAGGGGGGGGAGGGACGCAAGGCGGGAATCGTTGGTGTCGTCCCAAAAGGGGCAATCAAATCAGAATCCCACGAAAAAAGATAAATCCTCAGCAAAAAAAAACGACTGAACATTAAAAGTGGATAGCAAGGAGAAACGCGCTACTATCTCCAAGGGGAAAAGGGGAGGAAACGCAGTCGAACAGAAGTACGAACGGATTCCAATGGAAATGAAGGGGTAAGAAAGGGGTTCATGACAAGAAATGAGGGAGGGAAGGATTTCACGTAGAGGAAAGCCCTAATCAGAAAAGGGACTAGAGAGGCTCTGTGCAGAGTTTTACGGCCAGAGAGAAACACAAAAAGGGATAGGGAATAGAGAGATGAAGGGGAAAAGCTCCCGAGCGATACAATTAGGAAGAATTCGAAAGCGGGAGGGGAAAGTACACGGAACAAGACATAATCAAAAATAGCCAGGCAATTAACCCGGAGAATGGATATCCCAGGTAGAAAAAGTCTGATTGGGGGGCGCCTGCTGCGCCAACATAATGAGAAATGTAGCTTTCAGGGAGCAGCAGTGGAAGGTCTACCGGACGGGTTTTCTGTAGCATCGTATTTGTCAGGGGGAAAGGGAGTGATGGGAGGCCTCAAAGGAGTTCAAGGGGCCAGCCACATACGAAAAAGGAATAAAGGACCGAGGACCGTGGAAAAAGTAAGCTGTGTGGACGAGTAATCATGTTGCTTCCCTCGGATCTGAAAAAGAGGGACCGTCGTCCCGGATACTAAGCGGAAAGGTTTTTAGGCAAAAATGTAAGGGAAAAATAAAACTTCGACTGCTGAGGGCCGCCTCTCTTTCAGGGTGCAAAAAAGCCGGATCGAAATGCTTCAATCCTGAAAGGTTCAGGGAGAGAATCACCTGTTGGAAGTCTCGATTAGAAATTCGAAAGGGGGAGAGGCAGTTCCATCAAAAAAAGCGGGGGAAGAGGACTGGGTTGATCAGGAAGCTGGGCTAAAGGTTTGTGAAATAGTGTGGAGACTCTAGACGGGGCGAGAGTAAGGGCCTTCTTGTTCTTATGGGGGGTGCGTGGATGGCGCCCGAAGAGCCAAACTCAGAAGGGTCGGGGGGGGAGGATAGTGCGGGCGTCGAGAGTACGCATATGGAGGGGGGAAAATGTGCGTAGGTACTCGAAAATTCGCGCCCCACGGACGACCCTCAATAGTCCATAGTTATCCAAGCTTCATGAGTAGATCTATAATTAAACTGCTTAAAAACCTTTAGAAAAGGAAGGCAACTACTATCAAGAGTACAGAAGCCGGGCGGGATCCTTAAATGCCGTCAATGGGGGTGACAGAATTGGCTAAGGTTTACCTTGGAATCACGTTTGGCAAGAAAGGTGCAGAAAGGTCTGTGCATAAAGGGGAATCCAGTTCCACATCGCGCGCCAGCAAGTCAAAGTCGCAGGTGCACCGCGACGAGTTCAAAGATCAAGGAGGGGGGGACATGAGATTGGAGAAAGGAGACCTGGTGAGCGGTTACAGGAGAAGGGAACGGAGACAGGTCAAGGAAGGAGGGTCCAACTCGACTCGAGAACGATTAAAGACTAGCGGGCAGCCGTCACTAATTGGGGGAAGATGGGAGTCCAATATAAAATCCAAACTAGTAGCAGGGGGGTGGGGTTTGAAAAATCGAATCTGTGTATGAAAGAAACTAAAAAGAAATTGCGCCCATCAAATCCCACGGCGAAACTGGGGCTCCGAGGGAGCACATTAACCGGTTGGGAAGAATGAGGGTTCCTTAAAAGGAAAAGGTCAGAGGTCTGTCTATAACTGAGAGGGGGAAGATCTGCGCTGGACTTGTGTTACCATGATCTCTCTAACAACCAAAGGGGGGGGGGGGGAAAATCGAAAGAAATTAAAAAAAAGTTGAAGGGGGAGGACAAGCAAGGGGGAGGGAAGAAAAGGGTACCTAACTAGGCCGAGAAAATTAACTGAGCGACAAAAGACGGGCGCCCATTGGTAACAAAAAGCAGGGGGGAGGTTGAGAGTTCAAAAGTGCCAAAAGGCGGTCTGGGGGGTCGAGAAAACAACACACAAAGGAGTCGCTGCGACCTTGAAGACCGAGAGGAAGGGCGCTCAGGAAAAACGGGCTGCCCGCTAGCCGGGCCGACAAAAAAAATAAGCTGGAAAAAGAAGAAGGGCGGATACTATATCCTCGGTCCCTTAGCCAGGACCTGGTGCCCTCCCCTGGGGGGAATGCAAAATCTGTTCTATTGGGGCAGACGGAGGAGGGAAGGGGGAGGCTGCACTGATCCGCGCCGATAGTGCTCAAATCTGCACATACCGTCCAACCGGGAGAAGGGAAAAATGGGGGGGGGGCAAACTGAAAGCAGACTCGGTGATAAAGGAGGGGGAAGGGGACGCACAACAGAACTGTACTATTTGAATATCTCTTACAGGGAGGGGGAAAGGGGAACATTTGGTTTGTACTGGGGAGGGGGATAGAAATCTCCTCCTGATCTGAGGGGGGGGGGAGCAGAGAAGAGATGAAAATAAAAGCGCGATGTCTAGTAACACGCAGCGGGGCCCTCAAGGCGAATGCGATCTCGAACAGCACTGAAACAAAAAGAGAAATTTCTGCGCCTCCCAAAGAGGAAAAAGGACCCCCATCCGAAAAACTAAAAAAAGGAATCGGCAACAACACGACCCGGTCGCAAAACGATGAAGGGACACAAGTGCTGTCGGTGAGAAAAGGATCGAACGAGGGGAGAAGAGTAGTACTGAAGAAAAAAGGAGTCAAGGCACTAATCGAAGACTTCCTAACTCCTACCGGGGGAGTGGAGATCGAAAAGAGGAAGAGTAAGCATTGAAGCCTTCAAATTGATTCACTAGAAGAGTCGGAGAAGGGAGGAAGAGGGGTCTTCTTCAGCGTGAAAAAAAACAAAAGGGGAAGGGGTCACGTTAATTGGACTCTCTTCCGAAGGGGAAAAGAGAAGGAGGGGTTAGAAAAGTATGTTACCCAACTAGGATAGGAGGGAGGAAATCTCTAAACGGAAGATACGGGAGGGGTAGGGACAAAAAGGCAAACCACGTGGGGACCAGGAAAACATAACAACCGGTGGCCGAGGGAAAAGCTTTAATTGGGTTCTAAAGCGAAGAAAAAGAAGGGAACGATCTAACGACTGCATAGCTGAGCAAGAGACCAAAGCCGAATGCTGCTTGAAAGAAAAGGGTTAGTATTTCAGGTCCAGCTGATCAGGGGCAAAAGGAGACTGGAAGGTGCGTGACAGGGACAGCGGGTTCAGCCTACGAGGAGGTGAACGAGATAGGGACGGGAGGGGGGGTTTAA
>Ga0179593_1608083_pt1 | contig 27376 bp, 53 predicted proteins | sample CZODoug2_1_08_16_FD_185931 | JGI IMG/M metagenome (GOLD analysis project Ga0179593, IMG submission 185931) | Vadose zone soil fungal communities from Angelo Coast Range Reserve, California, USA - CZODoug2_1_08_16fungal (PacBio error correction) | ecosystem: Environmental > Terrestrial > Soil >...
AAAAGGTGGGCAGTCCTACGGCAAGAAAAAAGAAAGGGGTCCCCGCAAAAAAGACCGCAATGAAGGAGGGTTTAAAAGAAAACAAAACCTATGAAAGGGAAAGACTACGCCCAACTGCCAAGATTGGGAAAGAGGGAAAACAACAACGGAAGGGAATAGCTGCGAAAGTTGCCAGAAAAAGGTCAGTGGAAAAGAAAGGGGGGGGACATGGCGGCCGGGGGGGGGAGTAAAAGTCGGAGAAGGATTTGCGGGGATTAAGGAAGGAAGAGACCTTAAAGAAGATGAAACGCCAGAACAGGAATAAGGGCTTGGGTCAGGGCCAGCTACCGGAGAAGGGAGAAGACGCCGGGGGGAAGAAGGAGCAGAGGCCCTTCAAGACTCCTTGCTGAAAGGACCGAGAATCGCAAACAAGGGAGAGAGAAAAAATCCCACCAAGAGAGTACAGGCGGGGAAAAGGGTTTGGAGGGGGGAGTGTGGAGGTAAAGGGAAACCGGAAGGGGATTGGGCACCACATGAAGGTTTACCCAAGGGAGCCCAAAAAAAAACCCAGGAAAAGGATTCCTGACGGAGAAAAGCTAAAGAGGGAACCGTGGCAGCCGTGGAACCATTGCGGGTCAGCAAATCAAGAAAAAAGTGTGAAAGAGAAAATAGATGGGCCTGGGGGAAGGACAAAAAAAGGGGGGCGTGCATGCGAACAGCGATTATATAACACTTTCGAAGGGAGGGACACCACTGGGGAAAAGTCGAAATCGAGAAGTGGGAAGGACGTGTTCCATGCGAGGCAAAGACGGACCACGATCAACGTCCAGGTTGGAAAGAGGAAAACGTATAGGAAAAAAAAGGGAAAGAGGGGAAGTCGTGGGGAGGAGGAGGGGGTGAGTTTAGCATACTTGCGATGAGAAAGAAGTAGGGAAGGGGAAGAAAAGTTGAAAGTGAAAAGATGGAAAGGGTTTGAAAGAGGGGGGAAAGGGGTGTGGGTGGGGTGGGGGACGTGGGTCCTACCCAACAGAGGAAGAAGAGAAAAAGAGACAACCTGAAATCAATTCCTTAAAGACATTCAATGGAAAGGGGGCCTCAGGAACTGGACTTATGTCGAGGGAGGGGGAGGGGGGAAAAACGGGGACAAAAAAAAAAGAAATAATCAAAAAAAAAAAAGGGATGGTGAGAAACCCCCTAACTTGGTGCAGCGGGGTAGAAAAACTGGTGGAAATGAAAGTGGAGGAAAAAGCCAGGAAAAGCAAAAAAGAAAGCGGAGACAACTAATCGGCCCACAGGGGTTGGGCGCCTGCAGCCGGGGATGGGAAAAAGAAAGGGTTGGCCAGGGAATTCAGTGGGGAAATTGAGGGAAAGAGACTCGGGCCGCCCCGCGGGGGGGGGAAGTGAGAGGGCCGGTGGAAAAGCTGAAAGGGAGCGAAAGGTAGAACCCGGTAAAAAGGAAAAAAAAAAAATGCAAGGAAAGGGAGGCTGAAAGAATGGTCCCTCGGGGTGGGGAGGCTGTTGAAATTTGGGAAAAATAAAAGGGAGTGGGGGGGGCCACAAGAAAAACCGATGATCGGAACACCGACAGGAAAAAACCTGTCCAAAGGTGGGAAAAAAAAAGGTCTTGGTTGGAAAGAAGGTCCGGTCAAGTGCCGAGGGTGAAAACGGGGCAATGGGCATCGGGGGGGGGGGGTCGGAGAATGTTCCAATCGCTGGAATTTGGGAGATCAGCAAACGTTGGGGGGGACGGAGGCAGAACGAAGCGCAACAAAAAGAATTCACGAAAGAGGGGGGCAAGGAGTTCACAAAAGTCTTCCGAAGGGCAGGAAAATGAAAGCGACAATGGGAGGGGGCGAAGAAAGCTTGAAGCAGGGACATGTTGTTTACCGTACAGGGAAAGACCGTGCAAAAATTACCAGGGCCCCCCAAAACCTAAGCCTTGGGGACACGACCCTGAAAGGGAGTCGAAAACTCCACGAAAAAAGAATCAATGAAAAGGAAAAGAGGTGGCAGGTGGGAGTCAAAAAAAATCGGCTCCCAAAGGACGGCGCGCGGCGTGATGTTTCAAACTCAAAAGACAACTTCTTAAGGAAGGAACACACAAAATGGGGGGGGGGGAAAAAGACCCCTGTTAAGGGGGGATTCTGAGAAGGGCGTTGGGGAGGGGTTCTCAATCGGGCAGAGGATCCAGCAGAGGAGTTCTTCGAAGAAAAAAAACCAGTCAATCCAAACGTCTGGCAGAGCCAATAGTGTGCCGGGTCCGAAGGACCGGTGAAAAAGAAGAAAAGAATGGAAAAAGAACAGGGGTCGCAAAAAAACCCGTAGGTGCTGGGGTCTGACTGCTGTCAAATGTGACAACATGTAGAGGAACTGGAGGGGGATGTTAAGGAAGGTCCCTCAAAAATTGGAGGCTCATTATTCTAGAAGGTGGTGGGGGGGCTAAAAAAGGCGGAAAAATTCAGTGATCTTTTGTTAGCTTAAAGGCGAAACGGGGGAAAATAACGTAAAAACGGAAGGCGGGTTAAGAAAAGGGTCCTGGAGAATGGCGAGTGGGGGGGGGCAACAAAGGTTAAAGGGAATGAACGAAAAGGATCAGGGAGTGTTAATACACATCACAGCACAGGCCCCCAGAAAAAATCAAAAATCCCCGGTCCTGATGAGACCGGTCCCGGCTTCAAGGCACTTAAATCAGTCTGGGAGGGGGGTTCCTGGTAAAATCCTCAAAAAAGGGAGAAAAGAGGCAAAAAAGAAACGCCTTTCACGGCGTGGGGGGTGCACTTGGATCAAAAAGAAAAACAAAGGCTCTGGGGGTCTAAACAAAAGTAAACTAGAGACAACAACTGAGAAAAAAAATCGTCACTCCCTGGGAGACAATTATAAGAAAAAACGTCGGTGGCAAAGAACCCACCCTTCAAGGGTAATCATTTCCGCAAAAAGGGCACGAGGGATTCAAAGTCAAAGGACCTCTGAGAAAAGTCTCCAAACTTCCCGGAAGGACACTCGGAAAGGAAAGACGGGAAAGGTTCCCGGGCCCCTTTTCGCAACCAGGGAGGTTCGAAAAATAATGAAAAAAAAGACTCGGATCCAGGGTAAACACGGAAAAGAAAGGTTGTTTGAACTGGTCAAGAGGGGAGGGTCATAAAAACTGAAAAAAAAAGCAAAGGGGCCGGAGACTGTTGAAGTGTAGGGTTTCAACAGGGGCAGAGTCAGGCAAACGACCAGAAAAAAAAACAATAAGCCCACACGTGGGAAAACGTGGGTGACGCACGAAGAAACATCAAAGCGTTCGGAACATGCAATCCCCGAAAAAAAAAGACCACGGAAAAAAAAAGGGCTCCCTCCAGAAATGACCAAAAAAGGCCCGAAATCAAAGGGGGAACCGTAAAGAAAACAGGAGGGATTCCAATCACAGTATCCAGGCTTAGACTCTAAGGAAGCGAAAACGGAAACTGAGAAAGAGAACCTAAAAGAAGAAAGACTTGGGAGCCAACATGGGTCAGGGAATCGAAGGGGGTCGATATCACTAAAGAGTGTTTTATGTAGGAACCTCCGCGAAAAATGGAACTGGGGAAGGCTCACAAAAAGAAGCATATTGGGAAACTATCGAAAAGTGCATAAATCAAAAAAATTTAAGGGACCGGGGCTCCAAAAAGGGGCGGAGATTTTTCTTCGCTCGGGGGCACTTAGGGGAAGAGAAAAGGGTTCCTGGGGTACGAAGGCTGAAAACCTTCATTGTAAAACAGGAGCCACAAAATGGAGGCGCCGGGGGGGACTCTTGAAAAAATTCTCTAAAGGGATTTTCCAAAATCAATGTTGCGCAGGGTGGGAAGATTGCGAAAGACAAAAATGCAGAAAAAAAAACGAAAGCAAAAAAATGGGGGCATCGACACCTGCATCGATTGAAAAAAAAGAGCAAAGGGAAAAACTACGGAGAGCCATAGGAATCCAGCGGAGGCAGAGGGAAAAATTTAAAACCGGTTCAAAAAGGTCAAAGAAAAGGAAAATGTTGGGGGGGGAAGCTCGAGAACCGAAGAAGACCATTTATACCGTGAAAAACATCACCATGACAAAAAACCGGGAAATCTGCAGAGAAGGGGGACTCCGTACAGTGCGAAGGGAGATGGGGGGAAAAGAAAAGGGCACGGGAAAATCAGAGTGGCAAAAAAATGTAAAAAAAAACGTCGAGCCAAAAACCGCGGGCCGGAAACGAGAAAGCAAGGGTCCTTAAGCAAAAAACAGGGAACGGGACCGCTGGGGCTGGAACCTTGGAAGGGGATGTGTACAAAGCGAAAACACCGGGAAAAAACTGCTTAAAAGAAAAAAAAAAAAGAAGAGAAAGGGAATTGTTCACAAGGGGTGGCACCGAAAAAGGGACAACCAAAGGAGAATTCCAAAAAGAAAAAGCGCTGAAAAAACTTCCAAAAAAAAAAGGACAGGAAAGGGGGACCCCATAAAAAAAAAAGGTCAGTAAGAGGTTCAATCAATTTTGGGAAATATACGGTCTCAACGGGCCTCGAAGGGAAAAAGATAAACGGGAAATAGGAAGAGGGGCAGGGGAATTGGCTGGGGCATACACCCCTGCAAGGGGGAAAGGGGACGCAAAGAAGAGTGACCTTGGAAGGAACCAGGAGCCCTCAACCAGGGGGGGGGACTACAAAGGAATTTCGACCTGTCAGGGTCCCTGCGTGAAGAGTCATCCGGGCTTCAGAGACAATACAGAAACCCAAGGTGAAGTGAGTTGCTCCATAGCCAAAAGGGACCAGGGCGCGAAAAAATGGGACCGAGAACCAAGAACCGTGAGGAAGCCACAGAAAAAAAAAAAAAAAAAAATTACGAAAAAAGGGACGCACGACCCCCACAAAAGGAAACACTGCTCAGAGGGGTCTGGGCCAAGGGTTGACGAATGAGGGTCCTGCACAAGAAAAAGGGGTTCTCGGAGGGGTGACACCCACCAGAAAAATCCCTTCAGTAGGAAGGCCGACCTGGGAAGAGCCTGTAAAAAAGAACATCGGAAAAAAAATTCTAAGGGAAACCTAACGGAAGAGTTCCTCAAAAAACAGGAAAAAGGGGCTCAAAAAAAGGTCGTGTGAAAAGTCAAACTGGAAACTTCTGGAAAAAGGAGGAGGAAAAGAATGACTAGGAAGTGGTGGAAACAAACCCAAAGACACAAGGTTGGGGGGGTGAGAGGGGGGAAAAGCGTTTTTTTAATGATTCACGGGGAGGGGGGCGCCTGCCCCAAGCTCAACCGTACGTAGGTTAGAAGTAGACCAGGTCCGAAAAACCAAGAAACCACGTCAGGAAGGAGACTTCTTGGAAGGAAAGGGCGTTAAAGGAACTGTCAAAAACCCTTGTGGAAAGGGGGTCCACAAGCCACTCACGCGCTGTAGGAAGGGGGGTCAGGGGGTAAGTCGGGCCGCGGCCCGGTCTTCCGGAAGTCCTTGGAGGTCCAAAAGGAAACCGACGAAAAAAAAAACTTCTGAAGGGACCCTTCTGGCCAGGGGGGATCAAATATTACGTTACAAACTGGGGAGAGTTTTCAGCAGAACAATCGCAAAAGAAGGGAATCCATTGGGGGGGGAGCAAGAACCGCCAGGCGAAAACCTAAGGAAACCGGTTCAGGACTTTGGGGGGGAAGTTCCTTAAAGAAAACCCACGTAAAAATAAAAAAAAAAGCAAAGAAGGTCCATACTTTGGGAGCTCCAAAAGTGAAGAAAGGCTTACATTGTTAGAGGGTAGAAGAAAATTCAAGGGGGGGGGATTCAGTATCGATTGAAGGGACTTAAGTCAACCATGGGGAACTTCTTTGGAACGACCGTCGGAACTCCTCTGAAAAGGAGCCCTTTTGGAAGTCCCAGGCAAAGACTGGTTGGAAAGAGTCATACCGTCCCGCTCAAGGGCCAAGGAAGGTCCTCAGGGAGGGAGGAAAGGGGAATGGGGTCAGAGGTGGCACACCCGCGATACTTGGGGGGGGACCCATCCCTGGGGGGAAACGGGAAGAAAAAGAAATCCGAAAACTGTGAAAAAAAGTGAAGGGAGGAAGAAAGGGACGCCAAGGTCCAGCCAAAGCATTCGGAGCCCCGAAGAAAGTTTGGGGAAGGGCGTTCAAGGACTCGGGGGGGAACCGAAAATGAGCCCAGTGGTGAGGTTCAAATCTTTGGTAAGAAGTCTAACCGTCCTCGGGGGAGGTAGAACCCACACTTAACCTCCTGGGGGGAAGAAAAATGGTCAAAAAATCCGTTAACCTTAAGGCTTAAGAGGCGTGAGGCGTTTAGCCAGGACAAGGGGGGGGACACGGTAATGAGTAGCAAAAGGGGGGGTTCAAAATGAAAAAAAAAATTGGTCAAGCTTAAGATCAAGTAGTGGAAGAAGGGGACCCAAAACCCGTTCATGCTTAAACACACCGACTAAGGGAAAGAAACAGCCCTTGGGAATTTGAAAAAGCTTGAAGGGGGTCGAAAAAGGTCAACAGGGGGGATCGAAGTGTTGGGCCAAAAAAAAAACACTTTTGGCATGGGGGCTTCTTGGTGGATCACCGAAAAGGGGTAGTGGACGGCAGATCCCGGCACTATCAGCAAAGGACAATTTGACGGACAGGGGAAAAAAAGCAAAGCATGACTTGGAATTAACAGGAAAGTCACCAGGGTCACGGGAAAGAAGAAGCCGAGGTGGCCTTCAGGGGAAAAAATGACAACGGGGACCAGCAAGTGGAAACACGTAGGAAAGAGGGGACCTTGGAAGATTTACCAAAAGTGTGACCCGGCCGGGACTGGAAGGGAGTTTAGAAAAGTTTGGAAAAACTGAAAGGCGCAAGGAAGAAAAAAGTTTTGGGGAAAACCGGTCGGGGGAAAACCAGGGACTTGAGGAGTTCATCTAAAAAAAGAAAGTAAAAAACGAAAAACGTTCAGGGAGCGACAGGAAAAAAAACTACGGGGGGCACCACTGGGCGGGGGGGTCCAGGGGGGATGGGGGCCCCGGAAAAGAGCTCTACCCCAGCGGGGCTTCAACTCCACTACTTCTTCAGGAGAAGGGTGGAAAAGGCCTACATAGTTCCGGGGAAAGAGGGACCCAGGGGGGGGGCCTAGGAATTAATCAAAGGGGGGGGGGGCGGTTAGGAGTACAAGGATGCTTGAGTGCGAAACGTGGGAGGATACCCGGGGGGCTTGGGAAAAGAGGGGTTCCAGGAAAAAGGGGTCTACCAAAATTGGATTGTTTACGATTCCCGGGGTGGGGACCGGAGGTTTAAAGTATTCCAGGGGAGTGAAGCAAAGGGGAAAAAGATCTGGCGCTAAGGTTTCAGACGACTCAAAAATGACCCCCAAAAAGGAGGGTTACTCCCGGCCAGGAAATGTCTAAAGGGGTGGGCACAAGGTCGGCTACGGTGAACCGCTGGGCCAGGGGGGATGAGAAAGTGGGGGGGAAGGAAAAAACAGAAGAAACAAAAAAACAGGCCGGTATCCCAAGCGTCGGGTCACAGAAACAACCTTTCCGGGCCCGTTCTAATTGAAATCCGGGCCTGGACGTCAAAAGTGCCGAAAAGATCCAAAGGGGCAAGGCTTTTGTGCAGGATTCAAAAACCGAAGACCTGGGGAAGGGGGGAACTGAAGGGACTTTAAGGGGGAAGGTTCGAAAAGCAACAAAAATTAAAAGAAGGGAGCGTGCACCGAAAACTCCCGAATTAAGAAAAGTATCAAAAGGGTTTGCCTACAAACCCCCGGCTTTGGTCCGTGCCGAAGAAACGACGGGGCCAACCAAACCGAGACGGAAGTTCGGCCACCGGCACAAGACAGGTAGGTCGAAGCGCCGTGGGGGAGAAAAGGGATCGAAAAATGCATTGGCTGAAGCTCCAACAATCATCCGAGAAACGTTGAACCAAACGTGCAGGAAAAGAACCAAAAGCAAAACGTATCAGGCCGGAAAAGATCCCGACCGGGGAAGTTTCGTATTGTTTAAAAGTTGAAAGAAAACAAATATAAGGAAACATCCAGAAACGGAAGGCCGGAAAAAAGGATAAAATAAGAGGGGGGACACGGAAGAAACGAAACAGCCTCTCGACGTATTGAAATCGAGACTAGGGAAAAAAAACCGAAGGAAAGTTTTGGGGAAAATGGTTGGGGAAACCAAACACCGGCGCACCGTTGAAAAAAAAAAACAGGAAACAGGAACAAGCTCAAGACCATAATTCGAAAAAGCGGCTGAAGGGGGTCTCCGGAAGAAGGGAACAAACTAGCACAAAAGAAACCTTCCTAAACTCGGCATGGAGGCCGCATAAACCAAAGGGGGGGGAGGTATGAAGGAAAAAAGAGAAAGACTGAACCGAAGGAAAAAACGGGGGGGGGGATTGAAATAGAGACTCACATGGCTGGGGAAAGAGTCTGGGAGGGAAGACTACGTGGAGGGGGGGGGAAAATCAATGGCATGAGAGAAAAGCATGAACCCAACACTCGTTAGAAAACGAGCTTCCCCGTTGAAAAAAGCTTCGAAAGTCGCAAGGACCCGGAAAAAAGGGGAAAAGTCATCAGGATTGTAAACTGACGCCCAAACAACTTCGGAAACCAAAAGCCACCCACTAAAATTCAAAAGTTAACACTTCGACCGCCGATGTGGAGAACTTCTTGGAGCACCCCTTTTGAAAAAAAAAAAAAAAATGAAACGGTCGAAAGCTCCGCGGCCTCCCAAACAAAGAGTTGACGAACACCAGAGAGAGCGGAGTCTTAGAACAAGAAATTCCAAGGGAGGAGGACAAACGCTGAATCTAAAAGCATAAGGAGGGAACAGATACTGGAAAGAATTAATCCAGGGGGAAAAGCAAACCAAAGGCAGGGAGAAGCCAAGAAGATCTAACAAGTTTCTGAAGATACCGTCCAAGGAAAAAAAGACCCTAAACAGAAAAAGTAGTTGCATCAAATAAAAAGGGAGCTATAAGTAATAAAGTATTAATGGACATCTGGAAAAATACGGGAGCTCTTGGAAGAATCAAACCTAAAACCAGGGAAGGGAATCAAAAAAAACTAGAAAGAGGGAAATTGACAACTTCCAAAAAATCCAAAGAAGTTGTCAAGGGAGAGCACACCGATAGTGGCTTGTAAAGGTGGTCCAGGGCACCGAAAAAGGGAAAAAGTTACGAAGGGTTTTGGGAACCTCGGGGGGGGGAAGTTAAATTACGGGGCACCAGAAGAAAGGAATTCTTAAAGGGGAAGAGGAAGTTGAGAAGTTAAAACTTAAAAGAGACGCTAAAACTACAGGAAAAAAAACGAAACCCGGAAAGTTGAATGGGGTCCTAGGGTGGGGGGAAAAAAAGTTGGACTCAGGGGAAAAAAATGCCCCGTACGAAAGGAAAACTAATCAATAAATCTCCAGAAAAAAGGAGTTGGGGATCAAAAAGATCGGAGGTAGAAAGAATTAAAGGGGAAAAAAAGGAAAAGAAGAAGAAAAGAAAGAGTTGCATTCGCAGCGATCGGAAAAAGTGGCCCAGGAAGGTAAAAAACTGAGTTGAAAATGTGAAGAGGAAGAGATCACCCGGCTTAAAGGGGGGGGGGTAGAGGAAAATACTGAAAGGCCTTGACGGGGGGTCAAAAAGGGACCCTGGGGGAAGGGGAACCCGTAAAGAGGTGGTTGCACAAAGAAACTTCCAAAAGGGTTACACGACCAAAGAGAAATCCTCTGGGGCTCGAAAAAAGGACAAAACTATCAAAAGAAAAATGCCAACCGAATGGAACACGAAGTATGGCGGGGGGAAAAACTTTGGGAGAGCCGGCAAAGGGAAGGGGGTGGGGAGGAGAAAAGGAAACTTGACAAACTACAGAAGCCTGGGAAGAAAGGGGAAAAACTAGGTCCAACCGCCCTTGGGAAAAAAGTCTTTTTGGAACGAAAATCCAACAAAATTTGGGAAAAAAGGTTCCAATATGGGAGGGACAACAAAAAAGAGGAAAGATAAAGAAACATTGGGCCAGGAAAGGAAGGGCAACGGGGGGGGGAGGACAAAAAAAAAGGGGGTGTCGGAAAATGTAAAAAGTGCCTGGGAGGGAGAAAGAATACACGGGATGTCGTAGGGGAAGAGAACGTACTAGAAAAAAAAATTTAAAGAACAAATGGCAAAAAAGCCTTAGGGGGAAAGACATCGGCGGGAAAAACCAAAAGGGCGAGGGGGAATCAAGACGGACCCTTGTGGGGGACACCCAAAAATCGCCTAAAAAAAAAAAAAGGGGGGGGGAAAAGGGGTTCGGGGGAAAAAAAGGAGCTCCTAAGGCACTGGACCATGGGGAAGCAAAAAAAAAAACGTTTAAACGCTAACCAAAAGGAAGAATCCGTCCGGATTGGAAGGCTTAGCAGGAGAAAACTTGGAAGAAAAAAAAGCGGGCGTTTTGGGAAAGAAAAAAGGGAAAGAACGTGCTGAAGGGGGAAAGCTTCCAAGGGTCAAGACTCCTTAGGGGGGAAGCAAAGAAGTCTTGAAAAAAGGGGGGGGGGAGGGGTTCAACTCATCTTAGAAGCTGAAAAAAAAGTAAAGAACTTTCGGAAAGGGAGCCACAGGGGAAAGAAAACAAAGTTTATGTAAAAAAAAACAAAGATTAGGAGGAATAAAAGTTTGAAATGGAAAAGAGCCTTCCTTGGAATCCGAGTCCAGGGGGGACTCTGGGTCCCTAAACAAAGGAAGGGTAAAGGGGAAAAAAAAATCAGGGGAAGATCCCAGGGTCGCTGAAGGGAAAAAAAAAAAAAGAAAGAATTTCAGAAAAAAACTCAAGGGAGAGGGGGATGGGGGGATCCTGTAAACCTCAAAGCCAGAGGGGACTCTCGGAGCGCCCACTGGGAAAGGGACTAAAAGACCGGCTCGAGTTACACACCCATGAACGTTCAAAAGGGCAGGGAAAACCAACATGGGACCTGAAGGGGGGGGAATCCGAGGGGGGGGACGGGTCAACGCTCGGGAAAAAAAAAAAAAGGGAGGGAATGCACTCCATTTGGACTTTGGATCCACCGCAGGGGACCGAGAAGTAAAAAGCCCGAACTGGGGGAAAAAGTTGAAAGGAAAAAAAGAGAAAAAAATGTGGATTGGATACAAAAGGTACTTAAGGAACGGGAAGAAAAAAACCTTTGTAGTGGGGATTTCAAGAAATACTAAGAACATGGGGGGGGGGGGGGGGGACTTTTGAAATCTTGTCTCCAGGAGGAGGGGGGGTCAAACCCTGGATAAAACTACCAAAAAGTCCCAAAAGTTCGGGGGGGAGGAGGACCTTCATTGGCGGTCTCGGAAGGGGGGGGGAAACCCGTAATGAAAAAAAAACCTAACCTAGGGGGAGGAGAAAGGGGGGCTGTGAAATTGGGGAAAGAATCACAGAGAGGAAGGTATCATAAGAGTCAAGAGGTTTCCGGGGGAGAGAGACTGCGCCACGAAGGGGTCAAAAAAGAGGATGACCTGGATAAGGGAAGAATTCTGTGGGGGAGAAAGGGGGATTAAAATGGGGGGAAAAAATGAGGGCACATGGAACAGGATCCATCAATATTTTAAAAAAAAAAGCCTGCAAGAGGAAGGAAAGTGTACAAACGGAAACGCCGGCGAAAGGGACCTTGAAAAAAGGCCAGTGGAAGTCCAAAGAAAGAGCCAAGGGGTGTCAAGAGAAAAGGAAAGCTACTGGTCCGCCCGCCAAAAAAAGGCCTACGGAGAACATTTACAAACCAGAAAAAGAGTCGAAAAGTCGGGACACTGTTTGAATCCCCCTGTTATTAAAGGGTCTTGGGGGAGGGGTCCGGGAGACCGTGCAAAGGTGGGCTCAGGGACTGATATCCCCAAGACATCCAAAAGAGACAGGGTTCAAGAAAGAGAAGGAATTGGTAACGGGCCTGGATTGAGAAAAGGCCTGATCAAAAAAGCCGGGGAAAAAAGGCGAAATTAAAAAGAATTGGGCGGGAATAGAGGAGGGGGGGGGGGCCATCGGGAAAGGGGCTCAGGGAAACCTAGCCAGGTAAAAAAAAAAGGGGAGGGAAGGAAAAACCTAAAATTAGTACGGATAGAAAAAAAACGGGGGACTCAGAAGGCCTGAGGCCAGTGAAAAAAAAAAACCAACACAAACGGGACGCAGGAGGGTTCAACTACGAATTGGGCCCAAAGAAAATCGGAAAACCAAAAAGTTAAAGTTTACAGGGGGAGGTGAGGGGGGGCTTGGATGAGGCAGTAACTCGGAAGGGAGGGGACACAGGCTAGGGGGGAAACCCGGAGGGGGGGACCATTCCAAAAAAAGGAAAAGGCAGTCAAGTTTAAAAAGACCAAGAATGGGAAGGGACGTCGGCGGGGGTCATGAAGAAAAAAGCTGGGGGGGGGGGAAATCCTCGAATCAGGGAATTAGAGAAACCAAAATTTCAGGGGACTAAACCAAAAAAATTAAAAGATGATTGAACTGAAAACGCATAAAAAGTGTGTAAATCCATGGGGGGGGGGGAAACAATCCAAAGGGATAGAGGAACTGAAAAAAAAAACTGGAGGAACCCGTGGAACATCGAAAACGTTTTTTCGACAGACCCAGGGGGGGCAATAGAAAATTCCGAAAGGGGAGTGGACCCAGAACTCCCGCTGCAAGGGAATGGACTCATGAAAGAAAAAAACGTCGGGAAAAGGGCCATTGGGGAAAAATGCAGATTTCCCCCGGGGGGCTTGGGGGGGGGGACGGGGGGGGGCGAAAAAATCAGGGAAAGACTACGGGGGAATTTCACGAGGGAGAAAAAAATTACGGAACATGGGGGGGTCAGGGGAAAAAAGAAGGAAAAAAAAAAGTACAAACCATAAGTGACTGGGACCGGGAGGCAAAAAGCGGCGAACAAAAAGGTTCAAGAAAAAGGAAAAAGGGGCCAAGATTCAGAATTTAAGGACGTAAAGAGAACTGAAAAACAACAGGAACCTCGAAAAGGGGGTCAGTGAAGACAATGGGTGAAACAATTCAGAAAACCACCAGGAAACAAGGAAAATTATTGGAAAATGGGAAAAATAAAAAAGCCGAAGTTAGGGAAGAGGGGGACCCGGAACCGTAAAAGAGGGCCCAAAAAAAAACAAACCACAGGGCGGGCCGGAAGGGAACCAAGCCGCCGCGCAAATACCCAAAGAGACTGAGAAATCAAAAGTCAGTCAAAAGAAAGACCAGGGGGGGGGGTCTGTGCCAAAAAAGCTCAGAAAAAAAAAACATGCTAGAAAACGGGAAGAAGGGTTGGAGGGGAATTATAAAAATCCCTAAATAGACCTAGAAGTGGGGGAAAAAAAACACTTTAAAAGGGGGTCAAAAAAATTTAAAGATTAACAAAACAAGAGGCCAAGAGACCTTCATATTCCAATTTAAAAGGAGGCCAAAAACCCTTCACCGGGAACTGGTGAAGGGAAGAGTTAGGAAAAAAAGAACAACAAAGAAAAGGAGAACCAGTCACACTCCCAAAGATATCCCTAAAGGAGAAGGGGTTCCAATCCTCCAAGGAAGAAGGAACCTCAAAGAGGGAATTTTGGAAAAAAACTCTGGGAACGCAAGAAAAGAAGGGGGGAGGGAGGGTTTGAAAAAAAAGACCCGAAAAGGGTACAAACAAGACAAACTTTAAAACCCCCCAAAAAAAAAAAAACGCCAAAAAAACCTGCAAACCAATCCAAGGGGAGGGGGGCCAAACCCGAGTGATTGTAGGAACCAATTTCCAAACTCAAAGCACATCAGGTCAAAAAAGAGGAAAACTTCCTGGGACATTGGAAGGGGGCTTGGGAAAAAAAATTAAAGACTGGGGAAACTCTGGGGCGCTAAAAGGAAACTTGGGAAAAGGAAAAAAAAACGCTAATAGAGGGAAGTCAAGGGAAAAAAATCTACAGGGGCCAGAGGGATGGGGGGAAGATTGGGAAAAAAAACCTAACAAGGGGAAGACGGGCTGTGGAAAAAAACCCCAAAAACGAGAAAACGTGTTCCGGAGAACCAATTGGGGCCAGGACCCTCAAAACCCAGAGGGGGACTTCCGGGAAAAAAAACATGGCATGATCGGTAAAGGGCAAAAGAAGACTTTGGACAGGGGGTTTTGAAAAAAACAAATGCCGGTGAAAAACCCACAAAAAAAGTCGAAAAGGAGGATCATAAAGGACACAAAAAGGTTCTGGGGGAAAAAGGCCAACAAGAAAATATGCCCATGAAAAAGGTGTAAAACGGCGGCCAGAAAAAAAAGGAACCAATTGACAACTGGAGGCGAAAAAGTTGTAAAGATGTACGACAGGGGGGATCAGGTCAAACCCTTTTCGAAAGAAAAAGCTCAAAAGGGATCGAAGGAACTTGCAAGCCCGCAGGATGACTAGGGGGAGGGAAACATGCGAGTATAGGAAGGAATCTTCAGGGAAAACAAAAAAAAAGTCTGAAAAAGGGACTTAAAGAGCGTTGCAAAGAAAGAAAAAACGCCCAACAAGCAAAGCTTGAAAAAGTAACGAAAAAAAAGGGAACGGAAAAACGGAGTTTCCCGGGACTGCTCAGGAAAAGTAAGGACAAAACTTATCACGGGGGGGGGGGGACCTGAGAAAAGGGTAACCAGGCCGGAGGGGGTACCTACCTAAAAGAGCCACCCCCCGGGGAAAAAAACCCACAGAACCAAACAAAAAGGGAAAAAACTGAGTCGTGGAAAAGGGGGGGGAGGTAAACTGGGGGGACTCTGTAAGAAGCTGATCGGTAAGGGGCATCGCGGAAAAGGGATCCCACTGGCCACCCGAAGTGGGGGGTCCTAAAAAAGGAAAAAAAGGGGAAAAGACCATACGAGGAGGTCTTGCAAGGAAAAAGGGCTCCTAAAAGAGAGGACCTGTGGGAAAGACCAGAAAGGAATGTGTCAAACAACCTTCCCTCAAAAAGGAGGGGGGCTGGCAAAAAGGAAAAAATTGTCAGGTCAACAGAAGATTTATGGAGATGGGCGAAAAGAAGTGGACAGGCCCGGGTAGGGGCAAAAAGAAGGTGATGGGGGGGAAAAACCAGGGCTTGGAAGGGAAAGGAGTGAAAACCTGCCACCAGAAATCGGACCCCAAATTCGTATGGAGGGGAAAGAAAAAACTGGTAAAAAAAGCCCGGGGAGACATGGACCGAACAACAGAAAAGAGGGCTGAGTAAAGACTGTCCAAGCCAAGAGGGAAGCAAATCGTCAACCCAAACAGTGCGGGAAAAAAAGCCTGAAAAAAAACCCTCGAGGGAGAGGGAAGTTTGTAAGGGGGTTAACCGAAAAACCCAAAAGGAAATGCAAATCCTGTACCCTGGAGGTACCACAACTAACATTTAAGAAATCAAACGTGGGTCCCGTCAAGGGAAAAAAAAAAAAAAAAGTACTTGAAGTCAGGTCAGAATACTATTTGGTTCAAGCTTGATCAAGCTTTGAAACAACCGGGCGTGAAGAAAGTGGAGAAGTCCAGAACCAAAGATCTCGGGAGGTCGAAAAGGGGGGGGGAGCCCGGTGCTTTGGGGGGGGGAAAAGTTCGTGAATGACAAGCATCAGGGGAACGTGACCGGCTCGAATCTCCTACAAGTCCACCACAAAAATTTCAAAATTTAGTCTCTAGTATCGATGAGGGCCATAAAAAAAAAAAAGGAGCAAGTGAGTAGACGGCCAGGAAAAAAAAAGAACATGGGGGGGGAGAGGTTAACTAAAAAGATTAGGTCAAAAGGTTGGTGGGGGGGAAGGCAAACAAGTTATGGGATCCAAAATGAATCCAACGGCCAGTTAAAAAAAAACGAATCCGATGGGGGGGTTCAAAACCTTAAGCCCTGGGGGGGGCTGAAGAGGATGTACCAAGGAAAACCGACGGGAAATGTTAAGGGCAGGGGGAGGGACAGGTCAGCAAAAAAACGGGGTGAAAAAAAAAAAATAACTTTTTGTGAACGCTGCGCAAAAAAGTGAACGGGGAGGCGTGAAAAAACTACGGGGGGGGAAAAGGGGGAAGTACTGGCATAGCGGGGGCCTGATAGTATCCTGAAGGAGAAAAATTCGACAGATTGCCAAAACTCCACCCAGGGTGGGGAAAGGACCTTCCAAAAAGGGAAAGCACGACTGATTTTACTCAAAAGATTGCGATTGCCCCTGGTTACCAATGGGGGGGAGGTAAAAGTTGAGGGAGGGAAGGACAAGGACGGGGGTCCTTCGAAGGGAGGGGGGAAGGTGGGGGCCCTTCAAGAGGAAGGGAGGAGGGGACTTACTTATGACTCAAAGGTATAAGGAAAAAACTTGGAAGGTCGGGCTGGAGGTTTTTTACCTCAAACTTCATCGGAAGTTTGGTGTTAAACACGAATCGTGCGAGGGGGGCATCAAAGGGGGTTGGGGGGGAAACAAAGATGCTGATCCTGAAACGAACAAGGGAAACAAAGCACCAGAGACAGGAGTAAGGTGGCAAAAAAACGGAAAAAGACTTGGGGAAGACAGTTACGGATCTGGGGGGGGGTAAATAAAAAAGGCCTGGGGGAAAAGGGACCGAGAATTGTCACGGAAAAAAGTATGGAAAAACACCAAAAATCGAAAAAAAGTCCTTTCAGGAAAAAAAAAAAATAAGGGACTTACGAGGGAAAAAACTGGGGAAAGGAGTGTTGTTGCCTATTTTTGGCAGAAAATTCAGAAAAAAACTTTGGAGGGGCAGGAGTCGTTGGGGAAACTAAATGACAGTCCATTTTCGAAGGGGGAAAAAACATCAAAAAAAAAAAAAAAATCAAAACTCTAAGGCGGTAAAAAAAGGTTTTTTCAGAAAAAAAAAAAAACACTAAACCCTGGGGAGGAAAAAATCCAGAAATTCGTGGGTTCCGAAGGGGAAGAGCACTGAAATGGGTTCAGAAAAAAGGGGGGGAAAAAAGGCAGATCAGGGAGGGGGTCCGCCGAGGAATGGGAACTAACGCAAATAAAAAAGGAACCACCGGGTGGGTTAAAACACCGAGGGGACCGGGGGTCAAAAAGGCAGTGGAAAAAAAAAAGGCGCCAAGGAAGGGAGGTTGGATCTGGGGGAAAGATTTAAAGGTGCCCCCTGAAACCTAAGGTTAAATCTAATGGGGGGAGCAAGAATCAAGGGGAAATTCGGGAAACTTCGGAGGGTCTGGGTTATGAGCAAAAAGGGAAAGACGAAAACCGGAAAGGAAAAAGGGGTCCGGGAGGCTAAATAAGGTTACTTGGGAAACCTGGAAAAAGACCTGGGAAGCAAGGTGTCAAAAAAAGATCAGAAAGTTTTGAAGTTCAACGTCCCGGAAGTGGGGGAAAAAAAAATCAATGGCAAGGATAGAGGGGGTCGAACCTTTATCCAAGGGAGACGGCATTGCCCAGGAGGCCAAAACCGGTCAAAGGACTTGGGAAAAACTCCACAAAAAGGCACCAGAAAAAAGGTTCGGGACAGGTCACAAAACTTTTGTGCTACACCAAGACTCACAAAGAACTTGAAAAACCGGCCCTAAATTTTATTTGAAGGATCAAAGGAAACTAAAGAAGTTTACAATTGAGGGAGATATAGGAACTTCGGGAGAAAGACACGTTTAACGGGGAGCTAAAAAGGTAAGGGTCGCAACCAAGTTAAATGTGACAACGAAGGGAGCATGAGGATGCAAAAAAGGAAAGAGTCAGTAGGAAGGATATCAACAGGGGAGGAAAATAAGACCCGAAAGGGTATTGGACTAACTCGTAAAAAGGGGGAATCTGCAAAGGGGACTGACGGTCAAACAAAATCACGAAGAAAACGCGTGGGGAACTCAAAAAAAAGGAAGCGGCGGGTATAAATGTTGAAAAAGGCCAAGTCAAGGAAAAAACCTTTGAAAGGGGAAGGGGCTTTGCTTCACAAAAAACTGCACCAGAGGAAAAAAAAAGGGCTAAGGAAAGAAGCCAAAAAACCAAGAAATAAATACGGGGAAAAAAAAAAAGGGCAAAAAAGGGAGCGGGAAAGAAAACAAAGCCTCGACTGGGGAGTTTCGGGGGGGAAGAAAAATGGCAAGGGGGAAAACCCAAAAGGTAGGGTTTGAACTTCAAGAAAAAGGCTTAGAGAAGACCAAGGGAAAAGCCAACCACGAAGGGGCGGAACTATGGAAGGGGAGTCACCTGGAAGTACCCGGGCCGAGCCAAAAATTTGAAAATCCAAAAAAAAAATAACATAGGGAATGTGTAATGCTATCACCCTCAGTTAGACCGGTTCAGAGTCAACAAGAAGGGAAAGCCTGGTTTGGAAGTATTTAATGAGAGAGAAAGTCATGGGAGGGGTCGGGGAGAACTACTAATCTCACTGGGGGACCAACTGAATCAAAGAGGAACATTTAGAAAAAAAAAGGGAAAGCAAGAGAAGAAAAACTAAGGGGGATAAGGGTCGGACCAGGATAGTCAAAGGGAAAAAAGACCCAGGTCCAGTAAGCGCCCCGGGGAGCTGAAAAAAGCCCACCCAAAAAGGAATAACAAAAACGCTGGAACGGTAGCGAGGGAAAGGGAAGAAGGGAACTACCGAAACATTCGGAAAAAGCAAGGCTTCAGAAGTGATAACTGCCGCCCACGAACACAAAGAAAAAAACCCAGAAGGGCGGAAATCTGGGGGAAAACATCAGTAAAAAGGGCCACCAAGGGGGGAAAATTGCAACAATGTCCCAGGAAAAAAAAAAAATTTCAGACCAGCTGAAAAAAAACCTATCATTCAAGAGGCAAGAGGAGGGTTGCACGGAAACAGGAAAAATCATACTCGGAAAAAGGTCTAGAGCCACTCTAAAAGAGCCAACAAGGAGAAGTTAAAAGAAAAACTAGTACAGAAACATTACGATGCGGATGTAAAAACATTGGGACAGCGCGGGGCTTGGGAAGACCTCGGGGGAGAAAACCTCAGGATAACCAGAAAAACTAAACAAGGGGACACATGGGGAGAACTTCCGAAAGGAAGCTCACAGAAAAAAGGCAGGGGGGAGATACTTTCGGACAGGTCTTGGTAAGGTCTTGAATCCAAGCCAATGCAGAGGGTCTGAAACGAAACTCGAAAGACCAAAAAATGGGGAGGAGGGGTACAAAGACAACCACCATGCCAGGCTTGTAAAAAAAAGAAGTCCGGGGGACCCCGGAAACCTGCAACAGGGAAATTACCGGGAAGAGGGGCCTAAAAAAAAAAAGAAATGATGGAAAGGAAAGAAAGGAGTGTAACATACTTGAAAAGGCATCATTTCAAGAAAATACGACTTCCCGAAATATGTCGAAAAGCGAGCAGGGAAAAAATACAAAAGGAGAAGAGAAGGTTGCGGGAATGGAAAATGGTTCAAGCTTATCAAGGAAAAAGACTTGGAAGAGATTCTAAGATTCCAAGAATTCAAAAGAAAAAAATGTTCTTGGGGGAATCACGAAAAGGGCGGGTCGGACGCTAACCCCGCATGAAAGGGATCCGCCAGAAGAGGAGAAAAATCCCGGGGAATAAAGAAGACTTAAAACAGGAAAAGATTGAAGAAAAATTCCCGGTTGTGGTGGGTTACAAAACAATCCCGGTTGGGGGGAAAACGAACCGTAAAAGGGAAAACCAGGGCAAAAAAAAACCCTCAAAAAAAACGGCAGAAAAAAAAGGGTCTTGGGACGGCTCTCTCCCGACGAGGGGGAGTCCCGATTTCATCAAAAACTTTCCGGAAAAAAAAGGGCTTTCGGGGGAAAAAAGTGTCAAATCCTGAGCAGGGAAGAAAACAGAGGGAAGAAAGAGTTTGGAAAGACAAACACCTCCTGGGAAAAAAAAAGAGACCTCACAAGGGGGGAACTCCAACCAAGAAAAACACAACGTTGGTTCATGGGGTCACAGGGAAAAAAAAAAAAAAATTGTAAAAAACCATGAAAAAGAAAAACAACGGAGAAGAAAAAGGGGTTTCACGTCACAACAAAGCATTGTTGAAGGTATAGGTAAAGGAATCCAGGGGGAAGGAACCATTGGGGGGGGGTAATTCAACCAAAAGGAAAATGTTCCATTACTGAGGGACTCAGGGAGTTAAGACCCGTCCTTAGAGAAGAAAGTGAGCTGAAAAAAAAAACAGTGGGGGAAAAGGTTATGAAAAATCATCGGGGAAAATCGTAGACGTAACCATTGTAACTCTTCAAAAATCTCGGAAAAAAAAATAAAGGGGACCCTTGGGAAAGAACCTTGGAGGCGTTCAAAGTGCCTTAAAGAAACACACTGAAAGGGTCGCCAAAAAAAAACCACAGAAGTAGCCCGGGGTAAAGGAGCAGTATCTGATCAGAAAAACTGGAAACGACAGTCCGTTCAAAGGAGGGAGAGAATGTAGGGGCTGAAAGAAACTCTGAAAGGCCGTGGTGTCAGTAGGACAAGTCAAAGGCTATCCCCAAAGGGGGGAAGACCAAGGTGAAACACTGGTAAAAAATTAAGTCTCAGAGCCCTCTAATTCAGACGTGAGGAAGGGAAAACGAATAAACTCACAAAGAAAAAGGGAATGTGAAAAAAAAAAAAAACGGTCGCCCTCGTGATTCGAGTGTCATTCCGAAAGGGGAGGTTCGGAGGGGAAGGGTGGGAAGGAAAACACAAGAGAACATGGGAGGGAGGCACAAAAAAAACAAGCCATTCGGGGGGGGCGGGGCCCTTTTAAGCAAAAACATCAGGGTAATTAAGAAACACGCGCGCCTAGAAAACCACAGACTTGAATCAGCGGAAGGATGTTAAAAAAGGAGGGGGGGGGGGTTAAAAAGGGAAACCGTGGGCTGGAGAGACCTAAAGAAAGGGGATGCAAGTGACTTGGTATTGGTCACCAGCCAAGAAAGGGGGGGCCAAGAAACAAAACGCCCAAAAGCCAAAGAAAAAAGAATTTTGGTGGGAATAGGGCATCGGAAGGGGGACCATGTTATTACCGACTGGGGAGTTCCAAGGCAAGTCTGACGTCAGGGGGGGGAGCTCCGGGGAACCAGAGGGATTAGAACAGGGGGCCTTTGGGAAAAAGGGGGGGGATCATCCTTACTAAGAATCACTAGAGACAAGGTTTTGCAAGTGCCCGTTTCTCCTGGAAAATGGGGAATGGGGAGAAGGGGAAAAGGGAAAAAGTTTGATTGAAGAAAACTAAGGGGGTCTTGGGTCTTCTTTGGAAGAAAAAACCAAAAAGGCCAGGTGAAGCGGGGAACAAAACGGCCCCCAAGGGAGGTTCGTGTGTTGAAATCCTGCATAAATTCTATGGGGAAGGAAATACGATAGGTGGAAACAAAACCGATGGGGGGGGGAACTGCCTGGGGGGGGAAAACAAACCCAGGGCCGGCTGGGAAACAGGGAAAGACCCACTATCAAGGAGCGAAAGGCCTTCACCAATAGGAAATCGGAGAAACGAGCAGAATGGGACCCAATTTGAGAGAAAAAAAAAAAAAGGTGAAAAAGGTGCGCCCAATGGTGTGGAAAACACACGGTTTCACCGTGGAAGAAAACGGACGAGAAACCAAGGGGAATTGACAAAGACCCAGTGCGCGGGTGAGGGAAAGTTAAAAAAAGGAAACCGAAAGAAAAAAAACGGAGCGAAGAAAGGGGGGAAGTCTTAAAGGCTGCACGACTGGAAGGAAAAAGAAGAAGGGGGAAAGAAAAGGCCTACGGTTGTCCCAAAAACAGAGGGGTACAGTAGGAAAAATCGGAGACAAAAAAGGGGGGTTCCGATCTTCTTGGAGGGGGGGGGGAAAGGGGAAAAGGCCCCACAACACAAGAAGACTAGGGGGGGATCTCAGTTCTCGTCTAAAAGGGAAAGGAAGGAAAGCTAATTTAGTGTCTTGGGCTTTTGCCAAGGATAGGGGGGGAGAGTTTGAATTACGGGGGTGGGGGAAAAAAAAAGTAAAAAGAGACAGGGGAAAAAGTCCGGGTCAGAAGCGGTACTGGGCCCATCAAAAAAAGAAAAAAGGGGGGGGAAGGAAACTAACACAAGTTTAGGGGGTACTCTGGGAGGAAAATCGAAAGTATTCAGGGAAGGTTTGTGGGGAATAAAGGGGGAATGAAAAAGGAAAAAAAACTCAACATTTTTCAAGTGAAAATAACGAAGAAAGCTGGAGGGTCATAGGGAAGGAAAAAACCGGAAAAGGAAAAAATTAGTGAAGTGGTAAAAAATAACTCAAAAGTAGAAGATTTCTAAGGAAAGGAAATACTTGGTGGAAAAGTACAAAACGTCAATGGGTCATATCAAACCTGGACGCTCAAAGAAAGATTCCAGAAGGGATCGGGAGCAAATGTAGGCCGGGTCACTTGGGGCTGCAATGAAAAACAAGACGTGAAAGTAGAAAAAAACTGTCCCGTTCTTATAAAGCCAAGCGAAAGGGAAAAAAAAAGCCTTGGAGGGCTAAAGAGATCTCATGAATAAATGGTTACAGTAAGTAAAAGAAAAGGAGAGCAAAAAACCTAAATAAAATCTTGGGGGGGGGGGAGGTTAGAACCCCGAAAAACGGGGAAGTGTGGGAAAACAATCCTTGCCGGAAAAAAGGGGGGTAAGATTCCCAGAAAAAATTAACGTCCAAAAGAAAAAAAAAGGGCCCCTCCGGCACTTTTTCGACGAAAGGTCGGGGAAAAGTGAAAGAGGGACTGGGTGAAAAACCCACAAAAAGAGAAAAGAACTCTGAAAAATGACAACAAAACAATTAAAAGAATGGTTGCCCAAAAACACAGAGGGGAGAAGGGGGACAAAAATCTGCAAACGTTAATGGAGGGGCACTTAAAAATTACACCAAGGGTTGGAGCAGGATCGAAAAAATCCATCCCAAAAAGGAAATCCCCTAAGAGTCAGGGGATATAAGAGGAACTAATAAGTATCCACTGAAAGGATAAGTTACAGACCTAGCTGTAAAAAAAGAAACACAAAAGACCAGAGTTGTGAAAAAAGAATACCCAACAATCCTGTGGGGGAAGTACCCAAACCTCGGAACCAAAAAGTCAAAACAGCAGGGGGAGCCGTTGAAGAAAAAGGGCCGAAAAGGAAAATCCGTACACCTCAGGGAAAATCCTGAAACTTAAAGGAAAAAAACTCCGAAACAAAGGTTTGTCAAGAAACCTCTAGCAGCCGAGGGGGAAAAGTTGGAGACTACACGAATTTTCAGGGGAGGGGGTGACTAAGAAACACTTCGAAAGACCACCGGAAAACCACATGGCCAATGAAAAAGCCACAGCCAGGACGCCAGACCACGGAAAAAAAAAAAAGCGAAAAGGTCCGGGGCGAACAGGCCCGGCCCGGAAAAAGGTTCAGGGAAACGGTAATGAAAAAAAAAACCAACAAAGGAAAAACTCCAAGGGTAGGAAAGGAGGCCATGGCGCCCGGGCAGGAAAAAGCGACCAAAAGAAACCTCCTGCGGGAGGGGAAAATACAACTGAAGGGGAAACCTCTCCGAAAGGGGGGGGAAATTAACAAAGGGGAAATACCTGCCTAAGAAAGAAAAAACCGCGGCAAAATAAAAGTCTGGGGAAAAAGACATGGAAGGAAAACAAAGCTGGTAGGGGAGGGGGAAACCATCATGAACCCTTGACCATAGGTTAAACCAAATCGGTCCTACGAACCAATCCAAAACCTGAAAAAAATGGGTCGTTCCAGCAAACGGACCCCTGCCAGGGGCTGGGAAGTTCCCAATAAAAGAAGAAACCGATGAGAGAATTACTTCCGGGGGAAAAAAAAGCACTTCCAAGAAAGAGAAAAAAAAAAAGGGAACCAGGCAGCCAGCAGGGCAGGAATCTAGGAAATCAAAGGTATGGACCGCCACCGGCCAAAGAAGTCTGTCTAATTTTCCCACCCAAAAAACCTCTTATTTGACAAAACTCCTGCAAAATCACCAAAGAGTCACGGGTCTTAAGGAAAGGACATTGACAAGCCTCAGAGCCCTCTACCGCCACAACCATGCCTGGTTCCAGTGGGGCTCAATGGGTTAATAATATGGACCCCACGAAAAAGGGTAATTACAACAGATCCCTGTGGGGTCGGAGAAATACAGGTGCGCTACCAAGAAAAAAAATATTGGTAAGGGTTCAAAAGAAAGAACTGCTTTAAAAAAAAAAACTTGGGAAAAAGGATGTTGGCGGGGGAAAACCGGTTCACGCAGGCGCACTTAATCGGACCAGGACGGTGAAAAGAAAACCCACAAAAAGGGGCCTTGAAGGAAGTTAAAAAAAAGCCCCTAAGGACCGCCTTCATCGAACCCATGCGAAAAGACATCTACTGTGGGAAGCTGGGGAAAAAAAAAAAAAGAACAAACAAAAATGGTGGGTCTCCATGACAAGGTTGCAAGAGGCTACAAAAAAGGATTAAAGACGTCTACAACAGGGCCGAGGACTATCAGGGTCGGGGAGAAGATGAAAAAAAACAGAAGGCGGTCAGAGGAGAGGTTAAGACTATAGCTACCCCAAAAGCGACCCTGGGGCCACGTTGAAAGGGGGACTTCAGAGAAGGAAGAAAAAAAAAATCCTGGAAAAGTGGGAAAAAGGGGATGTGGGAAACCTTCCCCAGCAAAATCCAGGAAAAAACCCCCAAGGGGAAAAAACGCCCAAAAAGAACTCGCTGGGGGGAAACTCCAGGAAGGGGGCCAAAACTGGGGGTGGACGAGAGGACCAAAGCCGTTCCGGGGAAGGAGGAGCCACATCGCGGAAAAAACTTCCAAGGGAAAGTACCTCAGGGGGGGGAAAAAAAAAAAAGAGAAGGCACCGGAAGGAGAAAAAACTAAGACATACGGGCGGGGGTGGCATCAAGTTGTGTAATCAAAGAAACCAAGACCGCAAACGAAAGGGGGTTTCAAAAAGAAAAAAAAACTACACAGGGCGGGCCTCCAGGGGCCCAATGTTACCCGGCTCTCTCCCAACAAGGGGGGGGGGGGAGGAAAAAGGAAGAGAAAAATCAGGTCCCAGTGAAAACTCAAAAAAAAACCCACCAGAGGATGTTGACAAAAACAAGCCGTTCGGGTGTCCGGGCCTCAGGGGGGGGGCGGAGGAAAAAATTCCCAGAAAAAGAAACACGTCGTTGTAGACCCCAAACAAACATCTCCGTAATAGAACCAAAGCGACGTGCAACCTAACTCCGGGAAAAGGGACGCGAAAAAAGGTGCAAAAAACAAAAACACTTGCAAAGACTTCTGGGGGTAACCCAGGGCACGGTCAGCCACCGTCTCCCGGAGAAGAAAAAACTCTACGGGTTTGGGTTGGGAAACCGGGGGGTCTTCCTCGGAAAAAGAACCACAAAAAATCCTTTACGCAAAAGGAAGTGTGGGAAAAAAAAAAAAGGGGGCCCGGGAAACCTAAAGGTCGGGGGGGGGCCGGTAAGGAGGGCCAGATCCCAAAGGTCCACAAAGGATTTAAGAGAGGCCTTCGACGAGGAAAGAAACAGGGTCGGGTTGGTGGTTTGGTGGCCCAAGTATTGCAAAAAGGGCGAAAAGAAAGAAGAAATTTCTGCAAAAGGGGGAGTCTTTGAAAAGAGGGTGGAACGACAATAGAAGTCAGGGAGTGGCCGAAAAAAAGAAAAAAAAAGGGGGAAAAAATCTCGTCAGTAGGTCGCGTGAAAGGTAGCTGCAGTGTGAGGGGGTACCGGGGCACCCAGAAGGCCAAAAAAAAAGGGAAAAAAAAGGTGGAAAAGTCCCTCAGAACAGTTCCGGTGACACCCAGTATCCCGGGGGTAGGGCGGCAAAGAGGGTCCACTGCAAAACCAGTTTTGTCCAACCAACCAGAACGTCATCAACATTCAAAAAGTTTCAGGAAGAGGGTCACAAACAAGGTGAAAAAAAAGGGCAGAGAGGGGGGATGTTAAGGAACGCTACCGTGATCCCGTAATCGCTTTGGGGAGGGGATCGCAGGGAAAAGAAAGTCCAGCAGGATAAGAGGCGCCCGAAAAAACAACACCAATGGGTGATCAGGAAAGCAAGGCCCGGGGGTCCCTTTTCAAGGGGGGGAGGGGAGAAGTCAATGGAATGGAGTTTTGGCGAAAATCTGAGTGGGAGAAAAAAGGAACTACCGGTGGGGAGTTCAATTCTGGGGAAAGTCAATATCCCGAAACCAAAAAATAGAAGAATGTGGAGAGGGGAAATCGTGTCCGATAATTAGAAGGTGCCCGGGGGGGACACGGGTTAGAAAGAAAAAAGTGGAATTTTCAGGGGAATGAAATTTGGGTGAAAAAATCGTTTTTACTTCACCTTTTCTTGGAAAAAAGGGGCTGAAAAAAAACTGTAAAGGCCAACACCAGGTCGTGAAACAGTCTTTATGGACAATGTCACCGGGGGGAAAACCAGAAATGGACAAAAAAAAACGGGGAAAAAAAATACTTGGGCACAAAACAGCGATCTGAAAAGACAGGATGCTGAAGGTTGTCAGAGAATACTTTGGCGTGTGGCGAGGGAAAAAAAACTGATAGGAAAGCCCAAAGCTTAAAAAGGGAATGGGGACAAAAAGTCTAGCGGGGGACGGCTTGCCAGGGGGGGGTCCGCTAAAAAAAAGGGGAAAAAAAAAGGACTTTATGGGAAGGAAACTAGGAAAGAAAAGCCGGTTGGACACAAACAAGCCGAAGTACAAGTTTGAAAAGTGAACAAACCTAGGTCAGGGGAGGGAGGGACTCAGTTGAACCCTTAAGGGGTGGGAAGAAAAAAGGTTCGGAACGGAGGTGGGTAGGATTACCGATCAGAAAACTGGGGGGGCAGGATCGGATAGGGAAAGGAAAGGGTAGAAGGAAAAAAAAAAAATTGCTTCCCAAGCACACTTCGGTGTCACACCACACCAGAAAAAACCAGGCGAAAAGACACTAAGGGGTCCGCGGAAAATTGACGTTTGGGGGGCTTGAATAAAAACGGGGGGGTTCGGGGGTAGGACAAACTGAAGAACCTCAGGTTGTCAAAATGGGGTAGAAAAAGGGAAATGCGGCGGAAGTGGGCAAAGGGATAAGTTTCAAAGGGGTACCTTGGAAGGGGGCCTAAAAGAAAGCAAAGACACTTGTATCACCAGGAAGGGGGGACCAAAAATGCCAAAAAAAAAGATGAGGGGTCCCACAACAAAACACTAAAACTGGGTTACGGATCTCAGGTGGGGGAAGGGTCAAGAAAAAATTATGGAAGAAAAAGTCGAAGGAAAATTGCATGGAGCCGCTCGACTTCTTTGAAAAGGGGACCCAAAGAAGCAAAAACTTCTGGAAACCCACAGAAGAGCTTGTGTCAACCCTGGTGGAAAACCGGAATAACGAAATTAAAAAGGTCCAAGGACGGGGGGGAAGGGCACCACTGAGTCCCAACAACTTGCTGGCAGAAACTCAAGGGAACACCTGGGGGAAAATTTCGAGCAGGGTGGGAGGTGGGGGCAATCAAACAAGGACGAGTTACCAAACAGACCTGTAGGCCATAGGGCTGGAGAGAAAGGAGGGGGGGAAATAACCGCACGATTCATTTGGGAAAAAAAGCGAATTTGCAAAAAGGGCCGGGAAGAAAAAACCCCAGCCCCCGGGTGCTGTTTTGCGGTACCAGGGGAAGACGGGGA